>Ga0208135_100334_pt1 | contig 31335 bp, 33 predicted proteins | sample AntDeeMetag02WF5_FD_184757 | JGI IMG/M metagenome (GOLD analysis project Ga0208135, IMG submission 184757) | Saline lake microbial communities from Deep Lake, Antarctica - Antarctic Deep Lake Metagenome 02WF5 (SPAdes) (version 2) | ecosystem: Environmental > Aquatic > Non-marine Saline and...
GACAGCCATCCCGGATGCCACGACGTTTATTTCGGGCCTGGAGTGGCTCCACGGCAAGCAGACTGCCGAGCACGATACGGCGATCGGCCGGCTGGTACTGATCGACCGATCGACGTTTCTCGTGAGTTCGATTATGCCCGAATCCAAAGAGGAACAGGCAATCTTCGGGGAGGGGTTCGGGAACGGCCTCGTCGTGATCGCCCGGCGGCTCATGGCCCAAGGGTTAGTGGCCGCACACGACCCTGGCCAGTAAGTTTGAGAACCCGGTTTCTCGGCCCGGCCGTCACTATGCGTCGGCACCGTCCGGATCTCTATCAACAGCGCGCCGTGGCTGGATCCGCAACGACCAGGCGGTCAGATACTCACCGTTTACAACGGTGATGCGACAGTGTTCGTATGCAAATGAGATCCGCCCAACGAACCGTACTTGCGCTTGAGACGCGAATTGACAGTCTCGTTTTGGCTTCGCTGACCGTAGAGGTCAGCATCTAATCGCGCATTCCACGCTTTGTGGAGCGACGAGAACTCACGGTGTTTGATGAGCGAACGCACCTCCGTCTCACGAGCCAACGCTCAAAGCGCCATTGCAGTGAACTCTGCCCACGGTTACACGACGAAGATTACCGAGAGGGCCGGTGCTTGACCGATTCCTTGGGTTAAGTGTCGGGTGGGCGACGTTGCGGCCGCAGTATGGCAACTTCAGATGTATTCAGCCTCCACACCAGGGGAGGTATCGACCTTCAGGACCTGCTCGGCGCCCCCGCCTTCGGGCTCGCCGCCGTCGTCCTGACCGGTATCGGCACCTTCAGCATCTTCGGCTACAGCTTCAGCGAAACACTGTTCGCGGGCAGCGGCGCCAGCATCTCCATCTCCCTGGTGACCGCCGCACTCCTGCTCGCCGGCAGCTGGCTCACCAACCGCGCCGGCGACGGCTGGGATAACCTCGACGAAGTCGAATCCGTCGCCGTCGGCGGCGCCACACTCCTCCTGCTCGGCATGGCGTTCACGCCGTTCATCCAGGACCTCGTACTGGGAAGCCAGATCGTCGGGACCCTCGCGTCCGTCCTGCTCTCAGCCTCCTACACCGTCACCGCGTGGTACTGAGGTGAATCAAATGAGGAAGTACCCCAAACGTGACGCACTCATGCACACCCTGGGTGCCGCATCGGCGCTGATGGGCGTCATCCTTGCTGGCGTGGGTGGTGGGCTGTGAGGCCGTGGCTCCGGCGCTGTGGGGCCCTCGCCCTGGCCGTCCTGTTCGTCACCTCCGCGTCGTTCCCCGGCGTGGCGCCCTCCGCAGTCGGGCAGGCGTCCGCTGGCGACTGGGTAGACACCTGTACCGTCGGCCCGGAGATCGTCGCGGTGTTCGCGCCGCCAGCACCCGGGACAGAGGCCGTCTCGTAGGCACTCCCAGGGACGCGGTTGGTCGCTGCACTGCCGACACTCGCCAGGGTTGACTTCGGAACGGCTCACCGCCGGTCACCTCCGAACAGCGGGGCGTCGTGTCCCTCGGTGATCTCCCCCGCGGGAGTCAGGCCGGCGTCAGCAGGGTCGTGTTCGTCGGCGATGTGTTTCGGTCGAGACTCCTCGGGGTCGAAGTTGTAGCCGCAGAGCGGGCAGTGCGTGAGCGTGTTGAATTCGCGGCTCCGCGAGTAAGTGGTGACGCGGAGACTCACGCCGACCACCCCCGAAATTCGACTATGAAATTCGCCCGAAGGCGACGACCCCCAACAGGGACCGTGTTCAACCCGCCTTCAGAAGTCGGTCGCGCGAGAACGGAAACGCAGAGTAGAGCGCTATCTACGGGTAGTTTAGAGCGTTTGGGCTTCTGCTCGGAATCGACTGCAGTAGAAGTCCGCCCTCCCCGATTTGAACGGGGGACAAGTCGATCTACAGTCGACTGCTCTACCAGTCTGAGCTAAGGGCGGTCGCACCCGATTGTACGCCGTCGTCGAAATTTAAGGGTTGTCATTCGGTGCGACAGACAATCGTCATACGCGGGGGCAGGCTTCATAAGCCTGGGCGTGGTAGGTGGTGTCGAACTGGGATGTCGAAGATAACGTTCCGGGCCGACAGCGACCTCGTGGACGCCGTCGAAGGCCTCGACGCGTCGAAGAGCGAGGTGATGCGGGACGCGCTCCGCAGCTACCTCGACGAGCACGGCGCGTCGGACACCTCGGCGGACAGCCTCGACGATGTCGTCGCCGACCGCGTCGACGAGCTCGTCGAGCAGCGCCTGGGCGTGCGGCAACCCGCACAGGACGTAAACGTCCGCATAACAGTCGAGCCACAGGAAGGACTGCAGGCCGAACGCGGGCGAGAACAACCACGACAGCCGGTCTCGGAACCCGAATCACGAGGGAACGCTGGCCGAAGCGGAGACCACGTTGGTGAGGGAAGCTCGTGTGCGCAGTGCGGGGAGACGGTGTCTGCCGACCACGTTTACTGCCCGAACTGTGGCGAGAAAGCGTCGCGGCGCGTCTTCTGCGAGTGCGGAGACGAGGTTCGGGCGGACTGGGCGTTCTGTCCGCACTGCGGGCGTCGGACGGCGTCGGCTGACGCACTCGAGCGGTAAGACGACTGTTTACATTCGCCGTTAGTTATTTAGTGTAGGGCGCTATGGGTATTGGTACGTAAGACGGCCGTCTTACAGAGAAACGGGCGACAGCGCGGTCATGCCGCGTATTTCCCCACCTGTAAGACACGAAGTGCGGGCGATACGATCCGTCTTACTCAACAAGGGGAAATCAATCATGGAGCGTGTGACACTCCGCATTCCGGAACAGCAGATCGACGAAGTGGAACAGATGGTCGAACGGGGGAAGTTCCCGAATCGCAGCGAAGCGATTCGGTCCGCCGTCCGAGAGATGATCGACGAACAGACTGACCAGGCCAGTCCGAACAGCTGGGCGAAGGTGTAACCGATGCAAGACATCGTCCAGGACGCACTCGACAACGCGGAAGCCGAGCAGCGCGAGATGGACGCCGACTCCGACGGGAGCGAGTTCGGCGACCCGCGCATCGTCATCGTCGGCTGCGGTGGCGCCGGCAACAACACCGTCAATCGCCTGTACAACATCGGCGTCGAGGGTGCCGACACCGTCGCGATCAACACCGACAAACAGCACCTGAAGATGATCGAAGCCGACACGAAGATCCTCGTCGGCAAGTCCCTGACCAACGGGCTCGGAGCGGGCGGCGACCCCTCGATGGGCGAGCGCGCGACCGAGATGGCACAGGGCACGATCAAGGAGGTACTCGGCGACGCGGACCTCGTGTTCGTGACCGCCGGCATGGGCGGCGGCACCGGCACCGGTGCGGCCCCCGTCGTCTCGAAGATCGCCAAAGAGCAGGGCGCCATCGTCGTGGGCATGGTCTCGACGCCGTTCAACGTCGAGCGCGCACGCACGGTGAAAGCCGAGGAGGGACTGGAGAAACTCCGCGAGGAAGCGGACTCCATCATCGTCCTCGACAACAACCGCCTGCTCGACTACGTGCCCAACCTCCCGATCGGGAAGGCGTTCTCCGTGATGGACCAGATCATCGCGGAGACCGTGAAGGGCATCAGCGAGACGATCACCCAGCCCTCGCTCATCAACCTGGACTACGCCGACATGACCGCCATCATGAACCAGGGCGGCGTCGCCGTAATGTTAGTCGGCGAGACCCAGGACAAGAACAAGAGCAACGAAGTGGTGAAGGACGCGATGAACCACCCGCTGCTGGACGTCGACTACCGCGGCGCCAGCGGCGGCCTGGTCCACATCACTGGTGGCCCGGACCTCACGCTGAAAGAGGCGGAGGGCATCGCCGACAACATCACCGAGCGCCTGGACGCGAGCGCGAACGTCATCTGGGGCGCGCGCATCCAGGAGAACTACAAGGGCAAGGTCCGCGTGATGGCCATCATGACCGGCGTGCAGTCCGCGCAGGTCCTCGGGCCGTCGACGCAGAAGCAGGCGGACAAGTCCCGCCAGGAGCTCAAGGAGGTCGACTCCAAGGAGCGAGCGACCGAGGAACCCAGCGGCAAGTTCGGGGCGCACTCGGATGGCGGCACGGACGAGGTCGAGCAGAACAACGGCCTCGACGTCATCCGGTAGCTGTTCTTTAGCTACGACTCCCACCCACCCGTGGGCTCACTCGTGACACCACCGAGCGCGAGCGTTACACGACGTGTAAAACGAGCAGCGATTTCTGGAGGAGAGCGACGTTACACCGCGTTTACGGCGTCCACGAGCGCGCACTTCCGGCACTTCTCTCGCGTTGTCGGCGCGCCACACTCCTCGCACTCACCGACGTCGCGGTCCTCGTCGCCGTACTCGTCGGCCGCAATCCCAGCGAGCTCCTCGTAGCCCGCCATGATGGAGTGGCGGGTGCCGGGGTGGTTCTCCTCGAGTTGCAGGAGGAGGTCCTGGATTTCGCCGCGGAACGCCTCGCTGGAGTGGGGGCACTCCGCCATGTGGACGGGCAATTCACGCAACTGGGCGTACAGCGCGACCTCCTTCTCGGGGACGTCCCGGAGCGGTTTCGCGCGTGGGATCATCCCCTCCTTCTCGCGGCGCTCGTCGAACGGGCCGAGGCTGGCGTCGAAGTGCTTGGCGACCTGCTCGACGTTGCCCTCGAAAATGTTCATCAGCGCGGTTTCGGCCTCGTCGTCGAGGTTGTGGCCGGTGAGCAGTTTGTCCGCGTCCAGCTCCTCGGCGTACCGCGCGAGCAGGTCCCGCCGGAACACCCCGCAGTACGCGCAGGGCGCCATGTCGAGGGGGTCATCGGCGGCGACGTCGTCCATCTCGACGTCGAACTCATCGGCGTAGGTGACGACCTCGTGGCGGATACCGCGGTCGTCGGCGAGTTCCACGCAGGCCTCGAGGCTCTCGTCCCGGTAGCCCTCGATGCCTTCGTGGATGGTGAGCGCGACCAGTTCGACCCGGGGGTCCTCGTCGAACGTCTCGTGGAGGATGTCCGTGAGGACGACGCTGTCCTTCCCGCCGGAGAGCCCGATGACCCACGTCTCCGGGTCCTCGGGGGTGGCGTCCGCGGGCAGCATGTCGTCCTCGCGGACGCGGCGGCGGACCCGGCGCTCCACGCTCTCGAAGAGGTGGCGGTCACAGAGGTGGCTGCCGGAGTACGCCGCGTGCATCACCGCCTCGCGGTCGCACTTGGTGCAATCCATCGCCTACACGTTGTGAGTGCCCGCGTTTCACCGTTTCGTCTCGCTGGACTCGCCGACCGGTAAAGCGCATTCTGCGATAGGAAATCACGGTGACGGCGGCGAGTGCGGCCACAGATTAAACGCCGGGACAGCGCGGCCGCTGGACGCCGAGAACGGCGAACGCGAGAACGAGAGACCCCGAAGTCAGGCGCGCTCCTCGTGGAACCACTCCACGAGCGACGCGGTCGCGCGCTTCTCGACGCCGTAGGGGACGAAGACGAACGGAATCGGGCTGTCGAACGCGCGGTCGCCGTACAGCCCCCAGTCGCCGACCGAGCGCGTGGTGCCGCCGTACGCGATGGGGATGTCCTTCAGTTCCTGTGGCTCGTACTCGGGCACGTAGGACTGCTCGATCCACACCTCGTGGACGGGGACGCCGAGTTCGTCGGCGAGCCCGCGTTCGAGGCGGTCGGCGTTGCTAGCGAGCCAGTCGCTGAAGTCGTCGAGCGGTGCGTCGACGCGGTCGGCGTACGCGATTCGGTGTTTCCAGCAGGTCTCGGGGAACCGACGGCCGCGGAACCGGTCGTAGAGCGCGGCGAGCGTCGAGTCGGGGTTGTCGCGGGCGGCGACGCGGAGTCGCTCCATGATGGTGTTGTCGTCGACGCCCTCCGCGAGGATTGCGTCGGTGGTCACCGGCGGTTCGTCGGCGACGGCCGCGAGTTCGTCCAGCAGGTCGTCGAGGAGCGCGTGGGCGTACACCGACTTGTGGTGCTGTGTCACCCACATGTACAGCGCGATGCGTCCCTCGAGGTAGTTGCCGATGGCGGACAGCGCCTTGTCCGAGAGCGCTAGCCCCTCCTCGGGGTGGGCGGTGTAGGACTCGACCATGCGGTCGGTGTCGAAGCTGAGGACGTCCGCGCCGGTCATCTGGTTGTCCCGCGTGATGTAGTCGAGGCGGTCGACGTCGATGGGCGAGTGCAGCACCTGGGCGGCGACGCCGTGCTGCCAACGGCCGCCGCGCTCGTACTCGAGGCTGTAGCCCAGGACGTGCGCGCAGACGTCGTGCGGGTCGACGCCCATCTCACCGAGCGCGTCGCCGTACTCGCGGCAGACGAGCAGGCAGCCGAGCAGTTCGTGGGCGCTCGCCTCGCGGATGGGCGCGTCCCCGACGCCCGCGTCGAAGAACGTCTCCTGGAGGCCGTGGTCGGCGAGGCGCGTCCGGAGGTCGTCTACGTCGAGGAACCGCTCGCCGAGGTGGGAGAACGGCGGGTGGCCGACGTCGTGGAGGAGCGCCGCGCACTCCAGGGTGCGCTGGATGTCGTCGAGTTCCGCGCTCGTGGCGTCCTGGTAGAAGTACTGTTGCTCGCGGAGGTTCTCGAAGACGGTGCGCGCGAGGTGGTAGACGCCCAGGGAGTGCTCGAAGCGCGTGTGGTTGGCGCCCGGGTAGACGAGGTTCGTCGCCGAGAGTTGGCGGACGTGCCGGAGGCGTTGGAACGGCCGGGTGTCGAGGATGCTGTCGACGAGTGGCTGTTCGAGTTCGACGTAGCCGTGGACTGGGTCCTTGATCTGTGTGGTCGGCATGGTGAGCGTGGCTCGTCCGCGGGGACGGGCCGAGATTGCCGGACAGAGACGGTCGAGCGCCCTCCGTCTTTCGGTTCGTCTCAGGCGTACGCCTCGAACTCCCGACCGAACGCGGCGAAGTAGGCGACGCCCACGAGGCCGATGACGGTGGCGAGACCGAACGCTAGCTGTGGACCCGCCGTCACCGAGACGCCGGCGAAGCGGAGCGTCCAGTCGCCGCCGTACAGGAGGCCGCCGAGCGCCGCGCTCGGGATGACGATGGTGTTCCGCACGAGGTAGTAGGTTCCCGTGACGCGGCCCCCGGCGTCGCGTTCGGCGGGCCCGACGATGAGCGCCTTGTGCGCGGGCAGGCCGGCGAACCGGAGCCCGGAGTACGCGAACAGCGCGACGAGCGCCCACTGGTCGGCGGGCGCGGAGACGAGGAGGATGGGGAACGTCGCGTAGACGAGGAATCCGAGTCCCACGACGGGTTTGAGGCCGGTTCGCTCGGCGAGTTTCGAGACGGGCACCTTCGTGAGGATGGCGACGGCCATCTCGACAGAGAGCAGCACGCCGAAGAACGCCGCGGGACCGATGGAGACGCCGAACCCGGTGAACCCGACGCCGAGGTAGCGCGTGACGACGACGACGAAGAACACGTACACCATCCCGTTCGCGAACCGGATGAGGGTGTCAGCGACGAGCAACGGGCGCAGCGTCGGGGGGAGGTTCCGGAAGTCGCGGCGGACAGTGTCGAGGCCCTCGAAGGAGTCCCCTACTGTGTCCTCGCTGGCGTCATCAGAACTCTTCGAGTTCTGATTGCCCGACGAGCTTCGCTCGTCGACGTCGTACAGCGCGTGCTGGGCTACAGTTGCGACGGCGGCGAACCCGGCGGCGAGCAGGAGGACGTACTGGAAGCCGACCTGGAACTCGTAGACGGCGAGCACGACGGCGGCGATAGCGGGGCCGAGCAGGAAGCCGACCCGTCGGAATATCTCGGTGCTCGCGAACCCCATCGCGAGGCGGTCCGGGGCGACGCTCTGCTTGACGATGGCGAACGTGGCGCCGAGGCCGAAGGACTTCCAGGCCTGCGTGAGGAGCAGGCCGAGGAACACCCAGACCCACGGGCCGACGGTGCCGCCGACCTCGATTCCGGCGAGCGAGACGACGGGGAGGTCGAGGCCGGGGAGCGAGGGAGCGGCCGCCCACACCACGAATCCGAGCGTGGTGACCACGGCGAACGCGGTGAGCGCCACGCGCGAACCGACGCGGTCGGAGACGGCGCCACCGGGGTACGGGTAGACGGCGGAGATGAGGTTGCCGAGGCTGCCGTAGAGGCCGACGATGCCCGCGCCGGCCCCGAGCGTGAACAGGTACTCGGGCACGTAGCGCGTGGTCATCTGGAAGGCGAGACTGAAGACGAGCATCGCCACGGAGAGCACGAGCACGTCGGGTTCGAGCGCGAAGAACTGCCGGTAGGAGTCGAGGGCGTCCACCGACTCCTCGGACTCCGCTGCCATACGCGGGCGTACCACCGCGGGGGCGAAATAGTTCGGGTTCCGGGAGTGCGGAACGTTCTTCGGCCTGCGCGGGCAACTTCCGGGCGATGGACCGCGACGCAGCAGTCGACCGGGTCGAGGAACTCGTCGACACGGTCGTCGACGAGGAGCTGCCCGTGCCGGTGCGCGAGGTGTGGGTGTACGGCGACGTGGCGCTCGGCCTGGACCCCGTCGAGCGACTCGACGTCTACCTCACGAAGGACATCCTGCTGCGCGGCGACGACGCCGACCGCGCCGCGGAGTTCGAACGCGAGTACGGCGTGAAGGGGGTCGGGAAGACGGTGCGCGCGTCGTGGGCCGACGACCACCCCGAGCACCTCCGGGCGAACGACAACGGCCACGTCGCGCCCGAGCAGTGTCTCGCCGCCCACCTCGTCGACGACGACGAACCCATCCACGTCGAGGTGTGCAACGCGGGCTTCGAGGACAACGTCACCCAGCGACTGGAGGGCGCGCGCGCGACGGGGAACTACGAGCAGGTGCTCGACCCCCGCGGCGTCTGCCTCTGGGTCGAGGGCCAGCGCAGCGAGGACGCCTTCGAGAAACTCCGGAGCGGCGAACTCGTCTTCCCGACGCTGGCGGGCGCCCTGGAGATGCTCGGCATGGACGAGACGGAGGCCGAGACGGCCGCCGCGGCGGTGGAGGAGCGCCGGGAGCGTTCTGAAGGGATGACGGTACGCGGCGACGTCGTGTAACGGCCGGCCATTCGGCAATTGTTCGTTCCCCTACACTTCTTCTGCACCCCCGGGGTCGCGAGTAATGCCACTGTAACATCCACAGACTGCGTGTAACAATACCTCAGCGAGATTTAGTAACCGATGTATTATGAAAGCCACAGGCACGACGATAACGCCGCTCCAAGAGGGGGTAACGGACGCCATCAACGAGACTATCGCGGAGGTAATCGCGTATCTGCCGACGATAATCAGCGCGCTCATCATCCTCATCGTGGGGTACATCATCGGGCGCATCGTCGGGGCGCTCGTCACCCGCGTCGTCAAGCAGATCGGTATCGGGAAGTACACGAGCGGGTCGGCTGGCGACCGGGAGGCGAGACGAGACTCCTCGAGAGAGGGTGGAACCGACCGCCGGTCGAACGGTGACAGCGAGGACGGCATCGCCAAGGCACTGGGCAAACTCGTCGCCTTCTACATCTACTTCGTCACCTTCGTCGCGGCGGCGAACGTCCTCGACATTCCGCAACTCTCCCAGTTGCTGGCCGACCTCGGAGCCTACCTCCCGGTCATCCTCGGCGCCGTCGTCATCCTCATCATCGGGTTCGTCGCGGGGAGATTCGTTGGCGACATCGTCGCCGACGTGGTCGGCGGCTTCAACATCGGTCCGCGGCTCCGCGACACGCCCCTCGAACAGTTCGGCGACCGCGAAGGCGAGTTCGGCCACTACGTCGGGCTGCTCGTCACGTACTACATCTACCTGCTCACGCTCCTCACGGTGGCCGACATCGTCCAGATCGAGGAGCTCTCGCAGCTGCTCGACACGTTCGCGAGCTACCTGCCCGCCCTCATCGGCGGCCTTGTCGTGCTCCTCGTCGGCATCTGGGTCGCCGAGCGCGTCGGCGACATGATCGCCGAGAGCGACGAGGGCGCGGCGACCCGCTACGCCGGCCTCGCGGTGAAGCTGCTCATCTACTACATCACCGTCACCATCGCCCTGAGCGCTATCGGCTTTGAGACGTTCGTGCTCGCGACCCTGTTCACGACGTTCTTCGTGGCGCTCCTCGGCGCGGCCGCCCTCGCGATCGCCATCGGCGCGGGCGTCGCCATCGGCCTCGGTGCCCAGGACTACGTCGAGCGGAACATCGGCGACTGGATGTCCTCGGCCCGCAGCAAGGCGCAGTCGGCCAGTGACGGCGGTAGCTCCGGTGGTTCGAGTTCCGGCCCCGGTAGCTCCGGCGACGACTCGAGCCTCGACGACTAAGCCGAGCTTATTCGCGTCGGCTCCCGCGCTCGCGGCCTTCGATTCCGTGACGGCCGACCAGCCGGTTGGCGTGGCTCGCGGTTTCGAGACCCCTCCCCGAACCGCGCCGCTCGCAGTGGTCGCCCACGCAATCTCGTGGTTCGGAGCGAGGCAGCGAGCGAGAACCACGCTGCTCGCGGTTCCCGCCGCTCGTAGTCTCCGAGGGTCTTCGCCCCGCTCAGACCCTCGCTACTCCTCGAACCCGTCCTCGAATCGGAACGTGCCGTTGCGCTGGACAATTTCCCCGTCCACCTCGATGAAGGAGTCCTCGCTCATGTCCACGATCATGTCGACGTGCTGGGCGGAGTCGTTGAACTCCATCCCCTCCGGGACGCACTCCTCGATGGCCGCACCTACTGCGAGGTGGACGGTGTCGCCCATCTTCTCGTCGAACAGCACGTTGTACGTGAATCGGTCGATGCTCCGGTTCATCCCGATGCCGAGTTCGCCGAGGCGCCTCGCCCCCGCGTCCGTGTCGAGGATGCCCTCCAGGACCTCCTCGTTCTTCGCAGCCTCGAAGTCGACGACCTCGCCGCCCTCGAACTCCAGGTAAGCGTCTACTATCTCGTTGCCCTGGCGCAGCAGCGGCTTGTCGAATCGCACGGTTCCCTCGACGCTGTCGGGCACCGGGCTCGTGAACGCCTCGCCGGCGGGCATGTTGTGTCTCCCGAAGTCGTTGGCCCCCCGCATCCCCGCGACGCTCATCGTGACGTCCGTCTCCTCGCCCGAGACGATGCGGACCTCGTCGGCGCCGTCGAGTATCTCGACCATCTGTGCCTGGTGCTCGCGCTGGGCCTCCCAGTCCTTGTTCACCGCCTCCCAGACGAACTCCTCGTACGCGGCGGTGCTCATCTCGGCCTCCTGTGCAGCCGCGGCCGTCGGGTGGGTCGTGATGACCCAGCGCTTGTCGAGGCGCTCCTCCAGGACGGGCTTGCTCGCCCGGCCGGCCGCCTGGCTCTTCGACGGCGGCACGTCGGTGGTCTCGTACGGGTTCCCGCCGCCGGTGACGAGGAACACCACGTCCGTCTCCTCCATCTCGGCGAGCGCGTGCTCCTTGGTCACGTAGTCCTCGGCGTCCATCGCCATGCTGTACGCCCGCGCCGCGGGACCCAGCCGCCAGTGTGTCGTCGGGCGCGCGCCCACCTCGCCCAGCTGCTCGTACAGCGCGACGACGAGGTCCTCGGCCTCCTTTGGGGCGTGAATCTGCACCATGTCGCCCTGCTCGACCTCGGCCGAGAACTCGGCCAGTATCTCCGCGTGTCGTCGGACTCTCTCGTCCATACCCGGAGACGGACCTCGGCCCGAATAAAGACTCCCCGAACGGTCTTTCTGTTACAGGGTTGAACTGACCCGACAGGACTACGTCTCCGCGTCGAAGCCGTCCTCGAACCGGAACGTCCCGTTGCGCTGGACCACGTCCCCGTCCACCTCGATGTACGAGTCCTCGCTCATGTCCACGATCATGTCCTTGTGGATTGCGGACTCGTTCTGTTCGTTGCCCTCACCGACAGTATCCCGGTACGCGCGGCCGATTGCGAGGTGGATGGTGTCGCCCATCTTCTCGTCGAACAGCATGTTGTACGTGAAGCGGTCGATGTCCCGGTTCATTCCGATTCCCAGTTCGCCGACGCGTTTCGAACCCTCGTCCGTCCCCACGATTGACGCGAGGACGTCGGCGTTCTGGTCGGCGTCGTGGTGGACGACCTCGCCGCCCTCGAACTCCAGGTAGGCGCCCTGGATCTCGCGGCCCATCCCCATCACGGGCTTGTCGAACAGCACCTCGCCCTCGACGCTGTCCGGCACGGGTGCGGTGAACACCTCGCCGCCGGTGAGGTTGTTGCGGGCGTCGTCGTTCTTCGTCGGGTTGCCAGCGACGCTCATCGTGACGTCCGTCTCTTCGCCCGAGACGATGCGGACCTCGTCGGCGTCGTCGAGTATCTCCACCTGCTCTGGGCGTATCACAGCCGGAGCAAAAGGGTTTCCAGAACCCGTGTTCTGTTTCGCGTCTTTCACTTCTGCGGGTAGCGGGATATCTCAGGGAACGCGACCCACCGTCACGAAGAAGGGGACGCGTTCGGCCCGCTCGTAGGCGTTCTCGCGCATCTGTTCGACGACCGCGCGCCCCATCTCCCGCCACTCGGCGCGCAGGTCGTCGTACGCGTCGTCGTCCATGCCGCCAGCCGCGAGCGTCGGCCGCTGTTCGGCGAGTCGCTCGCCCGTGGCCTTCCGCGCCGCCGCCTCCAGGTCGTCCTCGTCGTACGGCGGTTCGACGGCGCGAACGTGGTCGTACCGCGTCGTCGTCACGTCCTCGAGTCCGGCGCGCTCGAAGACGTCGGCGGCGTCGGCGCCGAGGCTCACGTCCGTGGGGACGCCCGCGGCGTAGGCCTCTCTGGCGCGCCGGGTCAGCGCCGACTCCGCGGCGACCGTCGAGTCGACGGTGACCGCGGCGTTGTCGGGTTCGACGGCGGCGACGAGGTCCGAGGAGACCCGCGCGAACTCCCGGACGGCGGCGATGGGGTCGGGGAGGTTGATGAGCAGCGCCTGGCAGGCGACCAGGTCGCAGCTGTCCTCGCAGAGGGGGAGCTGCGTGGCGTCACCCAGCAGTCGACCGTCGGCGTCGACGTGCGAGAGGAGGGTCTTGTCCGCGTCGAGCGCGAGCACCTCCGCGTCGGACTCCTCGGCGAAGACGGCCGCGAGTTCGCCGGTGCCACAGCCGACGTCGAGGACGCGCTCGCGGGAGGGGAGTGCGAGGGCGTCGAGGGCGTCGCGCTCGCTCCACATCCCCCGGCGGCTCTCCTCGAGGTAGTCGGCGCTGAAGCGGCGCACGGACGGAGGAAAACGGGGGAGGGGCAAAAGCTGAGGGGTTCGGCAACTGGCCCGCCTCGCGCCCCGGGTGTCGGGTCCACGGCAGTGGGGGGCAGGGGGACGGGGATGGCGTGGCGGGCGCAGTCGGTACTACCGGGCACACCAACTTAGTTCCGTCCGAGAGTGAAACGACTGTTTGACCGACTCCGTGCGGCGGTTCGTTCAGGTTTCGGCGAGGCTACTCTCGCGGATTTCCCGGACGCGGTCGATGTTCCACGCGAACCCCTTGCCCTCCTCGTTCGGCGTCTCGAGGACGAGCGGCACGTCGTTGTCCACGACGACGTCGTGGTTGACGAACGCGGTCATACCGTCCTCGCCGATGAGACCCTCGCCGATGTGGGCGTGTTCGTCCTTGTTGGTGCCACAGTCGTGCTTCGAGTCGTTGAGGTGGACGCAGGCGAGGTTCTCGACGCCGACCGTCTCGTCCAGTTCCGCGAACGTCTCCTCGACGCCTTCGGGGGTCGAGAGGTCGTAGCCCGCGGCGAACGCGTGGGCGGTGTCGAGACAGATTTCGAGGTCCTGGGCGGACTCCTCGAGGACGTACGCGAGGTGCTCGAAGTCGCCGCCGAGTTTCGTCCCCGACCCCGCGTCGCTCTCGACGAGCACGGTGACGCCGTCCGGGACGTCGAGTTCGTCGAGCGCGCTGACGGCGTTGTCGAGGCCCTGTCCGACGCCCGCGCCGGTGTGGGCGCCGAGGTGGACGTTCACGTAGTCGATGTCGAGTTCCGCGGCCGCGTCGACCTCCTTCTGCATGCTGTCGACGGACTTCTCGCGCAGGTCCGCTTTGGGTGTACAGAGGTTCACGAGGTACGAGGAGTGGATGACCCACGGGCCGTCGAAGTTCGCCGCAGTGCCCGACCGGAACGCCTCGGCCTCCTCGTCGCCGAGGTTCGGGTCCTGCCACACCTGCGGGGAGTGCGTGAAGATCTGACCACAGTTCCCGCCGACGTCTAGCTGGTTGTCGACGGCGTTGTCGACGCCGCCCGCGATAGAGACGTGTGCACCTACTCGCATACGCTGGGGTTCGCGCGGACCGTCAAAGAGGCTTCGACCGCGGCACAACACCTTTTGACTCGCGGTTCCCTGGAACGGCCATGAGCGACGACGAGGCGTTGGCGGTGGGGGAGCGCGTCCCCCCGGTCGAGGCGCCACTGGTACACGCGGAGGGTGACGCCGAACCGACCTCGCTGAGCGACCTCTACGAAGACCGCCCGCTGCTCGTGGTCTTCTACACGAACGACTTCAGCCCGGACTGCGTCAACGAGTGGTGTTCGTTCCGGGACTACGGCTGGTTCGCGTCGAGCGACGGCCTGCGCGTCGTCGGCGCCAGCAAGTCGAAGGTGAGCACGCACCGCCGGTTCATCGACTACCTCGGCCTCGAGTTCCCGCTGTTCTCGGACGGCGACCTCGAACTGTCGGACGCGTTCGGCGTGACCTATCGCGCGTTCCGCGTGTTCCCGCGCTCGAAGCGGTCGGTGTTCCTCGTCGACACCGACGGCGTCGTGCAGTACCGCTGGGTCGGGGACCACCCCCTCGACCCGACCCGGGACCAGCCACCCCTCGACGAGATCCGGACCGCCGTCGAAGAGCTCTCCGGGGACGAACCGGAGTCTTTCGGCTTCAGCTGACCCGCTCGCGGGTCCACTCGTCGGTCGCGTACTTCTCCTCGGCCAGTTCGCGGGCCGCCTCGAGTTCCCCGTCCGTCCACTCCCCCTCGGTGGCGTCGCACCACGACGCCAGCGCGTCCTCGACGGCCGCTACTGCTGCCTCGCGGTCGATGCCGGATTCCTCGTGGATGCTCGTCACGCGCTCCCGGAACGCCGCCTCGTCGACCCCCGGCGCCGCGAAGACGCCGAGGTGTCGCTCCGGCGCCAGCGCGTACGACAGCGAGCCGTGCTGGATGACCGCGTCGCGGGTGCGGTACTGGGCGTTCCCGGCTATCTTCCGCCCGCTGGCGACCATGTCGTGTGCCGGGTGGAGCGCGCGCAAGTAGCAGGCGGGTTCGTGGAGCGCGGGATGCTCCTCGGGGACGAACTGTGCGTCGACGCCCATCTCGTGGAACGCGTCGAGGATCGGCTCACAGAGCACCTCGTAGCAGTCCATCAGGTCGCCGGGCAACTCGTCGGCGGGTGCGACGATGCTGTAGGAGATGTCGCCGAACTCGTCGTGGTAGATGCCGCCGCCCCCGGTCTGTCGGCGGGTGACATCGATTCCCTCGTGCTCGCAGAACGCCCAGTCCACCGACTCCGCTTCCTGGCGGTAGCCCATCGACAGCGTCGATGGCGACCACTGGTAGGCACGGACCGTCCGCGGCCCGCCGCTGGCCGCCGTCTCGGCGGCGATCTCCTCGAGTGCCATCTGCATCGGCCCGTCGCGGGCCTCCGCCCGAATCAGCCGCCACTCCCGGTCGGCCAGAGTCATGGCCGGAGTTTCGCCGGGAGCGCCAAAAGCCGTTCGTCTGTGCCAGCGGGCCTACAGCAATCCAGGTTTCTCCGCCTCACGGTGCCTGTGGCCACTCTATCGGCGTTTGCTGGCGACATATCCGAGCGTGAGAGCGGCCGCGGGAGAAAATTCTATATCGTAGTATGTGATTTATCGAGTGTTCCCGCCAGAAAACCCTGCTCACGAGAGAGCGGCCGAGTCGTCCGATTTCGTGGCAGAGAGAGTTCTTTTATATCGGGTCGGTCGTTCGGCTCACGTCCGCGGCCCGCGGGGCTTATACCCGGCCCACGACTACTCCGCGACGAATGGTTCGGAACGTCGCCGCCGAGATGGCGGACCTCGACGCCGAGGACTTCCACCTGCTCTCGGGCGTCGAACACGGGATGCGGTTCTCGCGGTGGGTGAACCGGGAGAAACTCCCGGAGTTCTCCCGCCTCACGGCCGAGGAGGTCGACTACCGCCTCGACCGGATGCTCGACCTGGAGTTCCTCGAGCGGAAGACCATCCAGTACGAGGGCGTCCAGTTGACGTTCGCGGGCTACGACGCGCTCGCGTTGCACACGTTCGCCGAGCGGGAGACCGTCGACGGGTTCGGCGCGCCCCTCGGCGTCGGCAAGGAGAGCGACGTCTACGAGGTGCAGTCCTACCGCCCGATGGCGCTGAAGTTCCACCGCGAGGGGTACACACAGTTCCGGGAGGTCCACCGCGGCCGCGACTACACCAGCGACAAGGAGCACACGTCCTGGCAGTACACCGCCCGGAAGGCCGCCGAACGGGAGTACGACGCCCTGGAGACCCTCTACCCGGACGTGAACGTCCCGCGCCCGGTCGACCAGAACCGCCACGCCATCGTGATGGAGAAGATGACCGGGACGGAGCTGTCGAAGGCGAAACTCGAGCCTGAGCAGGCCAGCGGCGTCCTCGACCTCATCCTTCGGGAGGTAGCGGCCGCCTACGACGCGGGCTACGTGCACGCGGACGTCAGTGAGTACAACGTGTTCGTGAGCGAGGACGGTATCGTCCTCTTCGACTGGCCGCAGGCGACGCCAACCGACCACGAGAACGCCCGCGAACTGCTCGACCGCGACGTGGCGAACATCGTCGGCTACTTCCAGCGGAAGTATCCCGGCGACGTGCCCGAGGCGGACCTGACGGCCGTCGCGGACGCAGTGGCTGCCGACGAGCTCCGTTCTATCGAAGATTACTGAAGCGGCATCCGGTTCACATCGCCGTGGCACCGGAAGCTCCCGGGAGCGCCAAAATTCGGACCTGTCGCTGCCCGTTCGCTCACGGCTCGTCGGGGACAAAAACGTCCGCCCGCACGTCCGTCCGCACGCCGTACTCCGCGTCGGCGACGGAGTCGGCTACGGTCTCGTCGCTGTAACGCGACTCGACGCTCGCGGTGACCGCCTCTCGCACGGCCGCCCGCGCCGCGGCGCCGACCCTGGTCGCGCTCCCGGAGAACGGTGCCGGTTCGCCCGACGGGTCGCAGGCGGCGACGACGGCGTCCGTCGTGGTGCCCGTGAACCCCGTCTCGCCCAGCAACGTCGCCGTCTTCGCCTCCGTCGCCACGGAGACCAGGTTCGCGAGCGCCGCGTCGTCGAGCGCGCGGTCCGTGCCGACGAAGACGTTGACCGTGCCTGCCCCGGGTTCGGGGTCGGCCGGTAACTCGCCGCCCGCGGGGTCGAGCGGGAGCGACGCGGGGTTCGAGAGCCCCGCCGTCGCGACGGCCGTGACCGGCCCGCAGCGCGCGCCGCGGGCGTGCCGCTGGCCGACCCCGGTCAGCAACACTGGACCGCCGGCCACATCGCCGAACCCCGCCGCAGCGAGGCGCTCCGCGACGTACGTGCCGATGTCCTCGCAGTGCCAGCCCTCCGGGACGGTGACGTTGTACGCGGCGTCGGCCTCGGCGAATCCGCCGTCCCATCCCGTCGAGAGCCAGCGCGTCGCCGACCGTCGAAGGCGGAGGACGTCGTCCGCGACGACAGTCTCAAACATCCGCGAGCACCGCCAGTAGTCGGTCGTTTTCGGCGGGCGTTCTGACTGCGACCCGGACGTGCGAGTCGAGGCCGCGGAACGTCGTCGCGTCCCGGATGGTGACCCCTCGCTCGCGCGTCGCGTCGACGAGTGTAGCCACGTCCCGGTCGCCGACGTCGAGCAGCAGGAACGGCGCGTCGGATTCGTGGACGTCGAAGCGATCGTCGAGTTCCGTGCGCATCCGCGCTCGTTCGCTGGCGACGCGCTCACGAGTCCGTTCGACGAACTCGTCGTCGACCATCGAGTGCGCGCCGACGGCGGCGGCGGGCGTACCGAGGTTCCACGCCCGGCGTGCGGTCTGGAGGTCCGCAAGTCGGTCGCTAGTCGCCACCAGAAACCCCGCGCGGAGGCCGGGGAGGCCGAACAGTTTGGTCAGCGAGCGCGCGACGACGACGCCTTCCGTGCCCGCGACCGAGGAGTGGTCGGTGAACCCGAGGAACGCCTCGTCTGCGAGCAGTTCCGTGCCGGCGCCCCGACAGCGCGCGGCGAACTCACTGAGGGCGTCTGGGTCGGAGGCGTCGCCGGTCGGATTGTTCGGATTGCAGACGACGGCCATCGCGTGGCCCGCGGGGTCGGCGTCGAGCAGTTCGTCGTGGGGGACGAACACCGGGTCGGCGCCCTGGAGTTCGACTTCGCGTGCGTACTCGCCGAAACTCGGGTAGGGGACGAGGACGCTGTCGCCGGGTTCGACGCACGTCTCGACGGCGAGGCGGATACCCGCGAGGCCGCCCGGCGTCGGAACGACCCGCTCGGCATCGCAGTCCACGTACCCCGCGGCGGCCGCCCGGTAGTCCGGATACGCGTCGTTCGGGTAGCGCGCCGCGTCGTCGAGCGCCGCGCTGTACACTTCGCACACGCCGTCGGGAATCCGTGGGTTGACGTTCGCGCTGAAGTCCAGGACGTCAGGGTCGTCGCTGCCGCCGTGGGGCACGCGGGCGGCGTCGCGGACGGCGTCAGGGTCCATCGCTCACCTCCCCCGCGGCGAGCAGCCGCTCGGCGAGTTCGGCGTCCGAGCGGCGGTTCACGTTGACCGCGAGGCGGGCGTCGTAACTCCGGTACACGCCGTCCTCGTCCTCGTCCACGACGTTCAGTCCTGTCGGTACCCACGGCTCCTCGCTGTCGCAACTCGCGCCGAGTGCCTCCTTCAGCGCCCGGGGGACGCGCACGCTCGTCGACCCGTCGGCGCTCCAAAGGACCGTGTCCACCACCTCGCCCGCCAGCAGCGGGAGGTCCGCGGCGACGGTGAGGACGGGCATCTCGACGCGTTCGAGCGCACTGGTGAGATCCGCGACGTACCCCTCGCCCGGCGTCTCGACGAGGGGCAAGTCGCCAGCGACGTGGGCCCTGGTTTCGGGCGCGTACGGGGAGACGACGGCGTAGGTGGTCTCGATTCGGCTCGTGGCGAGCGCGTCGCGCACCCGGTCGACCATCGGCCGCCCGCCGACCGCGAACAGCGGCTTCTCGACGTCGGCGTCGAGACGGGTGCCCCGCCCACCGCACATCAGGAGAGCGTCCACACGATCACCCCCGCGTGGAGGCCGGCGACGCGACCGATCTCGTTGACGAGTCCGAAGGCGTCCCCGCTGACGCCGCCGAGGAGGCGCCGAACCCACCAGAGTGCGAGCAGACTGGCGCCGACGGCGCCGGCGAGCGAACCGCCCGCGGCCGGCGACGGCCAGGAGAGCGCGACGGCGGGGAGCGCGACGACTGCGGCGGGGAGGAGGTCGTGCCCGCTCGCTCGAGACGTGAACTGCGAGCCGAGGCCCTCGTGGGTGGCCGTACCGAGCGCGGCGACCGCCGCCTGCCCGAATTTCGCGCCGACCTCCGCGGCGACGACGACGGCGACGGCGAGTTCGAGCGGAAGGCTGACGACGCCGAATGCGCCGGCGGCGAGGCCGACGAAGACGAACGCCACGGCGGTCGCAGCGCCGACGCCGACCGTGGTGTCCTTCAGCACCGCACGGCGGTCGTCTGGGTCGCCGTGGACCACGGCGGCGTCGCCGACGTCCGCGACGCCGTCGAGGTGGTTGATGCCGGTGACGGCGACGACCCACGCGACGTACGCGAACGCGACGGTGGTTCCGGGTACTGACGTCTGCAGGACGAGGAGCGGGGTGGCGAGGAGCGCCCCGACAGCGTACCCGGCAAGCGGGAACGCCCAGGGCGACGCGCGGAACGCCAGCCAGGCGTCCTCCCCGTGGCCGACCGGGAGGCGCGTGAGGAATCCGAGAGCGCCCCGCAGCGCGGTCAGGACCACGCGACCACCCCCGCCGCGAGCGCGGCCGCGAGCAGCCCGGCAGTCCCCACCGCGCGGACACCGCGGCGACTCTCTGCAACGGTCGGGAACGCGTCGCCGAGCGGGAGGTCGTAGACGCCGGGTTTCTGGAGACGGACCCCGAGCACCGCGGCGAGCGTCGCCATCGGCCACCCGGAGTTGGGGGACGGCGGGGCAGCGGCGTGGGAGCGAGCGCGGACGACGGCCCCCGGGAGGAGCGTGGTCGCCGCGAGCAACAGCGCGCTCAGCCTCGCGGGGAGCCACATCACGGCGTCGTCGAGGCGGGCGCTGGGGGTGCCGACGCGCTTCTCGCGGTAGCCCAGCATCGAGTCGAGCGTGTTCACGCCCTTCACCCACGCCGCGGCGCCGGCCGCCACGGGCAGCGAGACGAACGCGCCGACGGCGAACGCGAGCAGCGGCGCGACGAGGCCGTCGGCGAGATTCTCCGCCGCGCTCTCCACCGCCGCGCTCCGCACCTGCCCCGCCGAGAGGTCCGCGGCGTCGCGGCCCGCGAGCGAGCGAAGGCGTCCGCGCGCGGCGTCGAGGTCCGTCTCCGTGCCGTCGACGACGGCGCGGGCTTCGCGCAGCAGCATCCGACGGCTCGACGCCGCGAACAGCGCGAGACCGGCGACCGCGGCGGCGAGTTCTGGGGCGATGCGTCCGGCGAGCGCGACCAGTCCGCCGACCGCCAGGGCCGCCGCGAACGGGAGCACGAGCGCCACGCTGGCCCCGACAGCCAGGGGATGGGTCCACTCGCGGTCGAACGGCGCGACCAGGCGCCCGAACCAGGCGACCGGGTGGACGCGCGTCGGCGGTTCGCCGACGGCGGCGTCGAGGACGACGGCGAGCGCGACGGCCGCGGCGGCGGTCAGTCCCACGCTCGCGCCTCCAGTTGGTCCGCAATCGCTGCGAGTTCGGCGTCGTCGAGCAGCAGCGCGCGGCCACCGACAGCCTCGACGCCGCCGTCGGCCTCCGAGTCGTCGCCGACGTGGACGAGCGACTCTGCCGACACGTCGAGCGCGTCCGCGACGGCCTCGAACGCACGCTCGTGGGGTTTGCGCCAGCCGCAGTCCACGCTCGTCACGACGGCGTCGAATTCGCCAGCGAGATCGGCTCGGTCGAGGGTCCGCTCGACGAGGCCGGGTACGCTACAGTTCGAGAGGACGGCGACCGGACCGTTCTGGCGGGCCGCATCGACGGCGTCGCGGGCGGCGTCTCTAACCGAGACGGGGCGGTCGAAGGCGTCCAGGGTCGCCGCGTCGACTGCGGATTTGGATGCGTCGACGTTCCGGCTCTCGAGGGCGGCCGCGACGTGGGTCGCGAGCGAGTGCTCCGCGCCCGTTGGGGCGTCGAACTGCGGTTCGCGGTAGGCGGTCGCCCAGTCCGCGGGGACGGTGACGTCGCGCTCGCGGAGGGCGTCCGCGACCGCCGTCGCCGGCTCGGCCGGCCGGTCGGCCGACACGAGCGTCCCGAACAAGTCGAACGATGTCGCCACTGTGCGTTGCATTACTGCAAGTGAACTTGAACTACCCGGTCACGCCGCTCAGAACTCCGTCCCCCTCCGCGCGCCCTGCCCCGCCTCGATGGGGTGTTTCTGCTTGCGTACCTCCGTCACGAGGTCCGCGCTGTCGAGGAGGTAGGCGGGTTCCTCGTGGCCGCCCGTGAGCACGAGTTCGAGGTTCGCGGGCTTGTTCTCGACGAGGTCCACGACGTCCTCGGGGGCGACGAGGCCTCGGTTCGCGGCGTAGAGAATCTCGTCCAGAATCAACAGGTGGACGCCGTCGTCGGCGGACCCGTCGAGTGGGAGCGGGCCGTCGACGTCGTGAGAGGCGTCGAGGAGTTCCCGGGCGCGAGCGAGGCCGCCCTTCGCGCGGGCCTCGTGGTCCTCGTCGTTGGACTCGTCGAGGAAGCCGTGCCAGCCGTAGTGCCCGGAGTTCTCGTAGGTGAACCCCGGAAGGGCAGCGATGGCGTTGTACTCCCCGCGGACGTCCTCGACGCTGGACGTGCCGCCCTTCATGAACTGGAGCATGTGGACTCGGTAGCCGTGGCCGGCCGCCCGCAGTCCCATCCCCATCGCGGCCGTCGTCTTCCCCTTCCCGTCGCCCCACCAGACCTGCACGAGGCCGAACTCCTCGGGCGCGGTCGGTTCGATGGGTTGTGGACCGATTGCGGGGTCGGCGTCGTCGCTCATGGGTCGAACTCCACGGCCGAGCCTATCGAATCCTCCGGTCCCGGCGCATCGCTCTAGACGAACGTTTGAGGGCTCAAGACCCCCGATTTCTCCGGGGCGCGGCGGACCCACGGCTATTTATACGAGCACGCGGGAAACAACTGGTGAACGTACCGACACCACATGACACGTACCGCCACCGCCACCGTCGTCGCACTGCTCCTCGTCACGGCTGGAGTGGCCGCAACCCCTGTGGTGGCGACCGACGAGTCAGCGTCGTTCGGTGAAGGCTACGTGACGGTCGAGCGGGGCGAAACTGCGACCATCACGGTGAGCCACTCCGCGCCGGGGAACCTCACCATCGGCAGCGAGAACGACGGCTTCGAGGTCGTCGTGCCGCTGGGCGGGTCGGGCAAGAAGATCGTCGAGTTCGACACGTACCGGACCACCGGGTCGAACCCGGACAAGTTCCTCTCGGTGAACGGTGGCCACCTCCACTCGATGCCGCTAGACGAGGCCATCGAGCCCGGCAAGTACCAGCTGGAGGTCACCATCGACGGCGTCACGCAAGCCGTCGGGAACCTGGAGGTGACGGAGCGCGGCGAGACCACCGGGACGACGGGCGTGCTTCCCGGAGACGTCGACTTCGAGGAGTCGAAGCCGGGCAACATCCACAGTCGCGTCACGCCCAGAGGGACCGTCGCCCACGGCGACTACGCGGCGTTCGTCGTCAACGAGAGCGGACTCGGCTGGGCGGTGAACGAGAGCGGGCTGGCCGACGAGTTGACCGCGGAGATCGTCGAACTCGACCCCGAGCCGAACACGGTCGCCGACGAGTTCTCTGGGGGGGACTTCCGAATCATCTCCCAGGTCGAAGACCACGACCGGTTCCTCGTGCTGTGGGACACCGACCAGGTCGAACGCCACCGGAGTTCGAACAACACCTACGAGTTCCGGCTCACACTCGACGGCAGCAGCAACCTCGTCGCGGAGGACGAGCGCCTCGTCGAGCAGCGGACGAAGGTGTTAGAGCCCGCGGTAGCGCTCACCGCGGAGCCGTCGTTCACGCTCGCGCCGTGGGACGACGCCACGATGCGCGTCGACGGACGGACGAACCTCGCGCCGACCACGTCCCTCGACGTGCGGGCGCTCCAGGAGACGCCGAACTCCTACCTCTGGAAGAACGTCGTGGACGTCTCGACCAACGGCACGTTCACAGCGACCTTCGACTTCTCGGCGGCGACCCCGCCGACGTCGTTCCCGCTGTGGGTGCGCGAGTACCAGGACATGAGCGAGCGAACTGTCCGACTCACCACGGCGAACGCGACGGTGACCTTCGAGTCACAACAGGTGGCCGACGGGGCGGTGGTCGCGCAGAACGTGACGACGTCCCACGGCGGATTCGTCCGCCTCTCCGCGGACAACGAGACCATCGGCGCCTCCGCGTACCTCCCGGAAGGGTCCCACGAATCGGTTCGCGTCCCGCTGAACACCACGCTGGAGAACGCGACCGAGGTGACGGCGACAGTCGTCGCCGATGCCAACCGTAGCGGCGCGTTCGAGGCCAGCGACGGCCCGTACGAGGTCGACGGCGTGCCAGTCGCGGACAGCGCGACGGTGCTCCCGTCCCCGGAGGACTCCGGCAACGAAACAACCACGACCACTCGGACCCGGACCGAGACGACGTCGGGTCTCGACGTCGACGAGAGCGACCCGTTGACACCGAATCCCGCGAACGCGAGTAACGGTGGGTCTTCGGGCGGATTCGTGCCGCTCTCGCCGCTCACGGCGGTCGTGGCGCTCGCGGCGGCGGCGCTGCTGGGGTGGCGGCAGTGACCCGACAGTTTATGGTGCGCCGGGATGCTGCTTACGGTGACAAATCACGCTTCATGAGGGGCTCAACGAGTCGTCCGAGACGGAGGGGGTGGTGATGTTCGAAGAGATGGAGGAGCCGGCGTTCCCGGAGTTCCTGGCCGCGTTCTGGGCGGAGAAGGGGTGGGACACGTCGGTGACACCGAACGACGACGGCACGTACCTCGTCGCCGGGGACAAGGAGAGCGGGACCCGCGGGCTCATCGGCGTTCGCCCCAGCGGCGAGACCGAGATCGGCGCCTCGGAGGTCGAGGACTTCGCCGCCTTCTGCGACAAGAAGGGCGTCGACGTCCGCGTGATGGCGACCCGCGGCCGGTTCACGACCGGCGCGCGGAGCGCCGCCGACGCCGGCGACGTCCACCTGCTCGACCCGAACGAACTGGCGTCGGCGGTGCGCGACGAGGGCGTCGAGGAACTCGTCGGCAAGTTCACGGGCGGCGGTGGCGGCGGGTCCCTGTTCGACAGCCTCCCGTTCCCGGTGCCGTCGGGCCTGCCGAAGGGGGTGCCCATCGTGCCCATCGCGGCCGCCGTCGTCGTCGTGCTCGCGGCCGTGTTCGCGGGGCCGACGCTGCTCGGCTTCGTCCCGTTCGTCGGCGGCGGTGGTGGCGGTGGCCCGGCCGACGCCGGCACGCCGTTCACGGCGATGTCGCTAGCGAACTCGGGGAACGCGACGGCCAACGGGACGGCGAACGTGACGACGGTACGGTGGGATGCCCGCGTCCAGAACAGCGTCGGGAACTACAGCGCGCGGGCGAACGAGACGTTCGTCGTCGTCCAGTTCAACGCGACCGCCGGCGACGAGATAACGACGCTACGCCCCAGTAACTTCGTGTTGCACGTCAACGGGACGAACCGGGCGCCCCAGACGTTCCAGAACACGACCAACACGTTCAAGAGCAAGCTACTGCCGACGCGGATGGCGCCCGGAGATACGTCGCGTGGTGTCCTCGTGTTCTCCGTGCCGGAGAACTTCGACGGGGCGACGCTCGTCGAGACGTACGACGGCCCGGGCGTCCGGTTCCAGCGCGCGGACCTCACCTTCGACGTCGAGTAGTTCCGAAGTTCTTAACCCCGACCGATTCGAACTCAGGGTAACTCGCTGGCGAGCGGGCTCCAGCGGGCTCCTGACCACAGTCAGGACGGGATGTGATCCGTGAGGCGCTGCGTGCCTCGCGGATTGAACCACGCAACGCCCGCGGACAACACATGACACGAAGCCTCTACTCCCACATCAAGGAAGCCTGGCGGAATCCCAGCGACGGGAAACTCGCCGAGCTCCAGTGGCAGCGCAAGCAGGAGTGGCGCAAGCAGGGCGCCATCGAACGCATCGACCGACCGACGCGCCTCGACAAGGCCCGCGAACTCGGCTACAAGGCCAAGCAGGGCGTTGTCGTCGCCCGCGTCAGCGTCCGGAAGGGCACCGCCCGGAAGTCCCGATTCAAGGCGGGCCGCCGGACGAAGCGCCAGGGCGTCAACCGCATCGGCCGCGCGAAGAACCTCCAGCGCATCGCCGAGGAGCGCGCGTCGCGGAAGTTCATCAACCTCCGCGTGCTGAACTCCTACTGGGTGGGCGAGGACGGCTCCCAGAAGTGGTTCGAAGTGATTCTCCTCGACCCCGAGCACGGCGCCATCAAGAACGACGACGACCTCAACTGGATCTGTGAAGACTCCCAGGAGAACCGCGTCTTCCGCGGCCTGACGAGCGCGGGTCGCCGCGCTCGCGGCCTCCAGAACCGCGGCAAAGGCGCCGAGAAGGTCCGCCCGAGCACGAACGCCGGCAAGCGCCGGAAGTCGTAGCGGACGGCGGTCTCACTTCTGCAGTTCTCCGCGCCGCGTAGCGCGAGCGCTGCGCCTACACGGAGTATCACGAATCTCCCTGGTAGATTTAAGTGTATGCGGGCTGCCTGCTACTGTATACCAATGGCCATAGACGCGAACTTCGAACAGAACCGCGAGAAGGTAGACACCCACGAGGGCCACGACGTCTGGGGGCCAGTCGAGGAACCCGAGAAACTCGGCATCCACGGCACGCACGTCGCCGTCGACTTCGACATCTGCATCGCCGACGGCGCCTGCGTCGAGGACTGCCCCGTCGACGTCTTCGAATGGGTCGACTCCCCCGACCACCCCGAATCCGAGCTGAAGGCCGACCCCGCCAACGAGAGCCAGTGCATCGACTGCATGCTCTGCGTCGACGTCTGCCCCGTCGACGCCATCGACGTCGACGCCGGTCGAGCGGGGCGAACCTGACGATGCACACGGTCACACTGACAAAGGGCGTGCCGGACTTCCGCGAGGGACAGGTGTCCTTCGACGAGGACGGCCACCTCGAACGCGGCGACACGCCAACCGTCATGAACCCGAACGACAAGCACGCACTGCGCGCGGCGCTCCAGACGAAGATACGGCAGGGCGGCACCGCGAGCGTGATGAGCATGGGGCCGCCGGGCTACGGCGACGTGCTCCGCGAGGCGATGGCGTCCGTCTACGCCGACGACCTCTACCTGCTGTCGGACCGCGAGATGGCGGCCGCCGACACGTGGGCGACGGCGATGACGCTGGCGACAGGCCTCGAACGACTCGAACCCGACCTCGTGTTCGCGGGGTTCAAGACCGCCGACGGCGAGACCGGCCACACCGGCCCGCAGACCGCGTGGTGTCTCGACTGGCCGATTCTCACCCACGTCGTCGCGCTCGACGTGGAACCCGAGGAGGGGCGCGTGCGGGCGAAGCGCCTCGTCGCGGGCGACGTCGACGAGATAGAGACCGTCGAGGCGTCGCTGCCGGCGTTCGTCGTCACCGACCCCGAGTTCGAACCGACCTACCGGAAGGCCGCCCACCGCCTCGAACACAAGGACCGGCGGGCAGAGACCACTGAGCGCGCCGAGGACCACGAGGACCACCTGACAGTGTGGGACCACGAGGACCTCAACCTCGACCCCGACTACATCGGCCTGGACGGCTCGCCGACCATCGTCTCCGGGGTGGACCCGATTCCGAAGGCGCCCGCCGAGCGGGACGCAACGATGGTCGACGCGCGGGACGAGGAGGGGATGGAGCAGGTCGTCGACGAACTCCAGCAGTTCGCGGGGGGTGACTGACAGTGGCGCTCGACCCGAACGACTACGACATCTCCGAACTCGGTCCCGAGATACAGGACGTCGAGGACGTCGACGAACTCGAGGACATCCTCGAGACGGAGAAAGCCGGGAAGGACCGCGCCGGCGCGAAACAGCTCATCCAGTCCCGCATCGAGAAGTTCCGCGAGGACGAGGCCGAGGACCGCGAGGACCTCGACCCGACGGAGATGAGCCCCGCTGACCTCGCCAACGAACTCCAGAACATCGACAGCGTCGAGCGACTGGAGGAACTGATCGAGCGCGAGGAGAGCGGCGAGGACCGCGACAGCGTCAAGCGCCTCGTCCAGAAGCGCATCGACTCCATCCAGGGCAGCGGGGAGCGCGAGGAGGAGATTGAGCGTGTGCCGCCCGAGGAGAAGTACCCCGACCTCGACCACCCGACCGCGGACAAGCAGTACGTCGAGGAGATGGAGGACGGCACCTACGAGGACATGTGGGTGTTCTGCGAGACGAAGGACGGCGACCTGCTCGACGTCTCACGAGAGATGCTCGGGAAGGCGCGAGGCCTGATGGACGGCTACAACGAGGAGTACGACGACGGGGACGACGAGCGAGTCGTCGCCGTGCTGCTCGAGGACGAGGTCGGTGACCTGGCCGACGAGGCCATCGCGTGCGGCGCCGACGTGGTCGTCTACCAGGACGACCCCGAACTGGAACGGTTCCGGCACAAGCCGTACGCGGAGCTGTTCTCCGCGATGGCTCGCGCCGGCGGTGAACTCGACGCGGAACCGGACGCCGGTGACTCGTCGTGGCGCGACTACGACGAACCGCGGTACGTGCTGTTCCCGGCGACGAACAACGGCCGTGACCTCTCCGCACAGGTGCAGGGCGAACTCGACAGCGGCCTGGCGAGCGACTGCTCGGGGCTGTACATCGACGACACCGTCATCTCGAACCCCGCGAAGACGGGGCGTGAGGGCGAGAAGAAGCGCTTCGAGCGCGTCCTCCACATGAAGCGCCCGGACTTCTCGGGCTTCGAGTACTCCACCATCCTCTGTCTGGACAACCCGACGCGGGAGTTCCACCCGCAGGGCGCCTCGGTCATCCCGGGGAGCTTCGAGGTGCCGGAGCCCGACACCGGGCGTGAGGGCGAGGTGCACGAGTACGACTTCTCGCTGCCCGAGTCGTGGTTCCAGGTCGAGGTCACGGAGTACGACGAACTCGACAGCGGCGTCGACCTGACGGGCCACGACGTCGTCGTGGCGCTCGGCCGCGGTATCGGCGACGACCCCACCGAGGGGATGGAACTCGGCCTCGAACTGACGAACGCATTCGAGGACGCCGCGATGGGCATCACCCGCGGCATCGTCACCTCGTCGTACGACTTCGACGGCCACGTCGAGCAGTACGCCAGCGAGGAGCGACAGATCGGCGAGACCGGACAGGTCGTCGAGCCGAAACTGTACGTCGCGGCGGGCATCAGCGGTGCGGTCCAGCACAAGGTCGGGATGGACGAGTCCGACACAATCGTCTCCATCAACACCGACCCCGACGCGGACATCCGGGACTTCTCGGACTACTTCGTGGAGGGCGACCTCTTCGAGGTGTTGCCCGTGCTGACCGACGCGCTGGAGAGTGGGGAACTGGACGTCGAAGAACTCGCGGCTACAGGCGGTGCATCCGATGACTGAAACTGACGACTACGAGCACTACGAGGCGGTCGTGGTCGGCGCCGGCCCTGGCGGGGCGGCGGCGGCCGCGGCACTGGCGGACAACGACGTAGAGACACTCGTCCTCGAACGCGGCGTCGAGGCCGGGTCGAAGAACGTGAGCGGGGGGCTGCTGTACGGCGAGGAGTCCGCGCCGTACACGCTCGACGACCTCTTCCCGGGCGTCCGGGAGGCGGCGACCGAGCGCCCCGTGACGGAGTACTACCTCCACAACGTCGCCGGGCGGCAGGTCGAGACGTTCGACATCACCGACCTCCACGAGCACGACACGGCGTGGTCGGACGCGGTGCTCCGGCGGCACATGGACTCGTGGCTCGCCGAGCGCGTCCACGAGCGCACCCGGGAGACCGGCGGCGGCCTGCTGACCGACGTGCGGGTCAACGGCCTGCTCAGGGAGAACGGTGAGATCGTGGGCGTCACCTGCGACGAACTCGACCCCATCCGGGCCGACGTCGTGGTGGCCGCGGACGGCGTGAACAGCGAACTCGCGCGGGACGCGGGCCTGATGAACTGGGACGAACCCGAGCAGTGGTTCCAGGGCGTGAAGGCCGTCGTCGACGTGGACCCCGAGGTGGTCAACGAGCGCTTCGACATCGATTCCGACGAGGGCGTCGCTCACCTGTTCTCGGGGGACCTCTTCGAGGACGTCCGCGGGGGCGGGTTCTGCTACACGAACGAGGGGTCGCTCTCCATCGGGACGGTGTTCCACCTCGACAGCCTGGTCGCCGAGGAGGCCGAACCCCACGAACTGCTCGACGCGCTGCTCACTCACCCGCTGCTGGCGGACTGGCTGGGCGACGACTACGAGGAACTGGAGTACGGCGCGAAACTCGTGCCGGACTCGAAGAAGGCCGCCCACCCCTCGCCCCACGAGGGCCGCCTGCTGCTGGTGGGGGACGCCGCGGGCCAGATGCAGGCCCAGGGCCCCATCATCAAGGGGATGAACCACGCCGTGAGCGCCGGCGCGCTCGCCGCGGAGGCGTACGTCGCGGCGAAGAACCGCGACAACCCGACGAGCGCGGGAAAGCGCTACGAGCGCCGCCTCCAGAACGAAGGCGTGATGGACAAACTCCGGCCGTCGGGCTACCGAGTCACGAGCGCGCTCGGTGAGCACGACGCGGTCACCGGCATCGTCGACGGCGTGCTCACGTCCTCGGTGGGCCGGGCGGCGGTGCGCGCGCTGGGCGGCCGCCTCGAGGCGCTGTACGGGTCGCCGTATCTCGCCTCCATCGTGCCGGACACGCAGACGCCGTACGTGACGCTGCCGACGGTCATCGCCGAGGAACTCGGCGCCACCGTCACGAGCGAGTCCAGCGTGGAGCCGCCGAGTCTCGCCGACCGCATCGGCGACCTCACCTACGACACGGACGTCGGCAACCCCCACATCGAACTACAGGACAACTCCTACGAGGCGAGCGGCGCCGCCGTGACGGCGTGCCCGGTGAGCGCCGAGGACTTCGGGGGTGGCTGCTACCGCTCGGAGACCGTCGAGCGCAACGGCGGCGAGGAGCGCGTGGTGAGCCTCGACACCCAGCCCTGCGTGGAGTGCGGGACCTGTGCGGTGGTCGCGGACACCGAGTGGGAGCACCCCCGCGGCGGGAAGGGCGTGGAGTTCGAGCAGGGATGAGCGACCGGTCGCCGTACTGGGAGCGCATCAAGCCGCTGGCGAACCGCGCCCAGCGGGACAGCGAGCGCTTCGAGCCGCCCGAGGAGCCGCCGAACGAGGCGGAGGCCCTCGAGTACCTCCGCGAGGGCGTCGGTCCGGCCATCTCCGTCTACGTCGAGGGGCGGACCGGCGGCGAGCCCGCGCCGTTCACCGACGTCGAACTCTCCCTGCTCGAACAGTCGCTGAACAGCTGGCTGTCGCTGTACGCGCAGTGTTACGGCGTGCAACTCGACGCCGACTTCTCCATCCGCGAGGCCGCGACGGTGCTCGTCGACACGCGGAACGTCGTCGACACGGCCCAGGTGCTCACGCACGTGCCCGAGCGGGTGAACGCGGAGAGCTGACACCGACTGTTGCGTGGTAACGGGTGACAAAGGTTTACATAGGCTGGTTTAGTACGAACTATCATGAACCTCGAGCAGGGCATGGAGTTCGGCCACGACGACCGCGAACGCATCTACAACTACGTCGAGCGCCACGGCGAGTGCGGGTTCGACGACATCGAGGACGGCCTCCGCCTCGACCCGCGGGGCGTCCGCCACCACGTCGCCATCCTGCGACGCGACGGCTACGTCACCGTCGACGACGGCCGCATCGCCGTCGCCTTCGACGACGTCGCCGCCGAGGAGCACCGCGACGGCGACCTGGAGTTCGTCGTGCGGCCCGCCCACCAGTCGGACCTGACGGGGCTCGTCGGCGCCATCCGGCAGGTCGCCAGCGAGCGCACGTACATCGAAGCCGAGTCCGTCGCGGACGTCATCGACCACCAGGAGGTCATCCTCCGGCACAACGAACTCGAGGAGCGGATGTTCTTCGTCGCCACGGTCGGTACCGACGTGGTCGGGTGGGTACACGTCGCGGGCTCCGAACTCGAGAAGCTCGAACACACCGCCGAGCTCACGGTCGGCGTCATCGAGACGTACCGCGGCCACGGCATCGGCAGCCACCTC
>Ga0208135_100335_pt1 | contig 31317 bp, 28 predicted proteins | sample AntDeeMetag02WF5_FD_184757 | JGI IMG/M metagenome (GOLD analysis project Ga0208135, IMG submission 184757) | Saline lake microbial communities from Deep Lake, Antarctica - Antarctic Deep Lake Metagenome 02WF5 (SPAdes) (version 2) | ecosystem: Environmental > Aquatic > Non-marine Saline and...
CAGGGGGATAAGCTTTCACCCATGGCGAGTGGTCCTCTTGAATTGTGTTCGTTCAGGAACATCTTGATTCTACAAGAGAAACTGCTCGCCATCTTCTTTTCTGTCTCAGCCCGGTGAATTAGGCGGGGTGATGCCATGCGTCCCACGATAGAACGACTTCCCTTGCCCATAAACGCAACTTTACAGTCTTTAATAGCGCCACACGCTTGGCGTGTCGGAATGCAGGTCAAACAACACTCAGTGCAGTTATTTAAAGAACCGACACGCAAGCAGCTGAAAGAAGAATTTGTTCAACTATTATCTGCTGTTAGTCGCGAAACAGGTGCCCGGCTGACGGAACAACGCCTGAGCTTGCATCTTTTCAATACGCTCAATGTGGGGGAAGCGGACCTGGCAGCAACCTGTTTAATTACCGCCCGAATGCCGACCGTTGGCCAGCAATCGCCGCTGTATTATTACGCCCCGGCAGTGGCCAATCTGGCACAGCAATACACTGCTGCCCTGCAGCGTATTGAGCGGCAGCTGTCGATCGCGCTTGATACCGGCACAAGCCCAACAAGCGTCCAGCCGGCGGCTATCGAGCCTGCCACTTTCGAGGGCTACATTGGTTCTCAAATGGTACCCACCGCCCAATATGTCACCGAGCTGGTGGCACATTTGCTAAAGCACCAACACGAGGTTAAAAAGCAGCCTGGGCTATTTCAGCAATTGACAGCGTTTCACAACGCCTATACCGCCTACACGATCGCGATGCTGATGTTCTGCACCGGATATCGCAGCATACGCGACCCGTTGCCCAGGCTGGCACATATCAGCCTGTCACGCGGCGTTATCGTCATCGCCGATAAAACCAACGATCACCAGAGCAACGCCAGATTTTTGCCGTTGCCATCGGTGATGGTCGAGCAGTTCCGCGCCTACCTGAAGCATCGAAAAGCTATGCTGAGCCGACTGCAGCTATATCTTGGGCAAGACTGGGATACCCCGTTTTTATTTCTGGATACATACGGCAAGCCCAAGCAAGTAACCCCTGACCGACTGGAAAATCATCTGCAGTGGCCGCAGTCACCACCGCTAAATATCAACCGGCATTATCTGCATACGCAGCTGAAAGAGCATGGCTGCTCAGCGGCGCTCACCGATGCCTTCATGGGCCATTGGGACATGGGCCAAGAGCCATGGGCAAAATACTCGACGTTTTGCCCGCGGGAATATCGCCAACGTATCACATCCCGGGTGGAGTACATGATGCGAGAACAGGGGTGGGCAGTGATTGAGGGCATCGCGCTATGAGTCATGCAGCGATTTGGTCAGGCTGGAAGCTGGTTCAGCCACAAAGGGCGAGTACCGACGGCGAGGCCGAGCGGAAGTACCAGCGTGAACAAACGCAATATCGTCTGAAATCCGACGCGCTGGCTATATTGGAACGGAAGGCCCCCGGCACCAGCGAAGGTCGGCAGGGGCTTTCACTTGTTGATGATGACATTAGTGACGTTTTTGATATGCTGCATGAGACCGGCAGCCCGGCTTCGTTACGCACGCAGCATAATTTTTTGGTGGAAGGCTTGGAACGCGGTACACATCAGCTTGGCTGGCAGGTCAATATACCTAGCCCGCTGGTAAAGCTGCCACAACGCTCACCGCCGGTAACCACCGAGACCTTCAGCGAGCTTGAGCCGTGGGATGTCATCGTTGAGGCACACGATACCGTGCCGCCCCCGGGCAGCCTGAGCGGCGCATCGCTGAAGAAATGGCTGGCCGGGCGGCTGGTATTCCAGCTGATACGCGAAGGCGCGGTACTTCATCGGCGCTGGCTGGACGCGCTGCCAAATGCCGTGGTTCGCGGCGTCATGTTTGAGGAAGGCCTACCGTTTTTACTGCTGACATCGGCATCTGTTAACGCTGAGGAAACCGCCGATACCGATGAGCTGCCAGCTGACGCGGCTGACCCAGCAGCAACCGAAACCTCTGCAGCGCAAGAGCTAAATGCTGAAGCCGACACACTGTACCGGCGGCTATTTTTAAGCCCGGTGAGTCAGCTGCTAGTGCTGAATTATTATCAGCGGGAGGGGCAAGCGTGGCCCTCTCGGGCCAACGTAGACACGTGCTTTTTGCATTACGCCAAGCATGTGGCGCCGTCGAAGCCGCCAAAAAGTCTTGCCTGGTTTATCACTGCTTCCTACACCTCAACATCGCTGGATATGCTGCCACTGCTGACGTACTACGCTGGCAGCACAGATGCCGCGCCGTCGCTGCGCCCCTCTACCTGGCACCGGCTCAACACTGGGCAGATGCCAAGCTTTATGACAGTAGATAGCGATGACCCTGAATCAGGACGCTGGAAATACGTTCCAGTGCCGAGTAAAGCACCCGAACTGCCCGATCAGCTACGACGACTGCGTACGCTTCAACGGTGTTTTTCCAATGCCAATGGTAGCAAAAGTGACTTAAAAACTGCTTGTCGAAACATTGAGCAATTTCTCAAGGAATCTGATGCCAATGGTCCTGTGGTGACGCTACTGGCAGGCTGGGCCTTGGCTCTCATGCAGCGTGGTGGGCGAGTAAAAAACACGCTGGCCGTCAGCACTGTGACTACTTACCTATCTAATATTGCAACGCGACTGACAGTACACGGCCATGAAATCGATGATATTCAGGCGCTGGATGCCGGTGAGTGGCAGGCGCTCTACGATCGCGTGATTAGCGATGCCAAAACGGCCAGCAGCCGAGCACGAGTGCAAAACCGGCTACGGGATTTTCACGACTATGTCATCGACACCCAGGCCGCACCGGATGTCGAATTGGAAGTGGGTAAGAGCACCGCTTCACTGGCGGATACCAACATCATTACCCCGGCGGAGTATCGGCGCGCCCTGGAGCTCATTGAGACCTCTCAACAACCCGAGCGCTTTCGCACCATGCAATCGCTCGCGCTGATGCTGGGGTATCGGATGGGATTACGGCGTAGCGAGTGCGCCTCGCTGCTGGTGCGTGACGTGGCCTACGTGTTTGATCATGACGAGGTGCCCGGAGAGCTGCTGATTCGTGCCAATCAGTTCCACAAGGGTAAAACCTACTCGGCCAAGCGGCGGCTGCCGCTATGGCTGCTGATGCCGGAAGAAAAGCGCCAGCTGATCAACTGGTGCCAACGCCGCCGTGGAGAAAGCACCACGAAGGCTGCCGAAAAACACCTGCTGTTTTGTCACAGCGGTGGCGGCACCCTGCCGCTGGGTAACAAGGAAATTTTCAAGCCCATTCAGACGGCTCTCAAAGCGGTAAGCGGCGACGCCAGTGTGCGTTACCACCACCTACGCCACAGTTTTGTAAGCGTTACGCTGCTTCGCCTGCTGGAGCGAGCGCCTGGCGAGCTACTGCCCCGACGCTGGTTGCAGGATGACCAAGGGCATGTCGCGATGCCTAACACAGATGCTGATATTTCGGCGCAGGCCGGTCTGGCGCCGCAGACAAGCCCTTCGCGCAAGCGGCTCTGGCAGCTGGCACTGTGGGCCGGGCATGCGAGTCCCGATGAAACCCTGGGCACATATTCCCACCTGGTGGATTGGGCGTTAGGCCATACCCTACGCGAGCGCATTGATCCGTTGGTAACCATAGACATGCAGCTAGAGCTACTGGATATGAGCTCCAAAACCGCGCTGACCAGCTGGCGTAACCGGCAGAAACTCGGCCGGGAAACCCATGCCAGTGATCTGCTGGAACCGGTCAAGGATGACTGGAGGCATTACCTCGCGGCTATACCGCTAAATGATGCTTGGCAGCCGTACCAGGCGCCGGCGATTAATCCGCTCGACGTCGCCACCACGGCGGCGTTTGAATGGCCGGAGGCCATCACGATTTACCAGAGCCTGCGGCTTATCGAGCAGCAGGAATACTGGAGCATCGCCCCGAACACTGCGGTCGAACAGACGGCCAGGCGGTTTGTCGTGGCCCCCGACCAGCTGGTGACATGGATGGATAACGGTGAGCGGCTGATGCAGCAGAAGACGCGCCGCAACAATCAAAGCTTTAGTCGCCGAGAGCAGCAGGAGCGGCGCGATGAGCTAGCGGCAGCACAGCATATCTACATGCCCGAGCTACATCGCTGCATGGCACCGCCTATTAAACCCGCCGTTCTTAAGGAAGCCGGGCAGTTTTTCCATCAGCTGCTGGACTGGCACCAGGAAGACCCCGATGAAGCCGAAGAAAGCCTGGCAGTATTTCGCCAGCACATGCAGCGCAGCACCGGGCATATTACGCTGCCGGATGCCCATGCGATCTGCTGTATTCGCCGGATGCTCAAGCCTCTGCGCTGCATGACCCATACACGGCTAGTGGTTAAGGCGGAAAACACCGCTAACGAAAAACAGGTAAAGCGCTATTGGGCGCAAGAAACGGACATCCCACAGCGTCATATAGAGCTTGTGCCTGCGACATCGGTATCAGGCAAGACCCGACATTGGTATGGCAACGCTGACCTGAAAATTACCCGCGAAACCAGCCATTCGAGCACGCAGCAACCGCTTTGGGAGGCAGTGCGCTTTTCGGCCTTTATGGCTCTGCTGGTATTGGGCCTAACTGGCAGCGAGGATTCAGAGGTGCATACGGTAGATGCATAAAAATATCCCCAACCTGCTGTGCCTGCGGGCTGGGGATAAGTGCTGCAACGATCAGCGTATCGTCACCGCGGCAGCGGGTCGCTCACTACGCGGTACTGCGTAATAAAGCACAGCCGGACGCTGATAAACTTGGCCCACTTGGCCGTCGTTTGGATGCGCTGCCCCATCTGCGGCACGCCATATTCGTTGACGTGGCGATCGGTAAGATAAAAGCGGCAGCCACCCTTGGCTCCAATGACATACAGCGACCATACCCGGTGCCCCATCAGCCATTCGGGGCCTTCCACGCCGGCTACGTAAAGCTCCCCGTGAAACACGCGGCCTGCCTGTGGCTCTTGAGCTGTTTGCGTTAATGCCATGCCTGATCCTCCCATGCCCACAGGGCGCGCTCCAGCTCGGCAAGCAGCAATGGAATGGCCTGCCGGTTGGCTTCGAGCTTCAGATGGTTAAGCGTATACCCCGTCCACGTCACCAAGGCGTCGAGATTGCTCTTTTCATCGCCTTTGCCCAGCCACATCACCAAAGCGCTGCCGTTAGCAATGCTGGTAGCCGCTGCCAGCGACTCTGCCAAACGGCGTTCCACGCGACGCCGAGCTTGCCGTGACAGCGTGGCCTGCATGGAGCTTTCGATTTCTTCGCGAGCTTTTTTGATGGCATCCAGTGTGTACATCATCTTCTCCTTAAGCCTTTTTCTGTTCCAGCATGCGCTCAAAAGCTGAGCCGTCTTGGCGCGTGAGGTTGGGCACAAAGCGCGAATAAACGCGGAAAAGCATCTCCGTGGTGGTATGGCCCATCTGCCGGGCAATCCACTCCGGGCTTTCACCGGCGGCAAGCCAGAGCGTCGCGGCGGTGTGGCGCGTCTGATACGGCCGACGCGGGCGCAACCCCAACTCTTCCAGCAACGGATACCAGACCCGCTTGGTGACGTTGCGATGAGATAGCGCGGTACCCTTGCGCGTGGTGAAGACCAGGTCGGTTTTTCCGGTGATTTCGTACTGCGCTTTCAGTGCATCAAACACCGGCTGCGACATATCGATGGAGCGAAACGAGCCGTCAGTTTTGGTGGGCACAAACTCACCCACGACCAGCGCCTGATGCACCAGGATCTGGCGCCGGGCGAAGTCAACGTGCTCCCATGTCAGGCCGTCGATCTCGCCGGTACGCATACCGGTAAAAAAGCGCACCGCGTAGTACTGACGAAAGTCCTCACGCACACGATGAATAACCTGCTGCACCTCCTCCAGGGTAAAAGGCTCAACGTCGGTGCGCGGCACGTTGAGCGATTTGATCCCGCGAAACGATGAGCTAAACTCATAGCGGTCGGCGGCCTCATTCAGCATCATGCGCAATGGCGTCATGATGTGGTTGATACGGCTGGCAGAGAGTTTATTGCCGTTCCGGGACCGGACTTTGGCGAGTGACGCCCGGAATTCAAGAATCTCTGCACGGGTGATGCTGCCGACCTCTTTATGGCCCAAGGCCGGCAAAATGTGCTGATTCAAGCACCCCCGCACCGTCACAATCTGCGTTTCACGCCATTCGATCTCCTTCTCGGCAAACCACGTCTCAGAGAACCCCCGCAACAACGGTGTCGCGTGATAGCCGCTCGTCTTGATCAACGCCCGCTTACTCAGCGTTTTGGCCCGTGGGCTATCCGGAAAGTAACGGCCATAGTCGAACGACTCCAGCGTAATTTCCGCTTCGATCTTCCCCAGCATCTGCTCAAGCTTCTGGCGATTTTTTCGTGTATCAGGCAGCGTGGTTTGCTCACGGCAACGCTTACCCAGGTAAGTAAAATCAAAAAATAGCTTACCGGTCTCTTTACGTGCAGCGATCCTACCCATGGCATACACCTCCGCCAGCCATCGGAACCCCAAGGCTCTCCTCTTTGGAGTGCAGCTGCATATCCCGCTCAATGGATTCCCACATGTACAGAATCTTGCGGCCGCCAAACGGGCGAATGTAGTGAATACCCTCGATCAATACGTTGTCCTTCAGCTGCTCGCGAATGGTGCGGATGTCGTACTTGATCCGCTTGGCGAGCTCTGCCGTTGTTAAGTAGCTGGTAGGCATCTTATGTGCTCCCTAGTGGCCTTATGTAGACTACACGCTACATAATAGCCGGCAAAAAGAAGCTGTCAAGCATCTTTTGTTGCTTGTGTGCTACATAAGATGCGAGTAAGCCATGTTTTTGGTAGGATGCGGATAACCAACTAGGGCTGTACCTATGATTAGATTCCGCTTAAAAGAAATGCTTGCTGAGAAGGGGTTCCAGGAAAATCGCCGAGTAACGCTGGATGAAGTGTCCAAGGCAACGGGGATACATCGAACGACGCTCTCCAAGATTTCCAACCAGCGTGGCTACAACACCGGCACGGAGCAGGTAGACCGCCTGTGTGCCTATTTCGAGTGCCGCGTTGAAGACATTGTTGAGTATGTGCCGCTGCCCAATCAGCCGGGCTAACGTACCCAAGACTCTCTCCTGCAGGGGAGCCAATGCCTCATATCTCAATTCAATGGAACGATATCCCGCCCAAACGAGCACCATGAACAAGGCACTGGTAGGCCTGAGAGACAGAGCCTAACCGGGTTTGGAGCAGATCGACCTCGCCTGTCAGATTAGCTCTACCACTCTGCCACGTGAAAGCTGCGCGAACGGCTCACCCACCAGCTGAGTCATGGCAAATAGAATCACAGCGCTTATATCTCCTGCATGAGGCTGATCCATACCAAGACGGGGCAGGGATCAGCAATGATCCCATGCAGTACAAATAGCATGAATGGAGGGCAAAATGATCAAGTGCCATCTATCCCGAATCATGGGAGAAAAAAGGCTGAAAATCGTCGATATGGCGCGTGAGACAGGAATCAACCGCGGCACCATAACGCGCCTGTACCATGGAACGGCCAGTCGCGTGGAACTGGAGGTGGTGGCAGAGCTATGCCGCTATTTTGACTGTCAGGTGGGGGAGCTATTTGAGTATTTCGAAAGCTCTTCAGTAAAAGGTAGGGGTTAGGAAGGACGGGAAGCGAGGAAGGTCAGTCTATGTAACGTGCTCTACGACAATGGAAATGTCCCAGCGCCCGAAGCCAGATACTTCTGTCTTCGGGCGCTGGATACGACATTTTTGCTTTACCTACTCTCCCTCGAATTCCGAACTGCTGAATTTCAGCACGCTGCAGTTTTCCTTGATGGTGCGCTGCAGGCCTTCATCGAAGCCGTCTTGGCTGGCTGCCTCGATCTCCACGGATATTTTCACCTCGACGCCGGTGCGCAGGGTGAATTGCTCGACGACTTCGTCGATTAAGGTGGCGAAGTCCATCTTTGCCTTCAGCGGGTCTAGGTCGATAGTGCCATAGAAGTGCTTCTTGGCAATATCAGCAGGGGTCGGCTGGTGAGAGCTCGGCTGCGAAGCAGCACCGCTTCCCCCTTGTGTCGCCCCCATTGGGGCGGGTGAACCGCCGGGTGCCCCTTCGCCCGTTCCGGTTGTTGAGCCTGTCGCAGTAGGCGGCAGCTCATCGTTACGTGCCGCTTGCTCTCTGGCACGCTGTGCGGCTTCGGCCTCGAGCTGTTCTTGGTAGGCTTTGGCGGCTTCGCGTTCGATGATTAGCGCTTCATTGTCGAGACCGCCGAAGCCATTGTTTCCGAAGGAAAAGCCAAGATACTTATCGCCTTCCTTGCCCGAGGCGTGACCAAAGAAGTCTTCTGAAGCGATGCCCTGGTTCATGGCGTTTTTGAACACCTGATCGTTCACCAAGCGAGGCAGGAAAAGGTAATGGCAGCAGTCTTGCCAGACCTTGAGAGCGCCAACCTCGGTCACGCCATTCTTGAAGTACCACTGGTTAAGCACGTTACGCAAAAAGATGGGGGACCACTCGTAGATCAGCCACTCTTCTTCGTGGAGCTTGTTTTCAATGGTCTCTATCAAATTGGTCGTGGTAGTGGATATCTGCACTACTTCCCACTCAAGGCTGGGTTTACCGCGCACAAACTCCTCTACCGGCGCCATCAGCCATTTATAAGTCTCGCGTATCAGCTGAGATAGCGACTTATCGGCGCCGTCACGGTTCTGCTTGGCCTGGCGTAGGTGGGTCAAGTCCTGGTTGAGAGAGCCGCTTTCGATATCGTCAACGATAGATTTCCAAGCGAGGAATGTGCGGCCTTGGTCTTTCAAGCGGCTGACGACATCAAAGTCCGCCGCTAAGAAGATCAAGCGGTTCTGCTTCTGGCGGGGTTGCTCGCCGCGGTTGCGCAGAATTTCCTCGGCTGCTTTGTAAGCTTGATTGCTTTCGCTACGGCTGTAGGCCGCGTTGCTTGGCAGCAGCACCAGGCGTGGGCCAGCACCGTACTCATCGGGAATGTCTCCCGAGGATGTAAAAACGTGAATGCCGGCAAAATGGTGTTTGCGGCCCATCGCACGCGTAGTGCGCTCTTTTAGCAGGGGGAGCAACGCGTCGTGATCATGGATGTTTTGCTTGCGGCTCTCCATCTCGCGGCGCAGGTTGGGCTTGGTGTCGTACCAGAAGCGGTCCTGCTCAGAGTAGAGGTAGTGCAGGCGGTCACGAAGCCGCTTCAGCACGTCTTCAAAAATACCAACCGACTGGCCGGGTTGCACAACACCCAGCAAAATACGCTCTTGCTTGATGCCGCGCGCCGTCTGATTGCTGCTCGAGGGTGCGCTACCCAAGAAAATAGCGCGCGCCGAGCGCCGCGCCGCGTGCACGCCGCCAAACAGCGCGACATGGCTGTCCAGCTCCTGAGTGGCGGAGCGCGGCCCGTCTACTTCGCGCTCGATCACCGGCTCCCAGCCCTGGGGTAGGTAGTGAATGCTCTTGTCGCGCACGTTGCTGTCTTCCAGCGGCAGCGAGCCGGGCATGATCAAGGCATCGCTGGTGCCAGAGACCCACAGCCGATGGATAACGATGGCCATGTACTGCAGTACGCCGCGGGTGCGCTGGAATTTATCCAGCGTCGACCAGTCTTCATAAAGCCGGTCGAACACTTCTGGGTGAATGGGATAAGAGCGGCACAGCCGTTCGAAGTATTCGTTTGACTGAGTCTCTGCGGGAAACTTCTCGGCGTGCTGCCGGTAGAAGTCCGAAAACTGGCGGCTGATACCTTCCACCTCGCCGCGGTCGCCGGCGTGATCGAACAGGCGACGCCGGACAATCTCGAAGGCTTCTTCCGCGCCTACGGGCTTCCATACTGACTCCACCCGGCCGAAATATTTTTCCAGGGCGCTGAGGGTTCGCTGGCCCATGGTGCCGCCCACCTCCAGCTCTGACTGGGGCAGCGAGGCCAGCAGAATGGCGTTGGGCACCGCCTTCATGGCTTCGGTCAGCGCCTGGATAAAGCTGATGTTGCTGTCGTAGGTGCCGGCGGGGTACGACTGGCCCAGTTCAAGCTGGCGAATAAACGCCAGCAGCTCGTCGATCAAGATGACGCAGGGCGCGGCCTTCTCCAGCAGTTGTCTAAGTACGTCCTTGCCGGGCGAAGTACCGGAGGCATCGCTCTCGGCCACCATGGCGTAGCCTTCTGCGCCAAGTAGCTGCCAGGCTAGCTCGCCCCACAGTGTATTGATCTTCTGCGAGCCGTACTGCGATGCCTGGGCAGGAGACAACTTGATGCCGTCGATAACCGCCACTCGGGCATGGGGCAGTTCGGAAATACCGGCTTCATCAAGGATGGGGGGAATGCCCCTCAGTTTGTCAGTAGAGATCTCGCGTGCCGCCATATGCAGGACCGCCAGCATGCTGTGGGTCTTGCCGCCACCGAAGGCGGTTTGCAGCTGGATCACCGGATCGCCGCCGTTGCCGGCCAGGCGCTGGGCTACCGAAATCAGCAGCAGGCGCATACCCTCGGTAATATAGGTACGTGCAAAAAACAGCTCGGCGTCCTGATACTCCGCAGGTGCCGTACCGGTGGCCACCTGGGTGATGTCCGCGGCGAACTCCGACTGCTTGAAGGTGCCTTCCAGCACGTCACGGTGCGGCTGGGCAATCTCTGTCCAGGGTTTCAAACTCATTGTGCGATTCCTGTAACGGTCCAAGGCATATCGTCGGTCAGGCTGTACTGATCCACTACCTTGGGATGTGCATCTATGGCCTTGAGAAGCTGCCTTAACTTGAGCCGGAGGTTGTCCGGGTTCACCGAGGTTGGAAATAGCCTTGACGGATTCTGGGGCTGCTCCAGGTGCAACACGACGCGGCATCGTGAGCGGCGTAGTGCTTGGTTGGCCAGACGTTTTTCCTCGGCGTCATTGGCGTTGCAGTGTGCGGCCACTAGGCCCGCGAGCGTATCGCGCACTTTGCCGGCAATCTCATCGCCCAGATCAACTACCTTGGTACGGCGATGTTGGCGATAATCCTTGACCTCGATGAGCCACACTTGATCGTCATCGACGCAGATAAAGTCAACGGCTTTGGTACCGCCACATACCGCATTGAACTGGCGGCGATAGAAGGTCCACTCATCATATTGCGTCGGCTCTGCAGTATCTGCGAAGGTGAATGCAAGCCGCTGTTCCTTTAGCGTAGTGGTCATGCCAGCTCCATGTGGCGATCTGACTGGGCCAGCTCTTCATCCAGCAGCACCAGCGTCTGCAGGTCATCGATGCGGCTACCTTGCTCGACTTGAACGCCGTCGGGTGTTTTGACCAAGGAGAAATAGCGCTGCTGGGCCTCCATGCCTTCTGCCTCGCGGGAAAGCAACTCCAACTCCTTTAGCAGGAACAACGAGTGCGTCGCGATCACGACTTGAATCCCTTGCTGGCTGAGTGTGAAAGCGGCCCACGCCACCAGCTTGATCAGCTTGGGATTGAGGTTGGCTTCGGGTTCATCCCAGAACAAATAGCCCTTGTCGAGCAGTGAGCCGGTAGTGATCAGCCGGGCAAGCATCGCCAGCTTGCGCAACCCTTCAGCGACCAGCGGCATCTCCAAATTACCCTGACCGGGAATGCGCAGATAGAAACGGCCGTTTTTGTCCAGCACCACTCGGCCACCCATGGCATCTTCTAGTGGGGCGACCAGCTCAGCTATCTTCTTCTCTCGTGGTCCTTTGATAGCCAGGGCGCCCAACAGCTTGCACAGATCAATATGCTGTTCTTCGATATCTACATAGTGGCTTTCGTAGAAGGGCAGCAGCCAGTGGTACTGGGTGAGCAGTTCGCGCGTTGGCATAAAAACCGGCGCTTTGTCTTGCCATACGCTCGGTAGTCGGTCGATCTGCACCTCTGACTGTGAGCGCGTGCTGAAGCTGAAAGCCGTATCTAGCGATGACTTCTCGAAAGCCAGCGATACTTGGCAGCGATGCCCACCCTGGCGACGGCTGGCCAAGCGGCCCAACGATTCGGGGCGGAACACCTTGACCAGTTTGTCGGCGAGGCTTTTCTGCAGCAGAGTTTTGGTGGGCTCGGCCACCGTGGGCTCGTTAGCTTGTTGCGCCGCATTGGCAATAGCGGCGTAAGCAACTTTGAGCAGGTGCGACTTACCTGCACCGTTCTCACCCACGATGACGTTCAAGCCTGGGGCGAAAGAAAGCGTCGCATCGGGAAACAGCGTGAAATTCTTCAGTTCAAGCGTTTTCAGCATTCTGGCCCCCTTCCAATATCCGGGTGACGCCGCCGAGATCCGAAGGCGTCAGCAGCGCCAGGGGCGTTTCGGTACCGCGCCCCTTCTCGGTGATGATGAGTGCGGCAAGGTGAGGGTTTTTCCCGCTATCGAAGATATCCAGTGAGTCCACCAAGGTGGTATCGCGAGAGGCAAAGAGCAGCTCGCCATTGAACTCACAATATTCGAGTACCTCACTAACCGAAACCGTACAGTCGATTAGTTCATCGCTAGCGTTGTGGCCCAGCCAGCGTTGGATGGTGCCGGCCGTCAGGATTCGCAAAGTATCCTCAACCCGTACGAACGCTTGCGAGAAGTCCTGCTTCGCCAGAAAACGCAGTACTTCCACCATGGAATCATCCAGGCCGAACTCATCGACCTGTGCCTGAAAGTGTTGGATGACTCGCGCAGGCTTCTCGATCTGCTGGATTATATTCTCCAGCTGCACCACCAGCTCGGGCAGCGGCTCGGCTAGGTAGCGCGTACCGTAACGAGCATCTCGCTCATGGACCAGCACGTTGCGCAGCTTGGACAATAGCTCGATGTCGCTGACGTTGCGCCGAATGACCGGACTGCGCACCTTCGCCTGTCTGACATTGGCCATCAAACCACGGGATTCATCGGCCCGGGCTTCGCGTGCTGCCAATTTCTCCAGCTGAGCGAAGCGGGTAAGAAAAACGTCTATTTGTTTGGACATCAGAGCTCCAACCCTATCTGTTCACCGGTATGGCCTACATCATGGGAAGCTACGACAATCGCGCTCCAAGAGCCGATCAGCTCGTTGTAGGTGCGTAGGGATTTGAGAAAGCCACCGTTATCTAACTGAGTTTTTCCTTGTAGATCGCTATGTGTATGCACCATATCAAACCTCTTTTCCTAATCGCTTCCAGCGCCGGGAGAAGGCTTCGTGACCACCTTCCATTACCCTGCATACCTCATTGCGCAGTTCATTTTCCTGGAGCGAGCCGCTTTGCCGTACAAAACATTGCCCGCGCCCAAATTCCATGATATGTACCAGCTCGGCATCGCCGTTAACGACGACATTTGGGTTATGGGTGATGATAATAAGCTGGCGACGCAGCTTATTTTCGCGAATCTGTCGCACGATCAGCTCGTATATCAAGTGGTTGTCGAGGTCGTCTTCGGGCTGGTCGAGAACAATGGGTTCCTCTCCAAACGCCAGCAGGAAAGCCAGTAACGCAGCTGAGCGCTGCCCCTGTGAACCCCTGCTAATGGGGTGCCAGGTACCTTCACGTTGATACTCGATGCGTAGATCATCCTCTGGAAACCATGCTAGAACATGGTCTGCGAATTCTGGTTTTTCGTGCTTTCGTTGCAGAGCGTTCCGAAAATGCCCACCCAGATCATCCATTTCCAGTAATCGATGCTTTACGTCTTTAACGACGGATTCCTTCATGGATTCATCCGCTCTCGCCAAATCAAACGCGAGTCCGCCGGATGGCTCTTCTGTATCAAACTTCAAAATATCTTCCGAAAATCGTTCGTTCTTTACGTCTATCAGCTCGCGTACTTCACGCTCCAGCTGGCGCTCATCATAACCAAAGGGCACAACAGCGATTTGTACATGAGTATTGCTGGACAAAGTCTGTTGCACGAATGCGTTTCGCGCTTGAGTGATGTCAACCCGTTTTGTGCTCAGCAATGTTAGCTGCGCGCTAATTTGCTGCGCAAGCTCATCGAAGTCGCTATGCATTTTCGTGAAGGCTTTACACTGCGTTTCAAGCTGCTGCTTTTCTTGCGTCAAACGGGCGAACGCCTGCGGATCGCTCACACCTTGTGCTGCGAGTTTCTGCTGCAACTCGGTATGGGCTTGCTGGGCGGCCTGTACACGCGTGCTCCATTGCGAATAATGGGGATCCGTTTGAACGAACTCAACAATGGCATTCAGTTTTCTTGCCTGCTTCTGCAATCCCATGCGAATCTGCGCTACTTGGGAATCAATTTCTTTGCGCAAAGCTAGGATATCCGCGTCTTGCTCTGTGAAATGCTGGGTAGGCCAGTCATCTAGCACGATCTGTTCGGCCAGCTCGGAAATGCGGCCGGAGTCTCCTTGCAATTGCTCAAATAGGGTTTGTACTTCCCGGGACTGGTGCTGTGACTGGCCAAACGCTCGCAGCACAGACGCTTGATCAGTTTGGGACAGCGCAGCCAGCTTTTTGCTAGCCTCCTCCAGCTTGCGCTTCATCTCCGGTTCTCCGGCGAGCTTACCCTCAAGCTCGCGCAGCCGTGAACGTTGGGTAAAGAACGTGCGCTTTGCCTCGTCAAAGGCCTGCTTCAATGGCTCTACATCGGCGGCTTCATCAATGATCGACAGTAAGGTTTGCCGACCGCTCCCTGCCATTGCGGCTATTTGCCCTTGGGAGAAAATGCGTAATGGAAAGCGCGTCGCGTTTACACTCTGACTGCTTGATTCCCGCCACTGGTTGCCATCACATTCCTCAACGACGACACCTTGACCATCCGCACGCCAGCGCAGTCGTAAGTGATCATCATCGTGCTTCCATTCCACACGAATCTCGGTGTTGTCCCTAAGAGCGCCCTTGTCATCGCGCCCTTTGGAGGTTTTTCGAAAATCGTCGAACTGAGTGCGGGGTTCGCTGTTTGGCCCAAGTTGCGTTAATTCATGTTCGCGCCTTGCGGCTAAGCGTAGGGCATGCACCACACTGGATTTACCCGTACCACGCCCGCCGACGATGGCATTAAAAAAAGGTGAGCACTCAAGCCGAGCTGATCGGCCATTACCGATATAACGGCCGCCCTCAATGTCTATGGCCGTAATCACGTGGGTTGGAACCCGGAAGGGGGCGAACTCACCTTCATCACTGCGCCGAATCGACACACCATTGCCGTCAAGCAGCGCCAAGCGTAGCCCTTCGAGTGTCGGGTTAGCCATTTTGACCCAGGTAAATCCACTGCCAGGTACTCCAGCGCCTTGAAAACTGTGGCAGTCACTGCCCAAGACCCGGGCGAGGCGATCTTGTGCATCAACTACGCACTCTGGCCAGAGGCTGGTGCCACCACACCATTCCACGGCCAGCAATCCTTTTACGCCAATGGCCTGGCGAAGCGTATTGGCGTCAAGCTGGCTTCTTTTGGATTCTGGCTGGCACCTTAGCAGTCCCTTCTCTTGATCGGCATGAGCGGGGATCGGGACAGCGTCTGCGGCTAATATGGTGCTGAGGACTTCTGTGATGCCTTTGCTTGTGACACCGTCACTGTCACCTTTTGTGCCCTGGTAACCTACAGCACCGAGCAAGGAGTCGACATCACTAGTTGTTGCTGCAGGATCAAACAACGCAAGTATGTGTATCCCGCCCTGTGTCGAGATTTCAACACCGGGAAACAGCGTTAGCTCACGAAATCCGTCGGGTGCTTCTCCCTGGTCCGCTTGAGCCTTCATCTGTGCGTAAGCGCTCTTGAGCGAATCGACCCAGGCTCCGGAGTTGTGGTCCGTAATGGCGACACAGTCGATCTCGGCTGCCATATATTTTAGCAACCAGGTTTCGGCTGTTAGTTCATCGGGTGTCCCGACGGCGTTCTGCCAGGCAGTTGTGTCCTTCGAGGCAGGCGTATGGGTATGAAAATCAAATTTCCACCAGCGCGAGCCAGGATACGGCCAATCGGCGTTTGTCATGGAAAATCTCCTATAGATCCAGGCCGGGCTGTTCACCTGTGTGGCCTATCTCATGGGACGCTTCGACAATCGCGCTCCACGAGCCGATCAGTTCGTTGTAGGCGCGGGCTTCTTCGGCCCATTTTTTGCGCTCGCACAGCGTATAGAGGTGGTAGGCCAGCTGGCGGATAGGCTCGCCTTTTTCGGGCATCTTGGCCAGCAGCTCGCCGGCGGCGGACTCACCGTGGCGCTGCAAGCGGCGGATCATCTGGTGGCAGGCTTCCCACACCGGCGTGCGCTTGTCGGCGGTGGGATCCCACTCGGTTTCGTATTCACCCCATTTGAGCAGGCGCACCTTGCCGGCGCCAGACTTGATGACTCCCGCTTCGCGAACGCCCTCTACGCTGGTGCCTTTGGCGCGGGTTAGGGTGTCCGCCTCGCCGAACGGGCCTTCGCTCCAGGCGTACTGATCGAACCAGCTGGCGCAGAATTGGGTGTCGGCATCGAAGTTGCCAGAATCCGGCGTCAAGAAGTCGGTAATCGTGCGGTTGATCAGCACCAGGGCGTCATGAACGCTCATCTTCGAGCCGTCCTGATTAAGCACCGATTCATAGCCGGAGTAGATTGCCATGCCGGGGCCGATGGCCGCCTGGGCCAGGTCCACCGGGGCAATCGGCGTTTGGCCGGTTTCACCGCCGATCATGGTTTCCAGCGCTTCGGGCATCTGGTCGCGTAGCAGGCGCTGGAAGCCGCGGCGGGAGATGGTCTCGGCGCTGGGAAAACGCTTGCGGCAAACCAGTACGATAGAGGAAGCTAGGGCGTTGGTGCCTTTGGCAATTATTCTGCCAGCACCTTCAGTCCGAACTGGCCAGGTGCCGTCAATGGAGAAGCCAGCCTGTATTACCGCTTCAAGAAACGTCACCCAGCCGGTGCTGGTGGTGCTGCCTTCCTTGGTTTCCGACTGCTTGAAGGCGTAGTAAATGGTCACCGGGAAGGCGGGGTGAGCCTGCTCGGCCAAATTATGAATAGCGCGAGTCATGCCATCCATAAAGAAGATTTCGGCTTTTTCTTTACTACCATGCCGGTAGGGCGTGGCCACCAGCTCTTCGGCTTTGGGAACGGCCATGGTGGTAAATAGATCGGGATAGATACCGCGCAGCGATCGGCGCATCCAGACATAAAAAAAGTCTGACAGATCCGCATAGCCGATATTGTCATAGTAAGGCGGATCGGTAGATATAACCTTGCTTTCGCTAATTTGTTGAGAGGCAGCATCTTGCTGAAGAGCTTGCCCCGGGCGCCCACTGGGTAAGTATCCAATTGCCATTCGTCCTTTATCAATGGCCGTCAGCAAGTTTCCTCCAGAATTAGAAAACGGATTCGCTTCGGCAAAGTCCCAGACCATAGGGATTGCTTGCCTAGCAAATGTCTCTCTAAAAGCGCCCCGATCATTCATCCAAGAAGTGATAGTGGACCAAAGATTCGCCCCCTTATTGACTGCAAAGAGCAGGTAGATCGCCACTGCCTCTCCATAAGCGGTAGCTCCTGAGCCACCTTGAGCCAAACCTATACCATCATCTCGCAGGCCGGCGGCTTTGGCGTCCATAATTGCCTTTTCTCGGGCTTCCTGAACTAGGTCGGAGAAGGTGGTTAAGGTCACCAGCTGGCGCGGGGTGAAGAGGTCGCCGAACGTATTCAGCCCATAGTTGGGTGTTTTGAAATCGCGGGGGTTAACCGGCAGTAAATGCTCAGGTTTCCAGTCAGGCTGTGCGGATCGTGCAACAGTGATCATTTCACTCGTTGGCGACAAATAAACGCGACCGCGTTTACCCTCTGCCACAATGGCCATCAGGCGCTCGCCCATACGCCCAGCCTTGCCTTCGGTGCGTATATACTTAAATGGCATCGCAGTGTGCGACATGATGCACGTTCCACCGGTGCGCTTTACTGTACCTTCAAAGGCATCGCTGGGCTGCTTACCCATGCGCACCTCAAACTGGTATTCATCCCCATTAATAACCGGCTCTACCCAAGCCTCTTTGTCCTTTTTGCTAGATAACGTAAAAGAACGCACCAAAGGCACGTCAACATGGCTATACGCTGGGTTGGGGCTTTTCACCGTTCTGGCCCATAGCCAGGCAATTACCGTTAGCTCTTGGTTTTCGTACTGCTTGAGGTCTGGCCGCTCGGCGACCATCTCCGGGGTGATCGCGACCTTGGGGTACAGATGACCAATGCGCTTGAAGGCTTCTTCGCGCATCCAGTGGCCGTAGCGGCGCACATCTTCCGCCAGCCCGCGTGCGCCGGACCAGTCGGCCATCAGCTCAGGCTGTTTTTCGCCCTCGGGTGTTGGCCCTACCGGCGCCTGGCCGGCGAACTTGGGCGGGATTTCGATCATCGCCTTGTTGATCATCACCGCCACGGGGTTAAGGTCCGAGGCGTAGCTTTCCAGCCCCAAGCGCTGGGCTTCCAGCGGTATGGCCCCTCCACCGGCAAACGGATCGTGGAAGGCCGGCAGCTGCTCGGGGTTGAACAGCTCTGCCGCCTGGGGGTGATGGCGGTTGAGCTCGCAGGTTTCCCGCCAGCTCTCCCAAATAGCGTCGCGAGCGCGGTCTAGCACCTCTTCGTTGTTGGTGTTCTCCCACTTGACCAGATCGCGGATAATCTGGAACAGCTTTTCGCGCTTGATCTCGGCGGCCTTCTTGTTGACGCCGTAACGGAAGCCTTTGTCTTGCTGATAGCCAGGATCATTGACCAGCTGAGCAAACAGCACCGCCCGCGCCGCCGCCAGCGGACGCCGCGCCCACCACAGGTGCAGCGTGCTGGGGTGGCCGTGGCGAATCGACTTCTCACGAGCCGCCGCCACGTTGATGTCATCCAGCGGCAGGGCGACTTCGATCAGTTTTTTGGGAGATTTAATGGCTGTCATAATGTAATCCGGTTTAAAGCACAGTCGCCAAAATGTGGCGAAACGGCGAGTCTTGTAAGAATGCGGTAATGTCCTCGGGCGATGCCTTAAGGACTTCTATAGAGCTCGTTAACCACTTCTGGCGTTCGTCCACCAAGCGGGCATCGGCATTGAGGCCCAGCATGCCGCGGGTTTGCGTCACACCGTGCTTTTGGTGGCGAGTTAAACCTGCCACCGGTTCAACGGCGCCGTCGGTAGACAGTGTCCACTGGCGGTTGCAGCCAGGGCCTGGCTCTATGGGCAACAAACCGTGTTTTTTCTTCTGGCCACAGGTCTTGTTGTTGATGCAGCTATGCGCATGGTTGGTGTAGATGAAACACAGATACGGGTCGGCATGAGGACCTGATTTGGGCTTGATATGGTCGATCTGCCCGTCGGTGGCGTCGATTTTTCGCTCGCAGTAAATACAAAGGCCTTGCTGATCTTCATGAAGGGCCTGTTTGACCTGGCGCTTTACCGGCTGGAAGGTCTGACTGTCCCAGTCGGAAATCTGCGCCCGTGGGTGGTTTGCCAAAAAGGCTTGAAGGATAGTTACGCCGCCCGAGCGGTGGTGCAGTTCAACCACGGCTAAGCCCCTTTGCTCTTCTTGCGTTCAGCTAGAAAACGCCAGGTAGTCAGATCGCTTTCATGGAACTGGTAACCCGCCTGCTCAAGCCTGCCCCTGATTTCCTGGGCCTCGCATGAGGCTTCGTCACCCGCTCTGACCAACTGTTCAAAGCCCCGGATGTCTTCTTGCAAAGGTAGTTCAGGCTCTCTGTGGGTACCCATCACTTGGGCCAGGGCGTCGCCGGACCCGTGCGCTAGGGGACTGAATGTGGGTACTTCGACGGAAATCTCTCCGTATTCGTCGGCTTTAAGCACCCTGATAAAACCACGGGCAACCGTGGATAGAACTTGGGGGCTGTGCGTGGTGACAATAAATTGTACGTTGGGGAAGGCTTCTTGCAGCTGGCCAAGCACCACCTGTTGCCAGCGGGGGTGTAAGTGCATGTCAACTTCGTCGATCATAACAACGCCAGTGGCTTGCCTCGCGGCATTTACACCAAGGTGTGGGTTGAGTTTGATACAGCGATAGGCAATATCACCAATCATGGCTAACATGTTGCGAATGCCGTCGCTAAGCTGTTCCACATCAAGGATACCCTGCTCTTCGTGGTGCAGAATCAAGGACTTCTCGCGGCTGATGCTGTACTCCAAATCATGCCAGCCGGTGATAGGCTTCAGAAAAGTGTCGATGGCCTGTTGTACCACTTGAATGCGGTCCCGTGCTGCATGTAGTTCCTCGACGTTGTTTCGGCCTTCCATTTTGTGAATCTGTTGTTCACGCAGGCTCTCAAATGCCCAAATGAACCATTCTTTGAAGTGCTTGTAAGAAGAGGCGGGGTCCAGGCAGTTCAGATAACCGAAGGTACGAATGTAAAAATCTGGATCTTGGGTATCGTCCTTGCCTTTGCGTTTTTCTGTCAGGCGTTTTTGCGCCCATAGCCTGCCAGTGCCGTAGTAGCCGAACACGGGAAGGTCCAGCGTAGGCTTTTTAGGATCTCTAATTTGCTCTTGAATGGCAGCGCCCCAAATTCTCATCTTGCTGGTGTCGCCGTCATCCTTAGTTTTAGTGGCCTTCGCTTCGCTGTCGCGGTAGCGCACCCATGTATCGGTACTCCCCATGCCAAAATCACCTGTCATCATCACTTCTGATGGCAGCTGTCGTGCCATGTCATCACTCGGCAGGCGAATTAAGCGCACATCACTGATTGCAATACCATTGCCTGCGTCGGCCTTGGCATTCTTGGCAATATCGAAACAGCTAACAAACGGCCAAAGGCTGATGCGGGTGGCATCCAGCAGGGCAGATTTTCCTTGGCCGTTTTCTGCCACCAGAACAGTCAAGCTTTCATTGAGATCAACTTCAATGTCAGAAAAACAGCGAAAGTTCTTTATACGCAGCTTATCGAGCTTCATGTGCTGATCCCTATTGGCTCTGCTTTTGAAAGCAGATCGCTTAAATCATAATTGATGCTGGCTACGCCGAAATCCGGTTCGGTGGTAAAGGGGTTCTTGATATAGAAGGGTCCTTCATAGCTGTCGCCGTCGACAATCACGATGGCAAGCCAGAATTTGTCGGCCTGGTTGAGGCTGTAGATAATCTCGTTGCGCGAGACGGTAATGGTGCTCTGGCCTTTGGCACGGCCTTTTATCTCGATATGCCGGTCGGGCAGGATGGAGCCGTCGGTGTTGGCCGGCGGGCGGGCGGTCATGTCCCAGCCGCACTTCTGTTCAGACACATCGAACACCTGATGGCCCATGGCGCGTTCGGCATCCATCACGGCTTGCATAGCAACCCGTTCTATCCGCGCACGCGCTTGGGCATCCACGCTGAACTGCGTTTCGCCTTTGCGGCTGGCCAGCAACTCCTGGGGGATGACCAGAGCGCCGCCGATGACCACTGGCGTGCTGGAAACCACCTGCTTCATGGCTTCAAGTTCGCGGCTGCGCTGATTCAGCCGCTCGGTCAGCTCATCAACCCGGCGGCGCGCCATCTCGGGCTGCATGCGCGGCTGCTTGCCGGCTTTCATGTCATCGCTCAGCTTCAGGTAGCGGTCTTGCCAGTAGCTGATCTCCTTGACTAGCCGTTCGTGCACCGCGTTTAGCACCTTGTCGGCGTGGCGTTCGCGGCGGCCCTTCACTTCTTGATAGTGCTCGGGCACCAGCTGCTGTACGGCGTGGTTCAAGGCCAAAGTTTCCAAGTCGCCGGTGATCCACGGTGCCTTGAGTATGTCCTGCACCAGGCTGAGGTCATGCTCGTCGATAGGCTGCAGGTCCAGGTGCGGCGCCCATCCGGCGTGGGCTGCGTTGCTTTGCTCGTCGATTTCCACAAACTGCAGGCGGCGTGAGGCCACCAGTGGCGTTTCGCCCGCTTTGCTGTGGGTTTCGCGCACCGAGTGGTCGATCATGAACATCACTTTGGGTTGGGTCCCGTCGTCGCTAGGGTCAACCAGCACCGCGCCCTGTTTGAGCTTGGCGCGATGAGCCGAGAGCACCAAGTCTGTGGTGGCATGCATCAGCGGGTGCATGGGGTGAATCAGGTCGGCCATGGGTTTGCCGCTGACGCGCACGCGGTCTTTCTCGAAGCAAATGCGCTCGTACTTCTTGAGCACCGGGGTGCGACTTTCGCCGATCACGCGGTCGCGCTCGCGGATGGCTGCAGGCACGTGGCGTATTTCAAAGCGGCCCGGCTCGCGGGCGCGCATCTCGCCTTGCAACGTATCGAAGGCCTCGTTGAAGAAGGCGCGAATAAAGTAGGGCTGCAGCTTGCGCGCCTCGGCTTTTTCCATCTCTTCCTTGACCGAGTAGAGCTCCTCCAGGCCCATGTGCTGCTCGACCAGCGCGTTGCGGCGGATGATCTCGCGCAGGTGGTCGGTATCCAGCGCGCCGTCGATAACTTGCTCCAGGCGCGCCTTGGTCTCGGGGGACTCGCCGTAGCGAATAGCATCGACGAGCAGCTCCTTGAGCGACGTATTCTCAAAAGCCTCACCAAGGATGTCGAACACCTTGCCGCCTAGCGCGGCTTTTTCGATCTCCAGCTTATCGAATAGTTTCTGGAACACCGCGCCTTCACGGGTCTCGTTGGCGACAAGGTTCCACAAATGACAGACCTCGGTCTGGCCGATGCGGTGGATGCGTCCGAAGCGCTGCTCCAGGCGGTTGGGGTTCCACGGCAGGTCATAGTTGACCATCAAGCTGGCATTTTGCAGGTTGACGCCTTCGCCGGCGGCGTCGGTCGCCACCAGTACCACGACGTCGGGGTTGTTGCGGAACTGTTCCTGAGCCTTGCGGCGATCGTTACGGTTGGTGCCGCCATAAATGGTGATTACCGCCTCGGGGTTGCCGAGCATGTCTCGTATGCGCGCCACCAGGTAGTTCAGGGTGTCTTTGTGCTCGGTGAAGATAATTAGTTTGCGGCGTTGGCCCTGCCCGATAAACATTTCGGGGCTGTCGTGTAGCAGGTGGGAGAGCTCTTCCCACTTGCGGTCGTTACCCGACTGCACCACGTCAAGCGCCTGCTGCTCCAAGTCTTTCAAACTGAAAATCTCGGCGTCCAGTTCCGCAGCGGTTTCGGCAGCGGTGGCCTGGTCGACAACCTGCTCGGCGTAGAGCTCGTACTCTTCTGCGCTGAGCTCTTCATCCAGCTCGTCAAAGTCTTCGGGAAGCTCAATTTTCTTGCTGACCGAGTAGGTGCCGGGGCTAGCGTCGTTATGGTTTTCACCGATGCTTTGCCCGCGGGCGACCAGCTTCATCTCGGCGAGCCTGTCTTCAAGCTTGCGACGACGACGCTTGAGCGACTGATAGATAGCTTCGGGGCTCGAGGCCAAACGACGCTGCAGCATAGTGAGGGCGAAGCCGACGGTGCCTTTGCGTTTGCCACCCAGCCGTTCGGCGCGGTTCATCTCGTTGCGTACGTAGTCGGTTACGTTGGCGTAGAGCTCGGCCTCGGCGTCGGAGAGGTCATAGTTGGCAGTGTAGGCGCGACGTTCGGGAAACAGCGGCGTGCCGTCGAACTTGAGCAGCTCTTCCTTGATCATGCGCCGCATCATGTCGGAAATATCGACCTTGTGGGCGCCTTCGCGAAACTTGCCGTAGAAACGGTCGCTGTCGATCAGCGATAGCCAGATCTGGAAGTCTTCTTCTTTGCCGTTGTGTGGCGTGGCGGTCATTAGCAGGAAGTGGCGGGTGATCGACCCCAGCAACTCGCCAAGCAGGAAGCGCTTGGTCTTGTTGATCTTGTTGCCGAAATAGTTGGCCGATAGCTTGTGGGCCTCATCGACGATGATCAGGTCCCACTCGCTATTGGCCAGCTTTTCCTGGAGCTCTTCGCTGCGTGACAGCTGGTCGAGGCGGCAGATTAGCTGGTTCTGCTCGTCAAAATAGTTGCCAGAGGCGCACTGCTCCTGTTTCTCACGGCTGAAGATATCGAACTGAACGCCGAATTTCTCCAGCAGCTCGTCCTGCCACTGGTCGGTCAGGCCGCCCGGCGCAACGATCAGGATACGCTTGGCATCGGCGCGCATCAGTAGCTCACGGATCAGCAGGCCGGCCATGATGGTCTTGCCGGCACCGGGATCATCGGCAAGCACGTAGCGCAGCGGCTGACGCGGCAGCATGTGTTCGTAGACGGCGGATATCTGGTGGGGCAGCGGCTCAACGTTGGAGGTGTGCACCGCCATCATGGGGTCGAACAGCGCGGCCTGGCTGATGCGGTAAGCTTCTAGCCCGAGCTTGAAGTCGGCGCCGGGGGCATCAAACGCCCAGGGGCGGCCAGCTTCGGCCATCGCGAGGTTGGGCTCGTTACTACGAAACAGCATCTGTTCCTGCAGCTGGCCCTGGCTATCGCGAAAAATGACGGTCAGCGCATCGCTGCCTACCGGCTCAGCGCTCGCGATCTTGACGATTTCGTCGGCCTTAATGCCGCTTATTTGAGCGTCTTTTTTAATGTCTTCGAGCTTGAGCATGCAGTTCCCTCCGCATCGGCATGAGATCGCTCAGATCGCTAGATAGCCTGGTGCTAGTGGTAAGTGTTTAATGCTATAGAACGCCGGCATTAGACAGGGCTCTCCCTTCTGCGTGGCGTGTTCGCGCGCGCGCCTGCTCAAGGGTAATGGAGGTTGTGGGGTGTGGCCAATTCTGGCTCGGCAATGCTGTGGGGCGCGCCGGTGGGTTAGGTGTCCGATCCAGGGAAGTCGTGGGCGGGATTTTACCCACCCCCTCGGGATTACTCGCAGGCCTTGGCATGATCAGTACAGGGGATGTAGTAAATGCTGTGCCAAATCCCGTGCCAAAACGCGGCTAGAGGTCATCCGAAAAAAGTAACGGGAACGGCAGCGCTGCCTCACAAGTGGCACAGGTATGACACAGATTTGACACAGACATAAAAAAAGGACCTCCGCGTTAACGTAAGCCCTTGAAAATCTTGGTGCGCCCAGCAGGATTCGAACCTGCGACCCTCGGCTTCGGAGGCCGATACTCTATCCAGCTGAGCTATAGGCGCTTGGTGGTTGCGTATCCTAACCGCCTCGGCGCCGTGTGTCTAGCGGTGGTGGGCGAGCCAGAAGGCTTCTCTGCCTACCGCGTTATAGCCCTTACTCGTAATGGCTCCAAAGCCGGAGGACTTTAATGACCCTCTCGTCATCCAGCACTTGATACACAAGACGATGCTGAATATTAATCCTGCGTGAATAGGCTCCCGTAAGGTCACCGATGAGCTTTTCAAGAGGAGGCGGTTTTCGATACGGATCTTCTGAGATCAGCGCCAGCAGTTTCTGGGCTTTGGGTTTCAAACCGCTTGAGGCCAGCTTTTTGGCGTCTTTCTGAGCCTGCTTGGTATACACCAGCCTCCACGTCACCAGTCCAGTTCCTCATCACATTTTTCGATGGGAGTATCGAGACCTTCGCGAATGGACTCTCGCATGCCAGGCACAGATAGCAGAAACAATGTCTCCTGGATGGCTCCCCAATCTTCTTCAGATATCAAAACAGCCTTGTTTCGTTTACCCAGGATGACGATTGGCTGGTGAGATTCAGCCGTTTCATCAATTAAACGATAAAGGTTGCTGCGTGCCTCAGTGGCAGTAATTCCCGTCATGACGCACCTCTAGTGTGTTGCATCTACCCAAAGTGTACGCCATCCAGCACGTACGTCAAGACGAACGACTCACATGGCAAAGCAGCCGACGGCGGCCGCCTGTCTTTCGCCGCGCCTGGCCGTTAGCGAAACGACGTCTGAGAAAAGCTATTTCTCGCGATCACACGGCCATGCCATTGCGTCAGCTGAGGGCATTGCGCGGCCCAGCCGACCTCGGGCAGGCGGAACGTCAGATAATCCAGTGCCACCGCCACCGCAATGTCTCCGAGGGTCACGGCCGATGATGCCTGGGAGGCATCGAGTTCATTATCCAAACGAGCCAGCATGCGCTGCATGGCTCGCCAACGCCGTTGTCCCAACACACTATCGTCGGCCCCGTTGCCATCGTGTTTGCGACTAATCACCGTGGTGAAGGCGGCGTCCATCAGCGCCTGACCGAGCCCGGCCAAATGCAGCACGCGAGTTAAGCAAGCCTTGGGGATGACGGGCTCGCGGCCGCCAAGGCCATCCAGGTAGAAGGCAATGAGCAGAGATTCGCTCAGCGTGGTGCCGTCCTCGGTCACCAATGCGGGAATACGTCCTGCCGGATTGGCCGCAAGCAATGCGGCCTCGTCGGCCCAGGGGTCACACCAGCGCAGCGTGACGGCCCCAGCCAGGCCTTTCTCAAGCACTACAATGCGCACCAGGCGGGCGTAGGGCGAGGTCGCGTTCAAAAAGAGTTCCATCATGGTTGCCTCTAGGCTGGATCTATTGAATGCTGAGTCGGCGCAAACAAACCGACGCTACAACCGAGTAGCTCACTGTGAAATAATGCGGGGCTGTAACACAGAATGATATATACATATAGTCTTTTCCTGATTAGCGAAAAGGACTACACCCTGAAAACGAGGTTTTTATGACGTCAACAGAACAGCGCGATCGTGAGGATCTGGCCGCCGCTTTCCGCTGGACGGCGCGACTAGAGCTGCACGAAGCGGTATCGAACCATTTCAGCCTTGCGCTAGACGACCAGGGTTCAAGGTTCCTCGTCCAGCGGGCCGGCCAGCATTTTTCACGGGTGCGTGCCAGTGACCTGCTCGTGGTTGACGAAAATAACGAAGTCGTTGGCGGCCAGGGCGAGGTCGACCCCACGGCGTTGGGCCTGCACGGCGCGATTCATCGCTCGGTGCCCAACGCTCGCTGCGTGCTGCACACCCACATGCCCTACACTACCGCATTGACCTGCGTAAAAGATGGCCGGGTCGAGCCGATTAGCCAGAATGCCCTCAAGTTTTACGAGCGCATTGCCTACGATAACGATTTCGGCGGCATGGCCATGGACGACGACGAAACCGACCGGATCTGTGCCCTGCTGCAAGATAAGCCGGTACTGCTTATGGGCAATCACGGGGTGACCGTCGTCGGTAACACGGTCTCAGAAGCCTTTGACCGGCTCTACTTCCTGGAAAAAACCTGTGAAAGCCAAGTGCTCGCCATGTCGACCGGCCTACCTTTGAAGTACGTGGATGAGGCAACGGCGCGGCGCACCCGCGATCAGTGGGAAAACTACCCCGGCCTGGAAGACAATCACTGGTCAGAGATCCACGCGATGCTGCAAGCCGAGGGCAGTGACTATTGTGACTGAGCAACCACCAGGACCCAGGCCCGGGCCACCGCGTATTCTGGTGTGTGATGGTCACCGTGATGCCGCTGGATACGATCAAAACCGCTGCCATCGTCACGGCCATACCGCTGCTAGTGGTACTGGTGATCATGAATTACGGCATGATCCGCTGGATGCGCGAAGACTATGGCGAAGTCTCGCGAGAAGCCATACGCAACGGCCACGTATAGCGGGTGTATCACGAGGTTTTCGTATGCAGCGAAAAACCCAGCGCCTTGGTGACCTTCATGATGGTCGCAAAGCTGGGGTTACCCTCAACAGATAACGCCTTGTATAACCCTTCGCGGGTCAGTCCCGTATCGCGTGCCAGCTGCGACATGCCTCGGGCACGCGCAATATCACCCAGCGCTGCCGCAACAAGCGCTGGGTCATCTTCTTCAAGACACGCCTCAAGATACAGCGCCATATCCTCTTCGGTGTTCAGATGATCAACGACATCCCACTTACGTAGTGTGCTCATGGTGCCTCCTTTGCATCGCGCGCTAGTTGCCTTGCGATATCAATATCTCTCGACTGGCTCGATTTATCACCGCCTGCCAGCAATATCACCAGTTCATAGCCCCGGCGAATAAAATACACGCGGTATCCAGGGCCGTAATGAATTCTCAGCTCAGAGACGCCTTCGCCCACCGGCGCGCAATCGCCAAAATTGCCAAGTTCCGCCCGACGCACCCGGGCCAAAATCTTCGCCCTTGCCCGAGCATCCCTAAGTCCGGCAAACCAGGCCGCGTAGGCGGGTGTTTCACTGATAATTTTCATGGCTTAAACTGTAAACTATAGTTCACTATAAAGACAGCTACAGGATGCGCGACTCATCGTGATGACACGGTGCGGGCGAACACAGCCTGGCCTCTGTAGCTATTTGCCACAAATGTGGCGTTACGCTACGCTTGATTCAAAGACCTCAGTAAAGGCAAAAATCATGGCAACAACCAGTATACGGTTAGATCAGGAACTGATCGAAAAAGCGACGACAATGGCCAAGGCGCTCAACCGGACGCCGCCCAAGCAGATTGAGCACTGGGCTAAAATTGGCAAGATCATGGAAGACAATCCCGATCTGCCTTATGAATTCGTTAAGCAAGCGATTATCGCGGAGGCGGAACGAGAAGCGGGGGAGCTCAAGGATTACGATTTTGGCTAAAGCGACCCGGGTTTTACAAACGCCCACGTTCAGGAAGGCGGCAAAAAAGCTAAAGCCGAATCAGAAGCAGGAGCTGGATGCCGCCATCAAAACGCTAATGGCAACGCCTACGCTTGGGGAGCCAAAGAAAGGCGACCTGGCATTCCTGCGCGTATACAAGTTCACGATGGGCAAACAACTCACCTTGTTAGGCTACAGCTTTGATGACGGCACCCTAACGCTTGAGCTGATGGCACTTGGCTCCCACGAAAACTTTTATCGGGACACCAAACGGCGCTCGTAGCCACGACATAGACGATAAAACATGAAAAAACGGGCACCGCGTTTGCGGTGCCCGTTTTGTTTCACGCTGCTTTTTATGGCGGCATGATTGCCCGATTAAAACTCTTCCCACTCATCGTCGGTGTTGGTACCCGGCGTGCGGGCCGGGGGCTGGCTCCCGGGGGCCGGTGCTTGGCGTGCCGGGGAAGACGATGACAACGCCGGGCGTTTGAGGCCGGGCTGGTTGGCGTCTTCACCGAGGACGAAGGTGTTGATCAACTCGCTCAGGTGCTCGGCGTGGCGGCGCATGTCGGCGGTGGCGGTGGTGGATTCCTGCACCATGGCGGCGTTTTGCTGGGTCATGGTGTCCATTTCGGCCACGGCGGTGTTGATCTGGCCGATGCCCGCGCTTTGCTCTTTGGCGCCGGCGGTAATCTCGCCGATGACGTCGGTCACTTTGGCGACGCTGGCAACGATTTCACGCATGGTGCTGCCGGCGTTGCGCACCAGCTCAGCGCCCGACTGGGTGTGCTTCACCGAGGTGTCGATCAGCCCACGAATCTCGCGTGAGGCGTCGCTTGAGCGGCTGGCAAGCGTGCGCACTTCCTGCGCCACCACGGCAAAGCCGCGTCCGTGCTCACCGGCGCGGGCGGCTTCAACCGAGGCGTTAAGCGCGAGAATGTTGGTCTGGAAGGCGATGGCATCAATCATGGTGATGATTTCGCTGATGCGCGTGGCGGAAGTATTGATGTCCTGCATGGTGGTTTCCACCTGCCCCATCGCTTCTTCGCCCTTATGCGCGACCTCGGCAGTCGAGAGCACCAGCTGGTTGGCCTGCTGGGCGTTCTCGGCGCTGTGGTTCACCGTTGAGGTGATTTCTTCCATCGAGGCGGAGGTTTCCTGCAGGTTAGCCGCGGCCTGTTCGGTGCGGGTGGCCAGCTCGTCGGCGCTTTGGGACATATGCCCGGTGGCCTCATGGACGCTTGAACTGCTGCGGCGCACGTCAACCAGGGTTTCCTGCATGCGGCTGACAAAGGCGTTGAACTGCGTGGCCAGGTTGCCGATCTCGTCGTTGCTTTCAACCGTTAACCGGCGTGTCAGGTCGCCGCGCCCCTCGGCGATGTCGCGCATGGCATCAGCGGTGCGCCGGATGGGCCGGGTGATATGAACGGCGCCCCAGTAGGCAAGCCCCAGAAAGATAATCGCCAGAACCAGCCCGGTCAGCAGGGCGCGCCAGGTCGCCTGGTTCAGGGCGCCGTAGATTTGCTGCGAGGGGACTTCCATAACCACGTGCCAGCCGCCGAACGCAAGCGGCGTGCTGAGCGCCACATAATCAACGTCGTTCTGGCTAAACTCGGCAAAGCTGACGCTGTCATCCGCCGAACCGTCCTGCAACAGCGTTTGCATCGTCTGTGCCGACATGTGGCCGGACATCTGCTTGTTGATCATGCTCTCGTCGGGGTGAATGACGATGCTGCCGCCTTCGTCGACCATATACACGATGCCGCTGTCACCGAAGCGGAAATCGCGGATCAGGTCGCTCATGGTGTCCATGCCCATGCCGATGCCGGCAATGCCCAGCGGCTCGCCGTCGGCTTCCACGCGCCTGTTGATGTAAAGAGCAAAGGTGTCGTCGGCTTTGTCCTTATCAAGGCTGTATTGCTCGGTGACACCGCTATCCAGAAAGTCGTAGAACCAGTCGTCTTTCCCCTGCCCTTGCTGATCGAGCGTACGCACCAGCCCTGCATCGGTGTAGTAATTGCCACTTTCAAGCGGAATAAAAAACGCGGCATGGGCCCCCAGATTCTCGCGAACCTGAGAGAGAAATCCCGTGACGGAGTCCAGTTCGTAGGTCGGCTCACCGCGCTCCGCCCAATCCTGCATCAGGGTGTTATCGGAGATGGCCCAGGCGGCGGTGATCGGCCCGGTCAGCTCGGCATCAATTTCGTGGGCGATGGAAGTCGCACTGGCCGGGAGGGCCGAATCGATCAGATAGCGGTCCAGCAGCCCTTTTATCTGGGCAATGTTGAGCCACAGCATGGCGCCAATACAGGTTAGAAGGGCGACGGCGACCCCGAAAATCAGTTTTGAACGAATCGACATGGTTAGCTTCCTGGCCCAGGGGTTCCAAAAAAGACGAACTACAACTGCAAACGAATAGGCGCGGTGATGCCGACATTGCGTATCAATCCACCCTTGGGCGTTTATCGGCATGCGTTGAAATAAGTTGAGAATTTAGAAGGAATTAATATAAAAAATTACACTGACACACAAGCTTTCACACTGAAGCTGGCGCCGCAATAGAATGATCGTTCTATCTTTATTCGACCCGCCACCATGGCTATGCTAGGATATGCCGACTTTTTATATCGCGCCATTCAATGAATGGCGTTTTTTTTTAACTATTTTCCCTATCCGACCGTTTTTTCTACGCCAACACGTCGCAACGACTTCTCTCAACCACTTCTCAACCTGAACGGTGTAATTTGCATGCCTAACTCTTCCGATAGTACGTCTGAGCGTACGCCCCAACCACAGGGGGCTTCCCCGGAGCCTGCCAAAGGGCTACGCGCCCTTGGCGATCCGGTGGTGCTGATTTTAAGCATCGGCTTTATCGTCGCCTTCATCCTGCTCTCGTTTTACGACCTCGACATGGTGGCCGACGGTGTCAGCGCCGGCTTTGCCTGGACGGCGCTGACGCTAGGCTCCTACTTCCAGCTTTTACTCCTGGCGACGTTTTTTATCGCCATGGGCCTTGCGGTAACGCCGGCGGCCAAGGCCAAGATCGG
>Ga0208135_100346_pt1 | contig 30592 bp, 34 predicted proteins | sample AntDeeMetag02WF5_FD_184757 | JGI IMG/M metagenome (GOLD analysis project Ga0208135, IMG submission 184757) | Saline lake microbial communities from Deep Lake, Antarctica - Antarctic Deep Lake Metagenome 02WF5 (SPAdes) (version 2) | ecosystem: Environmental > Aquatic > Non-marine Saline and...
ATACTGCGTTAGAATGGTGTGCACCAAGTGCACGTAGCTTAGAGAGCGTTAGAGATAGCACCGCCGAGTAGTCTACATGACCATAACTCGAAACTCTAGACCGCTTTGCGACGCGACCAATAATTTGAGCGTGTCGAGGTGAATTGGATTGTTGACAGCACGAGCGACAAGTTCTGGGTCGTATCCCTGCTCGCTTGTCTCTTTGACGACGACCATCGAAATTTCGATGCCGGTCTCCCGGACAGCGCGAACAAGTGAGTCGACCTGGTATTGTTCGAGGTAGGGGTACGCCAGGACACACATCGACTGTGGGGAGTCCGACGACATCAGGACCTCATCGCGACTGTCGACGTGGGCTGGAAGGAGCGTATACCGCCTCTCAAGTCTGCTCTGGACGAGTTTCCCTGCTGATTGACCGGCCAGTGCGTTAAGAGAGCAGTAGCGCGGACCGAAACCGCTTGTCGGTTAATCATCAGTGGACTGGAATAGAGGTACTGGCAGAATAGTTAGCAACACCTTTTGTCGACGTCCTTTGGCTTCAGAATAGAGGGATGAAAGTATGTCGCGCTTGAACAAGCGGGGCGGGAATCAGCGGGGCGGGAATCAGCGGGATTGGTCACACAATAGTCCTCACCTACCGACAAGAGTTTTCGTGGTATCCGGTTCGCAGGCCCCCATATCGGACTATTCCTCTGAGAAAGTGTGGAAACATATCAGGGTGGGTTGCTGGATACACCATCTAGGCCTTGTTTAGACGCCGCCGTTCAGCGGTCAGCTACCTCTATTGCGCGTTCGATGTTTCGCACCGCTGATTTCATGACAAGTTCGCGGAATTGACCGAACCACGTTCTCGCCCACAGCGTCTCACCATATCGCTGCCGCAATCCGAAAAACACGGATTCAGCATTCGAACGCTGGTTATACGCCCGATCATGAATGAGTAAGTTTCTCGCCCATCCTCTGAAACCTGGGCCGCGTTGCGGGATCAGCGGCGTGATACTTTCAGCACGTAACCTTGTGCGAAGTGCTTCCCAGTCGTATCCTTTATCCGCCGCTACAGCCGTCAAATCGTCAAGATTCCGCACCAATACCTGCCAACCGACCTGTGTATCGTGCGGTTGTTTCATCGAACAGTGTATATCTAGAATTGTACTCGTTTCACAATCGACGAGCAGCGTCGTCTTCACCGCCTCGAACGTGTAATCCGTACGTTTCGCGTAGTGCTGGCTAGCTTGGACGCGATCCACGCCAGTTGCGTCGATTGCTTGGACATCTCCGAGTTCGTATAGTTCGACCGACGCGTCGAGGATCGCTCGCCACCGTTTCATCGGAATCGCTTGCTTCCGCGCACAAACGGTGGAGAAGTGTGGCAGCGTCTCAACCGTTAGATCGAGTGATTCTGCAACTCTCGGCATTTCTCGCAGAACATCCATCAGCTTCCTGTAATCGTGATTGAGATACTCTTTGAACCCTTGAACGGTGAGAATTACCCAGTCGGCATACCCGTCTTTCCCGGGTCGGTATGCCGGAGCTGGCTCTCCAGCGACGGCTTTTTTGGCGAGCGAGACAATTGTCTCTGCGAAGCGGGAGGTCTTGGTTTGCACACCCAATCCGTCCCGCTTCAGTTCCTAGTAGATTTGGTACTTCTTCGGAGCTACTAGTATCTCGATACTAGTGATACAGCTTTCTGGCTGCCCAGCTTCAACCGTCTAAACAAGGCCCACCATCTATATTCAGCACGCGACTTCTGATAGGAACTTGGTAGGTTTCTGCGGGTGTGCTGCATACACACCGTATATCGGTCAGTGGTCTACCGCTGAAAAACGAGATTAGGAATCGATTAGTACAGACTGCAAACCGGACACCACACAAAATATTAGATTAGGTAAATTATCAGAAGGTCATCCGAAGCAGAGAGACTTGACTGTTCAGCATTTTCGAGGTGGAGCCTCCGGTCTCAAGGAGTGAACGGAGTGAGCGAGTAGGCCGGAGAGGAAACCGACATGGTACGACGCAACCAGCATACTGCGACCACCCGACTCCCGCACTTTTAAGAACCGTTAAGTCAACATCTGAAATATGGAGGTCCGGCGTACCGCACCCGTCAAACTCGTCGTTCCCGACGAGCGCCGCGACGACCTCCATGAATCCGCCCGGCAGTTCCTACACTGCGCCAACCGCACCTCCGAGTTCTGTTGGTCCGACAACTCCTACACCGAGTGCATCACGGCCAACACAACCGCACGAGACGCGCTCTACGGTGACCTCCGCGAGGAAACCGAACTTACTGCGAACCTCGTGCAAGAAGCCATCCGACGCGCTGTTCAAGCGACCAAAGGATGTGTTGAACGGTGGAAACAAGGAAAACGAGTGAGCCAGCCGGAGTTCACGTCGTGGAGTATGCTCTACGACAAACGAAGCGCCACGTTCTACCGGAACAAAGTCTCGCTTTCGACCGTCAACGGACGTGTCGAGTGCGACTTTGAACTTCCATCGGATAGTCCCACGCCATATGAGCAGTACGTGCTATCCGAGGAGTTTGAGATCCGTGCGAGTACGCTCCAGTACGACGTAGTGGACGACGAATTCTACTTCCACATCGCCACCCGGAAGTACGACGGGGAAGGAGACAGCGAGTCGTCCGAGGTTTCGGCAGATACCAAGCACCAAACAGTCCTTGGCATCGACCTCGGCGTCAACAGCCTCGCCGTCTCCTCAACCGGCACGTTCTGGCAGGGAGACAACTACGACCACTGGTGCCGCGAGTTAGAGAAGCGACGTGGAGAGATGCAACAGCGCAGCACCCAAGCAGCGCACAACGCCCTGCTTCGCCTCGGGAAGCGCGAAGACGCATGGCGGAAACAGTATATCCACACCGTCGCCAACGAACTCGTCATCGAAGCCGTCGAACACGATTGCGACGTTATCGTGTTCGAGGACCTGACCGACATTCGAGAGCGGCTTCCGCACGCGAAGTGGCACCACGTATGGGCGTTCCGACGCCTGTTCGAGTACGTCTCCTACAAGGCTCCCGAGAAGGGCGTCTCCGTTGAGCAAGTCGAGCCGGACCACACATCCCAACGCTGTTCTCGGACAGACTGTGGGTTCACGCACGACGACAACCGCGACGGGGAACACTTCTGTTGCCAGAAGTGCGGGTACGAGGTGAACGCGGACTATAACGGCGCGAAGAACGTCGGGCTACGGTACGCTCGGAAGCGACGGCATAGACTCCGTTCCTCGCCCACGTCGGGGAGCGGAGACGCAGAAGTAGACCTGCGTGTGAATGGTGGGACGTTGAACGGCAAGAGTCACCGGCCTATTGCTGGCGACTGATTGCCGGGAGTCCACATCAAAGCCCCACCCTCAAGGACCGAGGCGCGGAGCGCCGAGGGAGTAGAGTGGGGTAGTTTACCGAAGAAGCTGTCCTGGACGTCACCGTAGTTCGGGGGCCAGTCGACGACGTCCGAGACGAAGACGAACCGGCCGTTGGGGTGGAAGTTGGAGATGAAGATGAGCGCCTGCCACCCCTCGTCGAGGATGCCGTCGTCGTCCTGCTGTGCGGCGGCGGTGCCGGACGCGCCGAGCAGGAGTCCACCAGAGGCGAGCGCGCCTTTCTTCAGGAAGTCTCGTCTGGAGTCGGCGATACGATCGAACAGTGTCTCGCTGGTGTCGTCTGTCATAACGAGTCTTCCAAACAGGCGTAGCCGATATATGTCAGTAAAAGCGGGCCCTGCAATTGCTACCGGCTGTCGTTGGGGAGCACGGAGTGATCATTTAGTCACGAACGGTCGCACCCTCGTTGGAACTCTGTCCATCGACCTGAGGCTTCGAATCAAATGCGCCGGGGCCGCCGTAGGCGCCCGTCTGACTCGTGGTCAGCGATCCACGAATCCCCCCTGTCGATTTCCGCCGTGATGGTCAGACCCTCGGGTGCGGGGTCGCCGTTTACCGTCAGGTCCCCGTAGCACGCTGCCGGAGGTGGTGGCGGCGCGGCTGCCGTCAGGACCGCACAGCCGATGACTGCGACTAAGACAAGGAACGCGGCGAGCGAGCGCCGAGCACTCGACGAGGGCCATACCGATGCGGCGGTCACTAATCGTCCTCGATAATCTGCTCGACGTTCTCCGAGCGGACGCCGCGTGTGACCGCGCCCGGGACGGTACGGGTGTCATCAACGTAGACGAAGTACCCGGTGAACGCGCTCACCCTCGGCGTTCTGGCCTCACTTTGGGAGGTGCTGTCGGCTGAGAACGTGTACTGCCCGAAGCTGTCACCCGGGCCGAGTGCTTGCCCTTCAGGTTGGGAGAAGGCCCCAACAGCCGATTAGTCACACCAGTCGAAAGGAATAGTGATGATAGTTGTGCTGTGGTCGCCTAAATCGGTCGGCGGGCATGAGTTTTCATTGGTCATTGTCTGATATGGATTGCTGTAACTGTTTACCGGTACGACCGTACGACTGTGTGCGGTCGACTGGAAATGATTTACAGCGGTCCGAATGACTGAATATGCCGTTGCACTAGTCGGTGCCGGAACCAGGAGTTCCCCCCCTCGCTGGTGCGTGGCTGTCCATACCCGTTCGACCCGCCAAACCGAATCTATTTGAGCGTCTATTATATTTGTGGGGGCATGTCTGTCGTCGGTGGGTTGTCGATGGAAATGCTGGTCGTGTTCGGACTCATCTTCGTCGCGCTAGTGTTGTTCGTCACGGAACTCATCTCTTCTGACATCACGGCGATCGGCATCCTCGTCGCACTCGTGGTGCTGGAACCGTTCACAGGTGTGGCGGCACGGGACGCGATTGCCGGATTTGCCAGCCCGGCGACTGTAACGATTATCGCCATGTACATCCTCAGCGAGGGTATCCAGCAGACTGGGATCGTCGAGCGTCTCGGTGTGTATTTGGCACGACTCACGCAGGGAGACGAAATGCGGCTGCTCGGTGCGACGGTCGGGACGACCAGTGTCTCGGCAGGCATCGTCAACAACACGCCGGTCGTCGCGGTGTTTATTCCGATGATCACGAAACTGGCCGAGCGAGCGCACATCTCGCCGTCGAAGCTCCTCTTGCCGCTGTCCTACGCGGCGATGCTCGGCGGGACGCTCACCCTCATCGGCACGTCGACAAACATTCTGGCGAGCGACCTCTCGCGCCAGTTACTCAACCACCCCATCTCGATGTTCGAGTTCACCCCACTCGGTGTCGTTGTGCTGGTCGTCGGGTCGACCTATCTCTTCACGGTCGGGCGCTGGCTCACACCAGCACGGATCGACCCACTGGCTGACTTGACCGAGGAGTTCGAACTCGAAGCGCACCTCTGGCGGGTGAATGTCCGGAAGACGTCACCGCTCGTCGGACAACGAGTCGACAACGTGACCGCCGACCTCTCGGCGACTGAGGCCCTCGATCTCGACCTGCTCCAGATCGAGCGCGACGGAGAGTCGTTCGTGGCGACGGCCACTGACCAGACAATCGAACCTGGGGACGTGTTTATCGTCCGGGGCAAGCGGTCAGCTGTGGACCAGTTCGCCAGCAAGCACGACCTCCGGACGCGGCCCACAGAAGATATCTCCGAGGACGATTTCGCGGACGACGGCAGTATCCTCGTCGAAGCGGTCACCCTCCCTGACTCGCGGCTGGTCGACGTGACTGTCGACGAAACGAAACTGGATACCCAGTTCGACACGACGGTGCTGGCCATTCGCCGGGGTGAAGATGTCATTCGGGAAGGCCTGGAAGACGTCCAGATCGAATCTGGTGACACACTGCTCTTACAGACGATACCGGAGAAAATCGAATACCTCACCGAGAGTGGTGTGCTCGTTCCCATCGAAGGTATCGACGAGGAACGACTCGAACCCGACGCCGATCCCGAGGACGTCGCACCACTCAGTCCCAAGACGCCTATCGCAGTGGGCATCATGGCCGCAGTCATCGGAATCGCAGCAGTTGGTCTCTACCCGATCGTGATTGCTGCACTCGGTGGCGTGTTCGCGATGGTCGTCACGGGTTGTCTGACCGCATCCGATGCCTACGATGCCGTGAGTTGGAACATCATCTTCCTGCTGGCGGGTGTCCTCCCGCTCGGTGTAGCGATGCAGCGGTCCGGTGGTGCAGAGTTTATCGCCAGCCTGCTCGTGTCGAGTGCCAACATCCTCCCTGTCGTACTCGTCTTGCTCCTGTTTTACCTGCTGACGGGTTTGCTCGCAAACATCATCACGCCGGTCGCGAGCGTTGTGTTGATGATTCCCGTTGCCGTCGACACAGCGAGTCAAATCGGTGCCGATGGCTTTGCGTTCCTACTCGCAGTCACCTTCGCTGGAAGTGCAGCCTTCATGACACCCATCGGCTACCAAACGAATCTCATGGTGTACGGCCCCGGCGGGTACAAGTTCACTGACTACCTCCGTGTCGGTGGTCCGCTCCAGTTGTTGCTCTCGGTGGTTACGACAGTTGGTATCGTGACGCTGTTTGGCGTCTGAGTACGGTGCCACTGACGGTTTCGACGCGCTTACTTCATGGTTGGTTCCACCGGCAGTGGTGAATCGACAGACGGGGCTTGATTTCACTGTTTCAGCGACTGCTTGATGTTGTGAACGACATACATCAGAACAAGTTCGCGAAACTCACCGTACCAGGTTCGCGCACGCACGGCGTCGCCGAGCGTGCGCTTACTCGTCGAGAAGACGGTTTCACACATCGCTCTTTGGCGTGATTGATGGGCCGGAACTCACGATATTTGATTAGCGGTCTTACGCCCTCTTCGCGGAGTTTTTCGCGTTATTCTATCCAATCGTAGCCTTTGTCGCCAGCCGAGCTGTGTGTCGTGGCGTGTCTCAGTCGTACAGTGAACGTCCAGAATGGCTTGGCTTTCTGTGTCGACGAGAGCAGTCGCTTTGAGCGTCTGAACCCGATAATTCGTCCGGCGACAGTAGTGTCTGATGGCGTTTTCGCGGTCGAAGAATGTCGCGTCGATAGCGGCGTGACCGCTCAGGTCGTGCTGCTGCGCCGAGCGGCGCAGCAGCACTCGCCAGAGTGCGGTCTTGATTCTGTCAAACCACTTGACTAGCGTGGAGTGACCCGGGAGATCGGCCGCGTCGAGGCCGATCTCCCCGAGTATTTGTGGCATCTCGCTCAGCAAATCAAGTGCTTCTCGGTAGGATTTTCTAGGTAAACCCGCAGATAGTGCGGCGATACCACCGCATACTCGGCGAAGCCGCCACCAACAGCATTTTTAACTAACTGAACCACGTTGCTCGTGAAGCGGGAAATTTTCGACATGGACATCGACGGTTTCCCGCTTCACCTTCCTAGTTCTACCGGTCGAAACCGACGCTGTCCAGCGATTCACCAGAGCGGAAAATTGGCAACCGTTGCAATGCACGCGGTTTCGGTCGATGAGGGGCGCTCTGTTACAACTCATCTTCTGCTGGCCACCGTATGAGATCTGGGTCGTTGACCAGCTCATCATCGTCCATCATCTCCTCAATATTGTTTTTCAGCATCTCTGTCGCATCCAGTAAGAGATTCTGCCCATGCTCTAGTGGAGTACAGCAATCGCAGGATAGTGGTTCCTCCATCTTTACTACCCAACCGTATTTCTCCTCAAGCGATAACAATCTGGCAGCTGAGTCCGTTGCGATAACGATATCTTCTGCTCCCCAGCTGGAATCGGCAACACCGGACATTACACTCCCCTTCATCAGGTTTATGGGCTGAGCCAGATGTATCGTATCGCTCTCAGTTAGCGATTCAACTTCGTCCTCGGTCAGCGCCTTCTCAGGAATCGCGTCTATTATTTTCCGATGCATCCCGCAATCAGGACAGCTCTCACCGGGCTCAATATGGTTGTGTGAATGCATACTGGGATCATCGAGTCCATCTCTGTCTCGATGCATGAGATTCACCAGTCAATAGACCGAGATAATGGTGGTGGATTGAGCCGAGTGAGCAACCGCGCTTGCAATGGACCGATGACGATGTTGACCGGGCCGGCCAGCTAGACGTCGCGGTCGTAGAAGTTCCGCCGGTGACCGACCGACTTCACGTACAGGACGTCGCTCTCGTCGTCGTTCTTCTTCCACTCGATCAACGCCCGGTAGTCGCCGACGCGAAGGGCGTAGTCGTTCCGTCCTTTCAGCGGCTTGAGAAAGTGGTCCGGCCAGTCCTCGATCTCACCGAGCTTCTTCTTGATTCGGTCCTGCGTCTCGGAGTCGAGGTCGTCGAGTCGGTCGCGACCGCGCTCGGTGAAGAAGACGTCGGCCATCTATACGTCGTCGAGCGCGACGACGTCGCCGTTCTCGATCTGCTGTCGAGAGACGCGGTCGTCTTCGAGCGTCCGATCGGAGAGGCGAGGCGTCTCGATCAGGTGGCGAAGCGCGTCGCGGACGAGTTCGCTCTTGTTGAGGTAGTGCGGATGGTCTTTGAGAAACGCTTCGAGGTCGTCGTCCATCTCGTCGGGGACTTTGACGTTCAGTGTACTCATATCTCTACCAGAGCATTACGCTCAGAGGACAAAAAGCGTTCCGTCGTTTCGACCACGACTAGACAGCCGTCGACAATGAACCAAGCATCGCAGAGCTAACAGCCGATATGCCCGAGCGGGAAGACGGCTGATTCAGTGTCGAAACGACTACCAGCGCAGCCGACGGACTTGAGCGAGTTGCGACGGCCGACGTCGACCGCCTCATCTCGGACTACCAGATGCCCGAGATGGATGATCTCGAATATCTCGAGGCCATCCGTGAGGACTATCCTAATTTGCCGTTCATCCTCTTCACCGGGAAAGGGAGTGAAGCGGTCGCCAGTGATGCGACGATAAGTAATGTAGTCGTTTTTAGCGTAAAAAACCAATCCGGGAAATCCGGATGTAATTAATGCTTCCTGCCCTTGACCGTCTTCTGAACCTTCCCCATCCCTGTTTTTGAGTCTCGATTATTATCAGGGGTTTGTACCATCCGCAATATCGGTTACCGTCACCTCATCGACTACAATACCATCGTTGTCGAGTACACGAATCGTAATCCAGTACGTATTCCCACCGACACCACCTTGATTGTATTGCAGATTGCCGTTGGTGTTCGAACTGGACTTCGTTTGTGTTGCCCACGAATTATCAGTGTTCCAGAAAATCGTTTCAACTTGTGAGAAGTCACCGTTCGTATCTGAGATCAGATACTGTACCATGTATTCGCCGTTGTTATTCTCTGTCCCCTCTGTAATCGAATGACTTGAGAGTGTAGGACTACGCGGCCGAGCGAGATCGGCGTTTCCAGACGGATCGGTACCGTCGGCTACATCGGTAACAACTCGCTCATCTACGACAATACCGTCAGTGTCGAGTAGTTCTACTCGAATACGGTACTCATCACCAGAAGTGCCACCGAAATTCGCTTCGGCGTAGTTGTCGATATTGTAGCGAGGGTCAGAACTGGTGTACGTCGCATCGGCTCCCCCACTGTCGAGGTTGGTATACTGAACTCTGATCGAGCCGAAGTTCGCTCGATCAGTGACGTTATATGACACCTCGTAGTTTGCTTCACTACCCCCTAAATCATCGATAAGTGTTCCTGCAAACGAGGGACTGTCGCTCTCTGTAAGGTCTCCGAACGACTGCGAACTTCCATCTGCTGTGTCAGTGATTGAAATTGTATCTATAACTGTTCCGTCAGTATTGAATACCTTGATACTTATGTCATATGTAGATCCTTGCTGACCACCTTGGGAGAATGTTACTGTTCCCCGTTCTTCTGAGGGTGAACTCGTGGCATCCCCCCAGTCGTTGTTTCTGTTATCGAAGGTCACTTCGATACGATCTAAATTCGCAGTCCCATCAATATCATACAACAACTCGTAGTTGGTGTTCGAATTTTCGGATGTGTCTCGGAGCGTGTAACCGCTTACCGATGGACTCGGCGTCGGGGTTGGCGTGGTCGGTGTTGGAGTTGACGCAGACCCATCATCGAAGACTTGACCTTCGAAGAGGGTAGCAGAACGACTATTTGACCGCCAAACGACGTATAATTCACCGCTTGGCGCTCCCAAAATCTGACACTTTGTTCCCGGTTTCGCTGTGGAAATCGTCGTGTCGCAAGCCTGTCCGTTTGTCCCTGCATAGTTGCCTAACCAGCCGCCCGAACCAGAAACGATGTACACATCTTCTCCGTCAAGAGTATTCCCACCAGCATGAATAAGAACGACTGTCGTTCCGTCTTGATTCATCTGAAAGGATACCAGTGGTTCACCTTCGGCCAAATCGCCGGCGAACCCGAGTACAAACGTACCGATGGTAGCCGCGAGTATAACCGTCACTGCGAGCATGAGTATCGTCCCTATCACTGAGGATACCCCCCCGCTTATCATCGAACCTGAATGTCGAGGGAGAGTCAGAAGGGGACACTTGTTAACCAGAAAATTGGCCTGAACTGTTTAGAGGTTATCGGACGGATTGCCGATTTGTTAGTTTGCTTGTCCGAGTTTATCCAAGCGACCGTAGACCATGTCATAGAAACATCCTCTCGAGATTTGTTCATCGATAATCGATTGAATCGTCCGGCCAGTAAGCGTGCGAACAGACCGCTGATTTCATTCATTCGATTAGTCAATACACCCGTTCACTGTGAAAATGTCAACACATTAAGAGCATAGGGCCCATATCAATAATTGCGATGAGTGGAAATATGCCAAATCCCCAGAACGTCAGCGTCGACGAAGTCGTCGAACTGATTCAGAACATGCCCGAAAAGAAACGACAGAAAGTGATTTCGAAGCTCAGTAGCGGCGATATCGGTGGTTCCCTGGGCCTGTAACCAACATTGACCATCCGTTACGCTTTATTAACGCGGCGTTTCGAAGTTTCTCGGTGGGAAGTACATATTCTGTATTGAGCAATCACCACCCCCTGTCGACTACTGCGGACTATGCGCTGTGTATCTTGCACGGCTATCAGAACATCTATCTGGATTGGTAGAAAATTCGCCGGTCAGTACGCACTCTTCGCCTAACGGTTGTTTCAGACAGTAATGTATCTGAAGAATGGGATTTCAACAGAGCGGCCGCCACCGATGGGTGTGCAGCCACGCTCCAAGAGGTCTGAGACGAGTCACGCTTAGCAGTACCGTCACTCAAACCGCTCAGGCTTGAGGCCTGCCAGACGGAGCGCGTTCGTCGTCACCCCGAGGCTCATCCCCATGTCGCCAACCACGACGGCGACCGCGACGTTCACCAGTCCGAACGGGACACCCACTGCTAAGAGTGCCTTCACGCCGATGCTCGCCCAGATGTTCTGCCGGATGACGCCGTTGGCCGTCCCCGACAGCGCGTAGAGATACGGGAGCTTCGACAGCTCGTCGCCCATCAGCGCGATATCCGCGGACTCGACCGCCGTGTCGGTCCCCGCTGCACCCATGGCCACGCCGACCGTCGCCGTCGCAAGCGCCGGTGCGTCGTTGACCCCGTCGCCGACCATCATCACGCCACCAAACTCCTCCTCCAGTTTGGCCACCGTCTCGGCTTTTTCTTCGGGGAGCAACTCAGCGCAGACCTCGTCGACGCCCGCCGTCGCACCGACTGCTCGTGCCGTCACCTCGTTGTCGCCGGTCAGCATTACCACACGCTCGACACCGAGGTCGTGGAGTCGTTCGACCGCTCGCTTCGCCTCCGGACGGACTTCGTCGGCCACGGCGACGACACCCATGATCCGCTCTGCGGTCCCCACCAAGATGACGGTCTTCCCGTCGGCCTGCAAGTCCGCGATCGTCGCACCGCCAGCCACGCCGCTCTCGTGACTGTCCGGCTCTTCGACAGCTACGCCACCGTCGGAGGCAACACGGACGCTATCGAGAGAAAGGCCAAGCTCTTCGAACAGCGCGGGCTTCCCGGCGAAGTACGTCTCGCCGTCCAGATTGGCGCGGACACCCTTTCCGGTCAGACTCTCGAACGCAGAGACATCGACCGTATTCACACCGTCCTCGTCTGCGGCGTCGACGATGGCGTCTGCGATTGGGTGTTCGCTGCGCGTCTCTAGACTCGCCGCCACGGATAGCACCGACTCCCGGGATTCGCCGGCTGTAGGGACGACATCGGTGACAGTGAGTTCACCGTGCGTGAGCGTTCCGGTCTTGTCGAACGCGACGGCCCCGACAGTCCCGACCGATTCGAGATGCGTCCCACCTTTGATGAGGACACCGTTCTTCGCGGCGCTCGTGATGCCGGAGACGACGCTCACGGGCGTACTGATGACCAGCGCACACGGGCAAGCGAGGACGAGAAGGGCCAGCCCGCGCTTGAACCACGTCGCGGGGTCACCGGCAAATACGAGCGATTGCTCGCCAATAGCGAGGGACACGCTTGCGTCGATGAGTAGCGGTGGGACGGCGGCGACGAGGACGGCCAGCGAGACGACAACCGGCGTGTACTTCCCGGCGAACCGGTCGACGAACTGCTCGTGTTCGGTCCTGTCCCGCTGTGCGTCCTCGACGAGTTCGATGATGCGAGCCAGTGTACTGTCCTCAGCCTCGGCCGTGACCTCGACTTCGAGATACCCTTCCTCGTTGATCGTCCCGGCGTACACCTCGTCGCCGCTCGTCTTGTCTACGGGGACGCTCTCCCCGGTTATGGGGGCCTGATTGACCGCGCTTTCGCCCTCGACTACGGTTCCGTCGGCGGGGAGGCGGTCACCGGGTCGGACGACGACACAGTCGCCGACACGCAGTTCTTCGACCGGGACGGTCGTCTCCTCACCATCTTGACGGACGGTCGCGGTCGCGGGCGAGAGATCAACGAGTTCACGCAGTGAGGAGCGGGCACGGTCCATCGCGTACTCCTCCATCAACTCGGCAACACTGAACAGGACGGCGAGCATTCCGGCTTCGAGGTACAGCGCCTCGCCGAAGACGACGCTCGCCGTGATTGCGCCGATGATACCGAGGCTCATCAGGAGGTCGATGTCCAGCGAGCGCGTCCGGACGGAGTAGTATCCGTTCCGGAGGATTTGCTCACCGCTGAGTACCGCGCCCGCGAAGTAGAACAACTCGGCGGTACCGAACGCTCGCCCGACGATGCTGACCAGTGTCACGTCGAGCCCCGACAGCAGGAACTCCAGTACGAGGCCGACGAGCAGTAGTCCGCCCCCGACCCACGTCTTGAGCGCGCGTGGACTCAGCCATACGTCTCGCGCCCGACTCTCCTTGAGGCGGTCCGCCTCGGCAGCGTCCGGGTCACGCTTTTCTACCTCGTACCCGGCCCTCTCGATGGCAGCGACGAGGTCGGCCCGAGCGATCTGGCCTGGATCGTAGGTAATGATGACTGTACCGGTCGTCGGCAGCGTCTCGCGGCCGTGGATGCCCGCGATGCCGTCCAGCACGTTCTCGATTTTCCCCGCACACGACGCACAGTCCATCGTGGGCACGTCAAAGCGTTCAGTCTGGATATCGTCACGTGCCTCGACATCGTACCCCGCAGCCTGTACCCGCTCGACGATGGCATCGACAGCCACGTGCTCAGGTAGAAATTCGATGTGGACGTCGCCGGTCATCACCTGTGGCTCGACACTGACGACGCCGTCGAGCGTCGAGACGCTGTTGACGATTTTCTCCGCGCAGGACGGACAGTCCATCCCTGGCACGTCGAGTTTCACGGTTCGGGGGTCCAAGTCGTCCGAACCAGGTTCGTTTGTACTCATTGCCCAGATAAACGGCTCCAGCTAACAAGCCCGTTCGGTTGGTGTGCACCAACCCCACTCAGTTATCTAGCGACGAGAGCTTCGGGGGTGGTGCGTGAGCAGCGACATAACCTTCGGCTAGCTGTGCCTCAGCACGACGGAGCCGGTACGAGAGCGTCGAGCCGGGCAGGTCAAGCTTCTCGGCGAGTTCGTAGGTTTCGATCTCACGAGGTATCTGATAGTAGCCGTGCTGGACGGCCGCCCGAACGGCAGCGTCTTGTTCCGGCGTCAGCGAAGCGTCATCGTCGTCCGGGGCAGCGTCGTCCGACTCGCCGACTCTGACGAAGGACACACCAGTGGTGTCGCCGATTTCGTCCTCGATAGCGCTGCGGAAGGCCTGATATGCAGTTTCGTCCGGAGCGATAATGCGCCACTCGTACCGCTGTCCGATCCACGTCGTCTGGAAGATGAGGCCGTCGCCGAAGTGTTCGAGCGCTAGGTGCGGGATAGATGTACACGAAGGAGTACGGGTCCAGTACGAGTAGAGGACGAGCGCATCGTCAGCCCGGTCGAGAATCTGTGTCTCCCAATCGGCCTCACAGTCGCGGCGAGCGAGACAGTCGGTGTAGTACGCAGCGTCGGCGACGGTCTCAGCGATGTCGTCAAGTGCGCTCTGGCCGCCAGTGACGTGGTCGACGCGCCAGAGATGATCCGCGCTGACGTGACAGGAGAGTGATCGAATCTTCGTCTCCCGGTTGGCGGCGAGGATATCGGCGACAGCGTTGGTACCTGGCGTATATTCGAGAGCGAACACGAGTTCACGCATGTGGTCGTATACGATAGAGAGGGGCATGAACGCGTTGCCGAGTGGCCGATTTTGTTCGAACCTACGTGGCCTAATATCCTCTGTATGCAGCGACGCCTTCTCGAACTACGCAAGATTCGTCAGTAACGCTGTGACCAATACATCGTATGCATTGAGGCCCTCAGTCTCAACTACTGCGACATCGGGGAATCCCATACTCTCGGGGAATGAATTGTTGTATCCCTCTGTTCTTAATCTCAGACTCTGGGTCGAAGCTACCGGCATATCCAGTCGGATAATTATAGAACACACCACTCTACGAATTTCTAGCCCTCTATGCACCGTATTTTGCAAATGTGCACAAGTGATAGGTATCTTTCATTTGTTGGTGAGAATGGTTATCTCGGCCAACGATGTTCTGGGTCTTAGAGATGAACTCACGAAACCCAGGTATAACGCGCAGAACAGTACTCATCGGCGCGGGGAGTGTCGCGGCACTCGGACTCTGGAGTGGTATTACCGGTGCCCAAACCGGGACAGAACAGGATGGAACTGGAGGAAGTGAGAACACCTACTGGGATGTGACCCAAGATACTGCAGCGACCACTGTCACATCGAGCACTGATTCCAGAGTGACGTCTGACGGTGATGTCTACGTCACGAGCGGTGTCGATATCGATGGCGGCATTGCGGCCGGCGGACATGTGATTCTCGAATCTGGTGCCGTTGTCGACGGTGGCATCGAGGCTGACAGGGCGATCGTCACCGATTCAGGCGTCGTTCTCGATGGGAGAATTGACGCCGGTAACGATGTTCTCCTCGGTGTCGACCTTGTACAGAACCGCCAATTGGCCGCGAATGGCGAGCTGTCGAGCCTCTCGGACGTAATCCGCAGCGGATCTGTCGACGTCGATGGGAACATCACCGCTATTGAGGACGTTCTCGTCGGACCCTTCAGTGAGGTCGACGGCAATATCTCCGCTCAAGGTGAGGTCATCTTAGACAACGGCGTTACTGTCGATGGCGAAGTTACTGGGTCGTCTGTCGACCGTAGTCCCAGCTCGTCGGGAGACGGCACTGCCGATAGCGATAACGATGAACCGGATGGCGATAATGACGAACCGGGCGCCGATAATGACGAGCCAGATGGCGATAACGACGAACCGGGCGCCGATAACGATGAACCAGATGGCGATAATGACGAAGCCTAACAATGAGGTCGATAGTAACTGCGATGAGACGATGATGACCCACCAACTGTCTCGTTGTTCGTCCACCAGTGAGGACGACCACTACCAGGCACTCGCAGGTGACTCGAGCAGGTCGTGTGGAACATTGAGAGTGGCCCAGGTTGGACGCTCCAGAGAATCTGTCTCGTCCTCGGGCTTCGCCGGCTGACGAAATTGAGGAGTCAAACAGGGTCGAATGCCCCAATTCCGCAGACGGATCATTGCTTCACATCACCCAGTCTAGCAGGAATATATGATAAGACTATGACGTTCCTTTGGAGATTCCAAACGAGTTAGTATACCCGGTTTAAGCGGATGCAGACACGTGATATCACGGACCTAGTCCATAAAACGCTGAATAACGTTCAGGATACGAGCCTCTATCGCGCGATCCAGCGACGAATCGCAATTGACACCAGAAGTCTCGCCATTTTTAGAATGGTCATCGGTGCCCTGATGATCGCTGATATCCTCCTCCGATCCCCAAATTTTCACTTTTTCTATACGGACCTTGGGGCCGTTCCCCTCGATTTAGCTATTAACGTAGCGCCAGAGGGCGCGTTTTCCATCTATTTCCTGTCCGGCAACTGGCACCTGACCGCGGTGTTGTTTCTCTTGCAGATCATCTTCGGCGTATTTCTTATCATCGGCTGGCGGACACGGTTCACGGCAGTCTTTTCCTTCTTGCTCGTGGTTTCGCTCTGCCACCGAAACGTCCTCGTCACGAGTTACGCCGACGTACTGTTTCGACACCTTCTGTTCTTTGCTATGTTCCTGCCGCTGGGAGAACGATGGTCAATCGATGCTACGAGGAGGAAACACCCACCAAGCGCACAGGTTGCAGGGCTGGCATCGTTTCTCATCCTTCTGCAGATGGTATTGATGTACCTCGTTAACGGGTATCACAAACATCACTCCAGCCTCTGGAAGAGTGGTGAGGCACTTCCAGTGATTTTGGCCCACGACAGCATTACATTCGCCTCCGGTGATTTCCTCGGACAATTCACAACCCTGCTTACGGTTGGTGGACTCTTCTGGCTGTATCTGCTTACGGTTTCATTTCTCCTTCTCCTGCTTACCGGTCGCTCCCGAACGGCCCTCGTTGCGGCATTCATCGCCATTCACTTGCTCCTCGCAGTCACGGTCCGAATTGGCGAGTTTTCCTACGTGGCCATCGCGGGACTTCTTCTCTTTATACCACCGGTTCTTTGGCGTGATGTCGAACACGTATGTTCGAAATCGCGCTTCCCCCTAGCGACATGGAAATATAGGCTCGTTACCGTGGCTCACCGAACGAATACGATATTCCCCCGAGTTCCACGACCGTCGCTCTTTGCGGTGCGACCAGGTCCACGTCAAGTCGCTTCAGTAGTCGTTCTCATTATCTTGGCCGTCGCAGGCGCGGACATGGTTGTCGTCAACCTTCAGACAGTAGGTTATCTCGGAGAAGACTCCGTTCCGATGCAGCACACTGTCGAAGACTCCAAAGAAACGTTCGGCATCGACCAACCAGATTGGTCCATCTTTGCTCCGAACACGAGCGTCACCGACGAATGGATCATCGTCGCCGTTGAAACTACAACTGGTGAGCGCACTGATTTGCTCAATAATCGACCGCTGAGTTTTGAACGGCCGGATCGGCTGTCAGCTCAGTGGCACACGTATCGCGAACGCTTCTATTGGGAAGAGCTAGAGCATCGCATAGTCGGCGACCACTACCGGAACTATTTATGTCAGAGTGGGAGTCAGAGAAGCAACGGTGATCCGGTGGCATACATCACTGTGTACGAGGTCACCGAGGTGATTGATCCGAACTATCCGGAAACGTACTCTCACCCATCACTGCGGTCGAAGGACATTGATGTTCTCTATGTTGGCGCCTGTAATGAACGAATCCCCACACTTGTCGAGCCAATATCTCCGACGGTCCGTCGAAATGGGTCTGAGATGGCTATATTGAACTAACGGACAGCATCGGGATTAAGTGTGATTAGTCATATAACCTAGATTACAAATGAATTATATTCCGAGTTAATAGCTAACAAGACGGCAATAACATTAAAATACTCTTGCATGTCAGTACTGAGTATGATAATTGTCGCGTCTATATTAGGAGGTGTTATGCCACTGCTCACCGGCTACTACATATATATTCACCTCCGGTCACAGAGAGACTCACAGTCTGTTATTGCTGGCTTGCTTGTTCCCTGTGTATGCTATGCGTCAGTGCTTGTGGGAACTAGCATATTTTGGTATGGTGGTGTGTTCAGTCCAGCAGTCACTTTACAGGCAAATTCCGTGATTAGTTCAACAGTAATTCTGGTTATTTTTCTCCTTGAATTATCAGCCGGCCTTTGTGTACTCCTCTTTCTACTGATGGTTAATCGCCACATTTCTGTTCCTGATCATGAGAGAGCACTTTGATAGAAATGAATCCAAATCCACTGGATTGACCGTCGAAGACGAACTCAACAAACTGGCTCTGTTGAAATCCTATTCTTCAGACACATTCTCGCCTGAAACGGCTGGTCGCTAATGATTGTGACAGGTAGAGGGTATGGCTCCACCGTTGTACCTAACATTCTTTCCGATTTGTACCAAAGACAGAGTGTGCAAACAAAAGAATTCGCCCAAGATATCGACGTGGTGTTTGACGCTTGTAGAGAGGTGGTCAGATACGTTGGATGGAAGACAGCCAACGTTAACAGTGACAAATTGACCCTGAATGCTCTCACACCGATTTCTTGGAAGTCTTTCGGCGATGAAATTGAAATACAGGTGTCCGACGAGGGTGGTAGCACCGTCGTGGCCGTGTCATCGGAGCCAAGATTCTCGCTCATGAACTGGGGGAAAGACCTTGCAAATGAGGGCGTTTTCTTAGATAAATTAGCACAAGAAATACACAGGTACAATTCCTGCTAACGACCAGTAACAGCCTATGCTGTACTGGCGATTGAGAGTGTAAAGCTATCAACTACCGAGGACTTCAACAAAGCCAACAAACTGGCTTCGAACCATTCGATTGGACGCCTATGAGCGGGCATCCACTACCGGTCTGACTCGAACAACGCCCATCACATGGGTAAGCGTCTGGCCATCCAGTGGTTAGAAGATCGCCTCCGTACTAAAGCGACCCCTACGTAGCTAATCAGTTATCCTGGACTACCGTTTTCTGTTCAGTGAGTGTTGAAATGACTGGAGATTGTCCAATGTCACAGCAACCAAGACAGCCAAGCCAACAACCGCGCGCAAATCTCTATCAGACAGCAGTCGGTCTCCCCGATGAAACACGGATTCAGGTGATCCAGATACTGAACCAAGCGCTTGCAGACACGACTGACCTCCAATCCCAGGCGAAATTTGCCCACTGGAACACGAAAGGCTACGATTTCTACGAGCTTCATCTCCTCTTCGACGAGATTGCCGAGGTGCTCTCAGGACAGGCCGATATGCTCGCAGAACGCATTACTGCACTCGGTAGCCAAGCGATGGGAACGAATCGCATCTCGGCAAACACCAGCCAGATTCCCGAACCACCGCACAACGTCGTGAGCGAAACTGACTATCTCCAATGGCTTACGGCCCACGTCGGCCAGCACGCGAACGAACTTCGCGTCGACATCGAGCGCGCCGCAGAACTCGGGGACGAGGACACTGCAGACCTGTTCACCGAACTTTCACGCGAAGTAGACAAGCAGGTGTACTTCCTCGAATCCCACATGCAGTCGACGGTCCTGCAACAGATTCCTGCTACTGCCAGTCAAGCGGAGTTCCAAGAGGCTCAATCGTGGAGTAGTCAGATGGGCGACGGACAGAAAGAGGCCAGTACCCATGGCGGGGCCCCAGCACATCAGGCGGCATCCACTGCCCTGCAAAGACCCCCGAGTAATACGCAGGGCTAAATCGTCTCGGGGCCAGTTAGTCGGAAGAGCATTGCTCTCTTATCATCGTGAAAATCAGAGACTGCTATACGTCGATCTTATCGAAAGCACAGGAAATCGATGATATGCCAGGCCGGTCTTCGGAGTCAACACCACCCCAGTACATCGGCGCCGTTGTCGCTCTCATCGCTATTGTTGGATACATCGTTTTTGACTGGTAATTCGGGCCGTCCGACGGAACTGTACCGCTCGTGATAGCGGTTGGCTGTGTAATCGTCACGGCTGGATGGACCCTGTACTCCCGACGCTAAGTCACGAGGTGTTGATTGATACGCAGAGCTACTGAATGACTGTTTGACACGGTCTACGATCAGAAGAATGCACCAAAGCATATCCAGACAGTGTCGTCGCTCACCCCTCTGAGAAAATCGTGAAAACAGCACCTACAACATCGGTTACCGGACGGTATGCTACCGTTCGGCCAGCAACTTCTCGATTCGTTCCGTGCCGGCTTCGACGTAACCGCCGTGGAAACAGAATGTCTCTGCCACGTCGAGGGCAGCGAGGGTCTCGACACTCTCCCATGCAGTGTCCAGGTCAGGCGTCGCGTCCTCGCGTGGCCCGACAAGCTCGCCGTCGACAACGTTCAGCGCGTCGGCGCTGAGAAGTACTTCAGCCTCCGGGAAGTATAGCGAGGTGTGGCCGGGGGTGTGCCCCGGCGTATAGACGGCACGCATCGGGCCTGCCGCAGTCGCAAACGTTTCTCCCCCGGTCAATTGGACATCAACCGTGGTCGGTTGGATGGCCATCGGTCGTTCGTCACTCGATTTCACCAGCTCTTTCTCGCCTTCGAGATACGGCGCGTCTGCTCCATGAGCGAACACGACAGCATCTGTGCGTTCGACGACGGACGCCAGACAGCCAGCGTGGTCGAGGTCCTGGTGGGTGATGAGGACGGCCCACGTATCTTCGAGCGCGAACCCCTCAGCACCGAGGGCTGCTGCTAGGTCGTCGACGCCGTCCGGAAGCCCTGTATCGAGTAGGAGCAGCCCCTGTGGCGTCTCGACGGCAACCGGATTGAGTGTCATCTCACGCTCTGCCAGCGACACGTCGAGCGGGAGGCCATACACGCCTTCTGTGAGTTCCATGGAATATCTGAGTGCCCAGTCATTTTGAACCGGAAGAAGGCGGTAGCACTCACCGGAACAAGCGAAGGCAACTCCGCGCCGACGGCGAGCGTCGAAATATCGTCGCGTACGCCACCGCCAGCGGCGCTCAGTCGTCTACTGCCGGCGTCTCGAACTCGTCCTCGAAGTCAGCTTCCGCCGGGCCTGCCGCTCCCCGGACGTCGCCCTCACGCCACGTCCCGCGACGGAACCACAGCCACGCGATAGTCGCACCGGCCACGTTCGAGATGAAGAACGCGATCCAGATGCCGCGAACACCGAAGATGGCATCGGCGAACGGAACCGGCAGACGATATTGGGAAGCGACGTACGCGATGGGGAGTCGGATAACGGCGAGGGTCATGACGGAGATAGCGGCAGCGACGAGCGTCTTCCCCGCGCCGCGGAATCCCCCAGTAAAGGCCCGCATGATGCCGATGAAGCCGAATGAGAGCGAGACGTATCGGAGGAACGTCGCTCCCTCGGCGATGACGGCAGCGTCGTCGGTGAACACGGCGACGATCGGCTCTGGCACGAGGAAGATGACGATGCCCATGAGCGCGAGGATGGCAAACAGCCCCTTGGCTGCAAGATAATTCGCTTCCTTGGCCCGGTCGTATTTGCCAGCGCCGATGTTCTGGCCGCTCATCGTCTCGACACCACGGGCGACGGCGATAGCTGGTAGGAAGATGACCGAGAACACGCGCGTCCCGATACCGAACGCCGCGACGATGGTCGTCGAGAATAGGCCGACGACGATGAGCAAGGCGTTGATAGAGAGTGCCCGGCCGGTCCCCTCGATGCTAGCCGGGACGCCGATTTCGAGGATCTTTTTGAGATACTGGAAGTCGGGGACGAGATCCGAGAGATGAATCTGAATGCCACGGCTACCCGAGAGCATAATCGCGAGGCCGACGGCCATCGCCAGACTCCGCGAGAAGACGGTCGCGACGGCCGCCCCTTGGATGCCCAGCTCAGGGACGGCAATCGGGCCTACGTCCCACCCGTTAATCAGGAATGGGTCGAGGATGACGTTGAGGATAACCGTCCCCAACATCACGAGCATCGGCGTAATCGTGTCGCCAGCGCCACGCATCAGCGATATGAACACGAAGAAGCCGAACATGAACGGCAGCCCGAGCGCAATCACCTCCATGTAGGCCGTTGCACCGGGAAGTACGTCCGGTGATGCCCCGAGGAAATCGAGGAACGGCCGTACGAACGGATACGCGACTAGCCCGAGTATCAATGAGGCAGCAAAGGCGAAGGTGAACGTCTGTGAAGCCGCATACTCGGCTTTCCGCGTCTCCTCAGCGCCAGTGTGTTGGGCGACAAGGACACTCCCTGCGACCGAGAGGCCCATACCGAGAGAAATGAGCAAAAAGACCATCGGGAACCCGAACGAGATGGCCGCTAGGGCGTCCGTGGAGTAGCGACCGAGCCAGAACGTGTCCGCCAGGTTGTAGGCCGTCTGGAGCAGGTTCGTGATGACGATCGGGAGCGACAGATACACCAACGGTTTTAGGATTTCCCCGTCGGTGAGGCTCAGTTCGTCCTGCCCTTTGAACAGACTCACGCCGCCACCTCCGAGCCGGGCGTCCAGCCCAGATGCAGGGTCAGCGTCTCTTCGATACTTTCGCGGGTCTGACTGCTGTCCTCATCAAGCGCGACCGTCCGGACGTGGGAGCCGTTGATCATCGTCGCGACGAGGTGGGCGACCCGTTCAGGGTCGGTCTCGTCGAAGTACCCCGCCTCAATACCGTCACGGACAGCCGACTCGACGACGCTGCGCACGACCTCGTCGAGTTCGACGAACCGCTCGCGAAAGAGATCGTGATACGGAGCTTGGGCTTTCAGTTCCATCAGCGCGACCGGGAAGTCGTCGTGGTCGGATGACGATTCCTCGAAGACAGCGTTGAGAAAGTCTTTCAGTCGCTCGCGTGGGTCCTGGGCTTCACAGGCCAGCCGCGACTCAAAACGGTCCAGCAGGTCGTCGAGAAAGGCGTTCAACAGCTCTTCTTTGGTGTCGAAGTGATAGTGAATCGCCGCCGAGGTAACCGACGACTCGTCGGCGATGCGTTGCATCGTGAGGTCGGCGTAGCCGTGCTCGCAGAGCGCCCGGCCCGTCGCCTCGATGATTTCGGCGGTACTCTCGGAACTCATGCTATCACGACTTACTGACTAGTCAGTTAAGAGCGTTTTGACTAACTGGTTAGTCAGATTCAGCAGTTCGTCGGATTCTGCTGGACAGGTCCACAGTCCGAAGACGAACGCTGGCTGTCAGTAGCACCTATGACTCAGCGGTTTCACCTTGACACGGGAGTTTCAGATTCCGGCTCTCCGTTCTAAAAAAATATTCGCCACCCGGGGGGTAAATTCCTTCAGTTTGGTACTGTCAGCAGTATCAATAATGTGCCACAGGTACTCTCAAGATAGACGTAGAGGACCAGACACTGGTTATTCTTGATAGGGAGCTTGTATCTTTATCTGCGTATCACAGTCAATTCTATTGATGAATCCAAACAGATGGACACAAGAGAATCGGTACTCAAGCGTAGCCATCACTAACTGGGACACGGCCAAGTCAGTCCGATTCGTGTTGGTTAGCTCTTCGGGTGATGACATATGCGCATTCTGAGCCTTGTTACCAGTGACAACGCCAATTTCTATCGTCAGCAGACCAGACAACTCGAAAACCGGGGCCATACACTGGATACGGTTTCTGTATCTGGCACCAATGTCGAGAATGGCGCTCAAACTGAACGGCGACCGATGTCTGCATATATATCATACTACGCAACTGCACTCACCAGTTCAATCAATAACTACGATCTTGTTCATGCGAACTATGGTTTGTCTGGTCCTCCGGCACTCCTGCAACCGTGTCACCCAGTAGTCATCACATTCTGGGGCAGTGATGTGACGGGCAGCATCTCTCAACTTAGCCAGATCTGCGCGCGGTACGCAGATGCTGTTGTCGTCATGTCCGATGAGATGGCAGATCTCCTCAATGTGGACTGTTACGTAGTTCCCCATGGTGTTGATCTAGAACAGTTCCGGCCAGTTCCACAATCGCAAGCAAGAGAAAAAGTTGAGTGGAATTCTGACGCCTACCAAGTACTCTTTCCCTACGGTCCGGCTCGAGAAGTGAAGGATTTTCCACGGGCACAACGAATCGTAGAACGTGCTCGTTCTCGGCTTGAACAGCCAGTTGAATTGCGGACGATGTCGGGTGTGCCCCACGATCATGTCCACTGGTATATGAACGCCGCCGACGCACTGATACTCACCTCAAAACGAGAAGGGTCACCGAACACAGTCAAAGAAGCGCTCGCGTGTAATCTTCCGGTTATCGCGACTGACGTCGGGGACGTTTCGGATCGCCTTGATGACGTTACCTACTCGACAGCTAGCAGCGACAACGACGTACTCGTAGAAGCTCTCTCAGACACACTCCGGGCAAGCGAGCGATCCAACGGGAGAGAGGTCGTGGCTGATCTCGGTGTAGAGAACCAAATTACAAAAATCGAAGCAGTATATGAGTCAGTCGTGTAATAGCAGCCCGATATGCGGTCACTCGAGATAGCCGAGATCTTCTAATTGCTGAGTGAGCTCTTCGGAGTCAGTTTGATATTGCCTGGTCGACGGCTCGTGTGGGGTTCGAGTATCAACCGATAAGTCCCGATCGGGGAACACTTGCGTCAGTGGGGTGCCATCCATGTCCTCAGGGATTGGTGATTCGAGATATGCGAGAATCGTCGGGGCGATATCAAGGATTGAACGCTCGGACAACGTTTGCGACGCCACACTGGGCCCATTGATCAACATCATTCCCTCAGGGTCATTTCCGGAGGTCCACGACATTGGCTGAGAGTCGAAAACAGAGGGAACAATACCCCCGTATATCTCCCACCCGTTAGCGCTGGTCAACAGGAGGTCAGGGGCCTGATCAACATATGGTCCCTCGTAGACTTGTTCTGCTTGTTCAACTGAATCAAGCACGCCGTCGCCCTGATAAGTAAGACTGGTGAGTTTCTGTTGCAATTCTTCTCTAACAGATTCATACTTGCTGCCGAGTCGATCACGGTTCAAATAGAGCGGTCCTTGGCTGAACGCGACAGCCGTTGTGTCGTCCCAGTTAATTCGGCTTGGGAGATCGTGGCTTCCAATGGGATACTTCGATGGAATCACTCGTCCGTATGCGGATTCGGGAAGTAGACTACGGGCGCTGGCAGCCAACCGCTTCGGGGATACGCCAAGCGATTTTAATCTCGTGTACACACTCTCGATAACTGATTCACCGGATTCGGAGGAGAGCGAAAGATACCCGTTCTCTATGAGCCACTGGTTAACGACGAAGGTATTCTCAATCTCGGCATGCCCATGATCGGAATAAATAAGCAACAATGTATCCTCAGACGGGAGCTGACCGAGATATTCGTCGATAAGTTCCCACGCACGGTTGGTCTCTTCACTATCACCATATTTGTGCTGTAGCATGTTGATGTAGAACACAGTGAGATGGATATAGTCGAAATCTTCCTCGATAAGATCGATTAGTAGTTCCAACCGTGAGCGTATTACCTCGTAAGTCTGCTCGAGGCCCGCAGGGGTATCGATGTTGTCGACGGTACTCTGCCAGTCATAGTCGTCTCTAAGTTCCTGTTCGTATCCCGGTGGGTAGGTTATCGGAATCTCGGTCCCCGTCGTTGAATCCATCGGCATACCGAACCCGGAAACCATTAATCCATCAAGTTTGCCTGGCGGATATGTCATCGGGACATTGACAACGGCAGACTTGTACCCATCTTGAGAAAGATACTCCCAGAGATCAGCCGACTCAAACGAAGTTGAATCGGGCGTTGTAATCGTTCCAGCGTCTCTATCAAGATTCATCCACCAGAACACACCAAGCTTTCCTGGATTCTTGCCTGTTGTCGAACACCGCCATGCAGGACACGTAACTGGTGGCGTAACCGACCGCAAAGGAGCACGTGTGCCGCTTTCGATGAGCCCTTCTAAGTTTGGCATGCGCCCGTCCTCAACAAGCCGATCGAGCTTATGCCACGCAGCTCCGTCGAGACCGAGCGAAATCACTTGGGGCATGGCTATATGACTCTCGCCACTCTTGGATGAGACTTGACTACCTAGTAGATATTCAAATTAGTATACACTTATTCCCAAGAGAAAGGTTTCTACAGAATCTCTATCGCGCTACTACCGAGGTATCAACGTGCTACAGTAGTGTACACAGTGCGCTGCATAGATGGTCTCTGCATAACGGCCATGATGACAGAAAAGTTGTAATTTGGGGAGCAGCTAATACATAGCGCGTATATAGCACAAGAGTGGTCAGATTTGACAGATAGTTTCGACTCAAATTTCCGTTTTTCCATTACAGTATCGGCGCGGTAGTCAGGACAGTCTGTCGGATTTCATGTGCCGCTCTGGCCGCTATTGGCGGAACCGATAACGAACGTGGCTGACTCAGGCGCCGTGCCAGTGGTAGCAATCATCTCGACATTTGAATCTGCGGTTTGTAGCGTTCCGCTAAACTGACTCCGATTGTTCCCACCCCAAATGACTGCGATCTCATGATCCTGCTCGGTGTCAGTGGGATTTTCAAGCACAATCGTGATTCTCGCGCTCCGCCCAGTCGCGGTTCGAGGACCGTTGAAGGATGTGCATACCACAAGAGAAGTCCACATCACCGCGCCCAAGGAACCGTCGCCACCTGAGGACATCAAACTGGTCGGACACGTACTTTTTCCCGGTCGAAAAGTAAGGCCACTGAATGTAGTCTTTATATTCAGCAGACATTTCGTTTAGAGCCTAAGCGTTCACCAAAGCAATGTTAGTTAATCTCACTGTGGATCTAAGAGTTGTACATCAGAGTGTACAGATCAAGATCCTGTGGCGTGTTGGTCTGGCCAGCTATCACAGTGACCCATGAAGACTTAGGATAGCGTTGAGCCCGATCTGGACCTAGCTGTCGTCCGTGCGTATTGCCGCTCCGATCCGAGTCACACACTCCCGGATAGGCCTTCCAACTACGGGGACAACGGTATCATATGAACAGAACATATCACACGCTCCGTCTACTCCCTTTGCATGACACCTGACAACGGGATTCTGGGTCGGTGTCCGAGCTGTGTTGCCCGGACTACACGGGCATGGCTACTTATTGGGTATGAAAATACAAAGGACCAGACTGGAGTGTGGGCGGAGTATCCATACTGTGAGGACATCCTCGAGCCTGGGTGAGTTGTTCCTATACAGAAGACTCGCTTGGCGGCACCTCCCGATTCAGATTGCTACAAAGATATACACTCAGTCAGGGTCTGCTGACAATTGTTGCAATACAATACTTTCGGCATTCCCTCAAAGCAACATGGCCTCTATAGCTGTTCAAACGTTCCCGTAGCGACTCTCGGCCAGTAATCGGCACATACAAAGAGTGAGTTCCTTCTGACACAATGAGATGCTTCTGCTTAACTACATGCCGATAGGATAGTTGCTAATGAAACGATTACTACCTGAATAGGATATTCCTGTCTGTGTTGCGCACGGTATACTAAACCAGAGTGACTCGCTCATTCACAGATATGCTATTGTCCGTTCATCGAATAAGGCGTTGTCCACACCTGAGGGCAGGGACATGAGCAATGAGTGGGATGACGTGAGTTACGTCATCAGTTCACGGTACCGTGTAGATGTACTGAATCGACTACAGACGGGCCCTTCGACGCCTTCGCTCATCGCTACGGACACTGACCACAGCATTTCTCACATCTCACGAGCGCTTCAAGAGCTCCAAGAAGAAGATCTTGTCACGCTGTTAGTGTCCGAAGAGCGTCGTAAGGGGCGTGTCTACGGAACAACTGAACAAGGTCAGGCAGTTATCGAGATTATACAGTCAGAAGAGATGGCGTAATCAACACTCTTAGTGTAGTCTACATGTCCACACTTGGCAAAGGTAGTACACAAAATTAAGTCGATGAAGAACCCTCTCCAGCTTTCAGAATGGGGAATAAGATATTACGGATGGTGGGTAATGAAAGTTAACCAACCAATACTCAATATCACGTTGAGATAGATTATAACTCAATGAGTGAACCACTGGAGATCTCACTACTGGTTGGGAAATCACTCGCACAGTGGGAAGTGGAGGCTATAGAAAAAGCACTCACTGAGCGAAATATCACGATTTCGCTAGTTGTACATATTGAGACTGCAAATAACAGTGCGCCGTTGGAGTCAATACATCGAGTAGCAGAACTTCGTGAATGGGCACCTATAGCGGGGTTATGCAGCATTCTAGAACGCTTCCGAGGGCCAATTCCACAGAAGAAGCCGGTTCCGGTCGAAGAGATATCGTTCTTAGAAGAGTGTGAACATATCAGGACCACGCCAGAACGAATTGATGGCTGGAAAATCCGACCGTCAGAAGAGATTGCGCAGACAGTTGGAGCCCAATCAGATGTTGCACTGTTCTTCACCGGGGGCTTCCTCATGGGACCGATACTTACTGCGCCAACTCACGGCGTCCTCGGGTTCCATCATGGTGATATCCGAAAGTACCGTGGACAGCCAGCTGGCTTCTGGGAGTTTGTCAATAATGAACCAGAAGGTGGGGTTACGCTACAGCGATATACAGAAACACTCGATGGCGGTGCAATCATTGATCTGAAGCCCGTTCCGATTGCAGATGCAGATACGTGGCGCGAAGTTCGAAAACGTTTGTATGAGGCTTCAAAGGATATGTTCCTTATCGGTGTTGCCCGATTACAGGATGATTCATTCTACCCCTACGTCCTCCCCGAGGAGCAACTTGGAGAGATGTATACGCTACCGAAAGGATATCCAGTGCTAAAGTATCTCTTAAAAACGCTGTATCAAAGTAGTATGTCGCAAACCGGGATATCACGAAAAAGTTCGTGAGGTGTTTTCGTTTTTTACCATCCCTCCTGTTAATCAAAGGTGTCGAAATACCGCCTCCCAAGCCAGATACTGAACAGCATTGGAGACGGTGTATAACGGTAATACAGAGGTTAGAAGTCCTAATGGCACTGACTTACTAATACCATATCACAGGTTGGATGTAATGAGGAAGGGTAGCTGAGTGGTACAGCACCACAGATCAGTATTGACCTGTGGGGGCTTCACGGCCTCGTGGCGTTCAATTCCCACCCCTTCCGTTCTTTTTAGACTATCGTAGATGGGTTTTGAATCCTCTGGCACTCACATTCTTACTCATTCGTGGAAGGGGAGCCATAGACCAATTCTAATCCGCATCGCTCACTTCCCAATTCGGTCAATCTAGAGCCGGTGAGACGACTCCGCAATCGATAGGTCCCAAGTAAACTACCCTACCCTACTCCCTCGGCGCATACGCGCCTCGGTCCTTGAGGGTAGGGCTTTGATGTGGACTCCCGGTAATCAGTCGCCAGCAATAGGCTGGTGACTCTCACCGTTCAACGTCCCACCATTTACACGCACGTCTACTGGTGCGTCTCCGCTCCCCGACTTGGGCGAGGAACGGAGTCTGTGTTGTCGTTTTCGGGCGTATCGTAGCCCGATGTTCTTCGCGCCGTTGTAATCCGCGTTCACTTCGTACCCGCATTTCTGGCAACAGAAGTGTTCTCCGTGGCGGTTGTCATCGTGCGTGAACCCGCAGTCCGTCCGAGAACAGCGTTGAGACGTGTGATTCGGCTCAACTTGTTTCACGGAGATACCCCGTTCTGGTGTTTTGTACTCTACGTACTTGAGCAGGCGTCGGAAAGCCCATACGTGGTGCCACTTCGCTTCGGGAAGTCGCTCTCGAATATCGGTTAAATCCTCAAACACGATTACGTCGCAGTCGTGTTTGACGGCTTCTGAGACAAGTTCGTTAGCAACAGTGTGGATGTACTGTTTCCGCCATGCTTCTTCGCGCTTGCCGAGTCGAAGCAAGGCGGTGTGTGCGGCCTGCGTACCGCGTTGTTGCATTTCCCCACGTCGCTTCTCGAACTCTCGGCACCAGTGGTCGTAATCGTCTCCCTGCCAGAATCGTCCGGTGGAGGCGACGGCGAGACTGTTAACGCCGAGGTCGATACCAAGAACTGTTTGGTGCTTGGCATCTGCCGAACCCTCGGAGTTGTCACTGCTGTCTTCGTCAGAGTCATACTTCCGTGTGGTAATATGGAAGTAGAACTCGTCGGTCGCCTCGTCATATTGAAGCGTACTCGCCCGATACTCAAACTCACCGGATAGCACGTACTGCTCATAGGGCGTCGGGCTATCAGCGGGGAGTTCAAAATCACACTCGACACGTCCATTGACGGTTGAGAGCGAGACTTTGTTCCGATAGAATGTGGCGCTGCGCTTGTCGTAGAGCATACTCCACGACGTGAACTCCGGTTGGCTCACTCGCTTGCCGTTTTTCCACCGTTCAACACATCCCTTCGTCGCATGCACGGCGCGTCGGATAGCTTCTTGGACGAGGTTCGCAGTGAGGTCGGTTTCGTCGCGGAATTCATCGTAGAGAGCGTCCCGAGCGGTCGTGTTGACCGTGACACACTCAGTGTAGGAGCGGTCAGACCAACAGAACTCGGCAGCGCGGTTGGCGCAGTGAAGGAACTGCCGGGCGGATTTGTGGAGGTCGTCGCGGCGCTCGTCAGGAACAACGAGTTTGACAGGTGCGGTACGCCGGACCTCCATATTTCAGGTTTGAGTCTAAGGGTTCTTAAACGCTTGGGAGTCGGGTAGTCGAAGTATGCCAGTTGTGTCGTACCATGTCGGTTTCCTCTCCGGCCTACTCGCTCACTCCGTTCGCTCCTTGAGGCCGGAGGCTCCACCTCGAAACTGCTGA
>Ga0208135_100348_pt1 | contig 30535 bp, 25 predicted proteins | sample AntDeeMetag02WF5_FD_184757 | JGI IMG/M metagenome (GOLD analysis project Ga0208135, IMG submission 184757) | Saline lake microbial communities from Deep Lake, Antarctica - Antarctic Deep Lake Metagenome 02WF5 (SPAdes) (version 2) | ecosystem: Environmental > Aquatic > Non-marine Saline and...
TGTTCCGGTATAACCAGACTTTGCAGAGGAATTCGACAGTCTGTCCGATTAGTTTGTGACTGTACCCGTTGTTCGGGACCGAAAGATCGCGTGAGGCGTCGCTGCCAGGGTTGGGATACGTAGAATCGATTTCGTGCCGCACTTCGTCAATTTGAATGAAATCCGTCACACCGGTTACCATACTACTATGAGTACGTACTCATGTCGTACTGATAAGACCACCCGTGAGTCAGGTGAGTGGCTTCCACTCAAAACACGTCTTGTAGTGGCCCGGCTTGCTCGACTGTCTCATGTGTGTTCCGGATGTCGTTAAACGAGAGGTAGCGAAGGGTGCAGTGGTCGGCGGATCTCTCGAACGTGCTGGCACTCAGTAAGATCCACCATGCGGCTTTCGATCGGGAGCTGTTCACGATTGATCAGAACTACCGGGTGCGTGTGAATCCGGACTTTGAGACACAGAGTGACGTGCTCCAACAGACGATTATCGACCGTGAAGGGGAGAGAATCTCGGTTCCGGATGATAGCTTAAACTCGCAGTATGTTGCGCAGCACAACGCGGCGCTTGAGTGGGTGTGAGGAATACGGGTGGGGAGACATCCAGCCCATCGACAATACCGGACGCGAAAGACAGCGCAGTTTCAACGAAAGCGGATTTACTCAGTATCAGGAATCTTCGCCACTGGCCTTGAATGACGAAACCCCGTTTTCAATGCCCGAAAACCATCCGGGATCTCACATGTAATAGTAGTACTGTGGTTTGACCGTGATTCCTCGTTTGTCGGCTTCCGCAAGGATAGCACCGACAGCCTGCGCCACACGGATCGTGACTGGCTTCTTCTTCGCAAAATCAGAGGTGTTCCAGTCCAGTTTCGTGAAGGAGAGGATCTCCTTACAGATCTCGTCGTACGAGCTGTGACATACCTCTGGATCCGGCTCGACCGTGATCGGGGCCGGAATACGGGGGCCTGGATACGTCTGAATGGCCGGAGTATAGCCCTGAGTGTAGAGGAAGTGCTTGTCCTCGCCTTTCGGTGTGACAACGGTCCCGCGTAGCGGCGGGTAATTCCCTGAACTGTAGAGCCTAACAGGGTCGCCGTCGCGCACCGTGACGAAGTCCAGTTTATCGATGTCTCCAGCACCTCGTTTGAACCCTTCTCGCTCCCCAGGTGTGAATCTGGAAGTCTTGTGAAGAACGAACCTGCTGGGTTCGGCTCCGCGACGCTTCCTCTTGTACTGGTCAAGGATCTGCCCGACAATCTCCTCGGCACTATCCTCTGTCAAGTGATTGTTCCCTGTCGACTCGTCTCTGACTGCTTGACCACCGCGAAGGACGAAGCTCTCTCCTGTTCCGAGGAACACTTGTGCGAGTGATGCTCGCGTCTGGTTTTGATTGCCGTGGCGAACACGGTAGAATGAGATTCCGGCATAGCAAGTGTCGTTCTCTAAGTAGCCTAGTTTCCATGGATGGCCTTCACGGGACTTGTAAAGCATCGCCACTGCGAGATTCCACGCCACCTCTGCCTTCTCTTGGCCTTCGTCCTTGTCGAACCGGAGAGAGTTCGGACGAATTAGTTGAGTGGGGACGTCGTACTCAAGACCGAATGTCTTGATCCGGTCATGAAAATCAGTGTCTCCCGCCTTCATTTTGTCCCGGCTCTTGTCCGGGTGGGTGCAGGCTTCCTCGATCTCCTCCGGCAGGGAAATGACGATGACGTTCGGCGGGGGATCATCCCCGGCAAGGTCCTTGATATAGATCTCCATCAGATCCAGCAGCGTCTCCACGCTCTTATCGGTGGTTGGCTCGTCAGTGACGAGTTCAACGTCGCTCGGCGGCATCTCCCACGTCCATCTGTCCAGCATCGTGAAGCTGGCCCGAAAGGCAGAGTCCGTACCCAGAGCTGGGAACGGCGGCTTGTGCCTCTGAGGCTCCTCCTCTTCACGGGGAATCACCGTCTCCATCTCCGTGAACAATCGCTTGACCGCGCTGATGGAGTGACTCGTTCCGATAAATCCGACGTAGATGTCGTTATGGCTGCTTTCCTCTCCAGGTGTCCAAGGTCCGTGCTTCAAAAGACCGGCCCGTGGATCCTTTGCCTCTCCATCCCCGAATTTCAGGGATGGCTCGCCAAGCCATCGTGCATCGAAATCAGTCATCGTGATCACCCAGCTTCTGCTGCATCGAATCGGTGTCCCTGGTATCGATCTCTTCCCGTGTCCCGGCAGGACGCTTCCCGATCGATATCTCAGTGATTCGACGGAATCCGATCGTTTGCCCGCTGGTATTCTTGGCCCGGTTGTGGATACTGAGGATTTTCCGCCAGTGGTTGTACCTGCTGTGGGTTTGACTGTTGTTGTACCGATGCTGAGCGAAATTATCGTGGAGACTCCCCTTTCTATCACCCCTGATCAATGTCATATGATCCCCGTTTTCCGTAAAGTGGTCCTTGATTAGGACGAAGAGGAAGTAGTCGTCATTCAACCGGCGGACGTTCAGCTGGGCTGTCCGGTGACGGACAAACCTGGAAGCGGCATCACTGAAAATCCGGGAGACCTGTTGTCCCATCACTTCCTCAACCTCTTTCTCTAACGGTCCGTGCTCGAACATCAGGTAGTAATCGCCGCGATACTGGAACGCGACACAGCCGTCCAGGTCGTGCTTCTCCACGTTCTGCCGGCAGATCTCCCGTGTCAACAAGGACGACGCCAGATCCGTGTTTTCCTCATCTGTGGCCCAGTCCTCGAAAGGCTCAGCTGAAACCGTATCCATCTCCACGACCGCCTCCACGTAATCCGGGAAATCCTCCGGAGGCAGCAAGCTGAAAACCTTGTTCGACCGGAACCGAACCGCCTCCGTATCCTCAATTAGGTTCGTGACTGCTTGGAAGAAGCTCGCCACGTCGACGTCCCCGATATAGATGTTTTCCGGTGGACTGTTTATCTCAGCGAAGTTCGGCCTTAGCTCCTCCCGCTTGTTAATCGGCTCCCTTTCCTCGGTGAAGGTGTCGTGCTTGTACCGGTCACTGCGTTCCAACTCCTCCGTGGCCTGCTGAACCTTCGCAGGGGACATCTGATGAACAGTTGTGACCTCGGTCACGAAGTGGTCAAACTCCTCGTATGGGTAGCTGTTGAACTTGTTCTGCTCAGCCTCGTCCAGCTCTGCATCATCCTGCACCCGATGGTAGAAGTCCTCTACAGCGTCATCTTTCTGCTTGACCACTTTGAAGATCCTCTCCCACTTTTCGGGAGCTCGGAGATACCGGACAAAGATATGCAGGTCAAACCGGTGCTCCGCAGAAAGCTCCTGGTACTCGATCATGTACCGGGCAAATTCAGCTAAGAAGTCTGGATCAGTCCGAGTCAGCTTCGTATCCTTCGTCTCAATCCACAGGTCCTGATTCCCGTGCTCGTGGGCTCGCCTGATAATCAGATCAGAGGTGATGCTGTCGTCCTTCGAGTCTGCTACAACATCGTATTCACGGGCCTTCCAGTACCTCCGGACGAGATCCTTGTAGAGTTCTCCGTGATGGTGACTCGCTTCTCTGCCACCCTCATGGTTCCGAAACATTACTGAAGTTGACCAGATAACCGCGTTGAAGTGATAAGTCTGTTTGGGTCTTTTAATCGACCGCCGCCTCGTGTCGCCAAACTACAAGTAAATTGCGCTCAGAGCAGTCACTAATGAGTCAAGACAATCCCAGCGATATTGAACTGGGAGACGTCGCTGCCATCCTTTTCGACGAGTTCGGTAGATCCTCCACGATGGACGCGAAGACATTCCACAAAACCACGTACTTCATCGAGAAGAAGATCAACGAGCTCGGTGATGACTTCGACCTTCCCTATTTTTGGTATAAATTCGGGACGATGACCGTCACCCAGAACAGTCCCGTAACAATCCAGTACGACGAAGAAGAATCGGATGTTCTCTGCTCCAAGAGAACCGAAGACCTGTCCCTGACCCCCCAGCAGAAAGAAGTCATCCGGGAATCCACCAAGGAAGTACTCGAAGAACACGACGAAGTCGGGACTGAGGGACTCACCGACCGGATGTACGAGGAGGACGCCCCATACGATGCCCAGAGAAAATACCGGAAGTTGGACGACTTCGTCCAGTGGCAGGTCTTCAAGAAGGATGGAGAGGAGACCAGCTTTGAACGAGACGAAATCTACCGATACGTCGACGAGTTCATTGATGCCTTCCCCGAAGACGAATACCCACAGTACGTCAACGACCTCTACCTCTGGTACGACCTCCTCAGCAACCGACTCAGAAATCCAGAAACAACTCTCGAAGATGTTGAGGAACTGGTCGAAATCTTCTGGTCAATCTTCACTCTTGAACTCGCCGTCGATGTAGACACCGGCACCTCCAAGGAAGAAATCCAGAGAGAACTGGGTATCGGAGACTTGGAGAACCGGAAGCAGTACTTCAGAAACGAACTCCAGCAGCAGGAGCGTGAACACTTATACATCAAAAACCAGAGTGAACATTTAGTTGAAGCAGCAGATGCAGTGATGACGTCGCAACTGGAGTTCACCGAGGCCAGCGCAGACTGAGGAATGGCAAGCTACTACGTCGACACGAATGTTCTTGTAGGATATACCTTCCTACACAACCGGTGGCAGGACCACACCCGACGTCTCATGGCGTCAGAAAATACTCTGTACGCCGGCGCGACAGTATTCTACGAATTCTGCGTCAACGTCGGTCACGGACCAAGAGACGGCGAACCCCTCGACTGGTCACGGGAAGACGGCGTAGTCGGCAAGGAGAAGCGGAAGCTCCGTAAGCGGAAACGCTTCACCTACCTCGAACTCAAGACCAAGGATGAAGATGAACTGGACCCTGACACGGTTTCCGACGTCTTCATCGAGAAATTCGAGGTGGAGGATCAGATCAAGCATAAGGTCGAGAACTATTTCCAGAAGGAACTCGACCAGGACTGCACTCTGGACAGTGTCGAGGACAGCCTGAACAAACTCATCAACCGGATTAACAGCACCGCGATAGACAGGAAGAATGAGATTCAGAAGCGGGTCAAAATCCGTCGACGTCAAGATGATAAGGATTACTCCACACCCTGTTCTCAGATGAGCCGAATCATCGACGGCAACGAAGACGAATACTGTCCCGACGCCGAGGTACTTGTCGACGCAATGGATCTGAAAGACCGGTTTCTCACCGACACTGTCGTCACCAGCGACAAAGGAGATATGATCTCCAACCGGGACAAACTCGAACCAATAACTCGGTTGAATCTCGTCTATCTCAAAAACAAGTTCGCCAACGAAGATCCCAAAATAGACGAAGAAATCCCTATGGACCAAGATTCGAACTAACTTTTCTCTCTGTCCTCCGAGCTATCCACTGTTTTTATCCTAATCCCACACGAGAATCAGGGAAACCAATGCCCGATACGAAATACGGTCCCGGTCCCATCAAGTGTCGAGAGTGCGGCACAGAACTCGAAACAATCGAGAAGGGACACCTCCAGAGCCAGAACTGTACCGGAGAAGTAGAAGATGTCGAGGACTACCGGGCAAAGTATCCGGATGCACCAACTCGATCCATTGAGATGCGCGACAAAATAATTGACAACCTCAGGAGCGACTAATCGAGCTAACTCACAAAATCCGGATACACTTTTGAATCACCTGTGTCAATCCCATCTGTATGGATGAGGATATCTCTGAATACGTTGACTCTTCAGAGGAAATTCTACAGGCCGCTAATTCGGGTGGGCAACGTGGACTAAACGAACAAGCCACATGTGAGAGCATCATCACACGATTTATTTCGACACTTGGATGGAATGAAGTTGATAAGCAGCGGCCATTTCGAGTCCAGATGGGGAGTCAAACGAAGGAGGTTGATTACGCTCTGTTTCTTGGGGATGAGGATGAACCCCAAGCGTTCGTTGAAGCCAAGCCCGAAAAGCGACCACTCCGGGGTGAACACCTCGAACAACTACGAAGTTATATGCGTCAAGAATGGGTAGAGTGGGGATTACTGACGAATGGACGTCAGTATCAACTTGTCCGGCTTACTCCACAGACGGATGGTGCACCCAATCTACGGGTGCTAGTCGATATTGGTCTTGATGAACTCGCTGAGTCGTATCTCCCGGATATTATGAGTAAGGGGGCAATGGAGTCTGGCGAAGCGACTGATCTTGGTGATGATCTCCAGAGTCGAATGGACGCAATTGACGTACTAAAAAATGAACCCACGATACTTGGCGAAGCGATCGAAGGGATTGATTTGGACGATGATGCCTCTAAGGTCGGGAAACGGGTTATCGAGACATTGAATCAACGGCTCGTAATTGAGGCGAAGGCGACTCAGACGAGTAATGGTCCACAACATACGTTTCCGTCTATGCGCCGGGAGACCCTTGATGGGGAGGAGGATACGCGTGTTGTATGGATGTCTTCTCGTCCGAACGGGATCGAATTTCTCCGTGAGCACTCGGCATGGGGGTTCGTGAAGCAACCGCGGCGCGATCCAGAGATGCTTGCGCTCTACGTGAGTTCTCCCGTGCAAGAAGTCAAGTACGTCGGTCGAATTGAAGATGTAATTCCAGTTCGGGAGGTCACCGGTATTGACGACACGTTGAGACAACAGAACGATGGGAAGTACGTTGTGACGCTTTCTGAGGTCGTTGAATTGGAGGATGCGATACCATTTGGTGAGGGGGAAGCAAACGTGCGTGGGATGACGTATACGACGCTGAGTACTCTGAAAGGGGCGTCCACAATAGACGACCTGTAGGAGGGTAGTTATGACTGAAATTGGCTTAGTGAGCTGTACGAAGAGTAAGCGTGAGCAGGCTACCAACCCTGCTGACCTCTATATGGAATCAGCGTTCTTCAGGAAAGCTCGAAGATACGCTGAGGCGAATCACGATAAGTGGTACATTCTCTCGGCGAAACACCATCTACTCCACCCTGATGGACCTCCTATCGAACCGTATAACGATACACTGAGTCAGGCGTCGGTAGACAAAAAGCGAGCGTGGGCGCAAACGGTTCACCAGCAATTACAGGAGGGCGACTTGCTTGCCGATGGCAACCGACTGGTGTTCCACGCTGGTCGTGACTACTATGACGAACTCATTCCGCTTCTTGACGAGGCGAACGTGGCGATTGAGACACCCACGGACAGCCTTCAGTACGGCGAAACACTCGCTTGGTATAACGAACACCTCTGACTACCGGATGCAATCATGCCGCTACTTACCTAGTGCCGCTTGAAGTCTGAAGTGCTAGATACGACTAATAGATGGTCTGTAGCGGGAACCTAGCAGATTACTCCTGACGTCCCAATAGTTCTAATAATTGGACCGATAAGATCGGTATGAGCGATTATGGGGGTATACGTCGTGAGTCCCGAGATGATTGATACCCTGTTTGCGGATGCTAAAGATGATCCTGGCAAGAATCGGAACCTCGCAATTGCGTTACGGCAGGATATTATGGCGAACATGTGGGACGAAACACTGGACGAAGCCTTTGTCCAGGATTGGCTCGCTGATATCGAGACGGACCATCCGACAATCGACGGTATCGACGCGCTCTACGGCTGGATCTATGGCGATGGGGACGATGCATTCGCATCTGCGCAAAATGCGCTCGACCACTTTGATACCGCTCTAAGCGATGCGCTGGACAGGGACTGGTACGGCTTAGCGGTATTCCTCGTAGAGCAACAGATCAAGGTGAAAGCTGGCCTCAGTGGTGTGTCGGCACAGGGCGATCTGGACACGGCTACTGACGTGCTGCACGACGCATACCGCGGGACAGATGTCCCGCTGGGCGAAGCCAGCCGTCTGGTGGATCTGGTGATCGATTATAAACACGAGGCAACGCAGGACACCCTTCAGCGGACCCTCGAATACTGTGAGGAGCAATCGGAGGTGCTCTACGACTCCGAAGACTTCGACACGGAGCGGCACCGGCTTGAACAGGCGATCATGATCGCCCGGTACCTCGACCGGGATGTTGCCGATCTGCAGGACCGTATCGTTACGTCCTGGGACACCCAACTGGAGACCGAATACGAAGGCGGTAGCCTCCGTGACTATATCCTCGTGGAGAAGGCGCTGGACGACTGCGACTCGGTCGCCTCGTCGGTGAAGCTCGACGAATGGAAAACGCGGCTCCAAGAGCTCGCGCCACAGGCAGTGGAAGACATGACCGTGATTGAACAGACCGTGGAACTTCCAACCCAAGCAGTCGACACCCTTGTCAATGAAGTCGCAGATATTGCTGACGATACGTCACCGGAACACGCCCTGTTCTCGCTCGTCCAGCAGCGACCGCACGCCGCACCGGTAGCGACGCAGAATCCCGACCACACGGAGACGGTACGTGATGTCTTCTCTCAGATCAAAATTTCCGACATCGGGACATCGGTATCAACTAGATACCGCACCGAACACGAGGTTATGTTCACCATCCGGGAACTGATCGTCGCCCGAGCGGTCACAAACCTCTTTGAACGGGATGTACTTGACCGCGACGCCGTCATCGCGCTCGCGGATCGGTTTGCCGGTCTGGAGGACCAGGATAATGCTTTCATCATCGATATTATCGACTACTATGTCAGCGAGGAGTACGTGGCCGCGTACCATATCGGCCTGCCGCACTTCGAGCGAATGCTCCTGCACCAGCTAAATCACCACGGTCAATCCATCATCGGACTCAAGGAGGACGGTACAATCACATCGGCACTCGGCACATTAATCGGGACGCTCGGAGACTATCTGAGCGACGACTATGTCGATTACCTGTCCTACCGATACACAGACCGAAGCGGCCAAAACCGGCGAAACCTTGCGGCCCACGGGTTAGTCTCATACGACCAGATCGATCGCCGATATACCACGAGTCTGCTCTTGGATCTGCTTGCTGTCAGCTGCGCCCTCAATCACGATACGCTCGCTGCGGAACTGGGAGATCCCGCCGATCTTCCGGCGTGGGCGGAATTCGCGCAATCGGTCAGCCCGTAGCGAGCGCTCCAAATGTCAGAGATCGCGGGATCGCATCATTTTCGATTATTCGCCCGATGAGCGGTGTCATCAAGCAATACTCTCAACGAGTGTGCGGCGGCCAAAGGAACACTGAGAGCCTGCGTATTTCGACTGGCACACATTCAAGCTGGCCCGGTGTGAATACATCGCCACGATGGATGAATCGGCGGTGTTCGGGCACGTTATTGACGAACTCGAAACACGCGACTACCAACCGCTCGTCCACGTGCCCGGTTCGCATCAAGACACGTATGCAGACGTCTTGGATCGGTGCGAGACCCACAAGATCACGATCGGTGGGCGGTACCCGGATGTGCTTGGGTTTACGCATGCTGATCGCGTGTTTGCTGTCGAGGTGAAGGGGTCGAGTGGCCTCCTCCGTGGGATCGGGCAGGCGCTTACCTACCAGCAGGGTGCGCACGTCTCCTATCTTGCGGCGGCTGCCGACACTGTGGGCCAACACACTGATTTGCTCCGGTCGAAGGGTGTGGGTGTAATCGGCGCGACGGACGATGGCGTGACGCGGTGGGCGAGTCCGCCGACCTCGGAGTCACACGAGCAGGTCGTGGATATCGAGGGGCAACTGTCGGTTCGACTGCGTCGCAGTGACATCGCGGGCGATATTGCGAGTCTCTCGCTCGCGCAACCGTTGAATTATCTCGCGCCTGTCGTGGCGGTCGATCAGCACGGCCCGCTGGCTGGCGATGAGATGGCGGACGTGATCGAAGCGGAGTACGGGTTCGGCGCAGGTACCCAAGCGCGGCGGAGCGCACTGTCACTCGGATTGCTGGAGGGTACTGATCGGTTCACGCTAACTGACCAGGGGGAACTCGCAGCGACGGTGCTTCACGGGTGCGGGATTTCGACCCTCAAAGAACTCGATGCCGTCAAGAGTGATGTGGGGCGATCGACGGTCGTCGCGGAACACCAGCCGCTTGCTATTCTGCTCCGGAATTGTTACGAGCGACACCCCGAATTCCGGTTGTTGCTCGATGCGTTGCGGAAAGAAGGGCCGCGAATTCACTTCCCGGACTTGGTTCGTCGGCTGGTTCACGAGTACCCGAACGTCTTCCTGAACACGTTCTGCACGCGGGTGGGCCGAACGCGAGCCCGGGAGTTGATCGAGGCAGGGCAAGTGTCTCGAATCTACGAGGAGGAAGCCGTCTGGAAGGACATCATCCGCACCAACGTGCTGTTCAATTTCGTCCAGCAGCTCAAGCATATCGGTGTGCTTGCCGCGGAGACACGCAGCCACAGCGGGAAGATCAGCGAGTATGATCCCGATGCGAAGCCGTGGGTGTTGCGAGACGGCCGGTAAGGTAGTGCGAGAAGCCAGAAACAGCCCGACTTTCATTCCACTCTCATCCTGTAGAGCGAGAAGTCGGGATCGCTGTGTGACGAGGGTTTATAACTGGCAGGTTCATTCAAGCAGTTAAGCGACGCCCGAGAATTACCACGCATCTGTACTCTGACGATGCATAGACCCCTCTGGCAAACCAATCTGATACCGCAATCCCTGGTATCGTAGTCCCTTGCTGACGCGGGGCCAGCGCGTCATCGGACGTCGCGTGTTAGCAGTACGAACAGCGGACAGCACGCGATACCAATGACACGAAAAACTGCATCCGAAGTCGGCGAAAGCACAGGCCAGGGCGACGAAACAAGCGTGACCCTCGAAACAGCAGAAGACAAAGCAAGGGAAGCTCTCAAACACGACCACCCGGAGAAGAACTGTAACGTAACCGTTCGCGCCCATAACCGTGACCGCGGCTCCGACGGGAACGTGACTGACCACCTCATTAGAACCGGAACGGGGTGGATAGCGGTTAGAACGTGGGCAGAGGCTGGCGGCAAAAGCGGTCTCGCAGTCAAAGACCACGGCGGAACCCTCCATCTTGAAGCCGTGGGACTTGACCACGACCTCATCGCTGACCGCCTCTGCAGCGAAGCGCTTGACGCAATCGACGCGCACGAAGCGGTTGGGCGACCCGTCAAGCCGTTCACTACCCTTGTCCGGAATGCCGTGGATGTCACGGATGACCTCGTAACCAGATGGCAGACCGCGGCCGAACATGTCGTCGGAGAGCGGCTCTACGAAGGGATTGCTGGATGGACCGGACAGACCGCATGGACCGCGCACGAAGGGGCAGCCATCTATCTTGAATCAGACAGGGCCACAGCGTGGTTCATTGACGAGCATATCACCGGCGATGTGAGTGACGATGTCGAAGCAACCATTCAGGACATCTACCGCGAAGCATTGTTGGACGCCGTTGCCGACCACCGCGATCATCGAACCCCGCATCTGGACTACGCAGCGGAGGTGGTGCTCAAAGACTAATATCCCGGACGTTGTGCCGCGGTGAGGTTTCGCTCGCAGACTGAACCCTCAAACCGACACTAACTCGGAACATCACGGTAGACGAGACACACCACGCCTACCCCTCAGTTTTGATTACAGTATTCATGCACATGTTGCATAATATCGACAATCTCGGATGGGTGTTCCACGTCGTCTAATCTCCCCATCTTAAGCCCTATGTTCGGTTTAGTCACACCGGGGCAGTCTTGGAGATTCCGCGCGCAACCAGTTTGAATGATGTCAACGATTTCTCCACTCGGTTTCTCCGCCTCGTCTACTGACTGGAAATGGATTTCATCCCAGTCATTGCCATCTGCACGTGGCCAATGTTCTTCAGCGAGTCGGGCTAAGTCGTCCTTCTCCCACGTGTCTTCAAGTTCCTTGTCACCGATCCAGACGAGTTCTGGTTCCGAACCGCCAACTTCGTACATATCTTCAAGATGGTCTTCAAGAGTATCCTCAGAATAGGTCCGCTCTTTCGCGTCGGTATCCAGGATAACGAACGTTCGTGCTCGCCCACTGTCCTGAAGGCGCTCAAGGGTTTTTACGATATGGCCGCACCCCTGACTATCCCAGACTTGAACGCCATCCTCTACGAGGGTGCTACCGGTGACTTGGTGGTATAGTTCTTCGATATATTTGTGTTCAGTTGCTCCCTCTACGACAATCATCGCTCGTTCAAGATAGACCCAGCTAGCAGAAAGACCCAGGCCTGCCATGATGTTGCCCATAAAATCCTCAGCCTCTGCTTCGTCCTTTGAAACTAGCGGCGCTCGTTCGTCGTTTGTCTCCACTTCTTCAGGGAGATATACTACTTCGTGTAAGGGAGTCCCATCGACCATAATCAAACTATGAGTCGAGACGATACACTGGGAGAGATAACTATCTTCATCTGAGATGTCGCTCCGAAGAAGATTGATCAGCCTCCGTTGGACGTCAAAATGGAGTCGGTGGTCCGGTTCGTCCATCGTCCTGATGACGGATTCTTTTCCTTCGTTGGCCTCTGCGCTCCATTCAAGCATTGAGAGGGCCGAACGGGCATTAGTTCCACCACCCAGTTCTTGAAGCGGGATCTGTTCACCGTCTCGGCGAAGCACGATATTAGAGAGATCTGCCCCGTTGACAAAACTCCAATCGGGATCCACCGTAATCTGATCCAGGCCGGGGAGGTATCGCTCCATCCTCTCGGAAAGGCTTTCAAGTCGTTCGTTAAGCGCATCCGTCGCCTGTTCTTCAATTTCGACAAGCTCGTCAACTCCCGTTTTTTCACCATTCTCGTCCTCCGCGTAGAGGAAGGATCTGGTCTCTTGACGGAGTAGTTTTGAGAGTAACTTGATTGGACTGTCTACATCCTCGGTATCGATTTGCTCACTGGCTGGAGCTAAACGACTGAATTCTCTGCTTCCGCAAGAGACCCAATCAAGACAGGTGTCTTCGAGGTCTTCGAGGATTTCAGCCTTCAATTCCTCGAACTGGGCTTCCCGCTCAGCGGCGTTGCTCCCCGGGTCAATATCGTAAGCATCCAGGATTTCTCGTTCTTTGTCCGCTAAATAGTCCCATTCGTGGAGCCGTTCATCTTCGGGAACCCGCTCTCTGAGATAGTGGTCTGGGGACTCTAAATAGACATCTTCTTCTGAATCTCCAGTTACTTCCCATTCGATCTTCAGCCCTGCAGCATCGTCATCCTCAAGATTGGCACGATCTGCCAGGTCGTCTGGCGGGTTTTCAATGATCGCCTCGATTGAGGCGTCGGGGGCTCTTCCGGTGTCTCGTGTTACATCACGCCGGATCTGCTTAATGTCTAGACTCGAATGATCGCATACAGTCTGTAATGCCTCCAAGAGAGTGGTTTTTCCAGCGTCGTTAGGGCCCACTAAGAGTGTAAATGGGGTCAACTGGAGTGTTAAGTCCTCAAATTTCCCGATGTTCTCCACTGAGAGTCGTGAAACGTGAGTCAGTCCGTCACTCACGGCTCTGCCCTCTCGATTCGAGGAGCTTGAACACGCACTAAATTGCTGCGCATCATTTGATCTGATCGTAGCGATATTTATCTTCGATATTTCGATGGAAGTATTTCCCGTGTGAAGCGGCATTCATGAGTTCCTGGTGGATTCGTTTGGGAACGTCAAAATACTGGTAGACTCTTCCACCGTGGAACTCGATCTCTAGAACTTGGTTCGACTCGTCATATCCTACACTGCTGAGGTTGCTTGAGGAGACGGGAACCCGGTTCATGCTACATAATGTGGCAGAATAGTCATTTAGTTCTACCCATTAAATAGCGATTTGTCTACCCTCAGTTGCTGTGTTGGGTGAGGCAGTAGGGAAGTCCTCTGACTTCGACAGCTTCGACGTCTGGGGCTTTGATGACGGCTTGTCCTTTGCCGTATTTTTGGAGGTCTTGTTCGTAGCCGCGGGGAATGGAGGGGACTTTGTTGATGACTTCTTCGCGGAGGCCGAGGAAGATGTTGGTGTTGGTTTGTTTGAGGATGTCCCCGTCGATGTCTTCGGGGTTTTGGGTGATCATGAAGAGCCCGAGTTTGTCTTTGCGGCCTTGTTTGACGGCGTCGCGGGCGCGGTTGACGATGTATTGTTCGCGGAGGGTGCCCGGGTCTGACACGTAGTTGTGGGCTTCGTCGACGGCGACGAGGAGTGGGGTGTCTTTGACGTTGGGATCGACATTGTAGTCGTCGATTTTGTTGTCGATGATATAGGAGAGGATGGAGAGGACGGTGAGTTCTTCTTTTGCGCCGTGGAGGTGGCTGGTTGGGATGACAGTGACCTGGCCTTCACGGAACACAGCGTTCGACACGTCGGGGAGGGGGTTTGTGCCGTGGTCGAAGACGTCGCGGTAGGCGGCGTCGGTGACGCGACGCATGATTGCGCTCCACGTGCCGTCTTCGATGTTGTATCGCTGCCGGAGGGGACTTTCTGAATCTTCGTTGGTGCGGAGGTACTGGAGGAACCCGTCATACGTCGGCGCATCAGTATCGTCAAAGTAGGCTTGGATACAGTTTTCGAGGGCACCGCGCGTGACTTCCGTCGGTTTGTACGGCATGAGGAGCTGCGGGCGGTGCTCGACGAGCGAGAAGGGGATCGTCAGGTTCCGGCTTTCGCCGGTACTCGGGGCGTTTGTATTCCCGATGTCGGGAATGAACGTCTCGAAGTTGTCGATACCGCCAACCTCGATATCGCCATTGATGTCATCCTCGTTGATGTCAGGGTTGTCGTTCCGCATTTCGGAGTACTCGTTTTCGGGGTCGAGGATGACGAGGTTGATACGGCTGTGTTCGGTCTCGCCGGTCTGGTGGTTCTCGATCGGGTACCGCTTGTCTGTGGCGAACTGTCGGAGTAGGTTTTTCGTGAAATGCGTTTTCCCTTTCCCGGTGGACCCGGCAACGAGGGTGTGTCGGAAGATCGCGGGTTCACCCGATTCGATTTCCTCGGTAACGGGGTCGATACCGGGGTTGTTGATGAAGTACGGAAGTGGATCGCCGTCGACAGTCATGCTGTCGCCACCGACGGAGAGGTAGCCGGCGAACACGCCGTCTTGTGGGATGTTGAGGCCAGTGCGGAGGTATTCCTCGTCGAGGGAGAGCGCGACGGGCGTGTTGGGTTTCGGGATTTTGTTGACGACGCTGCGTTCGAGCCCGGTGTCGGTCGAGGAGATAATGGCGATGGGCTCGAGTTCAGCGACGAGGACGAACTCTGTCTCGTCGAGGGTGTGGGCGGACGCGATCCGGTTGTGGGTGTCGGATTTGTCGTCGAGTTCCGTGTAGGGTTCGTATCGGAGCCCATCGACGACGGCGAAGAGTTCGTCGGCTTGGTCGGTTGGGTCTGCGACGGGGTATGGGATTTGGACGTAGTCGCCGACGCGGACGTTATCTCGGCAGTTCGTCTTCACGAAGGCGTTGACTTTGTAGTCGCTGCGGGTGACGTGGATTTCCTCGCTGGCGACGACGTGCCCGAGTTCGTTCTCGTCGGCGTCAGTAAGCGAGTTCGGAACTGTCGTTTCCGGGACTGTCGTCTGATCGTTCGTCTCCGTGCCTGTTGCAGCGGCTTCGTCATCGCTGGAGTCGTCGGTGTCCGTGTCGGTGCTCGTTTCGTCGTCGGCGACGGGGTCGCGGTCAAGGATGTCGTCGGTGTTATCGCTCATTGTTGGAGTTGTGTGTCGGGTGCTTGTTCGATGTCGTTCCAGCGGCCGTCCCAGTTGTAGTCGTGGGCGTAATCGGCAGCGGTGAGGAAGTCCCTGATCGTGTCGCGGTTGTCGCGGCTGATCCTAGCGATCCGATCGGCTCGCCCGACGGCTCGTGGGACGTCTTGGGTCTGTGCAATCTCTTTCAGGACTTTGTACTGGATCTGGTCGCGGGTTTGCTCGTCGTCGATCATGAGCCGCGGTGTTTCCACGCGGAGTATATCACCGGTCTTTGGGAGCCGGACGTAGAAGAACGCTCGCCGGTAGTCGGCGGGATCACCGTGTGCTAAGTCGTCGCTGTACGGTTCTAAGAGTTCGAACGATTGTCCGTCGACGGGGGCTTGTTTGTGGACGAACCAGGATGTGTACGTGAGGTGTTCGAGGCTATCGTCACGGAGTACCTCTGCAATGAATTGGTGGTCGCGTGTCCATGGCACGTCGGGCCAACCGCCGTGGTCGTTCGTCACGTGGTTCGTGGTGAGTTTCGCGTCCAAGGCGTCGAGGAGTTGACTGATGGTGGAGGTCTTCACGACGCCGATGACCGGATAGCCGTTCTCGTACTGCGTGTCGATAACGTCGATGTAGTTCCGGATGATCTCATCGGGTTTGTCCCATGCGCCGGCAGGCGTGGTGCGGCCGACTTGGTCAAGGAGTACCCAGTAGAGGACGCCGAGTGGGTAGACTGCGCCGTCGATGAACAGCAGGCCATCGAGCGAATCAACGTGAGCGGCGACGTGAGCACTTTCAGCAAGGCCTTGCGCGGCGCTGGCGACCGATTTCGAAAGGGTCGCCGAGCGGTCGGTCGGTGGGAATTGGACGACTTCGCCGGTGACGCGGTCAGTTTCAAACTGTTCGGCGTGAAGCGTACTTTCGCTATCTGCGAGGTACACGACCGTTTCGATCGTCCCGGTCTCTTCGATTCGCTTGTCGGTACCAGCACCGGCGACGCCGAGCTTGGCGTACGCCGTGTCAACGATGAGCCCGTTGTTGAACTCTATCGGGCGTGTGGTGCTAGCGTCGAGCCCGTAGGTCGGCGTTCCCCACGGGTCGCCCGTCCAGGTGCCGAGTTCGTCGATTCGCGTTTTCTGGTAGGAAGGTTCCCCGAGTGCGGTGACGCGTCCCCCGTCACGCGAGAGGTGCTCGAAGAGCCGGCGAGCATAGTTTGCTTGTAGGGCGACATCGCGCGGGATGTTCGTGTCGATGTGGTCGAAGATATCTTCGACAATGCTGAGAGCGTTCGTGTCCATCAGTCAGCCCCCGCGGTACGCATCGTAATCTGGCTCGTGTTGTCCGACTCGTCGATGGTCACGTGGCATTCGTGATCGGCCCCGTGGATGAGGGCTTCATCGTGAGAGACGACGATAATCTGTGGAACATCCCACTCTTTGATGGTTGTCAGCATCTGTTCAAGCTGCCCGACGTGCCCCTCATCGAGGAATGTTGTCGGCTCGTCGAGAATGAACGGTGGGAGTTGGCCGCGGTTCCCGCCATGCAGTTCGGCGATGAGTTTGTAGATACCGGCGCGCAGCGCGAGGTTCACGATCGCGCGCTCGCCGCCGCTGGCGTTGCTCGGGTCTTCGGTTGTCCCGTCGTCACGGAGCAGTCGAATGTCATACTCGTAGCTGTCTCGCCGGTCGTCGTACGTTTCTTCGATGATGACTTGCTGGTAGCTGCTGTTCTTGTAGATCTCTTTGAAGATATCGTTGGTGTACTCGTTGATGTAGGCGAGGTATTGCTCGCGGAGATCGGATTTCGTGCTTTCGTACACCGAGATAACTGCGTCGAGCTCGTCGTGGACTTCCTTTGCCCACTGCTCTTTGTCCTCGTACAGTTCGATCTGCGCTTTCGTCTCACGCAGCGACTCAAGCTCTGTTTCCAGTCGTGTACGCTCGTCGCGTGTCTCCTGTAGCTCCTCTTGGTACTCATCACGTGTCTCCTGCCGCTGTTCGATCCGAGTGTTGACGCGCTCTAAGTCCTCACGCAGATCCTCGACGTCCTCGTCACCGAGTTGCTCCTCGATATCTTCTTTCTCGTCTTGGAGGCGAGCGATCTGACTGTTAAGATCGTCAATCCGATCACGGGCGTGCTGAACAGATTGCTGCTCCTGTTCAATCGTCGTCCGTAACTCACTGATGGTGTCGTACTTCGCAACCGCCTCTTCGACAGTTTCCTGAACAGTCTCTGTTTCTTCGACGCGTTTCTCGGCGGCTTCAAGGGCGGTCTCGCAGTCGTCAACGACAGTCTCCTGCTCTTCGATAGCGTCCTCAAGCTCCTCGATTTCGTCGTCAACGTCCGCGAGCTCATCGTTGACGTTCTCGATGTCTGCCTCGATATCGCTGATTTCGTCTTCGAGATCAGCCACCGTCTCCTGCTGGTCAGCCACCTGCTCGAACGCGTCTAAGACCTCTTCGCCTGTTTCAATGGCGTCGTTAACCTCGGAGAGTTCCGTATCGAGCGTTGCTTCCTGCTCTTCGAGATCATCAATGTCGGACTCTAAGTCTGCAATGGTGGACTCGTGGGTCTGGATAGTATCCTCCAGATTCTCAATGCGAGATTGCAACTCGTCCTCCTCATCGTGGAGGGATTCCACCTCGTCCCGTGCCGCTGATAGCGTCTCGTCTCGATAGGTGATCGTCTCCAGTAAGTCCTCACGGAACGCCTGCAGCTCCTCTTTCCGTGATTCAAGTTCTGTCTCAGTCTCCTGGGCGTCTTCTACCGCCTCTTGTGCGTCGGCAATCGCGGCTTCCAGATCGTTGACCTCGTTTTCGATGTGCGAGTCCTCAACAGTCTTCCCGCACTTCGGGCACTTGTCCTGCTCACCGAGTTCTTTGATTTCCGCGAGCTCCTCTTCGTAACGCTGCTTGTCGTTCCGATGTTCAGCGATGGCGTTCCCGGCTTCGTTCAGATCCGCGTTGGTTTCCTCGATGAGTTCCGGAATCACCGAGTCACGAAGCTCGTCTAAGTTCTCCGCTATTACCTCCACACCGAAATCGGAGGCCTGGTCGGCGAGCGTCTCGACACGTTCCTCGAACTCTGCTTCGGCAGCCGTGAGGTCATCTTCAGCAGTCGCTAGGTCGGACTGGACCGTTTCGAGTTCAGATTCTGCGTCCGCTAAGTCATCAGTCGCTGTCTCCAACTCTTCACGCGCCGTTTCGAGGTCGTCCTTAGCACGGTCGCGCTTCGTTGTGACTTCCCGCTTGGTCGCAGTCACGTCTTCCCGCTCGTCGCGGAGCTCTGTGAGCCGCGTCCCAACCGTCTCTTCGTAGCCGTCCGTGACCTTGTCTGCATCAGCGACGGCCGGGAGGAACGCAGCTGCGCTCTCGTTCCGCTCAGCCGTGAGTGACTCGCGTTCTGCTTGTGCTTCCGTGAGGCGGTCGGTGGCGTCTTGGAGATCAGACTGGAGCGCATCACGCTCCGCAACGAGTTCCTCGCGCTCAGTCTGGGCATCAGAGAGTTCGTCTTCGAGGCGGTCCAGTTCGTCCTGTGCGTTCTGCAGGTCGTTCTCACAATCGTTACGTTCCGTTGTCGCCTCCAGATAGGCGTCCTGCACGGCTTCGGCTGCGTCCGCAGCGCTCTCTGCAGTACTCAGGCCGTACTCGACCTCTGTGTCGAGGTCCGTGATGTCACTTTCGAGCGTGTCGATCTCATCCTGTGCTTCTTGGATGGTCGTTTCGCTCTCATCGATAGTAGACTGCTGGTCGGCCCGCTTCGCTTGTGCCTCCTCGATTTGTTCTTGTTTCTCGGCTTTGCGTTCTTGCAGGTCTTCGTAGTCCTCGATGTCGCTCTTGATGCTGGTTCGGTGGTCTTTCAGTTCGTCAATGAACTCCTCGATCTCGTCGATATCTGTTTCGAGGTCAGCGATGTCATCGGTGAGTGAGTGGATTTCGTCCTCGTACTCAGGTTCCGTTTTCTCGATGTCGTCGAGATCCTCTTGGTAGTTCTCCCGACTCGTCTGGTTCTGTTTCTGGACGCGACCGGCACCGCGACGTGCCGCCTTCATCCGTTCGATGTACTCGTCGAGTTCGTCTAACCCGAGGAGGCTATCGATCATCTCGGCGCGGTCTCCGGCTTCGATAAGCCGGTCGATCTCGCCCTGCTTGACGTAGACCGAACTGGAGAAGTCGTCTTCGTCCATCCCGAGTAGCCCGATCACCTCCGCACGAACATCCTCGATTCCAGTCACGGGATCCGAGAAAGACTCCGAGTCCAACGTCGCACTGTTCGGAGTACTCGTCGTGTACAGCTCCCAGGTCACGGTGTACTCTGTCCCGTCGATCTCGAAGACCAGCTCTACGGTGCCCTTATCTTCACCGCGCCGGACCAAGTCGTCCAGATTGAAATCGTTCGTTCCGACGTTCCGGATCTTCGAGAGAAACAACCCGCCGAAGATCCCCATCAGAAGGGACGTTTTCCCGGCACCATTATCACCGCGAATCAGAATGGTTCCATTAGGGAACTCAACGGTCTGATCGTCGTAGCTCCGAATATCCTGCAGCCTGAGCGTCTTGATCTTCATTCACCACTCACCTCTGCGTCCGCGTCATCGAGGGAAGCTTCAGCGTCCTGTTCGTCGAAGGCGTCCGCCTGGGCCTCTTTGATTAGTTCTTCCATGGTGTCGTCGATAGCTGTCTGGGCGAGGTCGTCGTCGGTGCGAACATGTTCTTCGATGTCGGTGGCGATATCACTCAGATTCTGGTCGGCGAGTTTCTCCTCGATGAGTTTATCCGCGCTCTGAATTTCGCCTTGTGGCCCGTTATCCAGGTCGAGTTGTCTCCGGCCGCGATTGTCATCCACTTTGCATACTGCCGCGCCCTTGTCTATCGCTATGTCGTACACATCGCTTGACGTGACGGGTGTCCGATCACCGGTGAGCGTCACAATGGCGACTTTATCATCGAGTTGGTGCCGAGCCAATTCGTCGCGTGCGTACCCGTGACTGTCGTCCTCGTCGAATTCGATGCGGATCGACTCGAACTCGCGGGTGTCGAGTTCGAGTTCTCGCCGTTCGAGGTCACCATCTTTGATTTCGAGGAGGCTGACGGTTCGGGGTTCGATTTCATCTGTCGCACAGCGCTCAGTTGATCCGGCATACCACGCTGGAACCCCATCCACGATGCCGCTCTCCGTCTTGTGATAGTCGCCGAGCGCGAGCGCATCAATGTCGATGTCAACTCGGTCAAGGACTTCGGCCAAGTCGTGGTCTGCGTAGAACTCGGGTACGAGTGGCTCGAAAAGCTGGTGCAGACCCAGCAGTCGGAACGCGTCGGGATTCGGTGGTTCTTCGAGTGTGAAGTCTGCTGCGTGCCATGCGGGTTTGGTGACGGCGTCGATTCCGTAGAGAGCGACGTTATCGTTCACCATCGCTGGTGTCTGGTCAAGTCGCTGTGCGGTTCCTGTCTCGCGGATGAGATCGAGCCACTGTTGATCCATTTTCCGGTCGTGGTTCCCGACAATCCCGTAGAACGGGATGTCCTCATCTGCGAGTTTCCTGAGAATCTCGATACAGTCTGTGACGATTGGGAGTGACGGTGTTCGGCGGTGGAACAGGTCGCCGGTGTGGATGACCGCGTCGACGTTCTCTTCGAGTGCTCGGTCGATGGCGGCGTCGAAAGCGTGCGTGAAATCATCCCTGCGAGTATCGCTTCCGTACTGCCGATTCCCGAGGTGTGTATCACTTAGATGGAGGATCTTCGTCATACGTTTCTGAACTACTCTAACTTGACAGCGGAGGGTACAATAACGTGTGGCAACCGAGGTGAAAGTGATTCCCGAATTTCCAGAACTGGATGTGGCAACCGCAGACGTAGGGCCTTCGAAAAAATCCCCCCACAGAGTCAAGAGATTACATACGCCAGATAACGGCCAGATGGCCGAGAACACGGTTCTCAAAGCAAACGCACGCCGATTCATCCGGAGTGTGAATATTATATGCCTCCGACACAGAACTAGAACTACGATGGCTTACCCGCAACCCGTTCCGCCCCTCACGGAGGACGAGTTCGTCCATCTCCGCGAAGAGATGGACGAATTCGAAGCTCCAGAGGAGATGGAGGATGATCTCGCCCGGCACCGCGAGGCACTCCAAGAAGACGCTTAACTAACCTTTTTACTCGTCTGTTGTTTTCCACCGTTAGTGAGTTGGTTCCTCGGTGGAGGGTTGCGAACAGCTTCTGGTGATCTCTATGGATTGTACCTATCTTTTCAGTTGAGCATCGAGTGACTTTCGATGCTATTCAGAAGGGGTGTTTAACTTCTGGATAGGGAGAATTAGTGAGCGTCGAGGGGGTCACGGGTCGGCGCTGTACCGGGGCAGCGGAGAAGACAGGAGGACGTCTCAGGTGTCGAAGGCGGTTTCGCTGAGTTCTTTCACGACTGCAGGGTCACGATGGTCGATGAACAGACTCTCCTGTTGATTCAGCTCCGAAATCCGATCCATGTCCTCGTCGCTGAGTTCGAAATCGAAGACGTTGAAGTTCTCGACGATCCACTCGTCGTGGACGGATTTTGGAATCGCAACGATGTCTCGCTGGAGCAACCATCGCAGCGTCACTTGCGCGGCAGTTTTGTCGTACTGGTCGCCGATTGACGTCAACACGTCGTGGTCGAAGATGTTGTTCTGCCCTTCGGCGAACGGTCCCCACGACTGGTGCTGAATATCGTACTCCTCCAGGAACTCGGCGGCATCCCACCGCTGGTAGAACGGATGTGTCTCGATTTGGTTCACAGCCGGCACGATCTCATTGTGGACGATCAGGTCCATCAATTGGTCGGGCAAGAAGTTGCTGACACCGATTGCTCGAATCTTGTCTTCTCGGTACAGCTCCTCCATTGCCCGCCAAGACCCGTGGACATCACCGAACGGCTGGTGAATCAGGTACAGGTCGAGGTAGTCCAATTGCAGCCGGTCGAGCGACCGTTCGAACGCTTCCTTCGTGCTTTCGTAGCCCGTGTCCTGAATCCAGAGCTTGGTGGTGACGAACAGCTCTTCTCTCGGCACGTCACTTTTCTTAATGGCTCTACCAACGGCCTCTTCGTTCTCGTATGCGGCCGCAGTATCGATCAGCCGATACCCGGTCTCCAGCGCCTTGGAGACGCTCCGTTCACACTCATCGAGGTCGTCGATCTGGTACGTACCGAACCCCAATTGGGGCATTTCGACACCGTTGTTCAACGTCACGCTTCGCCTCACCGCGGATTCGGAATCGGATGCCATCACGTGAATTAGAGGCGAACCATAGGGTTGTCCATTGTGCTATATGAAAAACGTATTTAAATACCGCTCCGTTCTCGAACGGATCAGCAGAGTATGAAATAGGCCAAGTTGAAGTCTGAAAGCGCTAATTCGCTACGCGGACGGTGGCTCAAGCCGGTTCGGTGTTTGGAGGGTAGCAGAAAGCAGCTGCTGTTCAGCGCGCCGGAGAAGATCTGACATCGAGGGTTGCGAGATACCCATCTCCTCAGCAAGTTCTTCAGCCGTGGTCTTTCTCGGCCGTTCGTAATAGCCACGAGAGAACGCGAGTTCCAAAGCTTCGTACTGCCGGTCGGTCAAACCATACGGTGCCGAGTCTTCTGACGGATCAGAGTCATACGCAATGGAGATGATTTCGACGGAGATACCGTTGTTCTCACAGTTGGTCTGAAATTCAGTGAGGGCAGTGTAATCTTTGAAGAGCTTCTCTTCAAACCAGCCATCTGGCGTGACGGTTATCGCATCCATGAGCGCCGCATCCGGGCTCGCATCGAACGCCTCAGAGACGGACTCGTCAAGCTGGACAGTTAGTTTATACACCGCCTTACCGCTCGCCTCTCCGAGATTCGTCGCTTCGACTACCTTATCCAACTCTGAAAGTTCTTCCTCAGAGAGGGTCTCAGCGTCGTCGATTTCAATAACAAACATCTGGAGCCCCGGTTGAAGCCAGAGTCCATGTACGCACGTAATCTGGTCACGTATCGATTCGGCAACACTGACGAGCGGGAGCGAAGACGACCTCAGATTGAGTTCGGCTCTAATCGTCATAATGGAGAGTTTGTCCCGCTGCGCAGTTAGCGTTCGGGTTCTGATGGATCATTCACCGGGGCTGTGGGTGACTGTTATATCTCCATCTCCTCTGTAATACATGAGTGATTAGATTAACTACACTTTGGGCTGGTGCTACCTGGTGTACCCTTTCAATGGGGGATTAGGGCTGGACCTGATCAGTCGGGCGGATGAGGACCTCGTTGATGTCCACGTGGGCCGGTTGTGACAGGACGAACGTGATCGTCCGGGCGATGTCGTCGGGCCGGAGTTGCCGCATCGATTGATTGTATTCCTCAACGTTAGACTTGAGTTCTTCATCGGGAATATCTTCCAGGAGTTCTGTATCCACAGCACCTGGCTCAATCGTTGCGACGCGGATGCCCTCGGCAGCAACGTCAAGTCGAAGTGCCTCACCGAATCCAGCCACTCCGGCTTTCGCCGCCATGTAGTGTGAACTGTTTTCCATTGCGAACCGTCCGACAACCGAAGACAGATTCACGATGTGGCCATTGCCTTGGTCCAGCATTTCGGGAACGACGGCATGTGTGAGCGTGATGAGCCCATCGAGATTGACCTTGATGGTCCTGTGGAGGGTCTCACGGTCTGCATCCGCGATGTGCGTCAGTGGCATGTAACCCGCGTTGTTCACGAGGATATCGATGCGTCCGTACTCGTCGGTTGTCGCTTCGACGAGATCGTCGATGTCCGCATCGTTCGTAATATCTGTTGGCACGACGAGTGCATCTCCATCATTCTCTTCGATCTGTGTTTGGAGTTCCTCCAATTCACGCTCACGCCGTGCGGCAAGAACAACACTCGCGCCATGCGATGCGAGTGACTTCGCTGTTGCTTCACCGATCCCAGAGGACGCTCCAGTAACAATCGCAACCTGTCCATCCAGTTCGGAACCGAAATCGTCTGACATCAACTGGAACGAGGCACACGACGACGTTGAGACTGATGCTATCTGAAAAGGGTGTTTATAAGGCAGGTTCGCCAAGCGAGGAGGAGAGGAGTTGCCGCTCGCCGCGTCGGAGGAGAGCTGACAGCGAGGGCTGTGAGATACCTAATTCCTCGGCAAGCTCCTCGGCTGTGACTTGGCGGGGACTCTCGTAGTACCCGCGGGAGATAGCGAGCCTCAATGCTTCTTGTTGCCGGTCAGTTAACCCATGCTCTAATTGGTCGTCAGATCCGGACGGGTTTGGTGTGATAGAGATGAGGTCAAGCGAAATACCGTTATTCTCACACGTCATGCGGAATTCGTTGAACGTCTCGTAATCTTTGAAAACCTTTGTCTCGCGCCAACCTTCCGGTGTTATGATCGTTGACTCCATCTTGGCCACCCCAGAGCGACCATTGTCGAACGACGCGAAGGGAGTCTCATCAAGATTAACATGGAGTTCGTAGACGGTTTTGTCATCCTTTTCTCCCAGTGGGGTTACCGCTTCAACTTCATCAAGCGCAGCGAGGTCCTTCTCTGAGACGCCGTCTTTGGTGTCTATTTCAACAACAAACGTTTGGACATCTGGCTGGAGACAAAGCGCATGAGTGCAGGTGATTTCGTCCGGTGAGAGTTCCCTTGTGATACTAACGAGCGGAAGGGACGATGATCGGAGGAAAAATTCCGTCGTGACTGTCATCACGTCGAACTACGCTCGGCAATCGGTTAACAGTCCGGATTCTCCAGATAGGACTTGCCCGGGAGTGTGTTGTATCTCTCAAAGAACGCCCTTACCTCCCTACAGTGAGGAACTTCAGCTACAAAGATGGGAAATTAGTTTCCATCTACTGTCTTAGCCTCTTGCTGTGTGTGTTGCCGTTCTTGTAGGCCCTCAGACAGACGGTGGAGCGGTGGCTGGGGAGCATCATTTTTGTCCGAATTGGGATACTACGGCTGTTAGCAGTCGGGTCTTCACCCCTGATTGGGTATCGGTGTCGGTTTATGTAAGCAAATCCGTCGTTTGTAGCTGGACAAACTGCGAAGTTGGGGAACCGTACACGTGCGAGTGTGGTGCGAAATTAACCCCAGAGACGCTTGATGCTGGTGACGAGGGGAAGGTTTCATGGCCGAACTGTAAATCGTGGCGCAACGGTGGACAGAAGCGCTGTCCGGAATGCGGTGAGTACCCGTCGATCGGCCGGGAGCAACATATTCGAGCGCGTGGGTATCGTCTTACACCCAAGAGCGAGATCAGACAAGTGACGGCGAGACAGCGGGAGGATGCGATCGAAAAGACTGACGGTCGATGCTTGGTCTGTAGTGAGGAAGCGTCGTATGTTGTCAGAATGGTCCCGCCTCGATACGGTGGTTCCAGGGATCTGGAGAATCTTGCACCGCTGTGCGACCACCATTACGAGGACTATGGACACATGTTTGCCGACATCCTCGTCCCGCCAGAATGGAACAAAATCCACGGTGCTGAGTGGCGACCGCTCGCCACGAAACTCAGAGACCAGTTCAAGCAGATGGGCGTGGACGGGTTGGTAGACACACTAAATCAAGTCCTGGCCGCAGACGAAGAACAAGAATGGAACGACCCGTTCCTATACCTTGATCATCAGTAACCCAATTTCACGGGATTTCATCGACGAGAGTCGGGTAGGGAATCGCCGAGCCTAGTTCCCGAGCAGTCGAGAGAAGAATCCGCCTGAGTTGTCGGTATCCGACGCGTCTTCTGTCTGGTCTGATTGCTCGATGTCCGTGCCGGTTTCGGCCGCTCCGTTCAGGAGTTCGGTGACGGAGTACCCGATCCACTCAGCGAATTCGTCCGGTGCGCCGATGTAGACGCTCGTGGAGGATTTCTCGGACATGAATCGTTTGGGGAGGCGCTTCTCGTAGTCGTACACTTCGTACTCTTCGCGGTCGAAGTCAGCTGTGATGGCATTCGGTTCCGACTCGAATGTGACTCGGCCGCCTTGGATATCTCGCTGCCATTTCAACCGTCCCGTGTCGTACGTTTTCTCGGCCGGTTCGTCAGCGGGGAAGTACTCGGGTTCCTCTCGACCGGCTTTGTCATAGAATTCGCGGACAATGCGGCGGACGTCTTCGATCGTGCCGTTCCCGTCGGTCCACGGTTGTTCGGTGAGCATACGGCGGGCCACGTAACTGAAGATCGGGTTCTGCCGTTCCAGCACGCCCGAAAGGTCCTTTTGTGCTTCGCGGAAGCCCGGATCCTCCGGGTTCGAAGGGAAGGAGACGTCCATGCTCAGGATTTTCATTCGGTTCCGGAACTCGGATTTCGGGAGCGCGTCGTTGGTCGTGAAAATGAGACACGGTTGATCGACGCTGGTCGGTGTCCAGTCACCCCAGTAGTTCCGGATCGGGCTCCACCGCTGGATCTTCTCTTTCTCCGCGTCAATGATAGCGTACGGGAAGCACGTGTCCCACTCGCGGACACCGCGGACCTCCTTGACGCCGACGTCGTCTGCATCCACACCAGAGATGACCGTGTTGTCGGAAACGAGCCGCAGGATATACTCAGTGAGTTTGTCCTTCCCCGCGTCGCTCTTCCCTTCAATGTAGAGGTGCTGCAGAACGTTGTCCAGCGTCCGAGACGGTGACGACAACGCCTCGGCGTACTGGTTAGCGAACGGGGCCCAGAACCCGTAGAGGAACGCCTCGTACATCTGCGCCATCACTGCGGTCTCGGACTGCGTGTGGCCGTGATTCTGGACGGTCTCGATGTAGTCTTCGATGGTTTCGAGACAGTGATCTAGGACTTCAGGCGTCGGTTCGTCAGTGGCGACAAGGATCATCTCGTCGTCCTCGCCGATCACGACCTGTTCAGCCTCCGGCAGAACCGACATCGTCGGGATAGCCGTCGATTCCTTCACCTGATTGTTGTACGCGCTCAGCGGCGCAGTGATGCTGTGGTCCTCGACAGTCGCGCCACGGTCACGGAGCCCGGCCCCGAACTCGTCGGCAGTGTCTTTGTCCACCTTGCTGGTTCCCATGCGTATCTTCTCGTCGGGCGCACGAATCCGCGGCCGGTCGAGCCCGTCTGTCAGCCCCGTTTCGTGATCCGATTCGACGAGCCCGACGTCCGGTGATTCATCCTCGTCCGGAGCGACGGTCGAGTCTTCCTCGTCCGTTGGCTCGTCCGGTTCGATGACGTTGCGGTCGGCGTTTTCGGGTTCTTCGACGAACGCAACCGTCTCGTCGGCATCCTCTGGATCGTCGACGACGGCAGTGACCTGGTCGGCAACGTCTTTCAGGTCCTCGACGGCGTCTTGATTCAGGGCGGCAGTATCGCTCACGTCGAGATCGCCGGCACCAACCCAGTACTCGATGCGATTCTCCCGTTCTTCCGGTGAGTCGGCATCCTCCAGCGCTTCGACAAGCCCTTCGAGGAGTGTCTGGTCGCTGTACCCCTCGCGGTACTCGTCGATGAACCGCTCGAACTCCTCGTCCAGTTCGGTCCCGACATCGGTCGTAATGACGGAGATCTGGTTCGTGTGGTACTCCCAGGAGTTCCGCGAGAGGTTGGCCGACCCTTGGACGAGTTTCACCGTGTCGTCCGGCATGACGATACGGTAAATCTTCGAGTGGACTGTCTTCCGGTTCTTCAATCGAACCGTGAGACGGTCGTCCTGGCGCAGTCGGACAAGCGACCTCGCCGTCGAGACTTCGCTCACCTGGTCGGCGTAGTCTTCGGCGTTCCCGATGAGCACGTCAAGTGACCCGATGTCGTACTCGGTCAGCATCTGTACCATCAGCTCGGGTGTCTCCGCGTACGTCACAGCGTCCACGTGACGAGCGCCTGCGAACAGGTCGAGAAAGTCAGCTCGCTCTTTCACCATCGCCAGGCGGTATTCCGCAGCACCCGACCCGTAGAACTCCGGCATATCCGCGAACCGGTCAAACGAGATATTCGCCGTCAGTTCGTCCATACGCACAGCAGCGGTCTAACACGAATAAAACCGTACCGTGGAGCGGTAGTGGAGCATGCGCTGCCGCCACTTGGAGATACTTCGGCAGCGACGTACACCACACGCTGCTGGAAGCCGGCGTCATCGAAGAATGGCGCGAGACATACGACGAACGGCACCGCGAATCGATGCGGTCAGAGAGAGTTGATTTCGGCGATGGTGATTCGACGGGTGGTGAGGATCTTGGTTAACGGATGATTTCGTCTTGGAGTGAGCCAGGGGAGTGACCGACGAGGCGTTTGTGGAGGGTGACGGCTTGTGGTTCGGTCATTGCGGCGATCATATCAGCGATAATGCGTGCTCGTTCTGGGTCGTCCTGTTCGTCAAGTTCGCCGAGTTGGTCACGGTATGGGGCTGGAATAGCTGATGAGAGAATAGCTTCAGGTTCTGATTCGTCATACAGCATTTCGAAGAGTTCGTCGATTATATTCTCTTGTCCGTGTTGTTGGGCGGCTAACGTCGGGTTGCTAATGACGTGGTAGAATGTCAATTGCTTCAGAATCCCAATCTCACGGCTGAATTTGGGGTCGATCTCCAGTGTCGGTGTTTCTGTTTGGTCTGAATTATCGAGGTAAATGTTCTCTCTGTCTGCTGCCGTTTCTTGTACGGCTTCAAGATATCTGGCAATCATTGAGGAGACGAATTGGTTCAGGGTTCTCTGTTCATTTTCGGTTCCTTCGTACGGGCTGAATAAGTGGTCGGTGACGTTAGGGACATCCAAGACAAGCTCGATGAAAAACCGAATGACGTCACCGGTATTGATTGTGACATCACTTTCATCGAGGACGTAATCTTCGAAGGCCTTGAGATCAGTTCCTTCGGCTTTCTTCACTGCGACATCGATATCAACCTCTTTCACCGTCCTGTCTTGAGGTTCGACCAGATCAGCGGCTTCTCGGAGGAGTTTGTCAAGTGGAATGAGACCGTCACGATAGAAGTCATCAACATCGTGAATCGCGTATGTGAGGTCATCAGCATAGTCCATGATTTCCGCTTCGAGTGTTCTTTCGTGCGGTGCATCAAGCGACGCTCGTGCAAAGTCGAAGTACCGCTGTTCGGTCGGGTAGTGCCCCCACTTGTCGTCCGTGTCTTCTCCAACGGCAAGATCAGCGTCACGTTCCCACGGATATTTTTGAATGGCGTTCAGCGTAGCTCTGGTTAGGTCTAACCCGAGGTATTCCTCACCGCTTGGAACGAGCTTGGTGACGATACGGAAAGACTGTGCATTTCCTTCGTACCCTATTGTAGGATTCTTCTCTCCATCTTCCTCATCTTCAATCTCTTCTTCGGTCTCTCGGGATGACTCGTTGTCGGATGGAGTATCTTCATTTTCCGTTTCTTCGTTCGAATCATCCTCGTCAGAGTTATCGTCGGGACTCGTTTTTTCCCGGACTTTCTCGTCTAAGAGTTCTTCAGTGAGATGTCCGAATGGTGGATGACCCAAGTCATGTGCTAAACTGGCAGCCTCAACGACACTAGGGTCAAGATAGTCATCTGCAGGAATATCACTGTCTTCGTACGCTGATAAGAGGAGTTCAGACAGTCGTTGACCGACCTGCGCGACTTTTAATGAGTGTGTGAGACGGTCGTGGTGAAGATATGTTTCGCCAGCTCGGGCAACTTGTGTAACGTCCTTCAATCGTCGGAAAGCACGGGAGTAAAGCAGTTTATCTCGATCCCGTTCGTACGGGCTTCGTTGGTCCTTTCGTTCGGGGTCATCCAGTGCTTCTTCGTCTGACTTCTGGTAGTCGTTTTCGTGTAAGGAGAGATCTGATGGACGTCGGTCGCGCGGAAAATCGGTACCCATGCAAAATATCTATCGGCGGAGACGGCTCGCTAGCTTGTATTCCCAGTCGGGGGTTGTGGAGAGTTTTCCGTCGTTAATGAGACGGCGTAGGACATCCTCAGTACCTCACAAAGCATCCTCGGCTAGCTGTTTCTGCGGCCTGAGTTCTGTGTCGAAGCGGTTGTACTGACGGTCTCGACGAGAGAATTAC
>Ga0208135_100353_pt1 | contig 30410 bp, 33 predicted proteins | sample AntDeeMetag02WF5_FD_184757 | JGI IMG/M metagenome (GOLD analysis project Ga0208135, IMG submission 184757) | Saline lake microbial communities from Deep Lake, Antarctica - Antarctic Deep Lake Metagenome 02WF5 (SPAdes) (version 2) | ecosystem: Environmental > Aquatic > Non-marine Saline and...
AAGCGATGGACTGGACACGAAACACCGTACGACAAGTGTACAACCACGGTCTCCGCGAATTCAACAACATCCCCGACGACGCAGGCACGCTCCGTCAACGCGTCTGGAGCGTCCGCGACACGCTCCCTGCGATGAAAGATTGGTGGTCCGACCTGAAACACGTCTACTCCACGGTCCTCCAGAAAGCCATCGAGCGAATCCGAGACAACATCCAGAACCTCGGGAAACTCAAAGCCAAAGGATACGACGTGGGGTCGTTGAAATGGAAGAAACCACGAGAATACCGGAGTTTCACGTACCGACAATCAGGCTTCGAACTCGACAAGAAGAGTGGCCCAGACGGACGTGGACTCCTCGTCCTCAAGAAACTCAAAGGCAAAACCCGCGAAATCCCAATTCGCCTCCATCGAGACCTTCCAGACCACGAGCAAATCAAAGAAGTCACGCTCAAGAAAGAACCCACGGGCGCGTGGTACGTCTCATTCTGCATCAAAACAGACGAACCCGAGAAACCAGATGTAGAGGACATTACCCCTGATGACACCGTGGGTCTTGACCTCGGTGTGTTGAACTTCGTTCACGACTCGAATGGTTGCTCTGTTGGACGACTTGACTTATCCAAAGACCGCGAGCGTCTTGAACGCGAGCAACGCTCGCTCTCGCGCAAACAAGAAGGCTCAAACAATTGGAAGAAACAACGCCGTCAAGTCGCCACGGTTTACGCTCGGATGACCGCGAAGAAGCAGGACTTCAAGCACAAACTCGCGCACTTCTACACGACCCAGTACGACGCCGTGTTCGTCGAAGACCTGAACGTTCGTGGGATGCTTGAAGGCCCGGGGAACGCGCGGAATAAGGCTGAAGTCGGGTGGCGTGACTTTATCACTATCCTCGAACATCACGGTGACAAGAACGCGTGTCACGTTAAGGAAATTAACCCACGTGGGACGACCAAAGAGTGTTCGTCGTGTGGTGTGGAGACACGCAAGCCAGTATGGGTACGCGAGCATTCGTGTCCGTCATGTGGGTTCGAACTCGACCGGGATTGGAACGCGTCGTTGAACGTGCTGGCGCGCGGGCTATCGAAACTAGGAGTGGTTCACTCCGAAGAGACGCCTGTGAAGACTGTGACCGCTGTGGATACGCAGAATGTATCTGCAAGTCGCGTTCACCAGACTACGTCTGGTGGGCTGTCAGACGCAGTCTGACAACGTCGTGGAAACAGGAAGCCCCTGCCTCAAGGAAGCCGCGTCAGCGGCTGAGAAGGCAGGGGTAGTTCACGGTCGCTTGATGTCTGGGGTTGGTTTTGTGTGATTCGTAGATCTCGTGAGGGACTGCCGGTGCTTTGTTAAAGAACACTCGACACGGTGGGGTGTGGGTTCGTGATCGCACAGATCAGTGGTGACCACCTGATCATCGGATTGTCCAGAAATCAATCGTCGGATTCGACGGTACTGTCTGCACTCTGTTCTGTGTCACTCTCTGTATCCCCAGTGAGACGCCGTTCAGCTTCATCACGGTCCTCGGGATAGCCGACGTCGATGCGCCACCCGTCGAGGCCAATCGCATCGATCGTCCGGCCCGACTGAATGAGCAGGTCGATCGCGTCGGAAATTTCGTACTCATCGCGGTTCGAGGGCTGGACAAGGTGGCAGGCATGGAAGATGGCGGGCGTGAACGTGTAGAAGCCGGTCATCACGAGGTTGCTTGGTGGGTCGTCAGGTTTCTCGACGACGTCGGTGATTTCGCCGTACTGGTTGGTGTCACAGACACCGTAGCGGGAGGCGTCGTCCCATGGGACTTCCTCGACGAGGAACGCGGCGTCGGCGCGATCCTCGCGTTGACGGCGGACCACGTCTTGGAGATTGGCCTGAAAGATGTTGTCGCCGAGCATGAGCATGAAATCGTCGTCGATGTACTCTTCGACCGTTAGGAGGGCGTGAGCGAGCCCGTTCTGTTCGCGCTGATGGGTGTAGGTGATCGGGACGCCCTCGTAGGCGTCGCCGTAGTGGTCGATAATCACCTCCTTCATGTAGCCCACGACGACGATGAGCTCGTCGGCGCCGAGATCGATGAGCTGATCGAAACAGTGAGTGATGAGGGGTTTGTCGGCGACCTCGACCATCCCCTTGGGCTTGTCTTCTGTGAGGGGGCGAAGGCGCGTGCCTTTGCCCGCGGCGAGTACGACGGCTTGCATTAGCTGGCGATTCAATTCAGGTAAGGATAAGCATTCTGCCTTCGTGAGGGTTTCTGAGTGATTCATCGGAGTTTGCAATCGCAAGGGGATCGTTCCCTCAAACGGATCGCTACGTTCCTGTACAGGCTACGAGTTGCTTGGAGTGACACAACACCTCTAGGTGAACGAAACGGCCGGGGTAAAGACAGTTGAGAAAAGAGTACTCCTATCAGAGCCAATCGATCAATATTTCTCTTCCGGGCCGAGTAGGCCATATTAACGACAAACAAAGAATGACTAACGACTCCGACTCGATTCTTGTCGGTGCCGTGCAGGGCATCGCAATTTTGCCCGGTATCTCGCGATCGGGCATGACGACGAGTGCGTTCCTATTCCGCAGCTACGAGCCACCGGCCGCGTTCCGGCTCTCGTTTTTGTTGTCCATTCCGGCCAGTCTCGGCGCTGCGTCCCTCACACTGCTGAGCGCCGGCGGACTCCCCGGGATTAGTCCCACAGCAGCGGCCGTCGCGCTCGCGGTCAGTGCCGTCGTCGGCTATCTCACGATTGACGCGCTCATGCGTGTCGTTGAGCGGGTTCCCTTCTGGGCCGTCTGTTTCGGGCTTGGGGGACTCGCGATCGCCGGTGGGGGAATCGTGTCGGTCGTGGTGTGAGACGCTTTGTCCCCTCTGGCTCCCAGATCACTGGTGGGTTATCTGTCTCAATTGCTGGGGTTTCAACAGCGCCCCACTACCACTCACGGCCGCCGGCCCCGCACAGCGAGTGCTGTCACCAGCAGCGCAAACACCGCGGTTCCCACACCGAACCCCGGAATGTCCTCGTCCGTTTTAGAGCCCGTCGATGTCGTGCTACCATCGTCGTCACCGAACAACATGATTTCGCCGACGTCGCTCCCCTCGAGTGACACTGTTCCGTCTTCAGGTGGCTCGAACCGGATCTCGATGGTCGCATTCTCACCAGGACCGAGTGTCACCTCCCGTTCGGCAACGGTTTCGCCGTTCACACCCACCGTGAGATTGCGGCTTGCCGGACGGTCACCGGGGTTTTCTACCGTCGTCCGGAGCGTCGTCTCGTAGCCCACCCGGACCTGATCGGCTGGCACCTCACTCTCGACGACCTCGACGCGCCCGGGTTCAAGCGCGACGACGGCGACGGGTGTCGCGTGTGGGAGTGTCACCGTATGTGTGTCTCCCTCCACACTGTGGCTGACGTTTGCCATCGTCCACTCGCCGTCGGCGCACCGTAGCACGACGACGTTCTCTGGGCCCAGTCCACCCGGGATTGCCTCCTCATCGACGGTGAATTGGATCGTCGCCGCATTCGTGCTAGCTGCGCCAAGCGACGAATTGAATTCCATGTACCCGAGCGCTACCCCCCGGGGGACGGGGTCGCGACCGTCGGGCTCCGCTGTCGGCCGTCCGATTGTCGTTTCGTACGCCTCGGGATCACCAGTCGGCTCCATCCCGACCAAAGACACTGACACCGCGGGCTGTGAGTCCGACGGGCCGGCGAGGTCCACCGCGATATCGTAGCGCCCGCCAACCGCACCGTCAACGCTGATGGTGATTGCCTCGTCCGACTCAGACCGGACCACGGTTGGCTCCGGGCTTGTCGTCGTGGTCGACCCCGATGACCCGGGTGAATCCGACGACCCGGATGAACCCGACGATCCAGACGATCCACCCCCGCCCCCGCCACCGGAGTCGGCGTTCGTTTGCGGTTCGACAACGGAGACGTTGGCAACGGTCGCGTCATCGACGGCAACGCTGTACTCGCCGGTAGCGTTGTACGCGTGTCTGATCATCAGCGTCGTCCCGTTTTCGGGCACGTCGCGCGTTCGCTGGAAGGCGGTGCCGTCACCGAGTGTGATGTCGACGTCTCGTTGTCCGGTGGCCTCACCGTCGTTCTGTAGTTCGATGGTGAGTTCAACCGACTCGTTGACCTCGACCGACTCAGGTGTAAGCGTCGTTTCCCCGAGCGAGACATCGGCTGGTTCGAGCACGGCGAGGGTGCCGACAGCGTCATCATTGACGGCGAGATCGTACTCCCCAGCTGTTCGGAACGTTCGATTAAACTGGACGGTCTCGTTTGCATCCGGGCCGACCGTCCGGGTGTCGGTCCCAAGTGTGTCGTTGCCGTTCCGAAGTTGCGTCGTGAACTCGCCGCCGATATCGCCGTCATTCGCGAGCTCGACCGTTACGGTTGCGGACTCGCCAGCGGTGATCTGCTCGGACGAAAGGGTGGTGTCACGGATCGAGACGTCTGCTGGCTCGAGTACGCTAAGTGTGCCAGCTGGTTCGTCGTTCACGGCGATTTCGTACTCGGCTGCCGTCTCGAACGTCGGTGTAAAGACGACCGTCTCGCTACCGCCTGGACCGATGTCGATTTTCTGACTCTCAACCAACTCGTCATCGACAACTAATGTTGCAGTGTGTGTTCCTGACTCGGTTCCACCGTTCACGATGGTTGCAGTCACCTCGGTCGATTCGTCTTCAAGCACTGTGTCTGGCTCGATATCCACATTTGTCGTTCGGAACGTCGCCGGTCGGACCACAGTGAGCGTTCCAGCATCTGCACCGTTAACCGTGATTTCGTACTCGCCGTCGGCAGTCGCTGTATAGGTGATCTGTTCCGTTCCACTCTCTCCGGGGCTGACAGTCATCTCCTCAGTAGTTTTGACTTCCTCATTGGCTGCTACCGCCACTGAGAGACTCCCCTCACGGTCGCCAGTGTTCTCGATGGTGGCATTCACCACAACCTCCTCACCCTCGGACACCACGTTTTCCTCAAGTGTCGCACCCGTGATCATCAAATTGGCCGGCGATTCGACAGTGAGTGTCCCGGCCGCCGTCTGATTGATCTGCACGTCGTACTCGCCGGGTTGCTCGACGCTTCCACGTAGCTCAACGGTTTGTGACTCACCACCTGCAAGCGTCACTGACTGCGTATCGACCGTCTGCGTTGTTCCATCTGGTCCCGTTGCACGGAGCTCAGCGGTAAACGTTCCCTCGGTCCCACCAGTGTTCCTCACTTCGGCGGACACGACAGCGTCGTCGCCCGCCAAGATGGTATCCGCAGCGAGCTGTGCGCTCGACACTTCGAATGCTGCGGGTTCAGTGACCGTGAGTGTTCCAGCCGACTGTCCACTGACCGCAATTGTGCGTGTCCCTGCCTCGCTAAAGCTCCGGGTGAACTCGATCGGTACCTGCTCGCCGGCCTCGACGGTGCGCGTCTGCGTGTCTCTCGTCGTCCCATTAACTTGGAGGTCGGCTGTGATCTCACCGGCACTCCCGCCATCATTCACGACGGTTGCAGTGACCGTGACTGAATCGCCCGGATTGATCCGTGTGTCCGACAGCTCTGCAGCCGTAATCGAGAGGTTTACTGGCTCCGGTTCGACGACGCTGAGCGTCTGTGTCGGCCCGTCACCAACACGGATTGTGTAGTCGCCGGCCGTCTCGAACGGTTGCAAGAAACTAACCGTTCCCGTCTCGCCGGCGTTGATGTCGACGGATTTTGATTCCTCGACATCGCCATCAACAGCGAATTCGGCCGTGTATGTGCCGTCTGCTTCACCGGTGTTTGCAACCTCAGCCGTCACAGTGACTGTGTCTCCGACGGTGATCTCAGGCGCAGACAGCGTCACCTCTGTCACAGTGAATTCGGCCGACGCTGGTTCTGTCACCGTGAGTGTGCCTGCGGACTCGCCACTGACACCGAGTTCGTACGTCCCCACTGCCTCGAATGTAGGTGTAAAACTGACCGGCGCCGACTCTCCCGCGTCGATGTCGACGGATTTTGATTCGTCGACGGATCCATTAACCTCGAGATCAGCCGTGTATGTCCCATCGGCGTTGCCGGTGTTTGTGATCTTAGCTGTCACAGTGACGGGGTCTCCGACGGTGGTCTTAGCCTCAGACAACGTCGCCTCTGTCATTTCGAATTCGGCGGACGTTGGCTCCGTGACGGTGAGTGTCCCTGCGGGCTCGCCGTTCACGCTGAGCTCGTAGGTCCCCGCAGTGTCGAACGGTTGGGAGAACTCGACAGTTTCTGTCTCTTCTGGTTCGACTTCCACGTCACTGGTGGCGATGACGCCAGCCCCCTCGCTTTCAAGTTCGGCCCCGAACGTTCCGATCTCGGTGCCAACATTTTCGATATCCGCGGTAATTGTGGCCGACTCCCCCTCACTGATCGTTTCCGTTGCAAGGTCGGCATTTGTCACCTGAAACTCGGCGTTAACGGCGGCTGCCCCCTCCACACCGACGCCTCCTGAGAGCGCCGCTGTTGCGACGAGTACCACCGCACACACGAGAATCGTCGCCCCCTTACGGTCGGACATGGGTTCATGACCCGATCAGGTAGAATTGTAATATATATCCTATGTGGATTAAGCCAGTCTTACACGGTGGTGGGACGGATGTCCACAGTCAGAACAGGGTGAGTGCCTCGGGGCTTGACCCCGAGGCGGTTCACGGTGGTGCACCTCGGGAGATCAGGGATTGCGAATACGCGAGTGGCGACTGCCCTCACGAGTGGTTGGCGTTGGCACACAGCCACACGGCCGACGCGGTGTGGGTACGCGGGCAGCCTACGCCAACGTACCTGAATCAAGGAGAGAGTCCCGCCGTTCACGGCGAGGAGGATGTCATGCCCGTCTGTGCGACGCCTAGTCGCGAGGGAGTTCAAGATCAGCCGGCCGTGCCGCTTGATAGAATTGGACGTACCGCACGAGTACCCGCCAGCAGACAACCGCCACGGCCGCTCCACCTGCATTAACACCGATGTCACCGAATGCGAATGTTCGGGAGGGGAGTCTCGACTGCAACAACTCAATGGTCACACCGTATCCAGCAGCACAGCAGAACACGAGCACGAACACCTGCCACGCTGGCAGGTGAGAGTCATAGAGTGCGTACGCGAGCATGGCTGCAAGACAGGCGTACGCGAGGAAATGGAGCCAGTCTGCGTAAGGAAACAAGCCAAGTGGGCCCGTCTGAAAGGTCTGGGTGCCTGGCCCGGCACGGTCGAATAATACAGAATAATCCCCGCAACTGCGAGGACAACGCCCCACCGGAGCGTATTCGGAACGAGTGGGAGCCGTAGCCGGCGCATACCCCGTGGGGGTGTCGTCACTAGAAAAAGGCCACGTAATCCGTCCATTTCCTTCGGCGAATTCGGAGTGATCTCCTGAATTCGCATCGCTTTGTGGCCGGTCGCGTCGAACGAAAATGCTAATCGGGGGCGCCCACAGTTGCACACCAATGCCCTCGCCCGAGGAGACGACTGCAGCCGCCCGCGAGTTCCTCGCAGAGTATCCAGAGACCGAGGACGCACTCGTGGCACTCCTTGAGCGCGACGCTGATGGTGAGGCGTGGACGTTCGCGGAGACAGAGCTTGATTCTGGCCGATTTGGTGAACTCGTCTCTCGCGATCTCGCCACTGCTGTTGACGATAGGTATCGCCTCCGGCATCCGGACGCGATTCGTGCTGCGATCGACGCATCTGGATCCGACCGTCCGATGACGCCACACACAGCGATGCGACATCTACGGCCACTTCGCCGCCAGCCGTATCCAGTCCCGAATTTATCACGATTCTCACTCCGAACGATCTGCAAACGAGTCTCGCGCTGGTCGGCGCACTCTTCGCGGTCGTTGCGGCGCGGCTTGTCGGTGCGCCGGCGGTTCTCCGTGATGGATACGTGGTGTCGCCTGCCAACGACCCCTACTTTTTCCGGTACTGGCAGGAGCAGCTGGCCGCCCGGGCTGACGGTGTTTTCGATTTCGCCCTGTTCGCCGATATGGGCGGCGCCGCGAGCGGACGTCCGCTCTCGCACGCGATCAACTGGTGGGTGACCGTCTTGGTCGGTGGTGTGGACGCCGCCCCCGCTGTCGCGGCGTGGCTTCCGATCGCGACTGCCGTCTGTCTTGGTTACGTCGTTTACCGACTGACGTACTGTCTCACGAGTGACGTTCGCGTTGCACTCGCCGCAGTCCTGTTTTACGGGCTTGCACCTGCCAACGTGGTCTACACGACGGTTGGCTTCCTCGATCACCAAGCGCATCAGTACCTGTGGCTCGGACTCCTCGTGTTTACCCTGACTGCCCTCGCAGCCGATGTCGCCGCCCGCACACGTGAGACAGCCCCGACCACTGCCGCTCGCGCTCACGCGCGCGCCACGCGATCATGGCTTCTTGCGGCTGGACTTGCCGTTGCTGTCGGTGCCTCTGCACACCTGTGGGGGGGTTCGCCACTTACGTTCGGTCCCGTCGCCGCCGTGGTCGGCTTTCGCGTCGCACTCGACATCCGGCATAACAGCTCACCCGCGTTTGGCAATGCGCCCCTTCTCATGGGACTGACAGTCGGTGCTGTGCTCGCCCTCGCCGCACACGTCGGGCTCGGGTGGCAACGAATCAATCGCGGCGGTCACGCCGTTGCTCGTCGCTGGTGGGGCACTCACAGTCGTGGCCCTAGGGGAGTTGTGGCGGCGGACTGATCTCTCTGCGACGGGCTTCCTCGCTATTGAGATACTCCTGGCCGGTGGTGGCCTTCTCGCGTATTGGCGACTCCGACCGGCTGATGTCGAGCGGTTCCGGATCCGCGCCGGGGACCTGTTTTTCCGTGAGGGTGCGACCGAGACTGCCTCGCTGTTCAGCCCTGATTTCGCAGTGATGCTCGGGCCGTTGCTCCAGCTCGGACTCGGGTTTTATTTCGGGGTTGTTGTGCTTGCGGTTGTGACGTGGGTGGTCGCGCGCCGATACGAGCCGGGGTGGCTCGTACCCGTCTGTTTTGCGTGGTACTACACGCTTCTCGCGACGGTTCAAGTGCGGTTCGCTGGCCAGTTGGCAATAATCATCGCGCCGTTCGCCGGAACCGGACTCTTGTATCTGCTCGCGGCGGTCGACATTGCTCGCCCTGTGGATGTGCTTGGTCACGCGAGCAGAACCAGTGACATCGTGGATACGACTCGGCCACAGCGGCGTACAGGTGAAGGCAGTGGTGGGTCCCTGCTCGATCGCGTCAACGACACCAACGACACACACGGGGTGGCCACGCTGCGGCTACCGTCTGACAACAGCACACGCGGTTACCTGGTCGCGACGGTGGCGCTCGTCTTAGCTGTAATTGAGGGCGCTAAGCCCCCTTCCTCAGCGAGCACCGACCGAAGGGAAGGTGCGAGCAGGGAGGGGATACAGCGCCCGCACGAGTTGTTTGCACAGTGTCCGCCACATTTACTACTCTTCCGGTCGAGGAAGGTAGTACGATACTCACCACGTCTCCGACAGTGTTCAAGCGTGGTTCGAAACGGCGAAGCCGTTTCGTCATCACGAAAGACGCGATGCGTCTTTCGAACGACGACAAGAAGCGCGCACTGTCGGTTGTGGCTGAGTGTCCATTCGGTAGGAGTGGGACACTCCGAACCACCCGTGAAGGGAAGTCGCCTGCGGAGTCTGGAACCGTCCCCAGAACGTTTCGCGTTCTGGTGTGCGAACGAATCGCAGAGCGATTCGTCAACGCTGTGCCCACGTCGGGTGCAAGTTTCGACGCCGAAACAGGAAGTCGTTCGAGAATCGAAGATTCTCGTGATCCCGAAAATCTCCGATTTTCGGACGACCCTGTCCTCAACAAGCGAGGGGCGAGTAGCCCCGAGCGCGGTAGGGCAGGGTAGTTCACTGTTCAACCTCATTCTTGTGCCGATGCTTGTTGGGCAGACAACACACGACCGGGCGCAGTTCGACGCCGCCCAGACGATTGACGCTCACGCCGACACTGCCGCCCGTGAGTATCCCGAAAACTTCGTGTTGAGTCGGTGGAGCGACAACCGAATGTACAACTACTTCGTGAGCGGTGAGGCTCAAAGCTACGGCTACGCACAGAGCAATTACGCGCAGTTCCTCGCGGCGGGGGATCCCGATAGCTGGTACGACCGCTTCCAAGGGCGGGTCGGGTACGTGGTAATTACAGAACAATCGACCACACTCCCAACTAACACGACGTATGTAGCGCTGTATGAAGGGTACGGCGTGGGAGCTAACCAGACGACTGCGACCGGCCACTTCCAGCTGCTTGAGACAGCAGACGGCGTGCGAACGTTTGGGGTTGTTCCCGGCGCCGTCATTGAAGTCTCCGACCCGTCAGGCGAACAGGTGACAGCGACGACCACCGTGATAATCGGCGATGAGACACACACCTACACCCGGACCACGTCGGTCACAGATGGATCCGCGACGATTCGCGTCGCCCATCCTGGCGAGTACACCGTTGGGAATCGTACCGTTACTGTGACCGCGGAGGACGTCCTCGAAGGCAACCAGACAGAGGTGACCTCCTAACAGTCGCTCACAGACGGAGAGCTCGGCGGACAATGGACCGGTACGAGCGATTGGAGGAGTGGCCTGTCCGAAACCACACCGCGCGACCGCTGCGTGACGCGCTGCTGGAGAGCTGGGATCCGCAGTATGCGGCCGATCCTCGACCTCTCATACAGCCCGCTGCCCGTCTCACAGCTATGCCGTCGTACAGCGAGGAAGAGCTCCTCGAAGAGATCTGTCGCGTGGCCACGGTTGGTGACGCTCCAGCAGTTCCGCGAACACAGCGACGTCGCCGACACAACGATCATGCCGCGGTTCGGCTCATGGATCGATGCCGCCAAGGAGTACGAATCAGGGAACGACGAATACACCGCGTTCCGCTACCGGTTCGACCTCCAGGATGGCTCGGGCGACCTGCGTGACCTGGACGTCGGCGTGAAAGACAACATCGCCGTCGCGGGCGTCCCGGTGGCCTATGGCTCCCGCGCTATCAACTTCGTTCCGTCCTATCACGCCACCGCAGTCTCGCGGTTCGGCTTCGTCGACTTCGCCCCGTCGCTCGACCACATCGGAACGCTCGCGACGTCCGTCGAGACGGCCGCCCACGTCGTCGACAGCATAACCGACGCGGACGTCGCTGCGACCGTACGCGACACCGCTGAGGAACTCGTCGACCGGGCTGTACCGTCGACGACGTCTCGGTTCCCGAGCACACGGCCTCGTCTACGCCCTGACGACGGTAGAGAGCTGTGAGTTCTCGCCGCTACTGTTGAACAACGGGTACGTGTGCGGCACGGGGATCGGGTACAGCGAGGGGTGGCGCCAGGCGCTCTCCGAATTCATGTCGGCATCATCCTCAGAAATTTCCGATTTCTGATGGGCTGCACAAGAGCTGTCGCTCTTATGAACGTCGGGGAAGTCGCGGTGGAAGGTGATCGGGATGTCTCCGAGTTTCGAGAACACAGTTGCGTCCGACCACTCGTGTTCTTGAGCTTGAAGCCGGATTGACTGTAGGTGAAACTGCGGTACCCGTCGAGTGCCTTCCACTTGAGCGTCCCGACGCGGTGGCCGTTCTTCTTGTGACCCCGGAGCGTCGAAAGATTGGCGTACAACCGTTGGACGACCTTCTGTAGTACCTATAAGTGAACTTGTTTCAGGTCGTTCCACCACTTCTTGAGGCTCGGCAAGAGTTTCTGTTCGGAGTACGCTGGGTGTCGTCGTTTCGGTTGAGTCAGTGGAGGAAGTGGTTGTAGACCTGTCTACAGGTATCGACAGTCCCTCGATAATTGTGCTTCGAGTGCGTCGGACGGTCGGAGCCGATACCTGTAGTTGTAGTTCATCAAGGGGGTTACTCGTCGGTGGGGTCGGAAGTCCGGACGATTTTCACGTCCGCTCCACGCCAATCCTTCGGGACGAGAACGTGTGCCCCGTTTCCGGTGGCTTTGGCCGTCTCGGCGATGAATTCGTGGCCTTCTAGTTCGTGTCTGTCCATCGTCTGAGTTTACACTTTATTTCAAGGTAAGGGTGGCGATTTCGTGGGTCTGTGGGCCGAGTGTGGAGAGTGTTTGAGAACTGTGCGGCGTTGACAAATCACTTTGCGATTCGTCCACACACCAGAAATCTTCAATTTCTGGGACGTTGACGAGAGCAACGCTCTCGTTCGCGCACAAATCTTTGCTCTTGTGACGCTGTATCCCCTCCCTACTCACTCGCTGCGCTCGCTCGTTGAGGAAGGAGCCTTATCACCTCAATACAGGTAAACTAGCGCTGGAGCGTCTGACACGGTGTTCGTCCCGAAAATCAGGAACGGTAATAGCCCACAAGCCTTTTGTACGCGTTGCACGTCAGGTTCTCCCGATGACGAGGGGACTGAACGTATGAAGCTGGCAATGATTGGGTTCGGCCAGGCCGGTGGCAAGATCGTCGACAAGTTCGTCGCGTACGACAAAGAACACGGTTCAGATATCGTCCGCGCCGCAGTCGCGGTCAACACAGCCAAGGCCGATCTTATGGGTCTCGACCACATCCCGGAGAGCCAGCGAGTGCTCATCGGGCAGTCCCGCGTGAAGGGACACGGGGTCGGAGCCGACAACGAACTCGGCGCGGAAATCGCCGAAGAAGATATGGACGAGGTTCAGGGGTCCATCGACTCCATCCCCGTCCACGAGGTGGACGCGTTCCTGGTCGTCGCCGGGCTCGGCGGCGGCACAGGCAGCGGTGGCGCGCCGGTCATCTCGAAGCATCTCAAGCGCATCTACACCGAACCGGTTTACGGACTGGGCATTCTGCCGGGCTCGGACGAAGGGGGTATCTACACGCTCAACGCCGCACGCTCCTTCCAGACGTTCGTCCGTGAGGTGGACAACCTCATGGTGTTCGACAACGACGCCTGGCGGAAGACCGGCGAGTCCGTTCAGGGCGGCTACGACCAGATCAACGACGAGATCGTCAAGCGGTTCGGCATCCTCTTCGGTGCCGGCGAAGTCGAGCAGGGTGGCGAAGTGGCCGAATCCGTGGTCGACTCTTCGGAGATCATCAACACCCTCGCGGGTGGCGGTGTCTCCACCGTGGGCTACGCCCGCGAGGAAGTCGAGAACACCGGCGGTGGTGGCGGCCTGCTCTCGCGGCTCACCGGCGGCGAAGAGGAGGATAATCTCGATACTGCACACACGACCAACCGCATCACGAGCCTCGTTCGCAAGGCCGCACTCGGGCGACTGACCCTCCCCTGTGAGATCGAGGGCACCGAACGCGCGCTGCTCGTGATGGCTGGCCCGCCGAAATACCTCAATCGGAAAGGCATCGAGCGCGGGCGGAAGTGGCTCGAAGAGCAGACCGGCAGCATGGAGGTCCGGGGCGGGGACTACCCCGTCACCGGCGCGAACTTCGTCGCGAGCGTCATCCTGCTCTCGGGCGTGAACAACGTCCCGCGCATCAAGGAGCTCCAGCAGGTGGCCATCGAGGCCCAGGAGAACATCGAGGAGATCCAGCAGGAGAGCGACGACAAACTCGAAGGACTCGTCAACGACGACGAAGACGAGCTCGAGTCACTGTTCTAACCCCGCCGTCCCCTCGTGCAGCTTTTCGTCCCGTTCGCAGCCGAACGCCCGAAGACCCGCCTCTCGGCCGTTCTCGACAACGACGAGCGCCGCGAGCTGTCCCGGGCGATGCTCGACGACGTGCTCGACGCGCTCGAACGCGCCGCGCCCGTCTCGCCGACGGTGCTCGCGACGGCACCGTTGGAGAGTAACCACCGAGTCGTTGTCGACGACCGGCCGCTGACGGAGGCGGTCAATGCACGACTGGGGTCCGCTCCCACCGCGGTGGTGATGGCAGACCTGCCGTTGGCCACACCCGACGCGTTGGGCCCGCTATTCGAGACCTCCACAGACCTCGCTATCGCGGCCGGGCTCGGCGGCGGCACCAACGCGTTTCTGGCCCGTGACCCCGCCTTCCACGTCGACTACCACGGCGCCTCTTACCTCGACCATCTCGCGATTGCCGAGAAGGCGGGGCTCTCCATCACCGAAATCGATTCCCGGCGGCTGGCGGTCGACGTGGACGAACCAGAGGACCTCGCGGAACTCCTGCTCCACGGCGAAGGCGCCGCCCGGGAGTGGCTGGTCGACGCCGGCTTTGAACTCGACACTGGCAGTGGCCGAGTCACCGTCGCCCGCAGCGACGGCCGGATGTGAAAGCTTCTTGCCCCCCGCCGAGAGAGTCTGACTGTGTTCCCGGCCGCTGCGGAGTACGGCGTCGACGTGACCGTCGATGAGCGCGAAGTCGATCGACTGCTCGCGGTCACGCCGGTGGATGTCGACCCTGCACCGGCGCTCACCTTCTCCCGGAACGTCTTCATCCCGCTGACGACCGCCTGCCGCTACACCTGCACCTACTGCACCTACTACGACGTGCCGGGCCAGGCGACGCTGCTGAGCCCCGAGGAGATCCGTGAGCAGTGCCGCATCGGCGCCGACGCCGGCTGTACGGAGGCGCTGTTCACGTTTGGTGACGACCCTGACGAACGCTACACCGAAATTCACGACCAGCTCGAGGCGTGGGGCCACGACTCCATTCACGAGTATCTCCGCGAAGCCTGCGAAATCGCACTGGAGGAGGGGTTGCTCCCGCACTCCAACCCCGGCGACCAGACCCGCGAGCAGATGGAGACGGTCGCGCCGGTCAACGCCTCGATGGGCGTGATGCTCGAGACCACTGCCGACGTACCCGCCCACTCGGGTGGCCGGCGCAAAACGCCGGGCCAACGGCTCAACACCATCGACATTGCGGGCGCGCTTGGGGTTCCCTTCACCACCGGAATTCTGGTGGGCATCGGCGAGGGGTGGCGCGACCGGGCCGAGAGCCTGCTCGCCATCAGGGCACTCCACGAGCGCCACGACCACATTCAGGAGATCATCGTCCAGAACGTCGTTCCCAACGAGCGCAGCGACTACGAGAAACCGAGCGTAGAGACGATGCGCCGCGTGGTCGCGATGGCCCGTGCCGCGCTGCCGGCGGAGATTTCGGTGCAGGTGCCGCCGAACCTCACCCCCGCCCGCGAGCTCTTGGACTGCGGCATCGACGACCTGGGCGGCGTCTCGCCGGTGACGGAGGATTACATCAATCCCGAGTACGAGTGGCCAGCACTGCAGGAGCTGGGCGACACCGCCGACGAGGCGGGTGTCCCGCTCTATGAACGGCTGCCGACCTACGACCGCTATTTACCAACGAATCTCCGCCGCGACGGGTTCGATGGCCGACTTGCAGAGCCGCCGGCGACCCGCGACAGCTGGCTCCCCGATGCCGTTCTGGCGCGTATCGAGGCGGACGACGTCCACGGCGAGCGGTTCCGGCGCGTTGCACGGCGGGCAGGGCCACTCTCGCTCCCGGATTAAGCGTCGCCTTCGGACTGGTAGGGCTCGCCGACGGCCTCCCGGGGCAACAGCCCCATCACCTCGCTCTCCAAGTCCGCAGCGGAGTCGAAGCTATCGGCTGTGGAGTCGGCGACGACGCCCGCCAGCGGCGTGGTGCCGTCGGCGAGCCGGAGCGTCACACCCTCGCAGGCCGCCACCGCCTCCTCCGGGGTGAGCGGGTACGAGAGCGCCGATAGCGCGTCCTGTAGCTCCTTCAGTTCGAGTTCGTTCTCCATATCCATACGGTTCGGCGCTGGCGCCTTAGTTATGCAGCCCGCGAGCGCCGAGAGGAGTGTACCTTCGATTGCAACACGACCAAAGGCGCACAATGGGCCGGTCAGTCCCGGTGATACCGACCCTGGCGGCACCGGAGTCGACCGGAACGACGTCGAGAGCTGACCAAACGAGAGCTGGGAAGGTCGACAGTTCTTTGCGACACCCGTGATAGCCACCGTTCATGAGTATGATTGCGTTGCAGTTCGGACTCGGCGGCACCGAGCTGTTCGGCGTCGCCCTGAGTGCGCTCGTCGGCAGGCTGGTGGCGTTCGTCGTCGGCTTTCTGCTGGTCTGGCTCCTCGGCCGGCTCGTGCTGATCCCGCTCGTGCTCCGCCTGCTGGAGGCTCGTGGCTTCACGCAGGCGCTCCGTGGGCTGACGAAGAGTCTCGCAAACCTCCTGGTGGTGTTCGCGGCGGTCGCCGTCGCGTTCATGGCCGCCGGCTTCCCCAGCTTCCTCACCGCCGCGGCGACGCTTTCTGGTGCGCTCGCGCTGGCGCTCGGCTTCGCCGCCCAGGACCTTATCGGCAACTTCGTCGCCGGCGTGTTCATCATCAAAGACGAGCCGTTCAACGTCGGCGACTGGATCGAGTGGAACGACAACGCCGGCCGCGTCGAGGCGATCGATCTCCGGGTCTCCCGGGTCCGGACGTTCGACAACGAGCAGATTACCGTCCCGAACGGTGAGCTCGCCAACAACGCCGTCACCAACCCCGTCGCCTACGACAAACTGCGCCAGAAGTTCGTCTTCGGCATCGGCTACGAGGACGACATCGGGCAGGCTCGTGAGGCCATCGTCGAGGAGATAGCCGGGCTCGAGGGCGTGCTCTCCGAACCGCTGCCGGACACCCGCGTCACCGAACTAGGTGATTCTGCCGTCGGCATTCAGGCCCGCTTCTGGATCGACAACCCCGACCGCAGCGACTTCGTCGCAGTCCGGAGTGAGGCGGTCCAGGCGGTCAAGGAGCGCTTCGACGCCGAAGGCATCGACATGCCCTACGTCTACCGCCAATTGACGGGCGAAATCGACGTTGTCGACGTGACCCCCGAACCCGCGGAGAACTAATCCAGACCGCGGCCGCGTCGTTTGGACTGAGAAATTTCTGTTTCCACGCTATCGGCGATCGAAAGCGCTGGTCAGCGACTCTCGAGGAACCGCTCCATGCGGTCAGTCGCCTCGCGGAGTTCGTCCATCCCCGTCGCGTACGACACTCGGACGTAGCTCGCGCCACCCTCGCCAAAGACGCTCCCGGGGACGACGGCGACGCCCTGTTCGTTCAGGAGGGCTTCGGCGAACGCCTCGTCGTCGGCGCCGGGGCAGGCCGGGAACGCGTAGAACGCGCCCTCGGCCTCGAAGCACTCCAGCCCCATCTCCTCGAATCGTGAGAGCATGTACCGCCGGCGGCGGTTGTACTGGGTGTGCATCTCCTCGACGGCGTCGTCACACGACCGCAGCGCCTCGAGTCCGGCGAACTGCGCAGTCGTCGGCGCCGAGAGCATCGTGTACTGGTGGACACGGTTCATCGCCTCAATGGCGTCCGTCGGCCCCAACGCGTAGCCTAACCGCAGCCCCGTCATCGCGTAGGCTTTCGAGAAGCCGCCGAAGACGACGGTTCGCTCGGCCATCCCCGGCAGCGTGGCGATGGAGGCGTGCTCCCGCCCGTAGGTGAGCGCGGCGTAGATCTCGTCGGCGAACACCGACAGGTCGTGCTCGCGGGCGAACGCCGCCACGGGTTCGAGTTCCTCGGCGGTCATCACCGCGCCAGTGGGGTTGTTGGGGTAACAGTAGATGAGCGCATCCGCATCAGCGGCGCCTGCCGCTGCAAGCGAGTCCGCGGTGAGTTTGAACCCCGCTTCTGCTCGGGTGGGCACGGGGAGGATGTCGGCCCCAGCGAAGCGCGCTGTGGGGGTGTAGGAGATGTAGGAAGGCTGCGGGACCGCAACGGTGTCTCCCGGGTCCACTAGCGCCCGCATCGCGAGGTCGACCGCCTCGCTAGCGACGGTGGTGACCAGCACCTCCTCACCCGGGTCGTAGGAGAGGTCATAGCGTGTGACGTGGTCGGCAATCGCCGCCCTGAGGTCTGCCCGGCCGCGGTTGGTCGTGTAGGAGGTGCGGCCGCGTTCCAGCGCGTCGATAGCCGCCGCACGGACCGCCCACGGTGCCGAGAAATCCGGTTCACCCACACCAAGCGAGATAACGTCCTCGGCCTCTTCAGCCAGTTCGAAGAATCGTCGGATGCCCGACGCCGGGGTCCGTTCGACCCGGTCAGCAGTTTTCATGGGGAAACCGAGAGCCGCTCGTCGTCGTCGTAGTCGCCGAACTCGATACCCCGGCGCTTGTACGTATCCATCACGAAGTGCGTGACCGTCTGGGTCACTTCGGGGATTGGGGCAATCTGGTCGGCGACGAAGCCCGACACCCCGCGCATGGAGTCATCGACCACCACCAGCGAGAAGTCGTAATCGCCGGAGACGAGCCGCAGGGTCTCCACTTCGGGGTATTTCGCGATGCGGCCGGCGATATCATCGTACTTAGTTTCGCGGTCCAACTCCACGTTGAGTTCGACGTGGCCTCGACGCGCTCGTCGGCAACTTCGCTCCAGTCGACGACGGCCTGATAGCCGTGGACGATGCCGTCGGCTTCGAGATCATCGATGGCGGCCTCAACCTCGCTCTCGGAGAGGTCAGTCTGCCGGGCCAGATCCGCCGTGCTCTGGCGGGCGTCGGTCAGCAACAGGTCCAGCAGCTCCCGCGTGTCGTCCATACCGAGGGGTTGTGGCGGCTGGTGAAAGGCTTTTCTCGGGTGTGTGGCTACTCCTCCAGCAGCGGCGTCCCATCTGCGTGTAGCCCCAGCGTCGGGCCGTACGGACCGCCGTCTATCTCCACCCGGCGTGTCGTCTCGTAATCCGTCGTGCGTTCGGCCAGTGGCCGGCCGATGGCGCTCACCATCTCGACGTAGTCGGCGACGCTGCGGAACTCCCCGTACTGGCCGCCAGCGCGCTTGGTGATTTCTTCTGAGAGGATGGTGCCCATGAAGTCGTCGGCGCCGCAGTTCAGCAGCTTCAGCCCGTGTTCGTCGCCGGATTTGACCCACGACGACTGGATGTGGTCGATGTTGTCGAGGAAGAGCCGTGCGACGGCCACGAGCAGTTCGTCCTCGTCGAGAGTGGCTCCCGAGTCGACGACGCCGGCCTCGTACAGCGGCGTCTGCTGGTGGATAAAGGACAGCGGCACGAACTCCGTAATTCCGCCTGTACGGTCCTGCAGGTCCCGGATGACTTTCAGGTGCATCGCGCGGTGCATCTCGTTCTCGACGTGGCCGTACATCATCGTCGAGGTGACTGGCAGCCCCGCTGCCATCGAACCCTCCATCGCATCCACCCAGGCCTGGGTGTCCATCTTCCCGGGGCAGATGACGTCCCGAACTTCGTCGACCAGAATCTCGGCGGCGGTGCCGGGCGCCGAATCGAGGCCCGCATCGCGTAGCCGGGCGTAAATCGACTCGTAGCTCCGGTCGGTGCCACGGCGGGCGTGATAGGCCTCTTCAGGTGTGATGGAGTGGAGGTGGACGCCGTCGACACTCATCGCCCGGAGCTGGTCAACGTAGGTGCCGGGGTCCGTGCGGTAGCGCTCGGGTGGCGTGTAGTTCACCTGGCTCGCTGGGTCGTCGTACCCCTGAAGAATCTCGTGGTGGTCGTCGTCGAGCGCGAACGCAGGGTGGAGTCCCGAGACGGAGGTGACTTCGTACACGCCGCGGTCCACGGCGTCCTGCACGACCGCGCGGCTCTCGGCAGGGGTCTTGGTGAAGCCGGTGTGGTCGGCGTCGCTGCCCTCCTCGAAGGCGTGTGCAGAGTTCTTGAAGTTACAGAAGAGGCAGCCGGTGTTGCAGGCGGTGGTGACGTTGTTGTTGACGTTGGCGACGAAGGTGACCGCCTCGCCCACCACGTCCGCGCGACGGCGGTCCGCGAGTTCCAACACGCGCTCCTTGCGCTGCTGGTCGATTCCCGAGGTGGAACTCCCCGTGGTCAGCAGTTCAACGGCGTCGTCGACGCGCAGTCGTTTCCCGTCGGCAGCCTTCGCGAACGCGTTCTCGAAGGACTGGTCGGTCGCCGGCGTGTGCTCGAACTCGAGCCCATCCGGATCGAGGTCGGCCGCCCTGGACATAGCTGTAGGCGGGTGGCGAACGTGAAAAGCCGACCGGTCAGGGCAGTCGAGGTTTCGGCGGGCCAGGGAACCTCGGAAGGGGGCAACGGCTGCGCCGGGGCGTAGCTTCTTCCGCACCCGGCGCCCACGCCAAGGCATGCACGACGTGTCGTTTCTCGCTGCTCTGGCCCTCGACGGAAGCGTCGAGACGTCGGCAGCCCACCGCGAGCGCTACACCAGCGACGCCGGCGTCGAGGAGTTCGGCCACCTCAATGTGACCGACGACGGCCCCGACGCTGTCGTCTACGCCGAATCGACCGCCGACGTGTCGACGATGCTCGCAGCCTGCACCGAACACGGGGTTCCCGTCACGCCCTACGCCGCCGGAACCGGACTCGAAGCGGGCGCCGTCCCGGTCGAAGGTGGCGTTTCGCTCGACCTCACCGGATTGGACCGGATTCTCGACGTGCGCCCCGAAAGCCTGCAGGTCGACGCAGAGGCAGGAGTGCTCGGTGGCGACCTGAACGAGCGCCTCGAGCGTGAGGCGTTGTTTCTCCCGCCGTTGCCCTCGTCGGCGGAAATCTCGACGCTGGGCGGGATGGTCGCCACGGACGCAGCAGGGATGGGGACCGTCAAATACGGCGAGGTGGCCGACTGGCTGCTGGAGGCCGAGGCCGTACTGGCCGACGGGACCGTCGTCGAGGTCGGGAGCAAGGCCCGGAAAACGTCGGCTGGCTACAACCTGAAGGACCTGCTCGTGGGAAGTGAGGGAACGCTCGCAGTCGTCACCAGAGTCACCTTCCGGTTGGCAGGACTCCCCGAGCAGCGCCGTGGCGGTCGCGCGACGTTCGGGAGCCTCGACGACGCCGCGGCGGCCGTCGCCGACGCGGTCGGCTCGGGGGTCGACCTTGCGAAGGTGGAGCTACTGGACACGGAGACAGTGCGGATGGCCAACACCTACAGCGACATCGGGCTCCCTGAGCGGCCGACGCTGTTCGTGGAGTTCCACGCCGACCACGGCATCGAGACGGAGGTCGCGTTCTGTGAGACGGTGTTCAACGCCCACGGGCTGGAGACGTTCGACATCGCCGAGGACGAGGGAGCGATGGCCGAGCTCTGGAAAGCCCGCAAGGACCTCACCTACGCGCTGGAGCTGTTCGACCCCGACCGCACCCAGCTCCAGCCCGGCGACATCACTGTCCCCATCGGGCGCTACGCCGAGATGGTGCGCGAGGCCAAAGCCCTCGGCGAGGAGTACGGGCTCGCCGTCCCTTGTTTCGGCCACGCCGGCGACGGCAACGTCCACTTCTCCATCATCGCCGACCCGGAGGACCCCGACGAGGTGAGCCGGGCCAACGACTGCTACGACGCCATCATCGAGCGGGCGCTCGACCTCGACGGCACCGTCACCGGCGAGCACGGCATCGGCGCCGGAAAGCGCGGCCATCTCGAGAGCGAGCACGGCAAAGCGGGCGTCGACCTGATGCGCCGGGTCAAACGCGCTTTCGACCCTGACGGAATCCTGAATCCGGGGAAGGTGCTCCCCGACCCGGTCGAGACGGACAGCGAGTAACCACGAACGAGCATATCTCCAGTGGAAAGAGAGGGGTAGTAGCCACCGATGTGAAGATTGAAGGCGTCGCGGCCCCCCGCTCCGGGCGTGACCAGCGTCAAGGAGTTCCGGGTGGACCGCGAGCCGACCGACGAGGCGCTCGGCCGGGGGCGGTTCGTGTTCACCGACGACTACTCCGTCTTCGACTGGGGCCGGATGCCCGACGAGATTCCGGGGAAGGGCCAGAGCCTCTGCACCATGGGCGCCGACAACTTCGAACGGCTCGAAGACGCCGGTGTGCCCACGCACTACCGCGGCGTCGGGTCCGACGGAAAATCGCTCGCTGAGGCCGAGGCCGCTCCCCGAGAGATGGCGATCGACCTCACGGTCGTGCCCGACCTCCCGCACGGCGAGGCCGGCTACGACTACGACGCCTTCCACGATGCAGCCGGGAGCCACTATCTCGTTCCGTTAGAAATCGTCTTCCGAAACGCCGTCCCGGTCGGGTCGAGCCTACGCTCCCGAGCGGAGCCACGCGACCTGGGGCTCGACCGCGATTCGTGGCCCGACAAGGCGGTCTCGCTCCCCAAACCCGTCGTGGAGTTCTCCAGCAAGTTCGAGAAGCAGGACCGGTATCTCGACGCTGAGGAGGCCGCCGAGATTGCCGGCCGGGCCGGCCTCAACGCCCTCCGGGAAACAGCCCTCGCCGTGAACGAGGTCATCACCGAGCGGGCCGCCGAAACCGGGTTCGTCCACGAGGACGGCAAAATCGAGTGTCTCTGGGTCAACGGCGAGGTCCGGGTCGCCGACGTGGCGGGAACGTTCGACGAGAACCGCTTCGCCTACGACGGCCAGGAACTCTCGAAGGAAGTCGTGCGGCAGTTCTACAAGGAGTACGACCCGGCGTGGGTCGAGGCAGTGAGTGAGGCGAAAGGTCAGGCAATTGAAGCGGGCGTTGCAGACTGGAAATCACGCTGTGATGATTCGCCAGAGCAACTGCCAGAGTCCGTCGTCGACACCGTCGCCGACATGTACGCCGCCGGCGCAAACGCCTACACGGGCAAGTCGTGGTTCGATGCGCCGGATATCGGGGCGGCCGTGGATGCAGTGCGGGAGCTGTAGCTGTCGGAGTTTTTGTAGGCGAACCTCGAGCACTCGCCAGTGCCCGCATCGTCGGTGACCCGCCACGTATGGTGGTTGGCGGTAGTCGAAACCGATAGCCGAGAAGCGGCCCGGGGCCGGCGAAACAGGTTCGTCACCGGGACGGTGAAATACACATCCGTGTATATCCGAAGCCGACCACAATCTCTTTTAGGCACGGACGACCAGTTCCGCGTAATGACCGCCTACACCGCGACGGTGACGGTGCGGCTGAAACGCGGCGTGCTGGACCCCGAGGCCGACACCACCCGGAAGGCGCTGGAGCGCCTCGGTTTCGACCTCGACGGGCTTCGGTCGATGGACCAGTTCGAGGTCGACCTCGACGCCGAGAGCGAGGACACCGCCGCAGACCGCGCCGACGAGATGGCCCAGCGGCTGCTGGCGAACCCGACGCTCCACGACTACGAGGTCGTTGTCGAGGAACGGGGCGCATGACTGTTTCTGTGGTACAATTCGGCGGGTCGAACTGCGACCGCGACGCCGTTCGGGCGCTCACACACCTCGGCATCGATGCTGAGCGTGTCTGGCACGAAGACGGCCTCCCGGCCGACGCGGAGGGAATCATCCTCCCCGGCGGCTTCTCCTACGGCGACTACCTTCGGGCCGGCGCGATGGCCGCCCGCTCGCCAGTCATGGACGAGGTCCGCGCTGCCGCCGAGGACGGGGTCCCAGTGCTCGGCGTCTGCAACGGCGCCCAGATTGGCAGCGAGAGCCGACTCACGCCCGGTGCCTTCACCACGAACCGCAGCGCGCGCTTCCAGTGTGAGGACGTCTACCTGCGCGTCGAGAACGCGGACACGCCCTGGACCGCCGCCTACGACGAGGGCGATGTGCTCTCGATCCCCATCGCTCACGGCGAGGGCCGCTTCGAAATCGAGGCCGACCGCCACGAGGAACTGGTCGCCGAGAATCGTGTGCTCTTTCGCTACTGCGACGAGGACGGGAACGTGACGGAGGAGGCGAACCCCAACGGCTCGACGGACAACGTCGCCGGCATCCTGGGAGAGTCGGACACCGTCGCAGTGCTGATGCCCCACCCCGAACGGGCGACGCTTCCGGAACTCGGGAGTACGGACGGGCAAGGCGTTCTTGGTGGGTTCGCGTAAGGTTTTGTTGCTGCTTTCAGGGGCGTTTGTGACGACAGGATAGCTGATGGTCGGTGGCCGCATCAGCGACAGCGGGTCTATCGTTGACCACTTGTACAGCACCGCCTTCTACTGCCGCGGCCTCAAGCCTCCCCAACCGATTCGCTCACTCGCTTTGCTCGTTCGCACATCCCTCGCGCTGGCTCGCGGGCGAAGCCGCTCGCGTTTCGCGCCAACCGCCGCGGTGCGGTCGCGGTGCGGTCGCGGTGGACGCTCGCGGTCGTCGACGAGAGCGTCGCTCTCGGTAACGCGTGGGGAGGATGCGGGGAAGACCATCGCGGGGCGGTGCGGCTCCTCCAAGGTCTCGGGAACTCCGCGGTGTTGTTTGGGGCTGCTGAAGCGTTGCTGATTGTGTTTATTTGACCACAAGCATCACAGCCGATCGACAAAACACAGAACCCACCCAAAACCGAGAATTACCCACCTACCGCGCTAACGGCATATTGTACGACGCTTCCTCCTCCTGCACTAACTCCCACGTCAGTTCACACTCACACGAAACCTGCTCGAACACAGACGGGTCCTGCCGCAGATCGAAATCCTTGATTGCACGCTGAACCCGATCGTCACACTCCCCGCAGTTGTGCGCGCCGCGGTCCGAGCCGTGGCCCACAGGATCAGACACAACGATAGCGTCGGCGTCGGCCGTCGTGCGCAGCACTTCTGCGACCGACCAGAGCCACGGCGGCCGGTAGCCGCCCTCGAAGAACAGTTCGTCCACCATCGTGTATCGCTGGACGTTACAGGGGTTCATCGAGACGGTGTGGCAGCCGTCGACGGCCGCACAGCGCCGGACGCTCGACTGCATGTCCTCCATGGCCTCCCGCTCTGAGAGGAACGGCGGCTTCATCAGCAGATACGCCTTCACACCGCCGCCGCCGGCCTGTGCCTTCACACAGGCGTCCTCGAAATCAGCGAAGTCGAAGTATTTGTTCACACAGTCGTGGCGCACGCGGTCAGTCGCGGTTTCGAGGCCCACCGCCACGTCGGTCTCAAGACCCTGCTCGGTGAACTCCCGAACCTTCTCTCGGTCGACGAAATCCGGGAGGGATTCGACGACGATGCGGTCTCGGTCACCGAACGTCTCGGCGATCGCCTGTCGGGTCTCAGCCGGTACCTCGCGCTCGTCGAGGAACGAGCCAGAGGTGTAGATCTTCACCAGGCCGGACGCCTCGTCGGCTTCCTCGGCCTCGTGGTCGAGACAGTGCTGAATCTGGTCCATGAGTGCCTCGTGGCTCACGCTGCCGCCCTCGACGGACTCGGCGACGTAGCCACACATCGTACAGCCGCCGGCACGGGCCCAGCGGCAGCCGCCGGTGTTGAGGATGATGGTGAGGGACTGGTAGACACCGTCGGGGGTGTTGTCCTCGTCGAGCCACACTCGGGTCGGCGCGTGGGGGTCGTAGCTCTGGTCGTTCTCGGCGCGGATGTCGCGCATCACCTGATTGTGCGCGTCCATCCCCCGCCCGCGTTCGTACACTTCGGGCGTCGACTTGCTCATACGCGAGATGGGCGCGGCACGGGGAAAACCGCTTCGACAGGCCCGGCGACGCCGGGACGCGACGGCGACGGCTCCGCCTCCGACCGGGAGTGTCACGGCCCCGGCCAGCGAAATCGTGATTGGTTCGCTCCACGCCACCCCATTCAGCAGTCGTCTCACAGTTCACTCCCGAAACAGAGATAGTCGCCATTCTGTTGTGAGCCAGCCCACTGGGTTTGGAACTCATCCCCGCCCTCGGCCCACGCCGAGCAGCCACCAACCGGCCGTTCCGAGTGCAGCGCCGACGGCGTTAGCAACAGCGTCGGCCAACGACGTAGCCCGGGTTGGGAGCGGCCCCTGCAGGAGCTCGACCGCGCCGCCGAACGCGACGGCGGCGGCGAAGACTGCCAGGAGAACGCGCGCCCTGCGAGCGCGAATCGCGTAGCCGAGGGCGAACGCCAGCGCGGCGTAGTCGATGACGTGGAGAAGCTTATCCAGGCCGACGCCGCTGACGGCACCACTGGCAGTGCCACCGAGCGGCACCACCGAGAACGCCAGCACCACGGCGGCGACGAGGACGACCGGCCACCAACGCGTGTTCACAACCGGAGACGGCGCCAGAGACGGGAAAACGGTTCGGCCGCTCAGACGAACGTAACCCTAATCAGTTACAATATACTGCTAACAACTAACACAATAGCGACCCAAAAGAACCGTGAACGATTACCATGACTGAACTTGGCGGTTACCAGGACCACATCGCGGAGGTCGACCTCTCCTCGGAGCAGGTCAACTACCGCGGCGTGGACGACGAGGACGCAAAGAAATACATTGGGGCACGAGGGCTCGGTGTGAAGGAACTGTTCGAAGCAGGGGCAGACGTCGACCCGCTCTCGCCGGAGAACCGGCTCTGCTTCATGAACGGTCCGCTGACGGGCACCCAGACGGTGATGAGCGGCCGCATCGCAATCGTCACGAAATCCCCGCTCACGGGGACGGTGACTGACTCCCACCATGGCGGCTGGTCCGGCGCCCGGCTCAAGTGGGCCGGCTTCGACGGCCTCGTCTTCGACGGGCGGGCCGAGAAACCGGTCTACGCCTACGTCGAGGACGACGAGGTGGAACTCCGAAGCGCGGACCACCTCATGGGCAGGGGCGTCCACGACACCATCGACGCCATCGGCGAGGAGGTCGACGGCCAAATCGGCAAAAATCTCTCGGTAATGGCCATCGGCCCCGGCGGCGAGAACGAGGTGCGCTATGCCTGCATCGTCAACGAGGACGACCGGGCCTCCGGCCGCGGCGGCACCGGCTGTGTGATGGGGAACAAGAATCTGAAGGCGGTCGTCGTGAAGTCCGGGACGCGGATGCCCAAACCCAAGGACCCCGAGACGTTCAAAGAGGGCTACCAGCAGGCGATGCAGGTCATCCAGGAGTCCGACGTGACAGCCCCCAACGAGGGCGGCCTCTCGCTCTACGGCACCAACGTCTTGATGAACATCACCGAGGAGATGGACGGCCTCCCGACAAAGAACGGGAAGTTCACCTCCACGAGCGCGTTCCGGGACGCCGGCGAAGGCGACATCGACGCCGAACGCGTCTCCGGAGAGAACGTCCGAGAGAACATTCTCGTCGACGAGCCGACCTGTCACTCCTGTCCGGTCGCGTGTAAGAAGGAAGTCGAGGTGACGGCCGAGCATAAGGGCGAGGAGATGAACGTTCGGATGGAGTCCTACGAGTACGAGTCGGCGTTCGCGCTGGGCCCGAACTCGGGCCACACCGAGCGTGACGACATCGCGGTGATGATCGACATCTGCAACGACATCGGTGTCGACACCATCGAAATGGGCAACATGTTCGCCATGGCGATGGAAGCCAGCGAGAAGGGCTACCACGACCACGAGCTCGACTGGGGCGACACCGAGCGCATGATCGACCTCATCACCGAGGTGGGCGAGCGTGACGGCGAGTTCGCCGATCTGCTCGCAGCGGGCCAAAAGCGGATGGCCGAAGCACTCGACGCCGAGGATTGCCGCCTCGACGTGAAGGGCCAGTCCATTGCCGCCTACGACCCACGCTGCATGAAGGGCATGGGCATCGCCTACGCCACGTCCAACCGTGGCGCCTGCCACCTGCGGGCCTACACGCCCGCCGCGGAGATCCTGGGCGTTCCCCAGAAGGTCGACCCCTACGAGTGGGAGGGCAAGGGCGAGCTGACCGCCACCTTCCAAGATCTCCACGCGGTGTCGGACAGCTTCGACATCTGCAAGTTCAACGCCTTCGCGGAAGGCATCGAAGAGTACGTCCTGCAGTACAGCGGGATGACCGGGATGGAGGTCACCGAGGACGAACTGTTCGAGACCGGTGAGCGCATCTACACCCTCGAGCGGTACTACAACAACCTCGCCGGCTTCGACGGCACCGACGACTCCCTGCCGGACCGGTTCGTCGAGGGCGAGGGGGCGATGCCCGGACAGGGCGGTAGCGAGGGCGAACTCTGCGAGCTCGACGAGATGAAGGCCGAGTACTACGAGCACCGCGGCTGGGTCGACGGCGTTGTCCCGGACGAGAAGCTCGAGGCCCTCGGCATCGAGGTCGGGCCAGGCACGGGCGTCAGTTCCAGCGGCAGCGGCGCGCCCGCTGACGACTGAGCGAACCGCGAAGCGGTCCGAGACGCCACCTCGGCAGTTTTTTGATGTCCTCCAACGACCTGAAAGGCGACGCAATGGCGGTGTTCACCGAACACCGGGACACCATCGTCGCTGCCGCCGCGCTCGGTATCGTGGTCCTGTTCCTGGTGTTGCTCGGCGGGTTCGGCGCGATTGGCGGCGTGTTGTTTCTCGCCGACGCGCTCGTCTGGCTGACCGTCCTCGCGGTTGTCCTCTGGCTGTTCTACCGGCTCGTGACAGCCGTCGAGCGCATCGCGGCCGCACAGGAACGACTGGCCAGCAGCCATCGCCACGAAGCGGTCACGAACGCGGCGGATTCAGCACCTAACGAGGGGCCTGCAGACGGCGACGGCAGCCCTGTGGAACGTGACGCTGACGAGGACACCACAGAGTAGGGCTGTCGGGTTTGTGGGAAGGTTCCACCCGCCAGAGGGAAACACCGGCCAGTGACGACGCCAACGCTCAGTCTCGACTGATGACGACCGCGCTGCGAATCTCCAACGCCGTCTCGAACTCTTCGCGACGGCCGACCCGGCTCCCGACGCGTTCGAGTTGGGTTTCGTGCGCCCGGCGCACCGCTTTCCACTCCCGGTCGCCCAGCGCCAACTCCGCGCCCAACGCGGGCCAGAACTCCTCAGCGACCAGAAACAGCTCTCGCTCTTCGTCGGCGTGGACCTGCTCGTACTGTCGGCGGAACGTCTCCCGCTGGCTCACGAGGTGGGCGTCGACACGGCCCAGTAGCTCGGGGAGTCGATTTGGGCCAACGCTGGCGAGGGCGGCTGCCTGCCGAAGCACGGTCCCGTCGAAGGGAATCGACGTGTTCGGCATCTACCCGCCGGCCCGCATCGCCTTCCGGCCGAAGCGCTCGACCAAGTCGGGGAGCGTCTCGGGGTCGCCCTCGAACTGGACTGTTACCTCCGTAATCTTGAGGGTGCCCCCCGCGATATCGGCCTTCGCTGAGCTGAGCGTGGCTGTCCAGTCATCCCCCTCAACAACGTCCTCCCCCTCGCCGTCAGCGGTGCCCGCGACGTGGTCGCCGCCGAGATTTCCCAGATAGCGCACGGCGAGCCGTTGTGAAATCCCCCGGTAGGCCTCCTCGGCAGTGGCTCGGCCGGAGCCGTCGGAGAGTAGCCTGTCAGTACCGCCGGCGACCGGCGGGAAGATACTCAGCGTGTCGCCCGCTTCGAGCACGGTGTCGACGCCGTCCATGTGGACCACGCCGCGGCCGTTGCGCAGGACGTTGATCTGTGGTCGCAGGTCGCCGTCCTCCAGCAGGTTGAGGTCGGCAAACTCCGCTTCGAGCGCGGCGAGCACCTCGCCCGCGGTGGCGCCGTCATCGAACTCCCGGGTGACCGTCTTCTCTCCGACGGCTTCCCGGAAGTTTGCGAAAAACTTGAGCGAAAGCTCCATACACAGCGTAGTGCGGTTTAGTACAAAAACCCTCGCGGCCGATGCACCCGTTGTGCACGCCCCCGTTACTGGTTCCAGGGCGCCGCGTCGAAGTCGACGACCCGCCGTCGTTCGTCGATGTCGTCGATTTTCTCGATGTCGGCCTCGTCCAGTTCGAGGTCCTGTGCCGCCCAGTTGTCCTGGATGTGGGCCTCGCTCGTCGCCTTCGGGATGACGATGACGTTCTCCTTCGAGAGGAGCCACGCGAGGCTGACCTGCGCGGGCGAGGTGTCGTGTTTCTCGGCGACCTCGCGGATGGCCTCGACCTCTATCACTTGGTTACGGGCGATCGGGCAGTACGCCACCAGCCAGTAGTCGTGCTCGACGGCGTGTTCGCGCAGTTCGTTCTGGGGGAGCATGGGGTGGCACTCGACCTGGTGGGCGACCAACTCGGCGTCGAGACGCTCCATCGCGGTCTCAAGCTGGTCCACCCGGAAGTTCGAGAGGCCGATATCGCGAACTGTCCCCTCGTCTTGAAGATCGTTCAGCGCGTCGATGGTCCCCTCGGCGTCGTAGCTGTTGATCGGCCAGTGGACGTACATCAGATCGATGACGTCGACACCGAGCTTCTCGGCGCTCTCGCGGGTGGTAGCGACCGCGTCATCGTAGCCCAGCTCCTCCGTCGCGATCTTGCTCGCGAGGTAGATCTCCTCACGGTCGACATCCGCCGCGGCGATGCCGTCGCCGACCGCGATCTCGTTGTCGTAGCCCTGTGCCGTGTCGACGTTCCGGTAGCCCATGGTGAGGGCTGTCCGGACGCTCTCGGCACACTGGTCGTGGTCCTCGTTCTGGTAGGTCCCGATACCGAGTCGCGGAATCTCTCGCGTGACATCCTCCCCGCCGTGAACAGAGAGGAACTACGTCCCTCAGGCAGTCGGGCGCAGCCCGACGACGACGGGGCTTCCCACACGGTGGGAATCCGACTTGGAAGGTTTCAGTCCGAAAACGCCGAGAGCGTCATCTGCGAGGGTGTCTCGCTCGTCTCCCGGTGAACTGTGGCGGTGTCACTACCGCTCCCGTCCTGTGGCGTGTCATCGCGTTCCGGTTTCCAAGGAACGCTCTCACCCCACGGGTTAGCGCGACCGGCGATGTTCGCCGCCGCGTTAATATCTGCTTGGA
>Ga0208135_100357_pt1 | contig 30076 bp, 32 predicted proteins | sample AntDeeMetag02WF5_FD_184757 | JGI IMG/M metagenome (GOLD analysis project Ga0208135, IMG submission 184757) | Saline lake microbial communities from Deep Lake, Antarctica - Antarctic Deep Lake Metagenome 02WF5 (SPAdes) (version 2) | ecosystem: Environmental > Aquatic > Non-marine Saline and...
TCCTCGTCAAGGCGGTTGACGAGAAAGTTAAGAAGCTGGTCCTCGTGGATCTCACCGTCTGCTTGTTTGGTTTTAGACACACCTTCAGCAAGCAGACGTTCTAACTAAGCGGCTTTGTGAAGTACTGAAGCTTCGTCGCGAGCTCGGAGATCGTGTCGCCGCGTTCGACGGTGGCGAGGACCTCGAGTTCGCGGCTGTAGCGCACCTACCCCGACGCCGTACCTCTATTCAACAGAGCATCTAATCCTGTTCTCAGGTGTTCTCTCCACTGTTCTTCGTGAGACTTGTAGGGAATTGGACGCCGTCTTGCGATATGAGGTCAAAGCTCCCGACCGTACGGCAGTGTAAGAATCTTGCCAAGCAGCACGTAGACGATCCGGACGAACCCGCTGCGCCCGACGGCGCCAGCGGGTTCGCCGAGTGGGCCCAGATCGCGTTGATCCTCCTGCATGCGGAACTCGACAAAAACCTCCGCGAGACTGAAGCGTGGTTCAACGACTCGAGAGCTGTCTGCGAAGAACTCAACCTTGACAGCTCCCCGGATCATACCACGCTCTGCCGGTGGGAACAGAAATTCGACATGCGTGAACTCCGCAGCCTGCTCCGCACTGCGGCGGAGCAGGCTGGCTGGAGTGGAGTCGCCGCCATTGATGCGAGTGGCTTCCAGCGTGACCAGACCAGCTATCACTACCGCAACCGCGCCGGGTTCTCGTTCCACAAGCTGAAGACCACGATTTTGGTCGATACGGACTCGCTAGCGATCAGAGATGTCCATTATACGACCAAACGCAAGTGGGATGGACACGTCGGGTTGCAGGTCTATCGGCGGAACGCCGAAGACCTGCAAGCATTCCTTGCGGATGCGAACTACTCGTGGTCCGACCTCCGAGAGGAGTGTCGCGCTGGCGCGACACGACCAGTCATCAAGCACAAAGAGCACAACGGGCTGAAGAAGGCCCATAACGCCCGACTTGACGATGACGTCTACCACCAACGGACGATGAGTGAGACAGCATTCTCGTTGCTGAAGGATGACGGTGAGAAGTTACGCTCCCGGAGCTGGCACGGCCAGTTCCGGGAGCTGACCCGAAAGTGCATCGTACATAACCTGTCGCAGGCGGCGAGTTAGGGCTCGCCGCCAGCTCCTTCTCTGGACGTATCTGCCAGAGGCATCGCCGTCATCCACCTACAGATTCTCGCAAAGTAACGTAATTTTGATGGTTGCAGAACCAACGCTCCCTGCTCTATCTACATCATCCAAATTTCAAAACCGGAAGTTCAGGTCTTTTAGCGGTGATAATTCGAATATCACCAATTCAATACTGTCGCCTTCTTGCGTTCAACAGAACATTCCCGGTGGAAGTCCTCATCGTCTTCTATTGGGTCATAGGCCCGAAATCCGTCCGTGTAGACGGTTAGCGACTCCTCCTCGTGGGTGGAGGAGGAGTCGCACAGTCGATTCGGTTGCGGATTTCGCAGGGACGATGTATCGCTGATCGCTCCCACGATCAACAAGCGTGAATACTGGCGGCTTGTCCTCGTCATACGTTCCTCGTCCACGTTTCGAGAGACCACGCGAGCGCGGCTCTTGGTCGCGCTTGCGACCTTTCTTCCCGGCAGAGACGTAGAACTCATCAATCTCGACCGGACCAACGAGAGAGACGACTGGCGCGTCGAGCGTTCTCGCGAACTGCTCGACGCACCGGTGAAGCATTCGGTAGGAAACGTCGGTTTCAGCCGCTAACTGGTGGATACTCGTGTTGAATCGAAGGAACGAGTAGAACGCGAACAAGAGCGTATCGAGGCCGATCTTCGCGTGCGCGAAGATCGTGCCGGTCTTGTCGTTGAACGTGCGGTCGCAATCCTTACAGAGATACCGCTGATACTCTCGGTAGCTGCCGTATTTGATCACCGAGTCGGACCGGCAGCGCGGGCACTCGAGGCCATCGCGCCAGCGAACCTGCTCCAGCAGGTTCGCGGCGCTTGGCTCTGAGTTTAGCACTTCAAATGGGAACATATCGGGTGACGCGAACGCGTCACCCTTGCCCGCTACGCTTCTACAGCGACAGCTCTACCCAACCAACAATCTGCTTCTGAAGAGCGGAGCTCAGTATTCCCAGTGATCTCGTCGCCGAGTTCGTGCTTGAGGAACAGAAACAGTCAGAAAGTAACTGGCATCTTCCTGCACTGAATACACGAGAATCTACTGAAAACGGTACCGGCGATTCGAATTCCCTGTAGTCGGAACGCTCTCTCGATAACCCCACTCTTTAGGAAGGGTGGAGAGTAGAAACGTCCGACTGGTGTGTGCGTTCACCAGACACAGGCTATATATCCAGTGGAGGCTATGTCGAACCATTACATCACAGCAGAGGAACATCTGCCCAACGAGGACCTGACGGAGACGACGCTCCAGATTACTGATGCGGAGACGAAGCGGATCTTCGAGGCGCGGGTTCGAATCGCCCGTGATCCCGATGAGCTCACCGATCCGCGGCCGCTACGGGTCGTCGCCGGACCGCACGAGGACGTCAGCGAGGAACGGTACGTCGAACTCATAGACGAGATCGACTCGGAGGGGATCGATGAAGACCGCCTCCGTCGGCTCGCGCGCGAGCAGGAAATGACCTCGAACATCGTCAACACCCGATCAGATGACCTCAAAGTGGTTCTACGCTATCTCGTCGAATCGGGCCAGTATGATTCGACGGCCGAGGCACTCCGGGAAATCTCGTTTCAGTACCTCGCTGAGAACCGACCCGCACTGCTGGAAACGTACGAGGACGTACGAACCGAATTCGAGGCCGACCCGCTCCGTCGTGCCCTCACAGACGGGGAATAGTCATGTCGGCCGATTCATTTCGGAAGTATCTCCGGCTTCTCGAGGACGAGGACGCCCTCGTCTCGTTCGCCGAGTCGGTGTCGTGGGACCTCGAGGCGAGCGCGGTCACGACCCTTGCGAACCGGACTGACGGTGAGATCCCGATCTTCGAGTCGGTCGAGGAAACTACGATCGACGCGGCGCTCGTTGGCGACCCGTACCGCGGTCCGCAGTGTCGGCCGTGGGAACACCTCGCTCGGGCGTTCGAACTGCCGCCCGGCCTGTCCGGAGCGGCGTACTACGAAGCTGTCATAGACCGGCTCCGATCGCCCCGCGAGCCGCGGATCGTCGACCGGAACGCGGCCCCCTGCAAGGATGTCGTCCACACCGGGACGGATGTCGACCTCCTGTCGATTCCCTGGCCGTACATCCACCGGGGCGACGGCGGGCGGTACTCGAACCTCCACACTGTCGTCGGACCGGACCCGAAGACGCGGTGGGGCCACTGGTCGAGCCACCGAATGATGATCCACGACGACGACCTCGCGAGCCTCCTCTTTCTGGCTGGCGAGCAGGCTCCGAACCTATACTATTACGAGTACGAACCGCGCGAGGAGCCGATGCCGGTCGCGGTCGTCCTCGGTACCGAACCAGCCGTCCAGTGTAGTACGGAAATGTGGATTCCGAACGGCCGAAGCGAGGCTGTCTTCGCGGGCGGACTGAAAGACGGTCCGGTCGACCTCGTCCCATGCGAGACGAACGACCTCTACGTCCCGGCGACGGCTGAACTGGTGCTCGAGGGCCGCGTGCTTCCGAACGAGCGGCTCGACGAGGGGCCGTTCGGCGATTACTTCGGTTATATGAACGGCCCGCGACGGTCCATGCCCGTGTTCGCGGTCGACGCGATAACCCGTCGGGGGGAACCGCGAGTACCGTTTTGCGTCGAGGGAACCGGCGTCGGCTACGGCCAGAACTCGAGCAGCACGCTCCAGACGGCCGCGGCCGGCCCCGACGCGACCCTCGGTCTGCAGGCGGCCGGCTTCGACGTCGCGCTGGCCGTCCCGTGGCGGTTTACCTCCCAGACCGTCTGGGTCATCGCGACGGATCGCCCGTATCCGGGCTACCTCCACGAACTGGCGAACTTCATCTTCACCACCTGGGGGATGCTCCACATCGATTTCTTCGTATTCGTCGACGCCGACGTCGACCCGCTTGACCCGCGCACCGTGCTGACTGCGATCGCGCTCGAGGCCGACCCGGACGCTGACTTTCACCAGTTCGGCGTCGAGCGCATGCCGAAGGTGCCGCTTAACATCTACCAGACCCCCGACGAGAAGGGCAGTGCCGATGTCGGCACCTCGAAAACCAAGACCGCAAAAGCGTACATCGACGCCACGAGTGATCGTCCAGCGGGGGTCAGTGGCGGAGACGAAGAACTGCGGAGGCGAGCACAGGAACTCCTCGTCGATGCGGGCGTCTCGTCGGAGGCGTTCGATCTCCTCGAATGGGGAGGTGATCGGTCGCGATGATCCCGTTCGCACAGTACCTGCGAGGACTGGCGAGCGACGGTGATCTGGTGACCATCGACGAATCCGCTGACGTACCTCCGGACGTCGTCGCGGCGGAAGCCCTTCGCGCGAGCGGGCCGGCACTCCGATACCGACGAGCCGACGGCGTCGATCTCGCAAGTGGGATGTTCAGCGGCCCGGATCAGATGCAACGCCGGGAATCGAAGTCGTGGTCGCGGTTAGCACTGGGCTTCGGCCTGAGTCCCGACGCATCGTTCGTCGCTGTACTCGATACGATTGCGGGACTCGGCCCATCTGGCGGCGACGCGGACCCGACGTACGCCGGACAGACGGCGTCGCGCACCGTCGACAGCGTCCAGGACCTGAACCTGCCGCAGGGAACCGAAGACGTCTGGCCTTCGTTGACGTTGGGCGTCGCGTCGGTATCGTCATCGGAGGGGTCACACTGGGCACCGATCCACGGCTCCGTCGTCAGCGACGATAAGCTCCGCGTGCGCACGCCGACCGCACTGTCGTCGCTGCTGGACGATGACGGAACGCTCTCGATCGCGCTCGGCGTGCCGCCGGCGGCCGTCGCGACTGCCTACCTGCTCGCCGTGACGGGGTGTGTCGACGTACCGGTGCAGGCCTGCGGCGTCGCGGACGATGTCCCACTGGTTCCGACGAACGGCGGCCTCGTTCCGAGTGCGACGGAGATAGTCGTCGAGACGACGGTCGCGGATCGGCACCCCGACTTCCAGTCGGATCGGCGCGAAGCATGGGAACACGGCGTCGCGAGCACGCCGCTTTCCCTCTCCGTCGAGCGGGTGATCGCGACCGATGATCCGGTGATCCCGTTCTCGCCTGTCGGCCGACCGCTTGCGGACGACCTGCAACTCACGGGACTAGCGACGGCGGCGATGTTGTACCGTCGTGTCAACGATTACTGGGGCATCTCACCCATCGAGTGGGTCCTGTTGCCGGCCGAGGCCGAACTCGGGATCTGCTTCGTCGCTACGAATATCCTCTACGCCGGCTTCGAATGGCAGCTCGCTAACCTCCTCTTTACGTTCTCGTCGCTGTTCGATACCGTCATCATCGTCGATGAGGGCGTCTCACCGCGCGATTTCGGACGCGTCCTCGGCGATATCTGGGTGAAGGCCCATCCGTCTCGAGACTGGATCTTCAGCGAGCCGTCCGCGCCGGCGGCGAAACGGCCGCGGTACCGTCGGGACGGGACGACTGGCGCTCGACTGTACGTGAACGCGGCCTGGGACCCCCGTTGGGAGGACTCCTACATCGCCCCGCGGGTCTCGTTCGAACGGTCGTTTCCGGTGTCTGTTCGCGACGCCGCCCGGAAGACGTGGAACGACCGTCACGATGCGGCGGCCGGAGACGGTGACTGAAGTGCGGAGACGGCCGTGTAGCCATCGTCTCTAATACATTCGTATCCTTATAATATGTAAACGAAACCGTTTACGCATTATGGAATCGGTACAATATCTCTATCGTGTTTAGTTGTGTGTAGTATATGGCTATTCCATCCGCAGAATTTACCACCATGGTTATGTAGGGGAACGGAATTCGGTGCCATGTATGGTATCAAGACACAACCTGTCTGACTACGAGGCTGAACGGGAGCAGTTCTCGTGGGACGACATCTACGCAGAAGCCGACTGGGACGCACCGGGGGAGATCAACATCGCACACGAGGTTGCGGACCGGCACGCTACTAACCGTGAGAAGGTCGCGCTCTATCAGGTCGACACTGACGGCGAGCTCACGAAGATGACGTTCTGGGAGCTGGCAGACCGCTCGAGCCAGTTCGCGAACGTCCTCGAGGACCTGGGTGTCGAGCAGGGCGACCGCGTGTTCTCGTACATGCCACGGATTCCGGAACACTACGTGGCGCTGGTCGGGACGCTCAAGCGGGGCGCCGTCTGGGGAAGCGTCAACGAGCGCTTCGGTCCGGACGGCATCTCCTACCGACTCGATGACTGTGAAGCGAACGTCGTCGTGACGACGACCGACAACCGCGACACCGTCGAAGACGCGCTCGACGACGCGCCATCGGTCGAACACGTCATCACCGTCGATCGCGGCGGCGGTGCGCCAACCGACGACGTTGTGTTCAATACGGCGCTCGACGGCGCGAGCACGGCGTACGACGCCGCCGAGACCGGCGGCGAGGACGACGCCTTGCTGTACTACACGTCGGGGACGACCGGCTTGGCGAAAGGCGTCCTTCACAAACAGCGCTGGGTGGCCGGCGTTGCCGCGACCCAGAAGTACGCCGTCGACCTCCAGCCCGGTGACCTCTACTGGAGTACCGGCGACTTGGGCTGGCTGACGGGCGCGATCAATACCCTCGGGGCCTGGTTTTGGGGAGCCTCGCTGTTCACGTACGAAGGCGAGTTCGATCCGGAGAAGTGGGCCGACCTGCTCAACGAGTACCCGATCACCGTCCTGTTCTCAGTCCCGACAGCGTACCGGATGCTGCGGGAGAAAGAGGAGGTTCTGGCGGACGTCGACCTCAACCTGCGTCACGCCCTCTCGATCGGCGAGCCGCTCAGCGCCGGCGTCGTCGAGTGGGGCGAGGGCGAACTCGGCGTCACCATTCTCGACACGTACGGCCAGACGGAGACGGGCAATATGATCATTAACAACTATCCGACGATGGAGCTCCGACCAGGCTCGATGGGCAAGCCACTCCCTGGAATCGAGGCCGACATCGTCGACCCCGAAACCGGCGAAGTGCTCGAGCCCGGCGAGACGGGCGAGATCGCCCAGCGGGGAGACTACCCCTGTTTCTTCGCTGAATACTGGCAGAAACCCGAAAAGACCGCGTCGTGTTTCGTCGATGGGCCCGACGGTGAGTGGTACCTCTCAGGTGACCTCGCCCACAAGGACGAGGACGACTACTTCTGGTTCGAAGGGCGGGCCGACGACGTCATCCTCTCGTCGGGCTACCGGATCGGCCCGTTCGAGGTTGAGAGTTCGCTGGGCGAACACGAGGCTGTCGCCGAGGCGGCCGTCGTGCCCAAGTCCCACCAAGAGCGGGGCAACATCGTGAAGGCCTACATCGTACCCAGCGAGGGCGCGACACCCTCGGAGGATCTCAAGGAGGACATCAGGAACCACGTGCGCGACGAGTTATCGGCCCACGAATACCCCCGCGAAATCGAGTTCCGCGAGGAACTTCCCAAGACGGTCACTGGGAAGATCCGCCGCACCGAACTGCAGGACGATGCAGAGGAAGAAGCCGAGGCGTCGCCGTAAGCGACCGTCTCGCGAGACGACATATCACGAGTAACCCGTTTGACATACCACATAATGAATTTCGAGTCTACTGACGAACGTTCGATGATCCGGTCGACCGCGGAAGCGGTCGCGGCCGAATACGGGCCGGAGTACTGGCGAGAGAAAGAAGAAGAGGGCGAGTTTGCCCAGGGGTTCTGGGACGAACTCGCGGAGGCCGGCTTTCACGGGCTGTTGGTCCCGGAGGAGTACGATGGCGCCGGCATGGGCATGCAGGAGATGGGTTTGGCGATGGAAACGCTCTGTGCCGAGGGTTGTGGCATGGCCGGGACCTGGTATCTGGTTCTCACCGGGGGCATGGCCACCGTCGGCATCCGCGAGAACGGCACCGAGGCCCAGAAGGAGCGGTACCTGCCCGACATCGCTGCTGGTGAGCGAAACTTTTCGATCGGCATCACCGAGCCCGAAGCGGGAACGAACACGCTGAACGTCGCTACGCGCGCCGAGAAGGACGGTGACGAGTACGTTCTCAACGGGAACAAGGCGTGGATCTCCTTCGCCGATCGAGCGGACAATATGATCCTCGTTACGCGGACGACCCCGCGCGATGAGGTCGACCGTGGCACCGATGGCATCAGCCTGTTCATCGTCGATATGGACGATCCCGGGATCGACGTCTCTCCGATCCTCAAACACGGCATCAATTATTCGAAGTCCTGCGAGGTGTTCATCGAGGATGTTCGCGTGCCCGAAGAGAACCTGCTCGGGGGAGAAGACGAGGGCTGGTGGGCGCTCGTCGACATGTTGAATCCCGAGCGCATCGGCTTCGCCGCGGCCGGAACGGGGATCGGAAAACTGGCCGCCGATATCGCCATCGAATATGCCAACGACCGCGAGGTGTTCGGTGCCCCGGTCGGAAGCCACCAGGCCGTCTCGTTCCCCATCACGCAGGCCTACGCACGGATGGAAACGGCTGCGCTCATGCGCGAGAAAGCCGCCTGGCTCTACGATCACGGGAAGGACTGTGGCTACGAGACCAACGTCGCGAAAGCGACGGCCGTCAGCGCCGGGATCGAAGCGGTCAAGCAGTCGATGCAGGCCTTCGGCGGCTGGGGCTACGCGACGGAGTACGACGTCGAGCGCTGGTGGCGTGAGATCAATCTCACGCGGCTGGCTCCTGTTTCCCAGCAGATGGCGTATAACCACATCAGCCAGCAACTCGGTTTCCCCAAGTCCTACTGACCATGTTCGAGAAAGTACTCGTCGCCAATCGCGGCGAAATTGCAGTTCGCGTGATGGCAGCGTGCGAAGAACTCGGTATCGAGACGGTGGCCGTCTATAGCGACGCCGACCGCGACGCCGGCCACGTCGAGTACGCTGGCGAGGCGTACAACGTCGGTCCGGCACCCGCCAGCGAATCGTACCTCGACCAGGCGGAGATCGTCGACGTCGCCGAGCGAGCCGGCGCGGACGCGATCCACCCCGGCTACGGGTTCCTCGCGGAGAACGCCGAGTTCGCCCGTCGCGTCGAATCGACGGACGGGGTCACATGGGTCGGCCCGCCAAGCGACGCCATGGAGACGCTCGGCGAGAAGACGAAGGCCCGGTCAGTCATGCAGGAGGCCGGTGTTCCGGTCGTCCCTGGGACGATCGAGCCGGTCAACGACGCCAACGAGGTCCGCGAACTCGGCAACGAGTTTGGTTATCCGATCGCCATCAAGGCCGAGGGCGGCGGTGGCGGCCGCGGCATGAAGATCGTTCGCAGCGAAGCCGAAGTCGAAGACGCCATCGAGAGTGCCCAGCGAGAGGGTGAGGCGTACTTCGGCAACGACTCGGTCTACGTTGAAAAGTACCTCGAGGCGCCCAAACACATCGAGGTACAGGTGATCGCGGATCAACATGGAAACGTCCGCCACCTCGGCGAGCGTGACTGTTCCCTGCAGCGTCGCCACCAGAAGGTCGTCGAGGAGGCCCCGAGTCCGGCGCTTGACGAGGAGTTGCGCACGGAAATCGGCGAGGCGGCCCGCCAAGGCGTCAGCGAGTCCGGGTACACGAATGCCGGGACCGTCGAGTTCCTCGTCGAGGACGGCGAGTTCTACTTCATGGAGGTGAACACACGCATCCAGGTCGAACACACCGTTAGCGAGGAGGTGACCGGCATCGACATCGTCCGGTGGCAGCTGCGGGTTGCCGCCGGCGAGGAACTCGCCTTCGCCCAAGACGATGTAGAAATCAACGGCCACGCGATCGAATACCGCATCAACGCCGAGAACCCGGCCGCAGACTTCGCGCCCACGCCCGGGAAACTGACGACCTACCGACCGCCGGCGAGCATCGGCGTTCGCCTCGATCACGCGGTCGTGCAAGGCGACGAGATCGGTGGTGACTACGACTCGATGATCGGAAAGCTGATCGTCAGCGGCGACGACCGCGAGCACTGCCTCGAGCGGTCGAAGCGAGCGCTCGAGCACTTCGCTGTCGAGGGCGTCCACACGACGATCCCGTTCCATCGACTCATGCTCGACGACGAGACCTTCGTCGCCGGGGAGCACACCACGAAATATCTAGACCGCGAACTCGACGACGATGCACTCGAGGCGGCCGTCGATCAATGGGGACCCACGGAGGCAACCGGCGGCGATGGCACGCGGACGGAGACCGCAGAGGTCACCGTCGAGGTCGACGGCCGCCGGTTCGACGTCGTCATCGAGGACGGAGTCCCGCAAACGACAGCCGGAAACGCCGACGGCGGGACCGCTCCTGGCGGTGGGTCAAGAACAGACGCGGCCCCCGAGGTCGCCACCGCCGACGCCGTCACCGCCGAGATGCAGGGAACTATTCTCTCGGTCGCCGTCGAACCGGGCGACGAAGTCGCCGCCGGCGACGTCGTCTGCGTGCTCGAGGCGATGAAGATGGAGAACGACGTGGTCGCCGCCAGCCGTGGGACGGTCGAATCAGTCCCGATTGCCGAGGGCAACTCCGTCGACATGGGAGACACCCTCGTTACGTTGGAGTGAACACAATGCGAGTCAGAATTTCAGACGACGCGACCGAAGCACAGGCACGGGCGATCGCCGAGGCGATGGCGTCGCAGTACCGGGACGACGTGACCGTCGTCACCGACGGCGGCAACGAACTCGGCAGCGCGTCCTACGTCGGTGGGTCTGACGCGACGGCCGGCAGTGGGGCCGACGCGGCAGCAGGGACCGAACCGAACGCGGACCTCGGACCGACGGCTCGCGAGGAAGCACTGCTCGAGGAGATCGACGAGATCCTCGAGGGCGGTCCGGAGAAGTACCGCGAGCAGTTGCCCGAGCAAGGGAAGTTGTTCGTCCGGGACCGACTCGACCTCTGGTTCGGCGACGACTTCCTCTTTGAGGACGGAAAGTTCGCGGCGTTCGACGACTGGCATCCGGGCGGTGCGAACGCCGACGACCGGCTGCCGGCCGACGGTCTCATCACGGGCGCCGCCGAGTTCGAAGGCCGGGACGTCCACTTCATGGCCAATGACTACACGGTCAAGCGCGGCAGTATGGCCGCGAAGGGCGTCGAGAAGTTCCTTCGGATGCAACAGCGTGCCCTGAAGACCGGGAAGCCGGTGCTCTACCTGATGGACTCCTCGGGCGGCCGGATTGACCAGCAGACCGGTTTCTTCGCGAACCGCGAGGGAATCGGGAAGTACTACTACAACCACTCGATGCTCTCCGGGCGAGTGCCCCAGATCTGCGTCCTCTACGGGCCCTGTATCGCCGGGGCGGCCTACACGCCCATATTCGCCGACTTCACTGTCATGGTCCGGGACGTGAGCGCGATGGCGATCGCCTCTCCGCGCATGGTCGAGATGGTCACTGGCGAGGAGATCGACCTCCAGGAACTGGGCGGTCCAGACGTGCACGCGCAGTACTCCGGGAGCGCGGACCTCATCGCCGAGGACGAGGAGCACGCCCGAGAACTGGTCGCAAAACTCATCGGCTACCTGCCGAACAACAGCGACGAGAAGCCGCCCCAAACGGACGGACGGGCGCCATCCGACTCCCCGGCGGAGATCGACGCTATCGTTCCGCAGGAGCCCAACAAGGGCTACGACATGTTCGACGTTATCAACCGGGTCGTCGACGCCGGGTCGACGCTCGAGTTGCGACCGCAGTTCGGGAAGGAGATCATCACTTCCTTCGCCCGGATCGACGGCCGCCCGGTCGGCATCGTGGCCAACCAGCCCGCCCACCGCGCCGGCGCGATCTTCCCGGACGCCGCGGAGAAGGCGGCTCAGTTCATCTGGACCTGTGACGCCTACGACATCCCACTGCTCTACCTCTGTGACACCCCTGGCTTCATGGCCGGTTCGCAGGTCGAAAAAGAGGGCATTCTCGAGCAGGGTAAGAAGATGATATACGCGACCTCGTCGGCGACGGTCCCCAAGCAGTCGGTCGTCGTGCGCAAGGCCTACGGTGCGGGCATCTACGCGATGTCGGGGCCAGCCTACGATCCGGAAAGCGTCATCGGCCTCCCCTCTGGCGAGATCGCCATCATGGGGCCCGAAGCGGCGATCAACGCTGTCTACGCCCGCAAGCTCGCTGAGATCGACGATCCCGACGAGCGCGAGCGCGTGGAGCAGGAGCTCCGCGAGGAGTACCGTGAGGACATCGACGTCCACCGGATGGCCAGCGAGGTCGTTATCGACGAGATCGTCCCGCCGAGCTCGCTGCGCGAGGAACTCACCAACCGCTTCACGTTCTACGAGAGCGTCGAGAAGGACCTGCCCGACAAGAAACACGGGACCATCATCTGACCATGACGGGACGCTACTACGAGGAGTTCGAGGTCGGCGAGACCATCGAACACGAGAAGCGACGGACGATCAGCGAGCGCGACAACCAACAGTTCTGCGATATGACGATGAACCAGCAGCCGCTCCACCTTGACGCCGAGTTCGCCTCGGAGACGCAGTTCGGCGAGCGGCTGGTCAACGGCCTCTACACGATGAGCCTGGCCGTTGGGATCACGATCCCGGACACGACCGACGGGACGATCGTCGCGAATCTCTCCTACGACAACGTCGAGCACCCGAACCCCGTCCACGGGGACACTATCCGCGTCCAGTCGACGGTGACAGACAAGCGCGAGACCAGCGACGGCGAGCGCGGCATCGTCATCATGCACGTCGAGGTGTTCAAAATGAACCATCCCGACGAGCTGCTGGTCTGCGAGTTCGATCGGACGGCACTCTCGCTGAAACGAGAGCGCGAAACCTAGCGATTCCGGTCGACCAGGATCGAAACGGTACGTCCTGGAGATTACTCGACGACGCCGACGATCTATCGCCACCGCTGTTCGACGGTTCCCTCGAGAACGACCTTGAGGTCGATCGCGGCCGAGATGCCGATCGGGTTCACGCGAACACAGACTTCGCTGCCGGACTCGACGTTGTCGAGCACCTCTCGGACGGCCTCGCGTGTGCATTGTTTGTCTGCCGGGGCGACTCGAGCGTGGATGCTGGCCGGCGAGATCGCTGCGAGTCACGGGCTTGAGATTGTGGATGCTCTTTCGCAGCGGGATACGGTGTAGGAGAGATTACGAACTACCGGCGAGTAAGCGCCTTATTCGCCCGCCGGTTCTGTTTCCACTCGCGAACACGTTTCTGGAGTTGTGCTTTCCACCCATGGTATTCTACGTTGATCGACACGGTCTCGAGATCTTGGCCACTTTGGGTATCGATCGAAAGCCGGTCGGCATTTTCGAGCGCCGACGCGGACACCCAGCACTCGCTGCGAGACTTGCCGTCGACAGTGACCGTGGTAACGAGGCCACTATCAATCTCCTTGGGGTCGTCGTCTTGCGGGAACACGTGGATGAACGACACGTCGGGGTCGGCCCGGAGTACGGCTACATGATCACTCTTCGACGGGGCCGGGAGTGTCACGGTCTGAGGGGCGACCATTGGAGGCTCGCCGTCGGTTTGGACCACCGTGGCGTTGCCGAGTAGTTCGAGTTCGATTGTATCGTTACTCATTCGTTCTCACCTTGGACCTCACACGGTATAGGTGACCGCTCTCCATCGCGCCGTTCAACTCCCGGATCGCCGTCTGCCAGTTGCCGACCGTTGCGAACCAAGACAGTTCCCGGTAGGGCTTGAGTTTCGATCCATCTGCCGGATTGACTGCGCATACGACGAACGCGACGAAGCGACCCGCGAGGTCGAATGCCCGGATTGTGGTGCGGTGGTTGGTCGAAATGCCAGCGTCCCTCCAGCCACTGCATTCGGAGCTCGCACGACGACCGAATTGAGGCCGCACGGTCCGCCGGTGTCCTCGAGACTATCGTTTTCAGATGACTCACTACTCGAGTCGAGCGTTGAGGAACACGTTTCTGGGATGTAGAGCGTCTACAAACGAGCTTCGGAGAAATCAAATAAAATCCGAGTAGAACTCTCTCGAATCCTATGTCGCAATCCTTGGTTCGCTAAGCAAGATATGCCGAGCAGCGTCCAACACGCGATTTAGGAGAGAGAACACGAGTCCTGCGGCTTGCCGCAGGCGAGCGATACCGAGTGCTTTCCGCTTAGCCACCTTGTCGGAGAGATTGACTGACCGCCCGGACGAATGTCCTGGCGGTCACGACCGGCGGCGATCTGATCTCGCGGTCTATTCCGAGCTTCACCAAGTAATCGGTAAGCCTCCAGAGATTGTACAACAATACTGCGAACGTGAAGCTGAACAACCGAACACGGTAGTCCTTCGAGGACGTCTTGGGAAGAAACGCCTTCACCGACTTGTACTGATTTTCGATATCCCAGCGTCGGCTGTAGCTGTTGGTGACGTGCATGATCTCGTCGGGAGCGACGTGATCACGGTTGGTCACGAACACGGCATAGCTTCCTTCAGCTTCCTCAGCAGTCGCTGGTACGTATAGGAACTCTGCGGTGTGGTGGAGTTCGCCATCAATGGCGAACGGAACATCGTTCTTGACAGCGGTGTCAACTCTTTCTTTGCTCTTGATTTTCCCGATCGCCTCGTAATCGTCTTCGTACTTCGGCACTGGCGTCATGTACACAAGCCCGCGGTCGTGAATCGTTGCGTACACCTCGTTACTGTAGAATCCCCGGTCTAGGAGCACTTCGTCGAGATCGACGTACTGCTGGTCTGTGTCCAGCAGTACGTCAACCACATCCGCCTTCGAATCGGCTGGCGCGTCTTCTGGTTCCCACGCAGAGCGTTCCTTCACCGGCTCGATACCCAGAATGATTGGGACATCGTTCCCGACGATCGTGATCGTCGCGAACGTATACCCGTGCTGGATTTCACCGTCTTCTTTGTACCCGCTGACCATCGGCGGATACTCTGCTTTCGGGATTTGCTCGTCCTTGTCGATCCACGGCCAGACGTGGTAGGGAACGTGTGTGAAGTCGACGGCCGCCACGACGTGGCGGTCGTCGAATGGGTCCTCGTGACGAATCATCTTGAGGATGTTTTCGGTCGCTGCGTTGAACGAGGCCATCATAGCCTCTCGGTACAGCTCGGTGAACGCGACGATATCCTCGATCTGCAACTCCTGAATGGAGCACGTTACTTCCTCGTCGGATGGCGTCGCAAACTGCTTGATTACTCGGAGAAACGTCGAGTCGTCACAGATCTCATTCTCCTCAAGAAACCAGCCAGCTTCTCCTTCTGAATGAGCGCTCCCCTGCGTGAGGCATGCGTTGGAGAACAGATCAAGGATCTGTTCGTCCTCATAGACCCTGTTGTCGGCTCTATCGGAGTCGAACTCGGCGAAGCCGTGTCGGCGAGCGAGTTCGACGACATACCAGATGGGCTGTTCCGACCGTCGATCTCTCTATGGTGGCCATCTTCTTGGCAGTCGTGAGTATCCTGGCATCTGCTCTCGTACACTTTATCATTTACTCAACCCAACATGTACTGGCAGAAGTGAAGCGGGTTCTCGATGAAGAGAGTTCTCGTACTGATGCGATTACACGGATTGCAATCGTCGGATTCAGCGTTCTCGTAGCGCTCGTCGCTGGTGAACTGCTCATCTTTGGAGAGTCACTACTCGAGCTTGTTGTTGCGGTGTTCCTTCTTGCAGGGATGGTCGCGATGTCGGGAACCTTCTTTCGGAACCATGTCGCAACACGACCCTTGAACAAGCGAGAACGCACTGCATGTGAGATAGGTGCCGACCGAGATATTGCATTTCGAGTGGTTACTGGTGAGTTCGGACAGACGATCAACGGAATTGCTGCCGGCGTCTTTCCGGCTTACAAAGTCATTCTGATCAATGAGCACTCGTTTGAAGCACTTGACGACGAATACATCGCCATGATTGCAGCTCATGAGCTGGGGCACGTCGACGAAAACCATGCAGTTGTCTCCCTGATTGGGACGGTAGTGCTGACAGCTCTGTCTCCCCTCTTTTTTCGGTATTTTGTGCGGCACCACTGGATGCTGTTTCTGATTGTCGGTAGCGCAGTGCTCGTTGGACGAGTTGTCTTTGCGTGGGCTCGTCGACAGTTAGAGTATCGGGCAGACAGATACGCAGCCAAGCTTCTCGAGGATCCACACCAAGTTGCCAATGGGTTACGCGCACTCAGAGACATCCGGATGACAGAGATGGCTGATGAACAATCCCCAGGAAGGCTATACAAGAGAGCTATACGCCGAATCTGCCACTGCTGGACACGCATATTGTCTACACATCCCCCGATAGACGACCGAATTACACATATTGAGCGACTGGAGTCGGAACGCTGACTGACTATTGCAGGGACGGCTCTCAGAGAGATTCGTAGCGTTCGGTACAGTCAGGGCTGCGCACATCCTAAACCGTCTCATCGGAGTGTTTTCTCGCCCCGGGATGGGTGCAGGGCGGTCGAACTGCCCCGAGATAGCGAATGACTTCTGAGCGACAGCACCCACGAGACCGTGGTATCGATCGAGCACCAGCTTACCGACAGCCCACTAAACCACCCTGGTCCGCCCTCGAGTTGCGCGTTCCGAACGATCGGAGTCGAGAGTCACTCATTTCATTCGTCGAGTGTGTTCTCGTCGAACTCACGCATGCAGACGTCGGTGCCGAGTATCGATCATCGAACGTTTGGAGAGTTAAACTGACACAGTACATCGCTGCTGATACGGTTGGTGAGAGATTCAAGAAGCGCCATTACGACGAACGGCTCGGCTGGCACGAACAGACGATGTCTCGGCAGGACGTCCGTGATGAACTGATCAACCGGCTCGCACGACCTGCGTCACTGACGACGAATCAGAATCATGCTGTTCCTATTGAAAAACTCGATACGTTCAGGGTGAAGCCAACGCGGGAGCTACGAACAGGTCGACGGACCAGAAAGAAGTAGTCACCAGCCGTCGGTACTCCAGCCTGTTGTTGGACGTAGGTCACTGACTCCAGTACGGATCACCTAGTATCTTCGACTTGACTGTGCTTCCAGCATTAGGATACAAAATAATTCTGACCGATACTAAACTATTAGTTCACAGAGGTCATAAAGCGAGCAATGAGCGACCGATCACAGGTGTGGCCAGAAGAGATGGATAGTGCAGACCGTGTCAGGCATGTCGCCTTAACGCGAACGACACCACGGAATGCTGGCTGGATCGCCGAAGAGGCGGATGTCTCGAGAGATACGGCTGTTAAATACCTTGATCGAATGGCTGATCAAGGAGAGCTCGAGGCCATTGAAACAGCCGACGGCACATGCTACAAGCCCGACGAGATCACGCAATTCCTCCGTGAAGTTCGGTCCCTTGCTGAAGAGCAGTCAGTAGACGAACTCACTAATGAACTGCGTGCGATTGGTGAGGAAATCGACTCGTGGAAGTCAACGTATAATATTGAATCTCTCGAAAAACTTCGACAGAGCATTGGACGTGAGGATCTGTCAGCTGACGATCGACGCGAGCGCCTCGAAGTGATCGAAGAATGGGAATACAACATTCAGGTGCGTGAAGCACTTCAGCTTGCGATCAGCCTTCAGAGTTCACTAACGCGACTTGATGCAGATCCGCGTCTCGCAAATCATGGTTCAGACACGCTTCCCCAAGAGGGCTAAGAGGAGACGATGGTACTCTTTCTTGCTGGAGGCCGAGGATTTACTCGGCGCGAAGGACTTCGTCGCCTCAAAGAACGACTCGAAAAAGAACCAGGGTTTTCTGATGTTCGGTATCGACCATCTCGACTCCGTCCTCGATCTGTCGTTGCTGACGTCGAGACTGAGATATTCTTAGGCGAAGAATTCCCACGGCAGCAGGCCACCTTCGAGGTCACATGGCGGCCACGTGCCGACATTGATGTTCAGCGTGTTCAGTGGGCTGATAACGTAGTCAGCTTGGGATGGCACAAAGACGATGATCATGAAGAACTTGGGACAACCCATTTCCAGATCGAGACCGATGAGGAATTAGCCCACGAACCAGGGCATCTCGAAGCAGAAGCGCCGCTAAGCTTTCTGGAAACCTGTCTTCAGCGACTTCCTCCAAAACTCGAGGAAACGATTCCAGAGTGAACTCGGTTACCCCAATCGAATGGTTGCCTAATATCTGTATGCACCTTCTGCTTCTGATACGGTCCCTCTGACCGTACTTCCAGCAGCGAGTTTCTTGGCGCCATGAGGCACAATTCGCCGACTCAACGTTAACGGGTTTGCTTCCGATCAATATCTCAGAACTTTTCTACTAAGCTCTGAGCTCAAGCAAGCCGCTCTAACTTCGATGTGAGAGGGATTTATCTGATCGACTGGCGCTGTTTATCGCCCCAGAAGCGGTGAAGGGGCTGATCAGTTGTCCTCTTCGGAGTTACCGATGGCAACGAGAGACATCTACACGACGACGTTTGGCGAAGGCGTTCAGACGACTACAACTACCTGTCCAGACTGTGGCGGCAGCGTTCGAACGACTGACCGCGAAACGATCTGTGAGGACTGTAGTCTGATCCTTGAGGACACCAAACTAGACCGAGGACCAGACTGGGGCCGACATGACGAGCAGGGATCCAAGAGACGGACCGGTGCCCCGCTGACACCGACACGCCACGATCGAGGCCTCTCTACTGAGATCGGATACACGCAAGACGGGCATGGAAACGCCCTCTCGAGCACGAAGCGCCGACAATTGAATCGGCTACGTCGCGAACAGTCCCGTGCCCAGTGGCAGTCGAAAGCTGAACGGAACCTCGCCTATGGACTCGGTGAAATCCGGCGAATCGTCGCCAGTCTCGGCCTCGCACAGAGTATCCGGAATCAGGCGTGTTCGCTGTTCCGAACGGCACAGTCTGAACCTCTGTCGCGGACGATCGCTCGAGGCGGTGGCCGCAGCCAGTGTCTACGCAACCACTCGATGTAACGGACTCGGTCGATCACGGGCAGAAGTCGCAGCCTGTGCGCGCTGTGATCAGCAGCAACTCACCAACGCCTACACCGCGATGAACGTCGAACTCGAATTACCGACACAGCCGATTGCAGCAACAGACCGGATTCCGAGGCTTGCACAGAACTCGAGGTCCCAGATCAGGTTCGTCGACGAGCACTCGAACTCGCACAGACGGCACGCGAACGCGGACTGACGATCGGTCGCCGGCCGAGTGGCGTCGCAGCGGGCTGTCTCTATCTCGCTGCTCAGCGAGTCGGATTCTGTCTCTCCCAACAGCGGATCGCCGATATCGCAGGTAAATCGCCGGGCACGCTCCGCAGTCGGCGAGACGAATTGCTCGAGATCGATACCTGAGCCTGATACCGCAAACCAGAGGGACGCTTGTAGCCAGTAGTTGGTAGCGCGGTTTCTGTATTCAGAGATGTAGATGAGAACGAATTGGGTGATTTGGTAACTACATGTGCTTATTGCCCAGCGAGCATTCTATCAGGTTTGAGTGAGATTCGTAGCGTTGTGCTGAATACAGAGTGTGTATTCATCACGGCGAGTTGAAGACAGAACACAAGGAGGCAATTAGTTAGTCTGCATCACGGATGAACGTTAGTACCTCGTCAACGAAGCGATCTGGCACCGTAAGCATCGCCTCATGTGCGTGCCCGTCGAAGGTAACACGCTGGCTGTTTGGAAGTGCATCGTTGACCACTTCCGTAGCATCCCTCAAGAATGGGGGACTCTCGCTCCCAGACAACAGCAACATCGGTGTCGTCACGTTTGCGAACCGGGCCGCCTTGAACTCGTACTCGCCGACCGCTTCCACGCTGCGAGGCCAGACGTGGGCAGCGTCCACGAGGTCCTGCCAGTCTGGTGCCGAGCGCTGCGCGTCGATCTCCTCCGGTGTGGATTGAGCGATTTCTTGCAGGAACACAATGAGCACCTGCTCGTTCTCGCCGGCGTCCAGCAGCCGCTTCATTTCGTCCAGTACCTCTTCGGAGTAGAGTTCGTGATCGCCGACCGGAATCGGGGGTTCGTACAGGATGAGCTTGTGTAGGTTGTCGGTTCGCAGGGCCGCTTCCAGCGATAAAAGCGCCCCTGAGGAGTGCCCGAGAAGCGTCACTGGCTCGTCGATCGCATCGACGACCGCAGCCACGTCCTCGAACTCTCGTTCCAACTCGTACTCGGCGGCGTCGCCGCTCTCGCCGACGCCACGGCAATCCATCGCGTAGACCGTGTAGCGCTCCGCGAAGGTCGAACGGATATTGGATAAGTCCCAGAACCGGTGGTCACAAGCACCCCCGTGAACGAGGACGAGCGGTGGCCCGCTCCCGGATCGCTCATACGCAATCGGCGTACCATCTGCCGACGTGACCGTTTCCATCGTTCTTCGGCTCGACAGGTCTCCGGGCAGTTCGACGACGCCGAGTTGCTGCATAAGGCCGAACAAGTCAGGCTGAACCCACCGCTCGACGATTTTCCCATCTTCCATCCGGAAGAACGCCGTGGCCGAGTATTCAACCTCCCGTCCCGTCGGTTCGATGCCCAGAAACTCGCCATCGTGCGTTCCTCGATCAATCGCCCACAGTGCCACAGTATCGTCCTCAGCGACCAGCTTCTCGGCGGTCGCTGAAAAGTCCGAAAACGCAGCGTGCAGGGATTCGGCTCGTTCTTTGATCGGTTCACGGCCTCGGGTGTCGCCCATCAGAGTGTGGTCGAGTACGTCCTCCGCAAAGATGTCGTCAATAAGGTCGATGTTTCCCTCGGTCACAACTTCGTCTAATAGCCGGCGGACAATCTGTTTGTTTGACTCGGTTTCGGGTGTTGTTTCCATAGTTTCCTCCTTCCGATACACCCACCTCGACAGGTCCCGACCTCAATGTGGCCTCGTAGTGAGCGCAAGTTACAGCTACGTCGCGTGCCATGTTAGCTGTTGCCGAATACCACAGAAAGTAGGGAGTACACCGGTAGATCGACACAATCACACGGCTACCTCATCCCGGGACTCACAGTCCTGTTGTACCCGCTGGCGGACTTCGTTCGGCAACGATAGCCAGCCGAGGCCATGCTCCCACGATCACGCTATGGCGATTCCCACGTCCAGGATCATGTCCTGCTACCGTGCGAGATTCGCGCAGTGTATCCAGCAGCATCGTCGCCAACTATCCTATCTCTGTTAGTAATAGCATGACCGACCCAGAGGATGAGTTCAGCGCGGCGGCTTCGTTTGTTTCACTTGGTAGCCAATGAACCAGCCACTCGGTTTGATTTGCGGACATACCGCTGATTTACTTGTCAACAATACCTACACCCGAGTGTTTATACTGTGCTAAACTCGCATAGCACACATGACCGGGAATGGCACTGTCGAACGGATTTTTATCGCACCTGAAGCCGAAGCGGAGATGGAAGAACAGACCGACGTTGAAGCAGTTGCCGGAAAGGGACTCCGAGGTGATCGCTACTTTAGCGAGATTGAGACGGGAACCTTCGTCGAGTGGGAGCCAGATGAGGAACGCCATGATGGGTACGACCTCACATTGATCGAGCAAGAGGCTGTAACAGCAATCGAACGTGAAGCGGGAATCGAACTCGCACCGGGAGAACACCGACGAAACATCGAAACCCGTGATGTCGCACTCAACCATCTCGTTGGACAACGATTCCGAGTCGGTGACGCCATCTGTCGAGGAGATCGGCTGTGTGAACCCTGTAATCATCTTCAGCGCATCACTCAGGACGGCGTATTGCAGGCACTCACCCACCGAGGTGGGCTCCGAACGGACATTCTCAAAGATGGGATTATTCGCCCCGGAGACGTCATCGAACCGCTCGAATAATCCGCACTCTCTCGTTTAGAAATAATTCGCACTCCCGCTTGCGGCTGCCACATCTGGTGGATAATCGATCCGCTTGCGGATCGAGACAGTCGGGAGGAAGGGGGAACGTGTGCCTATGGTAGCGCCTTCTGGAGGTCCTCGCAGAGGTCATCGGCGTCTTCGAGGCCAACGGATACCCGGACCAACGTCTCGGGAATCTCGGCTGAATCCTCACTACGACTGAACTCGTCGGGGATCATTAGTGACGGTACCTCAACAAGGCTCTCGGCCCCACCGAGACTAGCTCCCGGCGTGAATATCTCAAGTCCCTCGATGAACGCCTCAAGTTCGATGAGTGTGCCATCAAACTCGAAGGACAGCATCCCACTGTACCCCGACATCTGCTCACTCGCAAGATCGTGTTGCGGGTGGCTCTCAAGACCCGGATAGTGGACACGAGCAACCCGGTCGTGGCTTTCGAGGAATCGGGCAACTGCTATCGCGTTCTTCTCGTGATGTTCCATCCGCGCGGGCAGCGTCTTGATGCCTCGCGCAACGAGGTAGCAGTCGAACGGCGAAAGCATATTCCCAAGCCCAACCCGCTGCGCGAACGCTAATTGCTCGAAAACCCCACTGTCATCGGTGATAACGGCACCGCCGATCGAGTCGGAGTGCCCGTTGAGATACTTGGTGGTGCTGTGAACGACGACGTCAGCACCCAGTTCGAGTGGGGCTTGGTAGTACGGACTCGCAAAGGTACTGTCCACACCGAACAGAGTATCATGGTCATCAGCGATGTCGGCTATAGCTTGGATATCGCACAACCTAATCAAGGGGTTCGACGGTGTTTCTGCCCAGATCAAGTCAGTGTCCGCGTCGACTGCATCGGCGACGTTGTCGGGGTCACAGGCGTCAACAAAATCGATGTCAACGCCGAGATGTCCGGCCATGTGTTCCGTGAGCAGTTTTTCGGTTCCGCTATAGATGGTGTCCGAGGAGACGACATGGCCTCCCGGGGGGACCAGTGACAGCATCGTCGTTGATGTGGCGGCCATTCCGGAGGCGAACACCAACCCATGTTCACCGCCTTCGAGGCGGGCTAACTGCTCTTCAAGGGCTGCCCGCGTCGGATTGCTCTCGCGCGAATAGTCGTGTTCATTGGTGTCCTCCCCGTTAGCCCACTCGAACGTAGTCGAAAGGTGGATCGGCGGGACGACGTCGTTCGTTCCATCTCTGTGAGGATGCGTTTCGGTTTCAGCTGCGCCGGCTGCGATGGTTGCGAATCGATTCCTGTCGGACTGGCTATTGTGTCGTGTCATCAGATACTCACCATGGGACCCGCTCGGACCCGATTTAGAGGGGTGTTCATAGGAATGTTCTCAGTTGCAAAGGATAGGCGTGAAGTTCCCGGCGAGGGTGGCCAGAACCCAAACCCGACTTGGGCGTGGGTAAGCGAGTCATTGGTTGCTAACCGTTGTATGCTCCGAGTGGAAGCGTCTTGTTCGCGTGGGCGAGTGAATAGTCCTGATGTATTTGGTAACGTTCCGCCTCGCTCCAGGTGAGTACGATGCGGAGTTTCATGAGTTGAATGACGCGATACAAGCGGCTGCCGAGGACACGGAGGGATATCTGGGCAAGCAGACGTAGCATGCACCGGATAGTGAGGAGGTTCTTGTCGTCTACTACTGGGAGTCGTTGGACGCAACCGAGTCGTTTGGAGCGGATGCGGACCACAAACGCGCGAAACAACGGTGGACGAGTGGTACGATGCATATGAGGTCACCGTTACGAAAGTCATTGAGACATATGGAAGTGGGTTCAGTGACGATGCGACCCCACTCGTGTAGGGGATCACCGACTGGTTTGATTAGTGAAGTCCGCAAGCGGATAACGAGTTTTTTCCTGTATCGGCCAATTCAATAGCCCCGATCGAAATCTCCTGTTTCTGCAAGATACGCGCCCTGTATGCAGCACGACTCACCAGACATCATCTGAAACGGGTAGGATCCTCATCGGTCACTCTACATCTGTAATTACCGAATCAGGCGATCCGGTTTCAGGAATCTTTCTGAGTAAAGAAACCGTGCGACTATCTACTGATACACTGCGAGTTGAACTGGTCGTTCGCTCGAGATGGTTTGTCGTCCCCAGAGGGGTGCGGGGGTTCGACTGAAGCCCGCCGCAGCAATCCATGCGAATCACTGATGTAGCAACAGCGTCGTCAGACGCGGAGACGACTCAATTCCTGAAGCGAGGTATCGTGAAATGACCGAGCGCAACGCGTGCCGAATGCCGAGTTGTTCGGCACTCACCCGTGATCGGGCAGGATACGCTGGCCGGTTCTGCTCGGACAGCTGTGAGGTCCGATACGACCACCTGCAGGCGGACGCTCGAGACGGGGCTCAGGAGGCTGCACCCTGATGCTCGAGCAGATCGATCACCGTGGCAAGCGCTTCACGATCGATGACGACGATGTCGTCGACGAAGGAAGAATTGACCGCTGTCGTCGGGTAGACGCCCTCGAACGACAGGCCCAGCGAGAGTTCCGCGAACTCGAGCGGGCGAAAGCGGTCGCTGGTCCAGCCGGTGCGAATCCCGACGTCGAGGTGCTCGACCGATGACGCCAGACGAACCCGATCCACAGGACGTCTCTGAGATCGACCGAGCTCTTGGTGTTGACGATCTGCATGAGGCACTCCTCGAGGCCGAACAGACCCTAAGAGAGATCGACGAACAACTTCCCGAGCCACTGACGCTCAACAGGTCGCTCACTGAACTACGCGCTACTGCAGACGTGTATGCTCGGATCGGTTCTGAACACTACAATGATGGGGACTAAGTCACCGTACGTAGCGTAGCCGCTCGTTGGAGGTAGATCCCTGTCCCTCGAGAGTTTGTGTCCTCTTCTGCAGTTCTGCAGGAGGGCGAGAGATATTAACCAACAGACCGAAAGATGATCCCCAATTGTTGGTTAATACTCCCCGAAAGATTATTTTCGTTGTGCTTGACGGAGTCGCTCGTACTCGTCTTCGAGGTCGAGCCAATCCACTATCTATACTGTCATTTGTTCTCGGAACCTTCATCACTCGATATACGCACATTCGGATATGTACGATCTCACTGCATTTCAGCGAGACCTGTTGTATACGATCGCCGGCCAAGACGAACCCCACGGACTTGCGATCAAACAGGAACTCGAGCAGTACTACGAAGGTGAGATACACCACGGGCGGCTCTATCCGAACCTCGACGAGATCGTCGACAAAGGCCTCGTCGAGAAGGGTGAACTCGACCGCCGAACGAACTACTATACGATCACGGCCCGTGGCCACCGTGAACTCGAAGCCCGTCGCAAGTGGGAAGACCAGTACGTGAGCGACTTCCGCTCCGAATCCAAGTGACGGAGCAACATTTTCACTCTCCAGATGGGAGAGTAACGCGGAGTTCAGCGCCGACTTCGTAAGAATACCCGCGCTCGAGGAGCCGTGTGATTGCATGCTCTGCATCCGCTGGCTCGAGTGTCAGTTGGTCAGTTGTGCAAAGGATATCGATCGCCCGATCTCGATTGATTGACGGGACCTGCTGGTTGCTGTCTTCGGTGTTTGAGTTCGATATCTCAGCAGAAAGAACAGCGTACGCCTCAATGATCCACTCGGGAAGCGGGGGACGAGGGTCATCGGCCAGATACATGTGTCACTTCACCCGCACATATAATGCTCAAGACGATACTGCTTAATTGTATTCCCAGTTGGAGATGCTATGAGTTCTTGGAGATATTCGGAAGTTAGGAGTCCGAATGAGAGAGCAATCTACATAGCATATAGACAAACATACAGGCTGAAAAACTCTGTGAGCCTCTCCAGCCAACTTGTAGGGAAATGGCCTCTAGCGCGGACATACAGCCATGTACGGATCTGATAACAAACATCAGAACGATTGAATTGCCACGACATGGATGATCTCACAGGGTTCCAACGAGACCTGCTATACGTGATCGCTGGTGCTAACCAACCGTCTGGTCAGGACGTGAAAGAAGAGATCGAACAGTACTACAGCGACGAAATCAATCACGGGCGGCTGTATCCGAATCTCGATACGGTCGTCAACAAAGGCCTCGTCGAAAAAGGGCAGCTCGATCGGCGGACGAACTATTACTCAATTACAGAGGACGGCGAAGAAGCTATCGAGGACCGACAAGTGTGGAAATCACAGTATATCGAGTAGCTACTGTAACGGTAACAGCTTCGCACTGGCTCAAGTAGCGAATTACGCACGACGATCCCGATTACCAGTCTGGTCGTCAATTCGCCCGCCGGAGTGACGTCACCTTCGTCCTGCCGAAGCAGGTTGGAGGACCTTCAAGGAACTGTAGTTGATACCCTGTCTTTTACACACTATCCTCTCTAAGCACCGGGCGTTCAGATGGATCGCTCATAACCGAACGGTTCTGGAGCCTCTCCTAACCTCGTCGTCGATATCATTGAGACGCTGGAAGCATGTGAGCTAGATCGGTACGAGTATCAGCTGAATTATTCCGTCGACATCGAGGCGCTTGAGCAGGTTTTGAACTCGTCAGACGGTGACATCAAAGTACAGTTCACAGTAGAGGGGATTCGGCTCGCGGTGACGCCGGAGAGCGTCGACGTCCTGATCGATGAAGAGCCCTATTCACCGAACCAGTAGCGAGATCACGGTCGACATCTGAAACCATCCCTGAAAGCCCGCGGCCGCTCGACGCCTCGTGACCGCCGCTGCGCTCCTCGTGACTGCGGTGCTTAACGGGGTCGGGGGACGATCGAGACGGCCGCACCCTTTCTGAGTCCGACTAGGGTGGTGGCTGATTCATCGAGCGATGTAGCCGGTTGACTAGTGGTACGTAACGGCTCACCCCGCTCGCCACATGCCGCCCTCCGCGTCGCTCGCGACCGACCATTCCGGGCTGCCTGCCTGCAGTGGCGGGCGGGCTGCCGGGCTAAAATGCATGTGTCCTCGGCGCCAGCACCAAGCTCGCTTTCGGTTGCGTCTCCCTCGCTTCCGGTGGTCGCTCAGTCGCCGGACACGAAACCGGCTTGAGTGCTGGCCGCTCGCTCCGGGCGGGTCGGCGCGCGGTGCTGGTTGGGGACACCTCATTCAGGCGCGCTCTCGCTCGCGCCCGGAGGCGCTCGCGAAGGCGCGAGCGAGAGCGCGCAGATGGTCCTGTCGGTCGTAGTCGTCGGAAAGCCGCGATGTAGGAGCATCGCGGTGTCGGCGCGTGAGCGCCTTCGGATCAGTGAGATCCAATGTCAAGTAACAACGCTACCAGTAATGTAGTTTCGGTCGATGAACAGGCATTCGAAAAAGCGGACGAAGCAGAAGTCAACGAGGACGGCCTCGAGCCCATCGAAGGACTCCCGTCGGTCGACGACCGCGTCGAGCAAATCCGCTCGATGGCGCTCGCGATGATCGACGACTCGCTTCCCTCATGGTACGTCGAAGAAGCGATCGACATCGACAACGCTGACGAAGCCGCCCAGTACGCCGACCTCTCCAACCAGGAATGGCAGACGACCAAAGAGACGTGGGCCGACCGCTACCGCGAGCAAGGCGTCGAGGCCGGCGTCGACGAACTCGCTAAGGCCCACATCCGGACTCGCTTCGATGTTGACGACTTTGAGACGTTCTGCGAGGCCGTCGTCGAGTGGCCCAACGAGCGACAGCAAGCCGTCCTCGAGGAGGCCCTCGCCGGCGGACTCAAGATGGCCGAACAGGGGATCCGCGACGTAACCGATGCCGTCGACTCGGAGGACCGATGAACCTCGCGTTCGGTGCCCGCACAAACTGGGGCAAATCGTACTCGTACGGCTTACAGGCGTACACGGAACGCAACGCGCCGGAGTACGACCGGACGGTCCTCGTCGACTACAAGGACAAGTACACCGGGCTGGTCGAGTCGGGACTCCTACAGCGGCTCCCGCTTCGACCAGGGACTGACGATCTCTCGCGGACCGATGTCGTCGGCATCCTGATAGCAGAGTTCGAGCAGGATCTCGAGTCCTAATCCAGTTTTCACACCCCATCGTGTCCAGTGTCTTCTCACAATCTGTAAACCGACTGCACCTCACCCCACTACGTCCAGTGTCTCGGATAGCTCGAGAGTAGCAAGACACCCCATCGTGTCCAGTGTCTTCGCGGCCATTTCGGTACTCGGATGACTACCCCAGTTTGTCCAGTGTCTCGGATAGCTCGAGAGTAGCAGGACACCCCATCGTGTCCAGTGTCTTCGCGGCCATTTCGGTACTCGGACGACACCCCAGTTTGTCCAGTGTCTCAGACTCCTCGAGAGTAGCAGGACACCCCACTCTGTCCAGTGTCCAAATCACCAGCAGACGACAGAATACACCCCCATTGTGTCCAGTGTCTTTCGAGTGTCAGAGATCCTGATCGAGTCGCTGCTGAACGGCGTCGGTTACCCCCACCATGTCCACTGTCTCGTCGAGAGCTTCGAGTAGGAGATCGGGATTTGTGTCGAGAGCGTACTCGTAGTACCGACCACCCGATTCACCTCTGTTCCGCTCTGTACGACTCGCAATCCCTAACATCGACAACTCGCCGAGATGGTCACGCATCCGTCGGGGAACGAGCGGGTCAACCGCAGCTCGACCACAGATAATTTCGTATCGATCCTGCACGTCACGCGCCCGAATCGGTGTATCACCCTCTTCGTGTAACATCAGGAGAGCGTACAGTACGAGATGTCCCTGCTGGGTGAGGCCAGCAACGCCGTCAACGATTCGGCTCCGCTCGAGGGACTCTCGAGCCTGGTCGACGTGGTCGACGGTTACCTGCGTGGCGTCCTGTTCAACAGCCACGTCCCCTGCTTCCATAAGCAGATCCAGACTCTGTCGGGCGTCTCCAGCGTCTTTAGCACCGAACGCCGCACACTTTGCGATGACTTCATGCGGCACGACATCGTCGAAAAACGCGATATCAGCGCGTTGGCGAAGGATATCACGGAGCTCATTCGCATTGTAGGCAGGGAACTGTAGTTCCTTTTCGCACAGGCTCGACTGGACTTTCGAACTCAGCGACTCGCGGAACTTGAAGTCGTTTGAGATACCGATAATTCCGACTTTCGATTCCTCCAGATTGCCGTTGGCCCGAGCGCGTGGGATCTGGTACAAAATCGAATCATCGTCGATGTGATCGACTTCGTCGAATACGATAATGACGGTGCTGCCGATCGCGTCGAGTTCCTCCCAAAGCCATTCGTTGACTTGTCGTCGGGGATATCCGGTCGGCTTCAAATGATCCTCTGGATCGCGGAGATCGTTGATTAGTTGAATCGCGACTTGATAGCTCGTACTCAGATCTTCGCAGTTCGTACGGATAGTCGTGAGATCAACATCGAATTCAGCCGCGTCGTCTTTGAGTTCCCGAAGAAGATAACGCGTACAGGCGGTTTTCCCGACGCCGGCTTTGCCATAGAGAAAGATATTCGCAGGCTGATCACCGTTGATGACGGGCTGCAGGGCCGAAATATACTGCTGTAGCTCTTCATCGCGACCGACAATCTCCTCTGGTTGGTAATCTTCACGGAGGACATCTCGCTCCTGAAAGATATCCGTGTCAGGCTGGAACAAGCCCATAGTGATCTTGCCTTAGGGTATTTGGGAACCTACATAAAACCATCGCGTCGAGTGTGTCCAGTGTGTCTAGTGTCGGGTTTTCGACCCCCTCTCCCCCACCCCACCATGTCCAGTGTCTTTCCGAAATAGCAAGGGAGACTCCGCTGTCGGAGAACTCTAAACGTGGGAAAGGTTTAAGAGGTCTATCCACAAAGTAGTCCGAACGATAGCTATCGCAGCAGTGAGTGGAAGTGGATGGATTTTTGGGTTGAAATGACTACAACAGCTTTCCGATCAAACCGACGCGTAGAGACACTGGACACGATGGGGTGGGTGTGTCCACAACCGCCGACTTTCGGAAATCGAAATCGTCGGTGTGGCGAGTGCTTTAACCTCTTTGTGTCCCTCCTTTCGACGTAGTGTTTCGAGCTCCGCGAGGAACTTCTGGACAGCCCGAGTTGAGACCCGGTCTTCCCGGTCACACAACACTTCGTAGGGTTCGATCGTGTCCGCATAGGCGTCTCACCACATTCCTCGAGCAACATTAAAGCCCATAACACAAGTCACCTGATCAGTCTCAGTACCTCACAAAGCATCCTCGGCTAGCTGTTTCTGCGGCCTGAGTTCTGTGTCGAAGCGGTTGTACTGACGGTCTCGACGAGAGAATTACGGACGGATCGACGGAGAGCTGTCGCTG
>Ga0208135_100362_pt1 | contig 29574 bp, 29 predicted proteins | sample AntDeeMetag02WF5_FD_184757 | JGI IMG/M metagenome (GOLD analysis project Ga0208135, IMG submission 184757) | Saline lake microbial communities from Deep Lake, Antarctica - Antarctic Deep Lake Metagenome 02WF5 (SPAdes) (version 2) | ecosystem: Environmental > Aquatic > Non-marine Saline and...
GATCCGAGTCTTCGGTCTCCGCCGATGGCTGGGGCTCGCTCGGTTCGGTCGTCGACGTGTCCCCGGTCTCGCCGTCGCTCGAAGCCGTCGACCCCCGTTCGAGTGGGTCGTCGCTCGGGTCAGCAGTCGTTGTCTGCTCCTGGTCGATATCGGCTGTAGCGGCCTGTCCCGTAGCCGCATCCGCGGTCTGTGCCTGCGCTCCACTCGACTCGGCCGCCCCATCTGTCGCTTCGTTGTCGATCACCTGCTCTGCGGATAGCCCCTCCTCTTCCTCCGCAGACGGCGGGTTCGCTTCGAGCGGGTCGACGCCCTCGCCGAAGGCAACGCCGGCGGTCCCCCGCGCCTCCGCTGGCTGCTCCTCGTCGGACGCGTTCGCGGCCCGGAGCTCCTCGATAGAGTCGACACCGTGGTACGCGGTTAACGCCTCCGAAAGCGTGCTCTCGACCTCGCTGGCCTGATCGTTCGGGGCTTTGATCCGCTGCTGACGGCCCTCTATTGCGAGGACGATCTGCGTCGCGACGCTTCCCTCCTCGAACGTGAGGTCGGTGACGTCGTCGTAGTGAAACTCCTCGTAGTCCTCGTCCCAGACTGCTGCGCCGATGTGCTTGACGAGTCGCTCGCTTGTGACGACTAGCGTTAGCTCGCTGAAGCGATAGGTCGACAGCACCGTCTCGCCCGGATCGGTGATTCCGCCCGCGTTCATGATCCCCGCGAGAACGGGATGCAGTGCGTCGTCACCCCTGTTCGAGGGGAGCTTGAACTCCCGCGTTCCGTCGACGGGATAGTCGAGGCTGAACTGCGTCTTCCGACGGCCTTCGGAGACGGTCAGTCGTTCAGCATCGTGCGGGTACTCCTCGACCGATTCGTCGCTCAACAGGCCATCGGCCCGGTAGATCAGCGTTCGGGTCGGCGTGATGTACAGCTGGTCCTCCCCACCCAACGGGACTGTCGCGGCGACCGTTTCCCCATCGAGGGTGGATTCTACGACACCGGGTTCGCTCATGCACGGTTGTTCTTCCGGCATGGCTTAAAACCGCGGGCTCCGGCCGAACAGAGGATGTGAACCAATGACACACGTACCCGAGCCAGATGAGAAGGTTAAAGATAATCAGCGGACAACTCGGAGACGAGCCCGGGTGGCTTAGCTGGACATAGCGCCGCACTCATAGGGTTCAGAGATTCGGTGCGGTACCTTGGAAACCTCTCATGTCCGTACGAGGACTGCCGAGCCTCGAACCTGGGACATGCGGAGATCGAGGGTTCGGAGCCCTCCCCGGGCACTGGCTTTCTATACGAGGTCACGAACGCAGTGAGTGGCAAGTCCGAAAGCCAGTGCCGTATGCGGGCGGAGAACCCGTAGGTCTCACGCGAGCGGCGCGAGCGTGAGGCAGGAACGACTCGTCGGCGAGTCGTTCCGTGGTTCGGAGCCCACCCCGGACACTCTTTCACGACGTCACGAACGCCAGCAAGTGACGACTCGGTGAGCATCTCCGAGAGACGCGTAGAACCCGGAGGATATACACGAGCATCGAGGACGGATCCGGACGAGAAGGGGATCGATTTGGGAGGGGAAGCCCGATCTAGGCTGGCGAACAACCCACTCAGTCGGCGTCGACGGCGACGTCCAGATCGAAGGGGACGTCAGCGGGGGCGTCGTCGGGAGCGAGGTAGCCGACGGCGAACGCGGTGTACACCGTGCCCGCCTCTGCCGGGAACTTGAAGGTGTCGACGACATCGCCATCGTTGTCCTCGGTCGCGGGGCGGACCTGAAGTTTGTAGTCGCCGGCAGGTACTTCGACCGTCCCGGCAGCACCGAACGGGACGTCCTCGAACAGTGGATCGCCGCCGACGGTCACGTCGACGTTCGGTGCGTCCGGAGAGGCGTGAACGAGCGTGACCCGAGCGTCACTGCCAGGATCGGAGCGATCGTCCTCGTACAGTTCAACGCCGAACGGCTGGTTTTCGTCGGCTAGTTCGCCAAGCGCTGCTGCGGTAAACGCACCGGCGGAAAGTTCGACCGCCTCGTCGAAGACGACAGTGTCCGGATCGCCAGCTGCTGTGATCTTGATATCGTAGGTTCCCACTGTCAGGTCGAGGTAGCCACTTACCGTGCGGAACGGGACGTCTTCCAGCACCGGGTCGCCGTCGACGTACACGTCGACGTTCGGAGCGTCCGGCGAGAGGTGGGCAACGCGGAGTGCCGTGTCCTCTTCGTCCTCTCCGTAGCTGGCATCGACGGAGACTTCGAGGTCGAAGGGGACGTCCGCGGGTGCTTCGCCGGGAGCGAGGTAGCCGACGGCGAACCCAGTGTACACTGTCCCTGCCTCCGCCGAGAACTTGAACGTATCAACGACATCGCCATCGTTGTCCTCGGTCGCGGGGCGGACCTGAAGTTTGTAGTCGCCGGCAGGTACTTCGACCGTCCCGGCAGCACCGAACGGGACGTCCTCGAACAGTGGATCGCCGCCGACAGTCACGTCGACGTTCGGTGCGTCCGGAGATGCGTGAACGAGTTTGATCCGAGCGTCGCTGCCGGGATCTGAAAGGTCGTCCTCGAACACTCCGACATCGAACGGCTGGTTTTCGTCGGCCAGTTCGCCGAGTGCCGCTGCGGTAAACGCACCGGCAGGTAGTTCGAGCGTCTCGTCGAAGACGACCGTGTCCGGATCGCCAGCTGCTGTGATCTTGACATCGTAGGATCCCGCCGGCAGGTCGAGGTAATCGCTGACCGTACGGAAGGGGACGTCTTCGAGTACCGCGTCGCCGTCGACGTACACGTCGACGTTCGGCGCGTCCGGCGAGAGGTGGGCAACGCGGAGCGATGAGTCCGCCTCCGGGTCGTCGGTATCGTCCGTCTCGTCGGTATCATCGTCGTCATCGTCGTCGCTATTTCCGGATGGTTCTACCTCTTGCTCAGGATCATCGCTGAGACATCCGGCTAGAGTGCCAACAACGGTGACTCCACCGACCGTCTTCAGTACCGTCCGCCGTCTGGTATCAGACATATTCGTTTTACGGAAAGGATAGAAAATGTATGAATGATTTCCTAAATGTCCCCGATATAAGACCCAGATTAGTCCAAAATCTTCCCGGTATTTTTCCAGAGTTGCTAGGGCAACTGCTGGCCGAAAGTCTCGCGAACGGCTACGGCTATCGGTGTCATCGTACCACTCACAGTACCGGGCACGTCCATCGATTCGATGACTCGGGTCGTGATATCCCGCTTCGTCAACACTGCGAGAACAGATCGAAATGGCACACTAGCTTAGGGATAATCGAGGGGAAGTCGCGTGCGTCAGCGCCGGGAGGCTCTCAATCGCCGCTGTTTTCGTCCGTCTCGCCGGTGGCTCCGTACTCGCTGACGCTCTCTTTGAACTCGGTGAACGCGTTTTTTGCACTGACACGTGTCTCGCCGAGGGTCGCACCGAGGAGTCCACCGATTGCTCCGCCCGTACTCGCAGCGTTCCGGCTAACGACGCCGCCGATCGCGGCCCCGATCGCCGCACCTATCGCCGCGTACTTTGCCCGATTGAAGATCAGGTTGAGTTTGTCTTTCATAGCCGTAAATCAGGGAGATGACATATAAAACCAACCGTTCGTACAGTCGTCTCAGTACTGAGACACGGCGTTGAGGATGCCTGCCGTCTGGCCGACGGTGACAAGTATAAGCCCGAGGATGGCGGACCCCTCGCCCGCAATCGCCGTCCCGCCGGCGACGTACACCAGCGCGCCCACGATGCTCAGAGCGCCGCCGCCGAGATAGATAGCGGGTGCTCGCGTTATCTGTCGACCCGTCTGTACGAGTCCGATACCCGGAATGATCATCCAGCCGACGATGCTCAGAGCGAACAACGCACTGGACAGCGAATCGACAAAGAAGCCGGCAATGCCGGCCGTCGTGACGACGAAACCGACGACGAGGACGCGTCGCCAGATCAATAACACGCCGGCTGCCATCTCCGACCACGAGAGGAGCGTGAAGACGGCGACGATAGTCGCCATCACCAGGTTCGAGATGAACAGTGCGTGCTCGCTGGCGAGGTCTAGATGGACGGCGGTCACGAACGTCCAGGCAAGCGGAACGAGCAGAGCGGGGCCGTTCTCGCGGAGACGTCGGAGCATACACACACCATTTTCCGGACAGGTAATGAGGTTACTCCCGGGGCTCAGTCGGTGGGAGCCTCCCGGTCGACCTGCGACCCGCTCCGTGTCGCCAGCCAGGTCACGACAGTCAGGACGAGCAGTGCGACTGCAAGCACGAGCGAGAGGTACATCGCCGTCCTGATATCTGCAAGTTCGGCGACGATCCCGACTACGAGCGGTGCGATCGCGAGACCCATATACGTCCCGCCAGTCGTCATCGCGCTGATCGGGCCGCTGTACTCGGGGCTGGCGTCGACGCCGAACGACAGTAGAGTCGGAAAGAGCCCCGAGATCAGGAAGCCGGCGAGGAAGACGAGCACGAACAGCGGCCGGCCGCTGATTCCGCTGAACGTGACGAACAGCACGGGAATCGACGCCAGCGTGAAGCCGAAAGCGAGATGCAGATACCGGACCCGCTCGATCACCCACGTGTTCAACAGCCGTCCGGGGATGTACGCCAGCAGATACGTCGAGAGTAACAGATTGGCGAGATTTCGGGAGACGAGCGTGCTCGCGTAGTAGGGAAGCCACGTGAAAAAGATGCCCTCGATACCGCCGAGCAGGGTCATACAGCCCACCGCACCGAGAACTGCGGGCCGACGCACCAGCGTCCGGAGGGCGTCGAGCGAGAGCGACCGTTCGTTGTCGGTGCTGGCCGGGAGCTCCGTGCGCCAGATGAGGAGACCGACCGGAACGAAAAAGAGGCCGAGAATAACGTAGGTCACCCGCCAGTCCGTCACGGAAAGCACAGTGTTGACGAAGACCGGCCCCGTCACGGCGCCCAGCGCCCACGCCAGCGAGTAGAGGGCGAAGATCCGCCCGCGACGACTCGGATAGAGATGGGACAGGATCGGCCGGTCGACGCCGCGGAAGGCACCGACTGCCGCGCCCTGCCCGACCATCACCGTGAGAAACAGCCAGTACACCGGGGCGGCGCTCATGACGAGGAGCGAGACGGTGGTCGCCGCGACGCCGACAAGGAGCGTGCGCTTGAGGTCGATCCGACCGGAGACGAAGCCGATGGCGACGATGGCGACGACGAAGCCAACCGTACCGGCGGGCGCGATCAGTCCAAGGAGCCCCTCGGAGACACCAAACGAGGTCTGGAAACTCTCCAGAAGCGCCCCGCGTATCTGGGTCGCGACGGCATCGCCCATCACGAACAGGAAGATTGCAACGACCCAGACGCGGCGGGAGTTCATCTATCCGCCGTCGTGGGCGTCAGGAAAAGGAGGTTTCGGTATGGTCGGCCCGACTCCTGGCGTCGGAGAGGGCGTCGGCAGTTGCGACGGTCGCGACGACGCTACGCCCGCACCCGGATCAGCACCACTCCTCGTACTGGTGGACCCGCGCGGGATTGAGCGGCCTGGGCTCCCGGTCGGTGCCGTCGTAGGCCTCGTAATGATCCCTGTGGGAGATGTCCAGGCCGCCTTCGGGGTCGTACTCTCGGGGCATGATCGACCGGGCACGCTTCTCGTTCCACGAACCCACTTTGTCCAGGACTGGCTCCTGTTCGAGGTCGCCGAGTTCGAGCGCATCACCGGCCTGTTCGACGGCGCGTTCACCGCGTTCGGTTCGCGCGATCAGCGTCGTCTTTCCGTCCCCGCTGCCGACGCTTCCGGCGGTGATGTCGGCCGCAGCGCCGACGAAGTCCGTACACTCGTCACAGCCGTCTAGCCCGGCCCGTCCGAACTCGTCGACGTCCTCGTCGAACAGCGTCTCGCCGTCGGCGTCGTAGCCGAAGAGCGTTCCGCCGTCGACATCGAGTTTCTCGACCGCGGCGGGTTCGACGCCCAGTTCGGCGATGGCGTCCCGGAGCCGTCGAGACTCGAAGGCGCGGGTACACATCAGCGAGACGGTCAGCGCTATCTCGTCGAGTTCGCCGTCGTAGCCGTACTCCGCGAGTGCTGTCGCGCCCTCGATGACGCACGGCGTCCCGACGACGGCGAGGTCCGGATCGTCGAGGCCAGCGGCGTCGAGTAGCTCCTCGATCCGGCCGACCTGCATCGTCTGGTTGTAGAAGCTTCCGGCGTTGTCGACCAGTTCCTCGCGGCTGGTAGCCAGGAACGCCTCGCCGTGGAGCGGTTCGTCGCCCTCGGTGGCGACTATCGCGCCGTCGATCTCCCCGGCTTCGAGCAGTTGGGCGAGCAGCGTCGTGACAGCGCCGCCGTCCTGTCCGGCGTCGGCCGTGGCTGCATCGACAGCCTGCGCGCTGTAGGTGCCGCCGACGTCATCGGGAATCGACGACTGGACGTCCTCGACCAGTCGCTCGTAACGCATTCCGCTGCGCGGGCAGTAGTCCCAGCACCGCGAACAGCCGGTACACATCTTCACGAGCGTCGGACGCTCCATCTCGCTGTCGATACCGATGGAGTCGGCGGGACAGGCGGCGACACAGGTCCCACACTGCGTACAGCGGTCGGACTCGATGACCGCCTCGTCGAGGTCGCGAAACCAGGTCTTGCCCGGCGGTGCCGTCGATTCCGCGGCAGTCTCGCGCGGGTCCTGGCCCTTGCTCGGAACCGCTCGGTTGGTGGTTTCGGGAACGCCGGGCTCTCGTCGTGACATGTCAGTTCACCTCCGTTACTGCGTGGTCGCCGTCCTGTGCTATCGCCTCCGTGGGCGCGTCGCCGTCGATCAGCGCCCGCAGGTCTGCATCGGGGACGCGCTCGACCCACTCGGAAAACGCCTCCTCGCCGGCATCGGTCGCGTAGGCCGTTACGAGACGTTTGATCCCTGCGGGAACGTCATCGAGCGTCACCGATCCGGCGATCCAGTCGGCGAACCTGTCGCGCCCGAGGTCGCCGCCCAGACCGATATCGGCGGCGTCTCTGGTCCCGTCAGCTGTTCGTTTCGCCTCGCCGCGCATGCCGATGTCGCCGATCTGTGGCTGTGCACACGAGGCCGAACAGCCGGACATGTGGATCCGGACGGCGTCGGGGAGGTCCGACTCGTCGAACCGGTCGGTTTCCGCGACCCATGCGTCGAGCGCTCGCGCCCAGTCCATCGCGCGGGATTTCGTCTCGACGACCCCGTAACTACAGAACTCCGCGCCGGTGCAGGTGACGACGCCCTGTGTGAACGGCCCCGGATCCGGGCTGTACCGCTCCAGGAGCGGTTCGGCCAGCAGGTCGTCGAGTGCAGCCTCGCGGACGCCGGCGACGAGCACGTTCTGGTTCGCCGTCAGCCTGAGTTCGCCGCTACCGTACTGCTCCGCAAGCGCCGCCAGTTCTGTCAGGTCCTCGCCGAGCATCCGGCCGGTCGGGAGGGTGAGACCGACGTAGTACCGGCCGTCCGCCTGCTCGTGGACGCCGACGTGGTCGCCGCGGTAGCTCGTGGTGAGTTCCTCGCCCGAGCCCTCGAACTCGAAGTCGACGTACCGCTCCAGTTCGTCGCGGAAGCCGTCGGTGCCGTACTCCTCGACGATGAACTTCAGTCGGTTGACCGCCGTATCGATGTAGCTTCCGTGGTCGATAAAGAGGTCGGCAACGGCGAGGGTACATTCCTCGACCTGATCGGGGTCGAGAAACACGCCGAGGTCGGTCGCCGCCCGCGGGCCGTCCGAGAGGCCGCCCCCGATCTTTACGTGGAAGCCGTCACGGCCGTCCTTGACCGCCGGCGTGAAGCCGAGGTCCTGGATCTCGCTGCGCCCGCAGTTCTCGTGACAGCCGCTGAGGCTCACTTTGAGTTTGCGGGGTAGATTGGCGTATCTCCTGTTGCCCTCGAAGGCGTCCGCGATGTCCTCTCCGAGCGGTCTGACATCGGTGAGCTCCTCGCCGAGTCCCGAGGCCGGACAGGCGACGACGTTCCGGAGCGTGTTCCCGCTCGCCTGAATAGTCGTCAATCCGACCTCCTCGTAGCGGTCCCAGATCTCGGGCATGTCCTCGACGCGGATCCAGTGCGCCTGGAGCCCCTGTCTCGTCGTGACGTCGAGGAAGCCGTCGCCGAACTGGGGGTTCTGTTCCGTGCCGCCGTACTCTTCCGGTGCCCTGGCGAACTCGTCGACTATCTCGCCGTAGGTGCGGGCCTGCTCGGCCGTCAGGACGCCGTTCGGCACCTTCGTCCGCAGCATGAAGTAGCCGTCCTGCTTTTGCGTGTACAGGCCGATCAAGTGCAGGCGGCCGAAGACGTCCTCGCCGAGTTCGCGGGGGAGTGCCTCGAACCCCTCCGGCGCGACCTCTCGGACGCCCTCGTAGAGCCGTTCCGGGTCCCAGTCGGAGGACTCCGCTCGAACCCAGTCCGTCAGGCTTCCCTCGTAGAACTGGACGTTCTCGTAGCCCAGATGCGTCAGGACGGCAACGGTGTGACTGAGTCGGCGGGCCGTGTTACAGTAGAGAACGACCGGCGTCCCGCGCGAGATTCCCCGCTCGTCGAGCATCGATTCGATCTCCTCCTCCGGCCGGAGACGGCCGTCATCGTCGACGAACGCCTCCCAGCTAAGTTGGACCGCGCCGGGAACGTGGGACTGTTCGTACTCCGTCAGAGTGCGGGTGTCGACGACAGCCGTCTCCCCCTCGACCGCACGTTCGACGTCGTCACGATCTGCGAGCAGTGTCTCGTCAGGCGGGTCGGCGTCGTACTGGACGAAGTCGGTTTCGACCGGTTCGGTCTCGACGGGGAGTTGCCCGCGCAGCGCATCGAACCCGCCGTCGGCCAGATAGAGGTTCCCGCCGTGGCCGTACACTGCGGCGGTGAGCAGAAACCGGGCCGCGTAGACGCCATCGCCGCCGTCGTAGGCGACTATCGTGTCGTCGTTCGAGATACCCGCTTCACCGAGGAGTTCGGCAAACCTCTCCCGACCGGGTAACATCCCCGTCGCGACGCTCGACGGATCGCGAAAACTGTCGAACGGGACGTTCACCGCGCCGGGCGCGTGACCCATATCGGTGTACTCCCGTTGTTCTCGTACGTCGACGAGGGTGACGTAGTCGTGTCGCTCGACCCACGCCGGATCGACGAACGCCGGACTGTCGAAACTCATCTCTGGCCCTCCCAACGGCGTTCGATAACCGAGCGCCGCTCCGTACTGCCTCGCTGTCGTTTCATGGCTTGTCGTACGTTTGGTTTCCGGGCCTACTTTGTAGCTCTCGTAACGGGAATCCCTTCCCCTGCTCCGGAAAAGATGCACGAATCCGAGCTACCCCTGACGGTCGTTCATCCCTCAGTACGACCCCACTTTACCCTCGCTTCTGGAGAGAATCGCCAGGCGCGGTCGGTGTCACCCAGCCTGACGGCTCTTCGGTGATCGTCCCCGTATCCGGCAAGAATCTCTGGATCGTCGTCGGTGGGCAGACGACGCCCCGCAAAGGGGGCAGCGCTATCAGACGCGCCGAGTCAGCGACTCAGTGAACTTGCGCTTTGCCGTCTTGATGCGGTCGTAGAGCAAGGCCCCTTCTGCCAGGGCTGGATACTCGACCGGAAGTGAGCTGTAGAGGTACGCACAGAGTCCGTGACCATCGCCACGCCAGTGGGTGGCAGGCGATCCGGACCGGACTTGCTGTTGCCGGCGTTCGAGTACGGACTCGCACTCCTCTTCGAGCGCATCTAGTTCCCACCAGTGATGTTCGAGTTCGTCGAACGACTGGCGTAGTCGCCGAGAGTCCTCCAGATCGTCGACGCGTCGATCGATGTTCGCTAGCGCGTCGTTGGTCTCCTGGAGCGATTCGGATTCAGCTTCGAGCGTCCGGAGAAAGCGCTCACGACTGTCTTTCGTCTCGATACCTTTCTGTACGAGGGCCTGTTTGATCTGAGGGGTGAATCGGGACGCGGTGTCGAGAGCCGTAGTGACTTCTTCACCGAGTTCGATAGCCATGTTCTCCCGCAGGGGTTCGCCGTAGTCCATCTCGTAGTGTGGTACCTGCATCACGGTGTTCTCGTAGAGTTTGTAGACGTCGCCGACCTGCGAGGTGGCCGGAGAGTTCGTCCGCTTTACCATCGCTCCGCCTTCGGTGGCGACCTGTGGCTGAACGGTCGTCGCTTGAAGCCGACCGATCCCTTGCACGAACTGCTCGAACGCCTTCTTCTCGTCTCGGACACGCCGTTGCTCTTCGGAACACTCCCTGCGAGCGTTCGCAAGGTAGGTGAACGCAATGAGAGCGACTGCAGCGAAGACGGCAACCGTGACCAGCAGTAACTCCGATGAGAGAACCTCACCGATGGTACATTCGATGCCTGAACAACCCTGCTGTAACTGTGGCTCCCCGATTCGGTAGTGGCCCGCGTTTGCTACCAGTAGAGAAGCCATGCCAATTTTTATCATGCGGGCAGGAACTATAATCGTTGTGTCTGCGAGTTGAGGCGATCCTACTGGAAACTACCCTGGAAACCCTATCGGCAATGAAATCCGCTCAGAAATCGGGTTCTAATTCGACCAGTTCGATGCGGCCGTTGCCGGAGACGCTTACGCCGCACCCCTCGTACTGGAACGAAATCTCCAGCGGATTCTCGGTGTTCGGTCCGTCACAAAGTGCGTCGATCGCGTCCGGATCGACTGTCCCGTACAACGGATCGAGTTCGGTAGCCGTCACGTCTCGAATCGACGCGACGGCCTCGATCAGGACGGTCGACATCCGCTCTGAACTGTCTCGCTCGATCGTGAGTGTTGTCTGTTGCTGCTCTGTACGTACCTTCTCGTTATATTTTTGCTCAACCATCTTTGGAATCCCTCAATTTGCCACATCCCCATGCGGCGGAACCGATCGTCTGTAGTTGTCCTTGATCGTTGTATAAAAACGTGTCCAAACTTTGGCTGTGTTGTCTTTCGTTTTATCAATAGATTATCACGGTGCAGTCTGCCGATTCTGGTGGTCGATCCGCCGTTGTGTTTTTACAATTATGTAGAATTGGCCCCACTCGACCCGAGCATTTCTGAGAGGTCGGGTATCTCGTCAGCACCCCCTCCCAGTGCGGATTCGACGAGCATCTGGCCGCCGATGGTCGTCGGACTGATCACGCTGTCTGCCCCTGCGTGTCGTAGCTTCGCGACGTTCTCGCGGTCCGTCGCCGCCGCGACGATCCGGATATCGGGACGGAGTTGTCGGGCAGTCAGGATCGCCAGTGCGTCCTGTGCATCGTCTTCGGTCGCGACGACCAGCGCACGAGCGGTCTCGATTTTTGCCCGTTGCATCGGCTCCTCGTCGCTCGGGTCTGCTGCGATAGCTTTCAGCCCCCGGTCCGAGAGGTCCGACACGCGCTCCCTGTTGGCAGTAACTACGACGAAGTCGGTATCACTGTCGGTCAGTCCGGCCACTACCGGTTCGGTGAGTTCGCCGTCGCCGAGAATGAGCACGTGATCTTCGAGGAGTTCGAGTTGTGAATCGGTCATGTTTCCAAGTGCCTGACTGAGTCTGGCTTCGATGGCTGGCCCCAAAAGTGACCCGAGCGCAACGGCGAAACTCGCGGTCCCGAACACGACGACGGACATCCCGAACAGTCGCGCTTCCGGGCCGACGGGATAGGCGTCGCCGTATCCCACCGTCGTCGCCGTAACGATAGTGTAATAGAACGCATCGAGTATCGTGTTTAGCCCCTCGAAGTCTTCCCGCAAGATGTAGGACCCGACGGTGCCGTACGCCTGCGTCCCGATCAGCGCGAGCGCTGCGGCCATCTGTGTCGTCGATAGTGCGAGTTCCCTGCTGAACTGCTGGCGATGAATCGCGACGAACGGGATCGAAAGCAGGGAGAGAACGACCAGCGGGAACGAGACGGGGCTCGACTGGACGAGCCCCTGCAGTGCCGTCACTGGCAATAGCACGAGGACAGCATACCACGCGACGCGGAGGCCGCGTTTGAGTCCGTACACCGCGACGATCATGAGGAATCCGGTGAGGGTGCCGGTAAAGCCGGCAGTTCGCTGGACCGCCGTCGGAATGTACGCTTCCATCGGAACGATCGTCACGAACCGGATGTTGCCGATGTGGAGGAGACCGGTTACGACGGACAGAACTGCGACGATTGTCGTTAGTCCGACGGCCGCGCGCGCGGCGAACAGTTTCCGACTCCAGGACATATACGATTCGAAACGCGACTACTGTATAAACACGCATCGGAGTCACTGTTCGTCCGCGCGAGGCGCAAGCTACTTGCTGACGGGGCAGTGATCGCTCGGATATGGAGTGGAAACTGTTCGCGGATCTCGCGGAGCACGCGGGCGGCAAGCACGTCGTCGTCGATGTCGACCCCGGCGATACCGTCGGCGATGCGCTCGACGCCTTGCTCGCGGAGCGCCCCGAACTGGAGTCGCGGGTGCTGGCTGACGACGGGAAAGTGCGAGAGCACATCAACGTCCTCCGGAACGGAAACGACGTAGACGCAACCGAGGAGGGGCTCTCGACGACGCTCGAATCGGGCGACGAACTCGCGTTGTTCCCGCCGGTCAGCGGCGGGTAGCTAGAACTCGGGGTCCCGTCCTTCGAGGAACGCCGCGACACCCTCCTCGTGTTCGGGCGTATCCCGGGCGAGCGCCTGTATCGTGTTCTCGTGGTCGAGTGCTTCCCGCCAGTGTTTGCCCGCGTTCTCGTGGAGCGCGCGCTTGGTCAGGCCGACAGTCTTGGTCGGGCGCTTGCGGAGCGTCGCCAGCAGTTCGTCGACGCGCTCGTCCAGTTCGCCGTCCGGTACGGCATCGTTGATCAGGTCGATATCGGCGGCTTCGTCAGCCGAGATGAACTCGCCAGTCATCGCTAGCCGCTTTGCGGTTCGGAGACCGACCAACTGTGGAAGCAAGAAGGTACCACCGGTGTCGGGTATCAGGCCGACACGCACGAACGCACAACTGAACGTGGCGGAATCAGCGGCGTAGGCGAAATCGCTGAGGGCGGCGAGTGCAAGCCCTGCACCGACCGCGTCGCCGTTGACTTTGGCCACGATGGGCACCCGCGAGGTAATCGCGGCTTCGACGACGCGCCCGAACGTCTCCGCGATGCCGTCGAACGTCTCGACGGCGTTCGCCTCGGTATCGACCATCGTCTCGATATCACCGCCCGCGCTGAACGCCGCGCCCTCGCCGGTCAACACCACTGCATCGTGTGTTTCGGCGTCGACGTCCTCGATGGTCTCCGCCAGTTCGGTCGCCGTCTCGACGGTGACTGCGTTCATCACTCCGGGTCGGTCGAACGTGACGGTCCGGACGCCGTCGGCATCGCTGATCTTCATGGGTCGAACGCACAGCGCAGAGGATTATGAAGGTACGGCCTGCGAGGGTCCGGACGGCCCTCAGTTCCGTGCGGAGAGGTCGGCTTCCATGACGAAGTCCGGATGCTCGCTCACCTCGACGCCGACGTGGACGGCGTCGGTGACGTGCCGAGGTGTCTCGGGGAGCAGCACTCTCGTTCGGTCGGCATCGACGCTCGCGGCGTCGCGTCGGATCGCGGCGAACAGCGCCCGCGCGGCCGGCACGTCGGCCCACGCGCCGACGCCGTACTCGGCCCACGTGACGGTCTCACCGTCCTCCTCTTCCCGGTCGTAGGTACGCAGTCGGAGCGTGAGTGCTTCTGTACCGTCGCCCTGCACTGCGAGTACCCGTTCGGCGTCGTCAGCGAGGCGCTCACGCGTCAGCGCGGCGAGCGCCCACGCCTCGTCGACGTCCAGTGCGAGCCCCGAGAGCGCGTCGTGTGCGTCGCTACGCGTCCAGTAGGTCCACGCCGCATCGGGCGACTCGGTGATTCGATGACTGGTGTCGGCTGCCGCGTCCGCGTCCGGCGTCGGGAGCGCCCAGCGGAACTCCGTTCCGGGGTCGAAGCCGACCGCTCGGCTAGTGCCGAGACCGGCCATGTTCCACGAAAAGACCATGTTCCGACAGAGCGTCCCGCCGCGTTCGGCCGCCCAGTCGAACAGCCGATCGTTCATGAGTTTGCTCGCCCCGTGGCCGCGTGCGGCGGGCGCGATGCGCATCCCCTGTGCCCACCCCTCGTACTCTGAGAGCATCACACCCTGGAGGATTCCCGCCACTTCGTCGTCCGCTTCGAGCACGAACGTTCGTTGCTCGGGGCCGTCGCTCTCGACCCACTGCTCGAAGATGTCGGGGATGTAGTCGCCGGTCTCCTGGTCGGGCCACGTCTCGGTGGTAAAGGACGTGACGGCATCGTGATCCGAGAGTCGGGCCTGACGGACGCTGAAGTCGGTCATTGGGCTACTCCCACGGGACCGACCGAGCGGTTATCTCGCCGGCGGTCGGTTCGGCCATCACTGTTTCGGGGTGGTCGCTGTTCGCGAGCGCCCACATCAGTTTCACTTTCGCAGTTCCGGGCAGCATGTCCTCGCCCTCGACGACGCCGGCGTCGAGCAGGTCCCGGCCGGTGTCGTAAACGCGGTCACAGACACGCCCATCGAGACACTGGCTCGTCATGACGACCGGGGTACCCTCGTCGACGATTTTACCGATCCGGTCGATGAGGTCCGAATGGACGTGACCGAGGCCCGTCCCTTCGAGGACGATGCCGTCATTCTCTGCCGCGAGGTCGAGAATGGCCTCGTCGAAGCCGGGCGTGAACTTCACCAGCGAGACGTCGGCGTTCAGGTCGGCCGCGAGGTCGAGTTCGACGTCCCCGCGCTCTGCGCGTTCTCGCCGCCACTCGATCTCCAGGTTCTCGTACTCGATCTTACCGAGCGACTTCGCACCGACCGTCTCGAAGGCGTCGCGCCGCGAGGTGTGGTTCTTGCGGACGCGGGTCCCGCGGTGGAGCGCGCAGGCCTCATCGGATTCGTCGGCGTGCATGCAGACGAGCACCTCCGCACAGTCGCTTTTCGCGGCTTCGACCGCACAGACCGCGTTCATTACGTTGTCGCTGGACGGGCGGTCGGCCGAACGCTGGCTCCCGGTAAAGACGATGGGAACCGGCGTGTCGAGCATAAAGGAGAGTGCGCTCGCGCTGAACTGCATCGTGTCGGTCCCGTGCATCACGACGACGCCGTCAGCACCGGCTTCGATCTCCTCGTGGACGGCCTCGGCGAGTTCCTGCCAGACGTCCGGCGTCATGTTCTCGCTGAGGATGTTCGCGACGACGCGTCCACGGTAGTTCGCGAGTCCTGCGAGATCCGGCACTGCGCGGAGGACGTCCTCGGCGTCGAACTGGGCCGTGACCGCACCGGTCCGGTAATCGACCGTCGAGGCGATGGTTCCGCCGGTGGAGATCAGCGATATCGTCGGCAGGTCCTCGTCGAACTCCACCGTGGAATCGGACGTGTCTCCCGTCTCCTCGACGTCGTGGACGTCCGATTCGATGACCTCGACGGCGGCGTCTTCGCGGTCGATGCCGACGTTGTACCCCCCCTCAAGCTTGAGTACCAGGTGCTCGTCCGTTGTCGAGGGGAGCAACACGCCCTCGTAGCGCTGCCCGTCGCGCTCGATCCGCACGTGATCGCCTGCGTTCATACTCATCCGTTCAGACCGGCGGGACTTGAACCCACTCTTTCGTCCGCTCGCGAACCGGGCGAAAAGCCCATGCCTGTCGCGGCCGACCCGGTAGATATGAGCGAGCGCACCGATCAGCTCTCCACAAGCCGTGATTCCGAGGTCGATACCGGAAGCTTCGACGAGAGCCTCCTCGACGACTCGACCGAGCGGCGAGAGCCCGATCCGTCGGCGGAATCGAGCGGTGGCTCGCGTCTCGCGGAGTACTTCGCCCCGAAAATGTTTCTCGTCGTCTTCGCGCTGTTGGCCGTACTGGGCCAACTCGGCAGTACCTTCGTCCCCCTCGTCGGGGGGCCGCTCGGCGTGTTTATCGGTGCGTTCGCAGTCGGGCTGGCCAGCAGTCGCCGCCGCTACGGGGAGTCTCTCGTCGCCGGCGGCCTCGTCGGTGCGCTCGGCGTCCTGATCGGGAATATCACGCTCGCGGCTGTCACCAGTTCGATGCTGACGCTGACCGGCGTCGGGGCCGGGGCTGGCATCGTCCTCGGTCTTCTCGGCGTCTACTTCGGGCGCGACCTCCGCAACGGCCTCACACAGGACATCTGATCACTCGTCGAGCGCCCAGCCGTCACCGACCCGTTCGACCAGGTCGTGTTCCGCCATCTCCGCCAGTACCTCCTGGACCATGCCCGGCGGCGCGTCGACAGCCCTGCTGATCGACTCGGTCTCCGTCGGGCCGTCGGCGAGTTCGAGCAATACGTCGGCGTACAACCGGCTGTTCTCCGTGGCGTCGAGTTCGTCAGTCAGTCGGTCGAGGACCTCCGTGATCCGGCCCTGGACCCAGCGCTGGGCCATCGAAAGCTCGTTTTCGAGTCGCTCGAGTTCGCGAAGCTCTGCCGCCATCGACTGGCTGTCGTCGCCCTCCTCGCTCGTCCGCACGTCGAGCGAGAGATAGCGCCACGTGGTCACGTCGAGTTTCCGGCTCCGTGGATACGCGCTTTTGGTCCCGAACTCGTAGGGGGAGACGTTGACTTCGAGCCGGAGGCTCCGAGAGATGTGGAAGTACTTTCGTCGCTGGCTGTCGGTCCGGCTCTCGATGATTCCGGCCTCTTCGAGTTTCCGCAGATGATCGATCACTGCCTTGGGGCTAACGTCGAGATATTCGCTGATCTCGGTGACGTAGCAGGGCTTGTGGGCGAGAAGGCGGAGAATCCGCCGACGGTTTGCGTTGCCAAGGAGATCGAGCAGGGCTGCAGAGTCCATCTATAACCAATTACTCGCCTGTGATGAAAAGCATGTCTGCTCGATGATCTCCGCTACTCGTCGGCGTCCGAGAGATACAGGTGCTACGCTGATGCCGTGACGAATGCTGTCCTGGAGCGGTCCTCTGCGCCATCAGGCTGCTCACCCTGGCCGTCGTTGTCCGAAGGGTCCTGTTTGCGATCCGGATTTTTCTCGTCTGACGGACCGGTATTATCCCCCGCTCCGGGCACTCTGTCGGGCGGACCGACCTCACTCGGTGCCGGACCGCCGGGGATTGCACCTGCCGCCTCTGCGACTTCGGGACCGCGCAAGTCGGCGACGCCCTTCGAGAGGTCGTCGAACGGTGCTCCGGAGTGACCGGCCTTTTCTGCGAGGTCGGCAGAGTTGTTCACCTCGCGTTCCAGCGAGTGAATCTGGCTAGCGATCCGGCTCATCCGTACCTGCGTCCTGACATCGTTTTCCGCGTCTTCGAGCTCTGCTTTCTGCTGTCTGATCGTGGTCAATCTGGCTTCGAGGTCAGCCGCCCGATTGTCGAGCACCGCGGCTCTGTCGTCTGCCTGCTGGTACTCGGCGTCGAACATTCCTTCGCTGACCGCACTCTCGGTGTTCGTACTACTCGACTGCATGAACGAACCCATCTGAACGCCGAGGCTGGCGTTCTGTGTGGGTTCCGTTTCGGACTCCTCGTCGAGTACCCCTATCGCTCCCGACGCACCGGCAAAAGAAGCGAGAACGGCAATCCCGACGATGGCAACCGTAGCGAACGCCAACATACGAAGGGGTCTCATTGAAACTCACTACCAGTACAGATCTTAAAAAAGCGCAGTTTCGTTCGTTCCGTTCATCCGGCAGGGAGATCTGCTCAAAACTACTTTGAGCGTTTAAAGCCAGCAGAGGATCGGTAAGACCGGAGTTTTGGATCTCACCCCGGTCGACTGCGATGGGCCGGGACTTCGGGCGGTGACGACGGTCCAGACCGTCGGAACGTTTATACCGCAACGAGGTCCTTGTTACCATGTATCATGTTCGAGGAATTCTCCAGCGGCTACTACTTCGGTCGCCTCTACGTCGAACCGTTCGACGGCGTTAAAGCGGTCATGCAGCGGGAGCAACACGAGCGCGTCAACGAGGAGCTCTACGCGACTGGAGAGGGGATCGAGCGACTCGATTCGCCACTGGTGATGAAACTCGACCGCCAGCACTTCTCGGTACACGGCGAGTCCGGAATCCCTCCGGATACGATCGCGGTGCCGGAGTCGATCATCGACGAGACCGACATCGACAACCCGCCGACACTCCGGGAAGTGTTCCTGGCCAAGCGCGACCACGCCCGCAAACTGCTCGGCATGTTCGGCCAGCGGGCCCAGCCTGAATCGGACGCTTCGAACGACGGCTCAGCCACCGGCCGGTGACGTCCCCACCGACCGGTAGGACTTTGCGAACATAGGGACATCCTACGACCATGCGCGAAGCAGAGGAAACGACCCGACAGCGCATTGCCCGAACCCTTCGGAACGAGACCGAGACGCCCAGTGGCCTCGCCGCGGAGTTCGACGTCTCCGTCGGCGCTGCACTCGATCACGTCACACATCTCGCCCACTCGCTGGAACCAACGGACGAAGAACTGCTCGTCGCCCCGCCGACCTGCCGGGAGTGTGGGTTCGACGAGTTCGACGATCCGGCGAACGTACCCTCCCGATGTCCGGAGTGCAAACACGAAGGGATCGAAGAACCCGCGTTCAGAATCGACTAGAACTCCACGTTCGACGTCGAGGTCCGGTCGAGGTCGTCCGTCTCGATCCCGCCCGTAGCGACGAACTCGTACTCTTCGTCGGTAAGGTAGACGTCGCCGTCTTCGGCTGTGACGTCGATCCCCTCCAGAAACGCCCCCTCGCATGGCCCGTACGTGCACTGTCCGCTGTCGGATTCGAAGTACGCCCCGTGGTTCGCACAGATGATCTCGCCGTCCCGCATCGGTGCACCCGAGCCCTTGTCGAGTGCGATATGGGTGAAGTGCTGACAGTAGTTCAGCCACCCGGCGACGCCATCGCCCAGTTCCGTCAGGACGGCCTCCTGTTCCTCGCCCGAATCGATGTCACGGACGGTGACCAGTGTGGTCGTGTCGGCCGGGACCTCCTCGACGGTGGTGATCTTCGTCCCCGAACTCATTATCGGTCGAAAGTAGCCGGTCGGTGTATAAGGTTCCGGTTCGTCCGACGTTCAGATAACGAGGAAAGAACAGAATAAACAGTATTATCTAAATCATATATATCTCATTGGTACACTGTGTTGCTATTGCCGGCGTTTAACGCAATCTATTCGTTTTAGAAGTATTTAAACCAGATTTACCGTCGGATAGAATACTAGAAATCGGCGTTATCTCTTCTGGACCGTATCGAGAGTAAAATCCCCGTTTAGAGGCGTATTACCGCACTTGAATGCGAAAATACGGAATTCAGGGAACAGTCTCTATTCATAAAAAATATTTTATAGTATATGGGTGTTAAAGATTATATTATATTTATTCTCGGCGATAGTCCGGAAGCGTGTCGTCCTGCATCGATGCAGTGCGGCCGCCGTCGACGAGCAGGTTTGCGCCGGTGACGAACGCCGCGTCCTCGCTGGCGAGGAAGGCGGCCACGCCAGCGACGTCCGCGGGCGTGCCGATGCGCCCGACCGGATGGATCGCTTCCACTTCTTCCAGTCGCCCCTCCGGGAGTTCCTCGCGCGTGCGTTCGACTTCGATCCACCCCGGACTGATCGTATTGACCCTGATCTCGGGGCCGAGATCGAGTGCCATCGCGCGAGTCATCCCGTTGATCCCCGCCTTGACGGCGTTATAGGGGAAGTGACTCGGCATCGTCAGCTGTGCGTGATTCGAGGACATGTTCAGGATGACACCTTCGTCCATGTACTCGACGGCCTCTCTGGCACACAGCCAGTACGCGCGAAAGTCCGTTTCGAGCACGAACTCCCAGTCGTCCATCGTGGTTTCAGTGACACTCGTCTCGGTCTGGACACCGGCGTTGTTGACAAGCACGTCGATACCGCCGTACTCTTCGGCTGTCGCCTGCATCAGCGCCTCGATCTGGTCGGGTTCGCGCATGTCCGCCTCCACGAAGACGGCATCGCCGCCGTCCTTGCGGATCGACGCGGCGACTTCGTTCCCGACGTCAGCAGAGCGACCAGTGACGACGACCGAGGCCCCCTCTGCGGCGAACCGATTGGCGACACCACGGCCGATCCCGCGAGTCGACCCGGTGACCACGACAACCGAGTCCTCGAACCGTCCGGGAACCGGTGTTTGTTCCGCCATCGTTACCACTCCGCGACGCTACCGTCGTCGTGTTTCCAGACCGGGTTGTGCCAGTTGACCTCCTGCTCCGCTCGCTTGCGGACAGTCTCCTCGTCGATCTCGATGCCGAGACCGGGAGCGGTCGGTAGATCGACATAACCCTCGTCGTACTCGAAGACGTCCGGATCGTCAAGGTAATCCAGCACGTCGCTGGTCTCGTTGTAGTGAATGTCGAGGCTTTGCTCCTGGATGAGTGTGTTCGGCGTGCAGGCGTCGACCTGGAGACAGGCGGCCAGCGCGATCGGACCGAGCGGGCAGTGCGGTGCGATCGCCACGTCGTAGGCCTCTGCCATGCTGGCGATCTTGTTCACTTCGGTGATCCCGCCCGCATGAGAGAGATCAGGCTGGATCAGATCGACGACGCCCTGCTCGAACAGTTCCTTGTAGTCCCAGCGCGAGTACATCCGTTCGCCCGTGGCGATCGGCGTCGTCGTGTGCTGAGCGATCTCCGGCAGGGCGTCATTGTGCTCGGAGAGAACGGGCTCTTCGACGAACATCGGGTCATAGGGTTCGAGTGCCTCGACGAGTCGTTTTGCCATCGACTTCGAGACGCGTCCGTGGAAATCCACGCCGATATCGATATCGTCGCCGACGGCCTCGCGGACTTCCGCGATCCTGTCGCGTGCGGAGTCGACGGCGGCGGGGGTGTCGATTCGACGCATCTCCGGTGTCGCGTTCATCTTCAGGGCGGTGAACCCGGCGTCGACTTTCTGCGCCGCGGCGTTGCCGACGTCAGCGGGCCGATCCCCCCCGATCCACTGGTAGACGCGGATCCGGTCACGGGCGGCCCCGCCGAGCAGTTCGTAGACCGGGGCGTCGAAACGCTTGCCCTTGATGTCCCAGAGCGCCTGATCGACCCCGGCGATTGCGCTCATCAGGACCGGACCGCCGCGGTAGAAGCCGCCGCGATAGAGGCGCTGCCAGTGGTGTTCGATCCGCGAGGGGTCCTCGCCGAGCAGGTAGTTATCCATCAGCTCTTCGACGGCCGCGCGGACGGTTTTGGCGCGCCCCTCGACGACGGGTTCGCCCCAGCCGACCGTGCCGTCGCTGGTCGTGATCTTGAGGAACAGCCACCGCGGCGGTACCTCGAAGAGTTCGTAATCGACTATCTCGGTCGGTTTGTCGTCGGTTTCAGTCTGAGTCATTGTGGTTCCGTTGTATAGGTCTCACAACTAGATCCGGATCGTATCAATGTGGGGGGTGCTGACACCCCTGCGGCGCAATGGTAATCGGTAGTGCCAGCCGCGGAACGCCACGACGGCCGACCTACCGAGTGATCACGGGCGCTACCGCGACTCACTCCGAGCGCGTGACGTCCCCGCCCAGGGTCTCCAGAACGTCGAAGAAGTCCGGGAACGAGACGTCGACGTGCTCCGCGCCGGTGATCGTCGTCGGGCCGTCGGCGACGAGGCCAGCCACCGCCAGCGACATGATGATCCGGTGGTCCGCACAGCCATCGACCGTAGCACCCGAGAGGTCAGTCTCGTCGCCGTGGATCGTCAGCACGTCGTGTTCTTCGGTTACTTCCGCACCCATCTTCCCGAGTTCGTCGGCCATCGCGCTCACCCGGTCGGTCTCCTTGTAGCGGACGTGCTCTGCGTTCTCGATCCGCGTATCGCCGTCGGCTATCGCGCCGAGCGTGGCGATCGTGGGCAGGAGATCGGGCGTGTCGCCAACGTCGACAGTCGTCCCCGACAGGTCGCTGCGCTCGACGGTGATGACGCCGTCCTCGCGGTTCCAGTCGATTGTCGCGCCCATCTCTTCGAGGATCCCCACGATGGCGCTGTCACCCTGCGCACTCGGATAGGCACCCTGGATCTCGACGGCGTCGTCGCCCGCCACCGCGCCGAGCGCGAGCAGATACGACATCGAGGAAAAATCTCCGGGGACGGAGTACTCGCCGCTCTCTGGGGCGTAGGACTGTCCGCCGTCGACCGAGAACCCGCGCTCGGTCCTGCGGGCGTCGACGCCGTAGTCGGCCATCAGTTCGGTCGTGATATCCACGTACGGCGAGGACTTGAGTTCGGTCTCCAGGTCGATATCGATGCCCTCCTCCGTCACTGCACCGGCGAAGAGGAGCGCGGAGATGAACTGGGAAGAGACGTCGCCCGGAATCGAGACGGTACCGCCCGAAATCGGTCCCTCGATGACGAGCGGGGCCTGCCCGTTCCCGCGACTGGAGCGGGCGCTCCCACCCAGTTGGTCGATGGCGTCGAGCAGGGGGCCGTGCGGGCGCGACCGGAGGGATGCGTCACCGCTCAGGACGGTGATCCCGTCGGCCAGGGCGGCCGTCGCGGTGACGAGTCGGGTCGTCGTCCCGCTGTTCCCACAGTCGATGACGTCGTCGGGGACTTCGGGGCGACCGTCGAACCCCGTGATGTCGAGTGCTCCGTTCGTCTCGGAAACGTCGCCGCCGAACGCTTCGACGGCCCGCATCGTCGCCCGGATATCCGCACTCTCCAGTGGGCTATGGACCAGCGCACCGTCCGCATAGCCCGCAGCCAGTACTGCACGGTGCGTGTAGCTCTTCGACGGCGGCGCTTTCGCCGAACCGCTGACGGTCGACGGCGTGATAGTGACGTTCATATCCGCCCTGATGACCGGGAGTGGTATCACAGTACCGGAACACGCCACCCGAACAGTAAGGAGGGTGCCGAACGGAGTTGCGGCCATGGGAGTTCTCTCTCGACTGCGATCCTGGTTCGCTGGCGGCACCACGGAGAAAGGAGACGCCGAGGACGATGCGGCCGAGACCGACGCTACAGAGTCGGGACTCGATCCCGACAACGTCACCGAGGTCAGAACGGGATCCAGTGACGACGCCGCCGACAAACTCCGGGAGGTCTCGGACCGGCGGGCCGAGGAGTCCGAGCAGTCGGTAGACGGCTGAACAGGATCGATCTGTCGACTGGCCTTTCGTTCGAGCGCGAGAAACGACGAACTACGACACCGTTCGGACACCGGCACGCGCCGCGTCGACGAGGAACCGGGGCTTCTCCGGTGAGTCCCCGAATTATATACTCCGCCGCGCCCGAGGGGAGGGTATGGAACCCGACCTCTCACGACTCGCCGACGTCATCGACGACCGGGGTGCGGACGGCTACCTCTTCGACGGCCACGACGACTCCGACCAGTACTACGTCTGTGGCTTCGACGCGCCGGATCCCTTCATCGCGCTGTACGACGGCGAGGGCACACATCTGCTGGTCTCCGGACTGGAGTACGGCCGTGCCGTCTCGGAGAGTCGAGCAGACAGTGTCTCCAGATACGAGGAGTACGACTATCAGGAGCGTGCCGCCGAGAAGGGTCCACGAGAGGGGCGGCTAGCGACGATTGCCGCCTTCCTCGCGGACAATCACGTCGAGTCAGTTCTCGTCCCCGACCAGTTCCCAACGGGTACCGCCGACGGCCTGCGCGAACACGCCATCGACGTCTCGGTCGAGCCAGAGGGCGTGATCACGGAGATCCGCTCGGTCAAGACCGACGAGGAGATCGAACACGTCCGGACGGCCCAGCGCGCCAACGAGGCCGCGATGGCCCGTGCAGAGGAACTGATCGGCGGTGCGACGGTCGAGGACGGACACCTCGTCCACGATGGCGAGGTGCTGACGAGCGAGCGCGTCAAGCAGGCCATCGAGATCGAGTTGCTCCGCGAGGGCTGTGCGCTCGACGAGACGATCGTCGCCTGCGGTGCGGACGGCGCGGACCCCCATGACCGCGGAAGCGGCCCGCTCGACGCCGAGGAGTCTATCGTCGTCGACATCTTCCCCCGTGACAAGGAGACGGGCTATCACGCAGACATGACCCGGACGTTCCTCAAGGGTGAAGCAAGCGAAGAGCTCCGGGAGCGCTACGAGATCACTCGCGAGGCACACGGGGCCGCACTCGACGCCGTCGAGGCCGGTGCAACCGGCGCGGACGTCCACGACGCGGTCTGTGACGTCTACGAGGAAGCGGGCTACGCTACGCTCCGTGACGATCCATCCACGGAGACGGGGTTCATTCACGGCACCGGCCACGGCATCGGACTGGACGTCCACGAACTGCCACGGCTGAACCCGACCGGTGGCGAGCTAGAGGCTGGCCAGGTTATCACTATCGAACCGGGGCTCTACGATCCCGACGTGGGCGGCATCCGGATCGAAGACCTCGTCGTCGTCACCGAAGACGGCTACGAGAACCTCACCGACTACCCGAAAGGGCTAGAACTCGCCTGAAAAGCGCTCGAACCGGTAACCGAGATCTGAGAGAGAAAACGCTTACAGTCCTAACTCCCGACCGATCACGAGTTCCTGAATCTCGCTCGTTCCCTCGCCGATCTCCATCAGTTTGGCGTCACGGTAGAACCGCTGTGGGGCGAAATCCGTCGTGTAGCCGTAGCCGCCGAGCGTCTGGACGGCCTCTTCGGCGACCTCGCGGGCCGTCTCGCTGGCGTCGAGTTTCGCCAGCGAACTCGCCTTGGTGACGTCCTGGCCCTGGTCGTACATCCACGCGGCTCTGTGGGTCAGTAGCCGCGAGCGCTCGATCTTCCGGTCCATCGCCACGATCTTGTTTCTGATAGCGTCGAACTCGGAGATCGGCTGGCCGAACTGCTCGCGCTCCGTAGCGTAGGATTTTGCGGCCTCGTAGGCACCCTGCGCCAGTCCCACCGAGAGCGCCGCGATGGAGATGCGACCGCCGTCGAGGGTCGCTTTGGTCTGGTCCCACCCCTCGCCCGACTCGCCGAGCAGGCGGTCCTCGGGGAGACGGACGCCGTCGAGTTGGATCTCACAGGTCGGCGAGGCGTTCAGGCCCATCTTGTCCCAGACGGTAGTGACCTCGAACCCGTCGTCCTCGGTCGGGTCGACGATGAACGTCGAGATACCGTCGTAGCCCGCACCCGGATCCGTTACCGCCTTGACGAGGATGGAGCCAGCGACGTTCGCGTTCGTGATGAACTGCTTTGTCCCATTGAGCACCCACTCGTCTCCTTCCTTCTCGGCCATCGTGTCCATATCGCTGGCGTCGCTCCCGCTGGAGGGTTCTGTGAGCGCCCAGCCACCCATGTGCTCGCCCTCGGCGAGCGGGCGAAGCCAGCGCTCTTTCTGTGCGTCCGTTCCGAACGCTTCGATCGGTTTCGAGGCCAGACTGACGTGGGCGGCGTAGGAAAGTCCGATCGCACCCGAGACACGGCCCAGTTCCTCGACGATGAGTGCGTACATCAGCTGATCGCCGCCGAGTCCGCCGTACTCCTCGTCGACCGGCACGCCCATGACGTCAAGCGCGGCGAGTTCGTCGAAGACCTCCTGTGGGAAACGGTGTTCTTCTTCGATCTCTCCTGCTATCGGCTCGATTTCCGCCTCACAGACCTCCCGGACGGCCTCTCGCATCATCCGGTGTTCGTCGGGAATCCGAAAGTCCATGCGAGGACGTAGAGCGAGGCGGGTCATAAATACGACGAACGATCATGTTGGATTCTTGCTCGCACCGACGCCGAGAGAAATTTAAGCGTCGCTGTCGTTCCCTTCACCAATGGATCTGCGTGGTCTCGTCCGTGGCACTGTCGACTGGGCCGATCTCGAAGGGGTCGGCCACAGGCTTGCCGAGCGCTCAGACGAGCAGTCCGTCCGGATCGAGTTTCTGGAGGCGGACAACTGGCTATCGACGCCACTAATCGTCGACGAGCGGTGGTTCGTGAAGATCATCTCGCCCCAGAACGCCTTCGTGCACGCGGTGCTCACCGGGGCACGCAATATCGGCGCCTTTTCGAGCGGCACGGCCGGCTTCTTCGAGCGGTTCGAGGGGCCGGTCGAGATGGGCCAACACGAACTCGAAGCCAACGAGCGCATGGGCGAAATCGGCCTCAACACGCCGGACCCGGTCGGCGTCTTCGAGTACGAGCAGTTCGGCGTCGTCGTTCTGGAGTATCTGGACGACTTCCGATCGCTGGGCGACCTCTCGCCGATGGAGAAGCTTTCCTACACGGACGAACTGTTCGAGTCGCTCGCCAGGATGCACGAACACGGGCTCGCACACGGTGATCTGCGGGCCGAGAACGTCCTCGTAGTCGACGGGGAACTGTACTTCATCGACGCGACGAGCGTTCGCGAGGACGGGATGGACGGGGCGCGGGCGTACGATCTGTCCTGTGCGCTGGCCGTCCTTGCACCCGCCATCGACGCCGAGACTGCCGTGGAGTACGCACTCGCACACAACTCCATCGAGGACGTACTCGCGGCACGCGAGTTCCTCGATTTCGTCAAACTGCGACCGGATCACGACTTCGACGCCTTGCGAGTCAAAGGCGAAATCGAGAAGGCCGCCGACGCGCCAGCGCGGTCGACGACCGGCCGGTAATCGGTTGATTTTCTCGACGCATGTCAACATCTCCCACGACAGAGGTGCTTTTTTCATGATAGACGCCCTACTTTCATCAGGTTCGACCATGACATACAACCACTACATCGACGGCGAGTGGACCGACGGACAGGGCGAGGAAACCTTCGAGAGCACCGATCCGGCCACCGGCGACGTGCTCGCGGAGTTCCAGCAGGGGACCGAAGCGGACGTCGACACTGCCGTCGCCGCCGCGGACGAGGCCTTCGAGGAGTGGCGCGACCTCTCGTACATCGACCGTGCGGAGTATCTCTGGGAGATCTATCACGAACTCCGTGAACGCACGGACGAACTCGGCGAAATCGTTACGAGGGAGTGCGGGAAAGAGATCAGTGAGGGTCGTGCGGACGTCGTCGAGGCCGCCCACATGGTCGAGTGGGCGGCGGGCAACGCCCGCCATCCGCATGGTGACGTGGTACCGAGCGAAATCGGTGCCAAAGACGCGTATATGCGCCGGAAACCGCGGGGAGTCGTCGGCTGTGTCACGCCGTGGAACTTCCCGGTCGCGATCCCGTTCTGGCATATGGCCGTTACGCTCGTCGAGGGGAACACGGTCGTCTGGAAACCCGCCGAACAGACGCCCTGGTGCGGCCAGATCATCGCCGAGATGTTCGAGGAGAGCGGCATTCCGGACGGCGTATTCAATCTGGTACAGGGTTTCGGCGACGCCGGGAGCGCCATCGTCGACGACGACCGCGTCGACACCGTGCTGTTCACTGGCTCTGCAGAGGTCGGTCACGAGATATCGGATCAGGTCGGCGGCGAACCCGGCAGGACTGCCGCCTGCGAGATGGGCGGCAAGAACGCCATCGTGATCACCGAAGAGGCGGATCTGGACATCGCGGTCCACAGCGCCGTCATGTCGAGTTTCAAGACGACCGGCCAGCGCTGTGTCTCCAGTGAGCGCCTGATCGTCCACTCCGACGTCTACGACGAGTTCAAGGAGCGGTTCGTCAGCCTCGCCGAGGACGTCTCGGTCGGCGATCCGCTCTCGGAGTCGACGTTCATGGGGCCGCTCGTCGACGAGGACGCCGTCGAGAAGTTCCACCGGTACAACGACCTCGCCCGCGAGGAGGGCGCAAACGTCCTCGTCGACCGGGCCGACCTCGACGAGGACGCGATGCCGGACGCCGACGGTCACTGGGTCGGCCCGTTCGTCTACGAGATGGAGTACAGCCCCGAGCATCGCTGTCTCCGCGAGGAGGTGTTCGCCCCGCATGTCGCACTGATCGAGTACGAGGGCGGGATCGAGCGCGCGATGGAGATCCACAACGACGTCCCCTACGGGCTTGCGGGCGCGGTCATCTCCGAGAACTACCGACAGTTAAACCACTACCGTGATCGGGCGGAAATCGGCCTCGCCTACGCCAATCTGCCCTGTATCGGGGCGGAGGTACAGCTACCGTTCGGCGGCGTCAAGAAGTCCGGCACCGGGTCCCCGAGCGCCCGCGAAGTGATCGAATCGGTAACCGACCGGACGGCGTGGACGCTGAACAACAGCAAGGAGATCGAGATGGCACAGGGTCTCTCGGCGGATATCCACACCAGCGACGAGGAGTAGCGGCGGCTAGCGAGTCGGTATTTCGAAAGTGAGAGGGGGTGGAGCCAAGGAGCATCGAGCCGTGAAACCGGGGCCACCTAGGACGGCCCCGGTGTGGACGGGTCGAGCGCGACGAGCGTTTGCCGGCGCGACGTGAAAAGCGTCGATGTGCCGGCACCCGTATTTCGGGCCGTCTCCGTATAAATGCACTGTTCTGGCCACGGAGAACCCCTCGCCTGCTGGAGGGTATCGACGCCCGAATCGGTGGTCAGTGTCGACGGTCACGCCACGCGGGGAACTCCTCTCGAACGCCCCCAACGACGCCCGGATCGATCTCTGCGGTCACCAGCCCCGGCTGGTCGTCCGACGATGCGAGCGTCGTCCCCCAGGGATCGTACACCGTCGAACGGCCCAGGAGCGTCGCGTCGTCGAACTCCCCCGAACCGTTGACGGTAGCGACGTACTGCAGGTTCTCGATTGCCCGGGCCCGCGAGAGCGTCTCCCAGTGCTCGACCCGCGGGTACGGCCACGCGCTTGGTACGACGATCAGGGTCGCGCCCTGCTCGGCGAGGCGACGGAACTGCTCGGGAAAGCGGAGGTCATAGCAGGTCGTTATCCCGACCGAGAATCCCTCGAACTCGACGACGGTGTCGCGTTCTCCAGGGACGAGCAGTTCGGCCTCGGCGGAGTCGTAGCCGAAGAGGTGGCGTTTGCGATAGACGCCCTGCCGGCGTCCCTCCCGATCGAAGAAGACGGTCGTGTTTGCGAGTCCCGACTCGGCGGGCGTCTGTGCGGTTTCGGTGGCGGCCAGATCCTCGACGATGCTTCCGGCGACGACTCCGATGCCGTGCTCGGCGGCCGCGTCCGCTATCCGCGTCAGTGTTTCGCCGTCGAGCGGCTCCGCGAGTCGCTCGTAGACGTCGAACGCGAAGTAGCCGACGTTGAAAATCTCGGGAAGGGCAACGAGGTCTGCCCCCTTCGCCGCTGCAGTAGCGATGGCGTCCTCTGCGCGTCGCCGGTTCTCCTCGACGGCGGCGGCTTCGATTCCGAGTTGCGCCAGTGCGAGTTTCATTCTTCAGTTCCAGTATCGCTGCGGAGTGCGGCCTCCAGATTGTCCAGTTCGGCATCGAGGTTCTTCTCGAAGTAGCGCTCGACGCCCGGCAGTCGGCCATCGACAACGAAGCGGTTTACGACGCGGCTTCCCCCATCGATCGCTTCGATCTCGTGTTCGCCAGTGACCCGCATCAGTTTCGAGCGGCCGACGAACTTGACGTAGTTCGGCGGTTCGCGGGTCACGTCCTCCGTTTTGACGGCGGCAGTGCGGTTCACGAGCGGGATCGGAAGATCGACCTGCCACGTCGCTTTCCGGCCGTCGTCGTCGTTCACCGTGAATTCGGAGACGACACTGATCGCGCGAGCGCGTTGCTCCGGGCTGGCGATGAACTCCCAGACGCGCTCCGGCGGCACGGCCAACTCGAACGTACGCTCAACCCGGACGGTCATACAGTACTCTGACGACTACGGGGGTAAAAATCCGCTGGAAGCGGCGCCGCT
>Ga0208135_100363_pt1 | contig 29544 bp, 24 predicted proteins | sample AntDeeMetag02WF5_FD_184757 | JGI IMG/M metagenome (GOLD analysis project Ga0208135, IMG submission 184757) | Saline lake microbial communities from Deep Lake, Antarctica - Antarctic Deep Lake Metagenome 02WF5 (SPAdes) (version 2) | ecosystem: Environmental > Aquatic > Non-marine Saline and...
TTCCTTGGACATGGTGATGCGCTTGGCGGTGCCCAAGTGATCCAGGTTGGCCTGCTCAAGGGTCAGACCGACTTCTTCGGAAATCACCGTGCCGTTGGTCAGGATTGCGATGTCCTGCAGCATGGACTTGCGGCGATCGCCGAAGCCGGGTGCCTTGGCGGCGGCAACCTTGACGATGCCACGCATGTTGTTGACCACCAGCGTTGCCAGGGCTTCGCCTTCGATGTCTTCGGCGATGATGGCAAGCGGCTTGCCGGCCTTGGCAACAGCTTCAAGGGTCGGCAGCAGTTCGCGAATGTTAGAGACCTTTTTGTCCACCATCAGGAGGAACGGGTCTTCCAACTCAACCGTCATGGTTTCTTGGTTGGTCACGAAGTAGGGCGAAAGGTAGCCGCGATCAAACTGCATGCCTTCGACGACTTCCAGCTCGTTTTCAAAACCGCGGCCTTCGTCGACGGTGATAACGCCTTCTTTGCCGACCTTCTGCATCGCTTCAGCGATGATTTCGCCGATATGCTTGTCGCCGTTGGCTGAAATGGTGCCAACCTGGGCGATGGACTTGGTGTCGGTGCAGGGCACGGAAAGCGTTTGAATCTCTTTGACCGCTGCCGCGACGGCCTGGTCGATGCCGCGCTTGAGATCCATCGGGTTCATGCCGGCGGTCACGCCTTTCAGACCTTCAGCAACGATGGCATGGGCCAGAACGGTTGCCGTGGTGGTGCCGTCACCGGCGGCGTCAGAGGTTTGTGACGCGACCTCTTTGACCATTTGTGCGCCCATGTTTTCGAACTTGTCTTTCAGCTCGATTTCCTTGGCGACGGAAACACCGTCCTTGGTGACGGTCGGCGCGCCGAAGGATTTGTCCAGCACAACGTTACGGCCTTTCGGGCCAAGCGTTGCTTTTACGGCGTTAGCGAGTACGTCAACGCCGCGCATCATGCGCTTGCGTGCATCATCAGAAAACTTAACTTGCTTAGCTGCCATGTGGAATAATTCCTAAACGGTTAAAAGGTCAACGTGAAACGTAAAGCGTCGGCTGCTTAGCCTTCGACCACGGCCAGAATGTCGGCCTCGCTCATGATCAGGACTTCTTCGCCGTCGATTTTTTCTTTTTCGACGCCAAAGCCGTCTTTAAATATCACGGTATTGCCGACTTTGACGTCCAGCGCGCGGACGTCGCCGTTATCCAGGATCCGGCCGTTACCCACTGCCAAGACTTCGCCGCGCGTGGGCTTTTCCTGGGCGTTGCCCGGAAGCACGATACCGCCAGCGGTGGTCTGCTCTTCTTCAACGCGACGGATAACGACGCGATCGTGCAAAGGACGGATATTCATTTACGTTCTCCTGGGTACTGTTGGTAGCTATTGTTAATCGCTACTGGTGATAGGCCTTGAAAGTAAATCTCGACAAAAAGCCCGGTGAGGCGCTTCTCGTTGAAGACGTGGTGTCTTCGTTGTTAAGGGCAAAACCGTATGGTTTCGCCGATTCTGTGTGCTGGCTAAAAAATGGGGGCTGGCGGCATCCTTTCAAGGGGCGCAAATGAAAAAAGTTGCCTTTTTTCATTCTGTTGCCGCTTTGCCGGCTAACGGCGATGAAACGGCTCGTCGCGGGCGATGAAATCGCCTTCAAGCGGCGCGTCCTCTGTATGAGGCCGATGCGTTTTTCGTGAACGCCGCTGTGAACCCGAGGGGCGCTCGGTGTTCCACTCGTTGGCCGCCTGCGCGCCACCCTGGGTGTAGGCGCCGCTGATGCTTGCTTTGAAGCCCAGCCAGGCAAGCAGTTTGAACAGCAGGCGCCGAGCATCGGGGAGTAGGCAGGCAAGGCCAATGGCGTCGGATAAAAATCCCGGTGCCATCAGCAGCGCACCGCCAAAGATAAGGGCGCCGCCGGTGAAAAGCTCGGTGGAAGGGACTTCGCCGGCGTTAAGACGCTCGCGCGCCCGGGCAAAGGTGTAAGCCCCTTCGCGGCGAATCAAATGCAGCCCGCCGATACCGGTGAGCAGCACCAGTAGCAGCGTCGCGAAAAGCCCGATTTGGCCGCCGACGCTAAACAGGACGACAAAATCAAGCAGGGTAAACAGGGAAATAACAATCAATACCGGCATGGGCTCGCTCCGACTCGCTCCAGCGCTTTCCAAAGACACGTTGCGAAGGAATATGGTGACGCACCGCGCGTAAAACAAGCACGGCGTTATATTTTGCCGATACCGCCGATGATAAAAGACGGCCTGGCCGCGCCACCACCTGGCAAGATAGCGCCGCTAATCAAAATAGTTTTTGGCAAGCTGCTTTTGAAAATACATTTCCAGACGCAGGGTCATGGCCCAGCGGGGGTTGTAGCTGGTTTCACGCTGAAAGTGCAGCTCGGGAATGGCATCGGCAAACAGCACGCCTTTATGCACGTCGCGGCGGTAGCGGGTCTGCAGGTAGTAATCGGTCATGCGTGGGTGGGAGGCGCTTTCGCCAATGGCAATGGCTGAATAACGCAGGGCGCTACGCTCGTTGAGTCGATGATTGAGTTCGGCGGTTTCGCTGTATTCCAGCATGTCTTCTTCTTCGCGCCACTGCACGTTGGTAATAAAACGCAGGTGTTGCGCATCACTTAGCGGGCGGCCCACATCCCAGCGGGTGCGGGCATAGTAGCCGTCGTTGTTGAACCACGAAAGCCGGTTATTGGACTCTAACCGCCAGGGGCCGTCACTCAGTTGCCAAAGGCGCTTACTGGTAAAGCGCACGTAGGGGTCAAGCGGCAGGCGCAGCCGCACACCGGCACTCACGCGGTTGCTCCAGTTGTCGCGCTTATCGCGGCTTTCCAGCCAGTCAAGCCCAAGCGTTGAGGTGCGCCGATCGCGCTGGTCGTTGGCCAGCCGCCCCGAGCCCTGTTCGGCAAGTGTCCCCTGGGTTTCTTCGGGATCACTTTCAATAATGAGTCGCAGACGTTCTTCCGAGGTGGGTAAATCAATCCGGTAGCGAAGGTTGAAATCATTATCCAGGCCTTCGCCTTCCATCCAGTCGAGCTCTTGGCCGATGCGCAGGTACGACTCGTTTTCTACCGCGTAGCTGTCTTGCGTGCCAATCCAGCTGTCGATGCTGCGTGACGTGCTGTCAACCCAGTTGCCGACCTGCTCGCGAAAGGGCTCGATATCCTCCTTTGCCCATTGAGGCAGGTCGCTGTCTTGTTCGCCGGCGTGTACATCGGCGTCTTCGTGGGTATAGCCAGGCTGGGCGAAGGCCAACGTGCCCAGCAATAGAAAAGAAAAGCGTGATTTCATGCCGTATTATCCAAGCGTCAGGTCGTGACTGAAAAGTACCGAGCGCGCCGGCTTTTCAGGCTCTGCCCTATGTTGTCGTTATTTGATGCTGTCGTTATTTGATGCTGTCGTTATTGGCTACGCATTAGTCAATCTTGTAGATTTAGTAGACCTTGTGGATTTCGATGTCTTTTGCCCACTGTAAAACGCGTTTGCGCTGGCGTTTGCTGTTCATGCGGTGCGTGTCGATGGTGGTCGGCTCCAGCTGGCGTGCCGGCGGTTCAGAGAGGTGCATCTTAAAGGTGCGCCAAGCGCCGGTGGGCATGTCCTCGGAGCCGTAGAGCGCCACGACGCGTATGCCAAGTGATAAACCTTCCTGTTCGAGAACGGCATCGTCGATCTCCCAGTAGTTCACGATTTGCTGCAGGATTGAGTTAAACGACTGCACGTGGAGATAATCGCCGGAGCCAAGCGGGCCTTGGTGGGTGCGATAGCAGTCTTCTTCCTGTTCGTCGCCTTCTTGCTGGTATTCAACCACGTCTAGCGAGTAGCTGTGTTTTTCGGTGTGTAGGACAGCGATCAGATGTTGAACGAAAATGGCTTCATTGCTCATGTTACTGATCAGGCACAGTGCCTCCATACCGATGCCCTTACCGCGATTAATGATGATCCGCGGGCGCCGCTGGCGGGCATAGCCGGCGTAAAGCAGCTGGGCATAAAACACCCAGACAAACAGTGTGCATATGCTGGTAATGGCCGATATGGCTTGGCCGTGCTCACTGAGCCATTCCATTTCACGCTCCTTTTCGCCAAGGCGGATAACTGGCTTGATTGTAGGCGTAAAGGGCGAGGAGAAACAGGCGGTAACAGGCTTGATGGGGTACCGACGCGAAGGCGAATGCTGGGCGGCAGAAAATACCCAGAGACGCGGTGCGACTTGAGCTGATTATGGCGGGTGACGGATGGTAGTGTGCCTATTATTCAAGCATACAAAGGGGCATACACGCTTGGCAATGTTGATGCGGGCACGTCAAGGCACGTCGGGGCAAAGAGATTCTATTAAATCAGGTGCTTAGGGGAGGGATAAATACTTCAGGGCAGGTCAGATCATTCAAGTTGGTGCGGATGGGGAGACTTGAACTCCCACGCCTTACGGCACTAGAACCTAAATCTAGCGTGTCTACCAATTCCACCACATCCGCATAATTGATGCACATCCTACCCATTTTTCGGCTAAAGTCAACAATGGATGTGCGTCATAACAGGCGCTAGCTAAGCGGCTTGAGAGAGGCGGGGGTTATGGTCACAAAAATCGCGGGCACGCTTGCCGCGCTGGAAAAAGCCCTGCATCGCTTGCTGCCCGGGTACTGCGCTTTTTGTCTGGGCGCGCCCGAGCCGGGGTTGAGCTGGTGCTTGCCCTGTTACCGGGAGCTTGCGTGGAACGTGCACGGCTGTCGTCTTTGTGGTGAGCCGCTTTGCCGCGCCCAGGCACTGTGCCGGCACTGCCGCGAAAGCTCGCCGGATTTCGACGCCGCTTATGTGCCGCTTGTGTATCAGGGGGTCATCCGTCAGTTGGTACAGGATTTCAAATTTCAGGCGTCGCCGCGCGCCGGCGTGCTGCTCAGCGAGCTTTTTATCTCAGTATTGGATGACTGCCAGGCACAGGCGCTGTTGCCGGTGCCGCTGCACCCTACGCGGGCACACGAGCGCGGCTTTAACCAGTCGCAGTGGCTGGCCGAGCAGTTGGGGGCGAGGCTGGGGGTGGCGGTAATGAAGGCGACCCGTAAGACGGATACGCCCAGCCAGCGCTCGCTTTCACGCCGCGCACGGTTTGCTAATCTGGCCGGTGCATTTGTGCTGCCGCAGGCGCTGCCGGCGCGTATTGCGATTATTGACGATGTGGTAACCACGGGCGCGACGGCAAATGCGTTGGCGCTGGCGGCGCGTAAGGCTGGGGCGCGTGAGATAACTATTTATGCGCTGGCGCGTACATCGCTGGCGTCGCCTTGATAGGATAGCGCCTTTACCCAAGCGGAGACGGACATGCCCCATGCGTTTAGCGCGTTAGCGCCGGCTACCATCGTCGCGGCCATTGAGTCGATCGGGATTTATCCGGCCGGCGAGCCCTTTGCGTTAAACAGCTACGAGAACCGCGTACTGCTGTTCCGCGACGACGAGCGCCGTGGCTGGGTCGTCAAGTTTTACCGCCCCCAGCGTTGGACGACAGCGGTCATTCAGGAAGAGCACGACTATCTTCACGAGCTTTACCACGCCGGCGTCAGCGTGGTGGCACCGTTGCGCTTGGCCGCCGGGCAGACGCTGCACCATTTTAACGGCTTTGACTTTGCGCTGTTTCCGCAGCAGGCAGGGCAAGCACCTGAGCTTGATAACCCCGCGCATCTATTTGCACTGGGCGGGGTGCTTGGCCGGCTGCATACGGTGGCAAGCCGTCAGGCATTTACCCATCGGCGGCAGCTGGCGCTTGCGCCGGACGTGGCCGAGGCGAGTGCCAAGGTGCTGGAAAGCGGCTGGTTGACGGGTCACCAGCGGCGCGCGTACGAAACGGTGACCACACATCTGGTGGATGCGCTTGCAGATCACGCCACGGCGCCGGCGAATATGATTCGCTGTCACGGTGACTGCCATTTGGGTAATATTCTGGGGCGCGACGAGGCGTTTACGCTGGTGGATTTTGATGACTGCCTGATGGCGCCGGCGATTCAGGATATCTGGATGCTGCTCGCCATTGACGAGCCGGCCGCCTGGCACGCACAGCTTAGTGAGATCAGTGAGGGCTATGAAGAAGAGCGGGCGTTTCCCCACGCCGAGCTTGAGCTGATTGAGCCGCTGCGTAGCTATCGCCTGGTACGCCATAGCGGTTGGCTTGCCGCACGCTGGAGTGACCCCGCTTTCCCCCAGGCGTTTCCGTGGGTGGGCGAAAGCGGGTATTGGGACGGACATATTCGCCAGCTTGAGCAGCAGCGGCTTCAGCTGCAAACGCCGCGCTGGCTGGCCTGAGCGGTATCAGCCTACTTGTTGCCGGCTTCAGGATCCGGGCGATCGGCGGGAATGGGGTTGGCCACGCCTTCATCGTCGGTATGGCGACGCTTCTCATTGATCTGGGCCGAGGGGTTGTCTTGCTCGGTAATCTCCAGCGGCTCACTCAGCGTCAGGGTAAACGCGTGACCCGATGCCAGCTCGCAGGCGGCGCCATTGCAGCTTATGCCGTACTGACCGTCATCGCCGTAGACGGCGGCGTTAAGCGCACCGGAGAAGATCGAGCTGTCGGCGTCGTTGGTTTCGATGCAGGTGACGTCGTGGGTGGTAATACGCACGCGTGCATCATCGCGCTGGGCATCACCCACAATCACGCAGTACTCGGGCAGGGTATGCGAGGCCTGGCTAATATCAGCCGGTCTTAATAAAATACCCGCTTGACGGGTCTGGTCGTCGGCAAAGCTGATGGCATCGACCACCTCTACGCCGACAGTGGCATCGTCTGGCAGAGAAAGCGTGGCCGCTGACACTGATAGCGGGGCGACCAGTAGAGCCGATAACACTGCGCTGGATAACAGGGGTGACGTTAGAAAGGGTGTCTTGATGAAGGACATAACGGTCTCTCGCGGTTGGTGACGGCTGAAAGGCTAAAATAATCTCCCGATTATATCACAGTATGAGATTTTGCCGATGGCGCGCCGCTCTGTCGCATGCCGCTGCCACAGTTCACCGTTGCCTGCCCGGTAACCTGCTGCCTGCTGTATAATTTTGTGCCTTGTCATCCTGACTTTGCCCGACGTCAGGGCGAGCTTTCAAAGTGTTAATGGACAGTGTTAATGAGTAAAGTATCAACGAGGCCTCACATGACCGATGAAATTGCGCAGCACTACCGCCAGATCATGCAGCATCTGGGCGAAAACCCCGACCGCGCGGGGCTTAAAGATACGCCTCAGCGCGCGGCCAAGGCGATGCAGTTTTTGACTGCCGGTTACCAGCAGACGCTTGAAGACATCGTCAACGGCGCCGTGTTTGAGTCACAAACCGACGAGATGGTGTTGGTCAAGGATATTGAGCTTTATTCCATCTGCGAGCATCACCTGCTGCCCTTCATCGGCAAGTGCCACGTGGCGTACCTGCCCCGGGGCAAGGTGCTGGGGCTTTCCAAGTTTGCCCGCATTACCGATATGTTCGCTCGCCGTCTGCAGATTCAGGAAAACCTGACGCTGCAGATCGCCGAGGCCGTTCAGGAAGTGACGGATGCGCGCGGGGTTGCGGTAGTGATCGAGGCGCAGCACCTGTGCATGATGATGCGCGGAGTGGAAAAACAAAACTCCAGCATGTCGTCGTCGGTTATGCTCGGCGCGTTTCGTAACAATCAGCCCACGCGCCAGGAATTTCTGACGCTTATCAGCTGACGGCCAGACCTTTATCCTTGTGCCAGCCGTGGTTAATTGCGGTGTCATCCTTGGTGAAGCGCGGTATTTCGTCTTAGCATGAAGGCAACGGTTGTTTATTGCCCGAATGCCACCATCCGGTCTGGAGTTCGTTATGGAATCGCTAAAAGAAACCCAGCTTTACTGCCCGTTTGCGTATATCGACGGCAGCTGGGTAGCCGCTGACAGCGGCGAGCAAATCAGCGTCTACAATCCTGCCACCAACGAGGTTGTCGGCAACGTGCCACGTCTGGGCGAAGCCGAGACCCTGCGTGCGATTGATGCCGCCGACGCGGCCCAGCCGGCATGGCGCGCCATGACCGCGCAGCAGCGCGGTGATTTGCTGCTCAAATGGTATGACCTGATGCTTGAGCATCAGCGGGATCTGGCCATGCTGATGACCCATGAGCAGGGCAAGCCGCTCAAGGAAGCAGAGGGCGAGATTGCCTACGCAGCGAGTTTTCTGCGCTGGTTTGCTGAAGAAGGGCGCCGCGCCTACGGGGAAACCATTCCCGCTGCCAAGCCCAATCAACGTATCGTTATTACCAAACAGCCGGTGGGTGTGGTTGGGGCGATCACGCCGTGGAACTTTCCCGCAGCGATGATTACGCGCAAAGCCGGCGCGGCGCTGGCGGCGGGCTGCACGATTGTAGTCAAGCCCGCCAGCCAGACGCCGTTTTCGGCTACGGCGCTGGCGCTTTTGGCCGAGCGGGCGGGGATTCCGCGGGGCGTGTTCAACGTGGTGCCGGGCAGCGCCAAGGATATCGCCAGAGCGCTGACCCAGTCGCCCAAGGTGCGCAAGATTACCTTTACCGGCTCTACTGAGGTCGGCAGCCAGCTGATGACCCAGGCCGCCGAGAACGTGCAGAAAATATCGCTGGAACTGGGCGGCAACGCGCCCTTTATCGTGTTCGAGGATGCCGACCTGGACGCCGCCGTGGAAGGCGCCATGGCGGCGAAGTTTCGCAACGCCGGGCAAACCTGCATCTGCACCAACCGTTTTCTGGTGCAGTCAAGCGTGGTTAACGCCTTCTGTGAAAAACTCGCGGTGGCCATGCACAGCGAGCTGCACGTGGGTGACGGTGAAAAAGCCAACAACAATATCGGCCCGCTGATTGACGAAGCCGGGGTCAAGAAAGTGACCGAACACGTTAAAGACGCGGTGGACAAGGGCGCCGAGCTGATGTTGGGCGGCCATCCGCACCCGCTGGGGGGCAATTTTTTCTCGCCAACGCTAATCAGCGGTGCGTCCCCGGATATGCTGGTGGCCCAGGAAGAAACCTTTGGCCCGCTCGCCGCAGTATTCCCGTTTGATGACGAAGAAAGCGCTATCGAGATGGCCAACGACACCCGTTACGGTTTGGCGTCGTACTTCTATTCGCAGAACCTGGCGCGGGTGTGGCGCGTAGCCGATGCGCTTGAGTACGGCATGGTCGGCATCAATACCGGGGGGATTTCCAATGCGGCCGCGCCGTTTGGCGGAATGAAAGCCTCGGGGCTGGGGCGTGAAGGCGGCCACCAAGGGCTGGATGAATATCTGGAAACCAAGTATCTGTGTATGGATATTAGCTAGGCGGTGACTCAGTAAACGACGCACGATGCATACAAAACCAGCGGCCGGTGAACTGGCCGCTGGTTTTTTGTTGCCCGGTAGTACTTAACAGGCTTGGTTAATGACGCCGATTAATGACGAAAGTGGCGCATGCCGGTAAACACCATGGCAATGCCGGCCTCGTTGGCCGCATCAATCACTTCCTGGTCGCGCATGGAGCCGCCGGGTTGGATCACCGCGGTAATGCCGGCAGCAGCAGCGGCGTCGATGCCGTCACGGAAGGGGAAGAAGGCATCCGAGGCCATCACTGAGCCGGGCACCGAGAGGTTTTCGTCGGCGGCTTTAATTCCGGCAATTTTCGCCGAGTAAACGCGACTCATCTGCCCCGCGCCGACGCCCACGGTCTGGCCATCCTTGGCGTAGACGATGGCATTCGATTTGACGAACTTGGCCACCCGCCAGGCAAAGGCCAGATCGTCGAGCTCCTGTTCGGTCGGAGCGCGCTCGCTGACCACCTTGAAGGCGTCGCGGCTGACCATGCCGTGGTCGCGCTCTTGCACCAGCAGTCCGCCGTTAACGCGCTTGTAGTCCAGCGCGGGCGCCGCGACGTCGACCGGCCAGCCGGCGCTGGCGTCAAGCAGGCGTACGTTAGGCTTTTGCGCAATAATCGCGGCGGCAGCGTCGTCAATCCCGGGAGCAATGATCACCTCGACAAACTGACGATCAATGATCATGCGGGCGGTGTCGGCGTCGAGCGCGACGTTAAACGCGATAATGCCGCCAAAGGCGCTGGTGGGGTCGGTTTTAAAGGCCTGATCGTAGGCGTCAGCGGCACTTTTTCCCACGGCCACGCCGCACGGATTGGCATGTTTGACAATCACGCAGGCGGTGTCGTCAAACGCCTTGACGCACTCGAAGGCCGCATCGGTATCGGCAATATTGTTAAACGACAGCGGCTTGCCCTGGCGCGTCTGTGCTGTGGCAACGCCCGGCTCACGCGCTTCAGGGTCGACGTAAAACGCGGCGTTCTGGTGCGGGTTTTCGCCGTAGCGCATGTCCTGCTTTTTGGCCAGCTGCAGGTTGAAGGTGCGCGGAAAGGCGGCATCTTCTGCATTGACCTGACGGCCGAGGTAGTCGGCGATGGCGCCGTCGTAGCCGGCGGTATGTTCAAACGCCTTGACCGCCAGATCAAAGCGCGTGGCGGCGCTAACCTGACCCTGCTGCGTGGCCAGCTCGTCGAGCACCCGGGCGTAGTCGCCGGTATTGACCACCACGGTGGTGTAGGCGTGGTTCTTGGCGCAGGCGCGCACCATGGTCGGCCCACCGATATCGATGTTCTCGATGGCGTCAATCAGGCTGCAGTCGGGCTTGGCCACGGTAGCGGCAAAGGGATAAAGGTTGACCACGGCCATATCGATCGGCGTGATGTCGTTCTCCGCCATGACCGCATCGTCTTGGCCGCGGCGGGCAAGGATACCGCCGTGGATCTTGGGATGCAGGGTCTTGACCCGTCCGTCCATGATTTCCGGAAAGCCGGTGTGCTCGGACACTTCTGTGACCGGCACCTGATTGTCCTGCAGCAGCCGGAAGGTGCCGCCGGTGGACAACAGCTCAACGCCGTGGGCGCTAAGGCCGCGGGCAAAGTCAACGATGCCGGTTTTATCGGAAACGCTTAGCAAAGCGCGGCGAACGGGAGTCGCGGTATTAGCCATCAATGTGCTCGTCTGCAGTGGGTCAAAGAATGCAACAACAGCGCCCGCTAGGGGGCGTCGCTATCAATCAGTCCGTAATGTTTGAGTTTTTTACGCAGGGTGCCGCGGTTAAGCCCCAGCACCTTGGCGGCGCGGGTCTGATTGCCCTCGGTGTATTCCATCACTGAAGCCAGCAGCGGGGTTTCCACCTCGGTCATGACCATGGTGTACAGATCGCTGGTTTCGCCGCCGTCGAGATGTTCAAAATAGCGCCGCATCGAGGTTTCTACAGCTTCGCGAAGCGGCTGGGGCGGCGCGTCCGGCGTTACCGAACGGGGGAAAGAGAGTGCCAAACCGGCGCTTTCGTGAGCGTCATGTGAGAGTCGGTCGCGATCGGTCATGCGGCGTGGCTTCCTTTAGCTAGCAGGCGTGCGGGGGCATCCGGCGCCATGGCATTGTTCATCCAGTTAAACTGCGCCGCCGGCGTGTTAAGCGCGTTGAACTGTTGCTTTAGGGTGCGCTTGAGCGCGGCGTCAAAACGCGTATCCGCGGCGAGATACCAGCCCACATGCTTGCGCGCGATGCGCACGCCCATGAATTCGCCATAAAACTCGTGCAGCGCGGCCAAATGCTCGCCGAGCACCTGGCGGCGTTCGGCGAGCGTAGGCGGCGCCATGAGAGTGCCGTGATCCAGATAGTGGCTGATCTGTTCAAAAATCCACGGGTTACCCTGCGCGCCGCGGCCGATCATCAGCGCATCGGCCTGAGTATAAGCCAAAATCCGCGCGGCTTTTTCAGGGCTGTCGATATCGCCGTTGGCAAACACCGGCAGCGAGACCCGCGATTTCACCTCGGCGATAGTGTCGTATTCGGCCTCGCCGGCGTAGCGCTGCTGGCGGTGGCGGCCGTGTACGGCCAGCGCCTGAATGCCCGCGGATTCGGCAATTTTGGCCACGCGAACGGCATTGTTGCTGTCGGCGCACCAGCCGGTGCGTATTTTCAGAGTGACGGGGACGTCCACCGCAGCGACCACGGTTTCGACGATCTCGGCGACCAGGCGTTCATCGCGCAGAAGCGCCGAGCCGGCGGCTTTGCGGCAGACTTTTTTGGCCGGGCAACCCATGTTGATGTCGATGACTTCAGCACCCAACCCGGCGTTCAGGCGCGCGGCCTCGGCGAGCATTGCGGCGTCGCCGCCGGCAATTTGCACCACGCGGGGAGCGGGTTCGCCGCGATGATCCATGCGCTGCCGGGATTTGCGCGTATGCCACAGCTCGGGGTCGGCGGTGACCATTTCACCCACCACCCAGCCGGCGCCTAACCGCCGGCACAGCTGGCGAAAGGGGCGGTCGGTAACGCCTGCCATGGGCGCGAGTATCACGCGGTTGGGCAGCGTATAAGGGCCGATGGAAACAGCAGAGGGTGGTGTCATAGCACGAGTCAGAGTTAAGGCCGTTGAGTCGTTAAAAAAATCAGTCGTTAAAGCAGATCCTGCTAGGCGGTTGGGCACGTGCCGGTCAGGCGTACCCAGCCTTCGTGTACGGTCGGCTCATCCATGATAAGCCCTTGGGCGTGGTAGGCCTCCCACACTTGATCCGCCTGGTTGTCGAGTATGCCCGATAACGCAAGGCGCCCGCCGGGCGCGACGTGGCCGGCAATGGTCGCCGCCAGCGCGATAAGCGGTTCGGCGAGAATATTGGCGGTAACCACCGGGTAATGACCGTCGGGTAGCTGCTCGGGATAGTAAAGCGAGAGGCGGGACTCATCAATGATGTTGCGCTCGGCGTTATCGCGACTTGCCTGCAATGCTTGGGGGTCAATGTCGGTACCGTCCGCGCGCGCAGCTCCCAGCTTGAGCGCGGCGATGGCGAGAATACCCGAGCCACAGCCCACGTCGAGCACACTGGTGCCGGCAAGCTCTTCGTTTATCGCCAGCGCGTCAAGCCATTCAAGGCACAGCGCCGTGGTGGGGTGGGTGCCGGTGCCGAAGGCAAGCCCCGGGTCTAAAATGAGGTTGACCGCATCGGGGGCGGGCGGTTGATGCCAGCTGGGGACAATCCATAGCCGCTGACCCATTTGCAGCGGCATGAAGTCGTCCATCCACTCGCGTTCCCAGTCGCGGTCAGCGAGCAGCTCATACTCAATTTCGGGACAGGGTTCGCCGGGAAAATGCTCGGCCCAAGTGGCCTGAATCCGCTCCAGCATGGCGCCCACGCCTTCCAGATCATCGTACAGGCCGGTCAGCACGGTATCCTTCCAAAGCGGCGTGGTGCCGCGCTCGGGCTCGAACACAGGGTCGTCTTCGGCGTCCTGCAGGCTGATGGCCGTCGCGCCTTCGTTAAGCAGCAGGTCTTCGAGCTGTTCGGCCTGTTCGGGGGCAACGTGGGCGTTGAGTTGTAGCCAGGGCATGCAGGTCTCCACACAGCGGGAAAAGGACGGGGTGGCGCTGCCACCCCGTATTAACGCTCGTTGCTCGTCACTTACCGCGCGTCTCTTATGGCTCGCCTTTTATGACTCGTTACAGGCGGGCATCAAGACGCAAGCTTTTTTTCCAAGTAATGGATAGTGACGCCGCCTTGGCGGAAATAGCTATCGCGCACCAGGTCTTTGTGCAGGTCAATATTAGTTTTGATGCCTTCAACCAATAGCTCGTCCAGCGCGTTGCGCATGCGCGTCAGGGCGATCTCGCGGTCTTCTCCCCAGGTGATCAGCTTGCCGATCAGCGAATCGTAGTGAGGCGGCACGGTATAGCCGGTGTAGAGGTGGGAGTCCATGCGCACACCCAGGCCGCCCGGCGGATGATACAGCGTCACCTTGCCCGGCGACGGCATGAAAGTGCGTGCGTCTTCGGCGTTGATACGGCACTCAAAGGCATGGCCGCTGAGTTTGACGTCGTCCTGGGTAATAGACAGCGGCATGCCGGAGGCGATGCGGAGCTGCTCCTTGACGATATCCACGCCGGTGACCATTTCCGTTACCGGGTGCTCGACCTGTACGCGAGTGTTCATCTCGATAAAGAAAAACTCGCCGTCTTCGTAGAGAAACTCAAAGGTGCCCGCACCGCGGTAGTTAATGTCGATACAGGCATCGCGGCAGGCCGTGAGCACTTTCTCTCGGGCGACGGGGTCGATGCCCGGCGCGGGCGCTTCTTCAAGCACTTTTTGGTGGCGGCGCTGCAGCGAGCAGTCGCGGTCAAAAAGATGAATGGCGTTGCCCTGACCGTCGGCCAGCATCTGCACCTCAACGTGGCGCGGCTTTTCCAGGAATTTTTCCATGTATACCGTGCCGTCACCGAAGGCCGCACTGGCTTCGGTGCGGGTGATGCTGATGGCCGACAGCAGGTAACCTTCGGTGTGCACCACGCGCATCCCGCGACCGCCGCCGCCCGAGGCCGCCTTGATGATGATCGGATAACCGATGCGCCGCGCGGTGGCCAGGTTGGCTTCGCTGTCGTCGCCAAGCGGTCCGTCGGAGCCGGGCACGGTCGGCACGCCGGCTTCTTTCATGGCCTTGATGGCGCTGACCTTGTCGCCCATCAGGCGGATCGTGTCAGCGCGCGGGCCGATAAACGTGAAGCCCGAGCGCTCCACCTGCTCGGCAAAGTCGGCGTTTTCCGAGAGAAAGCCGTAGCCGGGATGAATGGCGCTTGCATCAGTGACTTCGGCGGCGCTGATAAGCGCGGGAATATGCAGATATGACTGTGCCGACGGCGCCGGCCCAATGCATACGACTTCGTCGGCGAGACGCACGTGCATCAGCTCGCGATCGGCCTTGGAGTGTACCGCAACGGTCTTGATACCCAGCTCTTTGCACGCGCGCAAGATGCGCAGGGCAATTTCGCCGCGGTTGGCGATCAGTACCTTGTCCAGCATGGGAGAGTCCATCCGTGTCAAAAATGAAAGATCAGGCGATGACGATCATGGGTTGATCGAATTCCACCGGCTCGCCGTCTTCCACCAGAATGGCTTCCACCACGCCGTCACGGTCGGCTTCGATCTGGTTCATCATTTTCATGGCTTCAACGATGCACACGGTATCGCCTTTTTTCACCGAGTCGCCAACATCGGAAAACGGCTTGGCACCCGGCGCCGGGCTGCGGTAAAAGGTGCCGACCATCGGTGAGTTGACGGCTTCGCCGCGGTAGGTGGGCGCTGCTGGCGCTTCCGGTGCGGGGCTTGCATGACCCGGCGCAGCAGGGTCGGGCGCCTGCTGCTGGGGCGGCGCATACTGGGCAAACGGCTGCGGCGCATAGGCGCTGCCGTTCGGGTGGCGGCTGATGCGCACCGATTCTTCGCCTTCCTGAATTTCGATCTCGCTGATATTGGATTCTTCCAACAGCTCGATCAGTTTTTTGACTTTACGAATATCCATGAGAGAGCCCCATCCTCAATGAAAATAAAACAGTTAAAATAAAAGCGCGGGAAGTGATAGCCATGACAGCGCCAACACGCAAAAGTGCGCAGACTCGCCCGGGCGCATAAAACGTTACGGCGGCGCTTAAGTCGCGGCCCCGTACAAAAAACAGTCGCCGGCGACAGCGCTTAAACGGCGCAGTAAACCAGTCTGAAAATAAAAGAGAACGCGGCACGTTAGCGAACGTTATGGCTTTATCAACGCCCAGTACGGCGTGTTCTGGCCGACGTGAGGGCGAAGTTTGCCGAAAAAAAGGCCTGATGTCTAGCAAAGCGAGGGCGCGCCGTAACATGACGAAATTAAACGAACGTTTGGCGACGTTGGCGTCTTGGGCGCGGAAAACGCCGGCACGGCCGTGGGTCAACGACCGTGCTGCGGCGTGGCTGTTTTGGCTAGCCGGCCTTGCTATTAAGCCATTGCGCCAGGCGCTCAAGGTGCGTGCTGAATTGCTGAGCATCGACTTCGCCCTGAATGCGTGCCTGCGAGATTTCCTCGCCGTGGGCAAAAAACAGCAGGCTGGGCGGGCCGAATAGGTCGTAGGCTTGCAATAGCTCGCGGGTGGTGTCGTCGGTTTCGGTCACGTCGGCCTGAATCAGCGCATAGCCGGAAAGCGCCTGGGCAACCCGCGGGTCTGGATATACCTCGCGCTCCATTATCTTGCAAGAAATACACCATTCGGCGGTGAAGTCGACAAACGCCGGCTTGTTCTCTGCGCTAGCGCGCTCAAGCTCGGTGTGGAGCGCGGCCAGCGTATCGACCCGGGTAAACTCTGGCGTTGCGACCGCCGCTGCGCTGTTGTTGGTGGCGTGCTGAAGGTTTTGCAGCGGGCGCAATGGGTTACCGTTACCTTGAGCGGCACCCAGCAGCAGGGCAATGCCCCAAGCGAGCAGCAGAATGCCCAGCGCTTGGCGCGCTCTTGCCCAGCCCTGGGGTTGGTTAAACTGCAGTGCGCCCAGCGTCAGCGCGGTGCCCACGGCCAACGCGGCCCACAGCATCAGCGCCAGCGGGGCGGCCACCAGCCGTTCGATCATCCAGATGGCAACGCCAAGCAACAGCAGGCCAAAGGCAATCTTGACGCCGTTCATCCACGCGCCGGAGCGTGGCAGCAGCGTGGCGCCGAAGGTGCCCACCAGCAGCAGCGGTACCCCCATGCCCAGCCCCAGCGCGAAGAGCACTGCGCCGCCGATGACGCCGTCGCCGGTTGACGAGATAAATACCATGGCGCCGGCAAGCGGGGCTGTCACGCAGGGCGATACCACCAGCACCGAAAGCGCACCGGCCACGGCCAGCCCCAGCGGGCCACTTTTTTGCGCGCGAGCTTGCCAGGCGTCCACTTTAGTGGAAAGGCGTGAAGGAAGACGCAGCTCAAAGGCGCCAAACATGGCCAGCGCAAACAGCGTGAACAGCACCGCAAAAGTAATTAGCACCGGCGCTGATTGCAGGTGCGCCTGCACATTAAGCCCGGCGCCGAACAGCCCCATCAGCACGCCGACCAGCGCGTAAGTTAGCGCCATGCCCAGCACGTAGCTTGCCGAAAGCACAAAGGCGCGCGGCCGCGTCGGGTTCTGCCCCACGATGATCGACGACATGATCGGCAGCATCGGCAGTACGCAGGGGGTGAACGTCAGCCCCAGCCCGGCGATGAAGAAAAGCCCCAACGCCAGCGGCAGGCTGGCCTCGTTTAACAGGCTGGCAAAGCGGTGATCTTCGCTTTGGGGGCCGCTAAAGTCCGCAGCGGCAGCGGCCGCGCTGTTCTGTTCTGGGCCGTTGTTGGTGGCCGCAGTTTGCTCGCCGGCAAAGGCGGCGGGAGCGTCGGTCTCACCGGCCTCAAGCGTCATGCGCTCGGGCGGATAGCAGAGCCCGGCATCGGCACAGCCCTGAAACGTCAGCTCAAGCGAAAATGGACCGGCGTGGGGCGCCTCCAGCGGTACCTCGAACACCACGCTATCGCGAAAGGTATAGACATCGCCGAGATACTCATCGGTGGTGAAGGTGCCGGGGGGAATCTTCGGTTCGCCCAGACTAACGTCCGGCGTTTGGCTTTGTACCGCGAACTGGTGGCGGTAAAGATAATAGTCCTCGGCCGCCTTGACACCGATATACAGCGTTTCGCCGTCGTGCCAGGCGCTCGGCTGAAACGCCTCACGGACGGGAAGAAAATCACCCTGGTCGTTAGACAACCATTGCGCCTGAGCGCTGCTGAACGGTACGGCGAGCAGCAATACGGCCAGCAGCCACAAGGCGTAGTGGCGCGAGAGCACGGTCAGGCGGGCAGGCAAGTGAACATGAAACAACACGGGATATCCTTCTTGCTGAAAAGCAGCTGGGCAGAAAAACGCGACCGGAACGTGAGTACGCTATATGGACAGCGGGGCGCGGGATAGATTCTGTGTATCGGGTGCGCCCATCTGTCGCGGCTACGACGGCGGTGAGATAGAGGCACCTTCATGGAATGTTAATCGTTGCCGAAAACGCAAACGGGCTGCCCGAAGGCAGCCCGTTTGTGGCGCGGCAAGATGTCTGGTGCATCAGGCTTTCTGATAGGCGGCGGCGGATTTTTCAATCGCTTTACGCGCGGCGTCGGCGCCTTCCCAGGATTCCACTTTCACCCATTTGCCTTTTTCCAGATCCTTGTAGTTTTCAAAGAAATGGGCAATCTGCTGGCGTAAAAGCTCGGGCAGGTCGGTAACTTCCTCGATATCGTCATAAAGCGTGGACAGCTTGGGGTGGGGAACGCACACCAGCTTGGCATCTTCGCCGGCTTCGTCGGTCATGTTGAGCACACCAACCGGGCGGGCGCGGATGATGCTGCCGGGCGTTACCGGATGCGGCGTGACGACCAGCGCGTCAAGCGCATCGCCGTCGTCGGCCAGGGTGTGCGGGATGAAACCGTAGTTGGCCGGGTAGAACATCGGCGTGGCCATGAAGCGATCCACCATCAGCGCGCCCATATCTTCGTCGATCTCGTACTTGATCGGCGCGTGATTTGCCGGGATTTCGATGGCCACGTAAATATCGTTGGGCAGTTCCTTACCGGCGGGGATGTTAGCAAAGTTCATCGTTGGATCCTTGGGGGCTTGTGCGTGTTGCAAATCGTCAAAACACGGCAGCGCTGACCGATGCCGAACGTAATGGCGTCAAATTATACGAACATGGCGTAAGGATTACCAATGCGACATAGGGCCGAGTGTGTAAGAAAGGCGAGCGGCGGGGGCAAAGCCAGCTGGCGGTGAGCGTATTTGGCAAGCCTTCTTTGTATGCAATAAGTCGCATGGTGGTGTGCAGCTTGTGGCGTGTATGATTCTTGGCTACTTATGCTTACCCGCAGAATAACCTCGGCCCGCCCGAGACGGTTGGGAGGAGAACGTGGCGCACGCACAGTTGCTTATCAGTTACGGTCAGGCGTTTGTTGCGCCTAACCCGCGCCAGCAGCGCAGCTCTATGTCGGTGCAGCTGCCCGAAAAACCGTTGATTCACGCCAAGGGTGGCTGCGCGATTATCAGCGATTCGATCTCGCGCAATGCGATGGCCAAACAGGCGGGGGATTTGAGCGTACGCGCTTTTCTGGCGGATTATTTTTCCACGCCCGATCACTGGAGCGTGAAGACCTCGGCCACACGCGTGCTGAGCGCGCTGAATGGCTGGAGCTATAGCCAGAGCCGCCAGCTGGATGCAGGTAACTTTGTGGCGTCAATGTCGGCGATGATATTTCGTCGGCAAAGTGCGCACCTGTTTCACATGGGCGATACGCTGGTGTTTCGCCTGCGCGGCGCGGAGTTCGAGCAGCTCAGCTGCGATCACGTGACCGACCTTGGCGGCTATCGCTATCCCTCAAGAGCATTGGGGCTTGATAGCAGTGTCGATATTGACTACGCCAAAATACCGCTCAAACAGGGCGATATTTTCCTGTTCACGACCCAAGCGGTGCGCGGCACGCTGTTGCCCTCTGACTATGTTCGTTTGATACGCCAGGATGCAAGCGATCTGCACGCCGCCTGCGACCGATTGGCCACCGAAGCGACTACTCGCGCTCAGCAGCGAGGCTACGCCGTTGACCAGTTTTGCTTTCAGCTGGTACGCATTGACGAGCTGCCCGAAGGGCAAAGCGATGAGCCCAGCCAGCTATATGGCAACCTGCCAATTCCGCCGGAGCTTGTCCCCGGCGACCGGCTTGACGGTCTGGAAGTCACCGAGGTGCTGTCGCGCACCGCGCAGTCGCGGGTGTATCGCGTGCGTGATGTTCACACCCAAGCCGAGATAGTGATGAAAGCGCCAAGTCCCGAGCTTTCGCTGCGCAATGCCTATCTGGAGCATTTTTTGCTGCAGCAGTGGGTGGTGGAGCGGATAACGTCGCCGTTTGTGGTGCGAGTGATCGACCCCTCGCGCCCACGCCATTATCTTTACTATTTGCTGGAAAGCGTACGCGGTGAAACCCTGCGTCAATGGTCAGCGCGCCACCCGCAGGCCACACTTGCCCAGCGCCTGGAAATGGCCGGCCAGCTGGGCAAGGCGGTACAGGCTCTGCATCACCATGAGGTGCTGCATCAGCAGATCAATCCCGATAACGTGCTGGTGGATGAGCATGGCAAGCTGGTGCTGACCGATTTTAGCGCCTGCCACCTGCGCGATGCCGACGGCCATCGCCAGTCCGGCGAGATTTTGCGTCCCATCGGTTTTACCCCGCATACGGCGCCGGAGTATGCGCTGGGCGACGGCGTGGGTAAGCGCAGCGACCAATATGCGTTTGCCTCAACCGTTTACTGGCTGTTAACCGGCCAGCTGCCCTATCAGCTGACGCCGGATAAGCTGCGCAGCCATACCGATCTGGAAGCGCTCAGCTACCGCAGCGCTCGCAGTGCCAACCCCGAAGTGACGCCGGGGCTTGACGATATTCTGCGACGTGCGCTGGACCCGCAGCGCGCGCTGCGCTTTCGCCGCCTGTCAGAACTTTTACACGCATTGCAAAAGCGCCAAAATGTCTCGCCGCCGGACGCTGCCCAACGCGCCGACGCGCGGCGCTTCTGGCAGGGCGTGGCGGGCATTTTGCTATTGCTGTTAGTGCTGTCCTGGGTGCTGCGGTAAAGCGTGCTGTGTTAAAGCGTAAACATGGGCAGGCGCTTTTCCACCTTGGTCAGCTTCAGCTTGGCAACTTTGGGTAGACCGTTTTCAAACGGCGGAAAATCTTCGCCCTGAATCAGGGGAGACAGATAGTCGCGGCAGGCCTGGGTGATGCCGAAGCCGTCCTCGCTGATAAAGTCGCGCGGCATGTGTTTTTCCTGATTGGCGATCTCGACCAGCGGGGCGGAAATTACGTCCCACTGGTAGGGCGCCTGCGCCGTGCGACGAATGGCCGGCATCATCGAATTCTTGCCGGCAAGCGCCAGCGTCACCGCTTCGCGGCCGACGGCGTAAGCTTGCTCGACGTCGGTTCTGGATGCCAGGTGGCGCGCGGAGCGCTGCAGGTAGTCAGCCACTGCCCAGTGGTACTTGTAGCCCAGATCCTGCTTGACCATGCCGGCAAGCGTGGGGGCGACCCCGCCGAGCTGGCGATGGCCAAAGGCGTCGGTATTGCCGGCGTCGGCCAGAAAGGTGCCGTCTTCGTAGCGCGCGCCTTCCGAGACTACAATCACGCAGTAGCCGTAGAGCCTGACGCTTTCATCCACTCTTGCCATAACCGCTTCGCGATCAAACGCGATCTCGGGGAAGATGATCAGGTGCGGCGGCTCGCCAACGCCCTGACCGGCAAGGCCGCCGGACGCGGCGATCCAGCCGGCGTGGCGCCCCATGACTTCAAGCACGAACACCTTGGTAGACGTAGCGCACATTGAGGCGATATCCAGCGACGCCTCAAGGGTCGAGGTGGCAATGTACTTGGCCACGCTGCCAAAGCCCGGCGAGTTGTCGGTGATCGGCAGGTCGTTGTCCACGGTTTTGGGCACATGGATGGCGGTCAGCGGATAGCCGAGCTTCTCGGAAAGTTGAGAGACTTTCAGACAGGTGTCGGCGCTGTCGCCGCCGCCGTTGTAAAAGAAATAGCGGATATCGTGCGCCTTGAAGACCTCGATCAGACGCTCGTACTGGGCGCGGTGGGTGTCGATATCCTTGAGCTTGTAGCGACAAGAGCCGAACGCGCCGCCCGGTGTGTGGCGCAGCGCGGCAATGGACTCGTCGCTTTCATGGCTAACATCGACCAGATCTTCGGTGAGCGCCCCGATAATGCCGTTATGGCCGGCGTAGACTTTGCCGATGTGCTCTGGCGCTTCACGGCAGGCTTCGATTACGCCGCAGGCGCTGGCGTTGATGACGGCGGTGACGCCTCCGGACTGAGCATAAAAAGCGTTGTGCTGGGCCATGGAAACGGGTTAACTCCTGAAAAACGGGGCGTAAAAAAACGCCGAGGGCAGCAAGACCCTCCGCGATTGGAATGACATTAACGATGGCGGATTCTAGCGCAAAGCGCCAGTGGCTGCATCTGCCTAGCCGGCGCTGTCCATGTCCTGTTCGCGCTGGGCGAGCTGCCAGCCGCCGAGGTCTTTGTAGCGGTTAACCATAGAGCAGAACAGCTCGGCGGTGCGCTCGGTGTCGTAGCGCGCCGAGTGCGCCGCATTATTGTCGAACTCGATACCGGCAGCGCGGCAGGCGCGGGCGAGCACCGTCTGGCCGTAAACCAGCCCGGCAAGCGAGGCGGTATCAAAGCTTGAGAACGGATGAAACGGGTTGCGCTTGATATCGCAGCGGTTGACCGCGGCGTTTAAAAAGCCGTGATCAAAGGCGGCGTTATGGCCGACCAGAATGGCGCGGGTGCAGCCGTGCGCCTTGATCGCCTTGCGGACAGGACGAAAAATATCGCCCAGCGCCTGGTGTTCGTCAAGCGCGACCTGCTGGCGCAGCGGGTCATCCAGATTGATACCGGTAAACTCCAGTGCCGCCTGTTCAATATTAGCGCCTTCAAAGGGGCGAATATGATAAGAATAGGTGGCATCGGGCAGTAGATTGCCGTCCGGGTCCATGGTCAGCGTGACGGCCGCGATTTCCAGCAGCGCATCGCCGTCGGCGTTGAAACCGCCGGTTTCCAGATCAATCACGACCGGTAAATAACTGCGAAAACGCCGGGCCATTAAATCGCGGGCAATTGCCTCGCTCATGCTGCTCTCCTTTAGCAAGTAGGTTGGGATAGCGAGTGTTGGGGTAGCGAGTCAGTGAGGTTAAAACCGCCTAGGGCCAGTACACCGCTTTCAAGGCGACCAAATAGGCTGATTCTAGCAGCTTTAAAAGCAAAACGTCGCTTGCGGTATTCGTTGGCAGTCCAGAACGCTATACTTGGGGTTTGCTTTTCACCCATCTATTTTACCCCCTTTATTTTCACCCACGAGATTTTCCCTCGCGGGTTCTATCAACAGGGGTTCTACTCACAAGGGAGCGCAAGATGTCCGATGTCAAAAAGGTGGTGCTGGCCTATTCCGGCGGCCTGGACACGTCCGTTATTGTCAAATGGTTGCAAGAAACCTACCGCTGCGAGGTGGTCACCTTTACCGCTGACATCGGTCAGGGCGAAGAAGTCGAGCCGGCGCGCGCCAAGGCCGAAGCGCTGGGGGTCAATGAAATCTACATCGAAGACTTGCGCGAAGAGTTTGTGCGTGACTATGTCTACCCGATGTTTCGTGCCAACACCGTCTACGAAGGTGAGTACTTACTGGGCACGTCCATTGCCCGCCCGTTGATTGCCAAGCGGCTGATTGATATTGCCAACGCGACCGGCGCCGACGCTATTTCCCACGGCGCCACCGGCAAAGGCAACGATCAGGTGCGCTTCGAGCTGGGTGCCTATGCGCTCAAGCCCGGCGTTCAGGTGATCGCGCCGTGGCGCGAGTGGGACCTCAACTCCCGCGAGAAGCTGATGACGTACTGCGAGGAGCACAACATCCCGGTGGATTTTTCCGGCAAGAAGAAAAAGTCGCCGTACTCCATGGACGCCAACCTGCTGCACATTTCCTACGAAGGCGGCATTCTGGAAGACCCGTGGGCCGAAGCCGAAGAAGACATGTGGCGCTGGAGCGTAGCGCCGGAGGCCGCGCCGGACACGCCCACCTACGTTGAGCTGACCTACGAAAACGGCGATATCGTGGCGCTTGACGGTCAGGCGATGAAGGCCCATGAAGTGCTCGAAAAGCTCAACCAGCTGGGCGGCGATAACGGCATCGGCCGGCTGGATATCGTCGAAAATCGCTACGTCGGCATGAAATCGCGCGGCTGCTACGAAACGCCGGGGGGCACCATCATGCTGCGCGCCCACCGCGCCATCGAGTCGCTCACGCTTGACCGCGAAGAAGCACACATGAAAGACCAGCTCATGCCCAAGTATGCCGAAATCGTTTACAACGGCTACTGGTGGAGCCCCGAGCGCCGCATGCTGCAGGCCGCCATCGACGAAACCCAGAAAAACGTCTCCGGCGTCGTGCGCATGAAGCTTTACAAGGGCAGTGCGACGGTGGTTGGACGCAAGTCCGACGCGTCGCTGTTTGATGAATCCATCGCCACCTTTGAAGATGACGCTGGCGCTTACGACCAGAAAGACGCCGAAGGCTTTATCAAGCTCAACGCGCTGCGCCTGCGTATTGCCGCCGGTAAAGGGCGTAAGCAAAGCTAGAAATAGCGTCTGGCATAAGCGAAAAACGACAAAACGGCAAAAGTCAGCAAGGCTTTTGCCGTTTTATGCTATGTAAGAGGGCGTGGGTAAGAGGACATGGAGCAGAACAATGCTAAAAAAACTGTTTGCCGGCCTGTTTGGCAACGCTAAAAGCGCAGGGGCTGATCACGGGGTCAAGCCCGCTGAACCGGTCGAGTATAAGGGCTATTTGATCATTTCCCACCCTGACGGGCAGAGCGGCCAATTTCGCGTTAGCGGCGTGATTCGCCAATCGCTTCACGATGGCGAGATGCGCGAACACTGCTTTGAGCGCTCAGATATATTGCCCGGCCGCGAGGCCTGCGATGCGATGATGATAAGCAAGGCTCAGCGCTTTATCGACGAAGTTGGCGACGCCATGTTTGCTCCTGATCCGCGTCAGCACGACAACGACACGCCCGCTAGCTAGGCGTTAACGATGCCCTTTCTCTATCGTGCTTCTCCGTGGCGGTCGCTTGGCTGACGATGGCTGGCTTGATCCTGATGCACTTATGGTGCGAGCGCGGTTAAATGCAAAATATCGTTGGTGTGGAGACGGGGACGCGTTATATAAAACATACGGTGCAACACGCTATGCCTTATTTCCTCGAGGCTTCATTCTCAGCAGCTTCGGGCAGTTCAAGCGTTAGGCAGGCGCCGGACAGGCGCTGAGCGTTGTCTACCCATAGGCGCCCGCCCAAGTGGGCGATAATCCCACGACTGATGGAAAGTCCCAGACCGCTTCCCTGAGGGCGCCCTTTGGCGCTTTCTTGCTGCGGTAGCTGGTGAAATTTTTCAAACACGCGCTCACGCTCGGCAGCGCCAATGCCCGGGCCGTTATCCTCGACGCTCAGGCGGAAATGATCCTTGTGGCGCTCAAGGCGCAGAAGCACTCGAGGCGCGGCGTGGTCGGCAAATTTGCCGGCGTTATCCAGCAGGTTGATGATCACCTGCTCCAGACGGTCGACGTCGCCGACGATCATGGCCGGTGTGGCGGTAAGCTCTACGTCTAGCGTTATACCGCGGTCATGCTGCAGCTGCGCGACGGCGTCTACGCTTTGACGGGCAAGTACGGCCAGGTCGAGCCGCTCGGGGTTGAGCGGGAGGCGCCCGCTTTCCAGCCGCGCCAGGTCGAGGATTTCTTCTATCAGGCGCGAAAGCCGCTGGCTTTCGTGAACGATGACGCTGAGGAAATGACGGCGCTTGTCGGCATCAAGGGTGTCATCCGCATGGAGGATTTCGGCAAAGGCGCGGATGGACGTGAGCGGGGTGCGCAGCTCGTGGCTGACCATGGCGACGAATTCGTCCTTGAGTCGGTCAAGCTCGCGCAGGCGCTCGTTGGCACGGCGTAACGCTTCGCTGGCACGCTCAAGTTCGGCGGATTTCTGTTCCAGCCGGCGGTTATATTCGAGCGCCTGGGACGTGGTATCCAGAATGCTGAGGATGGACTCCAGATCAAGGGCTTCGCCGCGCACCACGGAGTTGATCAGCACCCGCGCCGAGGCGTTACCCAAGGAGCCTGCCAGTGCCTGTTCAGCGCGGGTGATCAGCTGGTGCGAGGCCGGCTGATTAGCGGCGAACTGACGCTCTGATGCCTGTTCTGATGACTGTTTTGAGGACTGTTTTGAAAACTGTTCTGAGGAAAGGGCAAACACCCGCCGGGTGGCCGCCGCGCCCAGGTAGCGATTGACCAACTCGTCAAGCTCGCCCTGGGTGGTTTTCCCGTGCCACAGCGAGGCGCTTGGCAGGTTAGGGTGCAGTGCCTCGGTGAACAGTGCCGCCTGGGTTTGCTCAAGCGCGGTAGGGCGGGTAAACAGCGACACACCCACCAAGAGCCCGATGTTGGCCAGCAGGCTCCACAGCAGTGAGTGGGTGTAGATATCCCAGCCGACAAGGCCAAACAGCGCGTAAGGGTTGAGCCAGCCAATGCCCCAGGGGCCCTGTTCGATCAGCGCGGCGTCAAGCCAACCGGACTGGGCGAAGCCTGGAATCAACAGGGTGTAGGCCCAAATGCAAAAGCCTGCGCTAAGCCCCAGCAGCGCGCCTGTGCGTGTGGCGCCGCGCCAGTAAAGGCCGATCAGCATGGCGGGGGCAAACTGCGCAGCCCCCACGAATGACACCAAACCAATGGTGACCAAGCTGTAAGTATCGCCGATGAGCGCGTGGTAGCCATAGCCCAGCAGGAGAATCAGCACGATGGCGACGCGGCGAATCCCCAGCAGCCAGGCGGCAAGCTCGCCCTTGCCGCTCAAATGTAGCAGGTTAAGGCGCAGCAGCAACGGCATGACCAGCTGATTGCTGACCATGGTGGAAAGCGCAATGGTTTCGACGATCATCATGCCGGTGGCGGCGGAAAGCCCGCCGATAAACACGAACAGCGGCAGCGCCTCAGCGCCGGCAGATAGCGGCAGGGTGAGCACAAAGCTGTCCGGGTCGGCATTGGCACCGCCCAGCAGCAGCCCCGCCAGCGCAATCGGAATGACAAACAGGTTGATCAGCAAAAGGTAGAGCGGAAACAGCCAGCTGGCGCGGTTGATGTGGTTTTCATCGACGTTTTCGACTACCAGCACCTGAAACTGCCGCGGCAGGGTCAGAAACGCCAGCACGGCGAGCACCAGCATGCCCACCCAGCCCGTCGCGCCGCCCGGCACCTGCTCCAGGCTAAGCACGTGGGACAGCTCTGGCGTACGTGCCACCTGGCCCAGCAGGTCAGCGGGGCCGTTGAACATCACGAATACGACAAACACGCCGACGGCGAGAAACGCCATCAGTTTGACCAGCGACTCTAGCGCGATGGCGGCCACCATGCCTTCATGGCGCTCGCTGGCGTCAAGATGGCGAGTGCCGAAGAGGATAATGAACACCGCCAGTACCAGCGCCACCCAGAACGATTTATCGATCCAGAAATGCGCTTCTTCCAGGGCAATATCGGCGGGCTGGGGGTAGTTCACCAGCACCGCGTGGCTGACGGTAATCGCCTTGAGCTGCAAGGCGATATACGGCGTGCTGCTGATGAGCGCCATGAACGCCACCATGGCACCGAGCCCCGCGCTTTTGCCGTAGCGTGCGCTGATGAAGTCGGCAATCGAGGTAATCCGCTGACGGGCAGCAATGCGCACCATTTTGCGTATGACGAAGGGGGCGGTGAGCATCGCCAACGTGGGGCCAAGATAAATCAGCAGAAAGTGCGGCCCCTGCGTAGAGGCGCGCCCGACGCTGCCGTAAAACGTCCAGGCGGTGCAATATACTGCAATCGACAGCGCGTAAACCGTAGGCGAGCCGATGACCGAGCGGCCGGCTTCGGCGCGTCGGTCGCCCCAGGCGGCCACGACGAACAGCAGCGCCAGATAGCCAAAGGCCGCGGCCAGAATCACCACGTCGCTATGCATGGCCTAGCGCCCGGCCTTGTGGGGCGTCTCGCGGGTTTCCATCAGCCAGGCGGCCAGGCCGATAACGCTCGCCCAGGCGCTAAACAGGTACACCACCAACCACACGCCGGTCGCCGATGGCATGCGGTCGACCACCAGCAAAAGCGGCGGGCTGAAGAGCACCACGGCGGTAATGATAAGCGCGATCAGGCGCTCCTTCTCGCGAGAATGGAGGCGTGAATGTGGGGGCAGGGTCATAGGGCGCTTGCATCCTCTACGTCGATGGCGTTGGCCTGGAGGGCCAGAAGCGTTTCCAGGGTGTCTACGCCGCGGGCTTCCAGGCGCGGCAGCAGGGCGAGCCATAACGCGGCGGTCACCCGGGCATCGCCCAGTGCGGTATGGCGCGTGCCCGGTGGAAAAGTGATGTCATAGCGTCGGGCGAGGCTGTCCAGATCGTGCCCGTCCAGCGCTTCATCCAGCGCGCGGGAAATCAGCAGAGTGTCCAGCACCGGCATGGCAAACTCGGCGCCCTGCTGGCTGATGGCGAGCATGTCAAAGGAGGCGTTGTGGGCCAGCAGCACCGCATCGCCCACGTAGTGGCGAAAATGCTCAAGCGCGGTGGCAAGCAATGGTGCGCCGGCGACATCGGCATCGGTAATGCCGTGGATGGCGGTGCTCTCGGCGGGAATGGGGCGCTCGGGGTCGACGTATTGCGCGAACGTTTCGCTTGCCAGCGCGCGCGCGTTGACAATGCGGCACGCGCCCAGGCTGACCACGGTATCGCCGCGGCGCAGTGCAAGCCCCGTGGTTTCGGTGTCGAAGGCGACGATTTCCAGGCTGCGCAGGGCAAGGCCAGCGCGGGCTTCGTCGGGTGAAGGAAGATTGGCGATGCCGAAGTCGTGAAACTCAGGCCGTGGCGGCACGGCACGCCGCGGCGCGCCAACCCGCTCGGCGGCGGGCAGCGGCAGGCGGATGCGCGCCCGTTTGCCGCCCGCATCGGCAAGGCTCCAGATGTCGCTGGCGTGCTGGCGCAACACCTCGGCGGCGGTGGGTGAGTGCGGCAGCGTGGTCAGCGGCTGGCGCTGCCAGCGGGCCAGCTCACCTTCAGGAAGCGGTCCGCCGTGCCAGATCATGTCCAGGTACACCCGTTTGTTGCCCAGGCCCATTTCACCTTCAAAACCGGCGCCTTCAAAGCCGCCGGCAGGCAGGTGTGCTTCAAGGTGTTGCAGCAGCGAGTCGAGCAGCGCGATCAGCGCCGGCGCGTCGCCGTTGAACCAGGCCGGCATGCCGATCGGTGTAATCAGGCGGCGCGACGGGTCGAGCCGCTCGTCCAGAGCCTGCCAGAAATCGTTGGACCAGATGGGAGTAAGCTGCTCGCCCTGGCGCTGCATGTCGTCAATGAGCCGGCCCATGTGCGCAATGCTGTGGCCAAGCGCCAGGCCGTCTTCATCGATGGCGTTTTCCAGCCGCGCGCGCAGCGTGCTGGACTCAGCGTCGGACGCGCCCAGCGTTTTCAGCACCTCGGCGGCGCTGGTAACGCTAGCTGATTGGCGGCGCAGCTCGGCCAACTGGGCGCTAAGCCCAGCGCGCACGCCCATCTCGGTACTCCAGGCATGGGTGGCGTCGGTGAAGGTAACAAGGCTTTCGCCGTCGCTTTCCGGCAGCCGGCGCAGCGTCACTTTTAACCAACGCTCGTCGCAGGGTAGCAGCAGCTCACGCGGGGTGCCGTCGGCGGGTAGCTGGGTCAGCGCGTTCTGCAGGCTCGTGGCCGGCAAAAGCGCATCGATGCGTTTGCCCAGGCCCAGTCCGGTATGGCCCTCAAAAAAGGTTTCCGCCGCCGTGTTCAAAAGCAACAGCCGGCGGTGGCGGTCACACAGCAGCAGCGGCGTTTGTAGTACCTGCAACAGGGCTTCGAGCCGCTGGCGTATCTGAGCGGCGTCGCGCGCGCCTTCGCTGCGCGCCTGTGCCAAGCGGCCACGGTCGGCGCGCCAGCTTTCCCGCACCCGGGCAAGATCCGGCCCCAGCCCGGTGAGCCAGCCTTCGGGCGAGTGTTCGTTCCGGGCATCGGGGCTTGCCACCAAGCGTGCCAGCTGCGCCTGCAGGTGGCGCAGCGGGGTAAACAGCATGCGCTCAAGCGCCAGCCCGACGAGCAGGATTGTGGCGCCACCCGAGAAA
>Ga0208135_100364_pt1 | contig 29522 bp, 27 predicted proteins | sample AntDeeMetag02WF5_FD_184757 | JGI IMG/M metagenome (GOLD analysis project Ga0208135, IMG submission 184757) | Saline lake microbial communities from Deep Lake, Antarctica - Antarctic Deep Lake Metagenome 02WF5 (SPAdes) (version 2) | ecosystem: Environmental > Aquatic > Non-marine Saline and...
CCAACACAGAGGAACGACGGAGAGTCGATATTACTGAAGATCCTGACGTGTCTCTAGCGGCGGAATTGTACGACAAGGACGTTGGATTATACAAATGAACCGCCTCGGGGTCGAGCCCCAAGGCACTCGCCTTGTTTCCTCTGTAGACCCATGGAATTACCAGAGTGGATCGTGGAGCATGACTGCCGGAGTGGGTCGACGCGCTAACTATGGTCTACGGTATCAGTTGTTGGTAATACGATTTCTTTATTCAGTTTGGAACGTGCAACCAGTACGTCCCATGCGTAATTACAGAAATTAACCTGAATAACTTTTCTGTACTATCATCAACTGATAAAAAGGGGACCATCAAGTCGTGGCCTCTGAAGTGGAACCGAAAGAAGGGGCCCGAAATTATTCGAGTTGTAGAGTCCGGGTTACAATTTCCATTATTTGTCGGAGAATATAAAAATAATTGGTACAACTATCCCGACATGAGCTATTCAGATACGCTGTGGGGATGGGAAGGGTCATTATCGACCTTCGTATCTACCGATAAAGTCGAACTCTATAGAGCTCTTCGTGACCATCATAACTCCCGATTTCCAGACTTCGAGGTGGGGCATGCACAACGTGCGGCCTGGATCCAGACGATCGATAGCTTCCAGCGTGTTTTCGAAAACCACTCACTAGCGGATATGGACCACGAAGTGCGAATCGTATTTGAGTACGAATTGCCTGGGGAAGGAGGTCGACGCCCAGATATATTATTCCTACTCCCAACCGGCGACATCTTCGTCATTGAATGTAAAAACAGAACCCATTCAGAACCTGCTGATCGTGATCAAGTTCGTTCATACAAGCAGTCTTTGAGACAGTTCCACAGCGAGACTCATGATCGACAAGTCCAGCCGTTTGTAGCACTGGTCGATCCAGACGCAACCGAAGAAAACACACACCAGGATATCCCGACAACAGCAAGCGGCTCTCAGTTTGACAACCTCACGTCAGCGTTGGAAACGACAGTGGAGTCTAACGATCTTGATCCCGGTTGGGAACCCGAACAGTGGCTCGCAGGGCAATATAAACCATTGCCGTCCTTGACCGATGCTGTCGTTCGAACGTATCAGCGAGCATCATTGCCCGATATTAAATCCAGTCATCGCTCTTCGAAGGCGCCAGATGCGATTGAACAAGTCAGCACACTAATAGAGCGGTCGAAGCAATCAAATCGGCATACACTCGTTTTGGTGACTGGAATACCCGGCAGCGGGAAAACAATGGTGGGGTTGCAATCTACAATCCAGGCATCTGACAACGGTATAAGGTCGCTATATTTGTCTGGAAACGGCCCTCTCGTCGACGTGCTGCAAGACGCTTTGGTCCGATCAGGAGCATCAGAAGGAGCTGCCCGCTCAGTTATTCGCGGTATGTACCAATTCCGTCGTGACGTTTCGGGTAATGCTGAGGCGACGCCGGCTCAAATGTATGTATTTGACGAAGGCCAACGAGCATGGGATAACTCAAAATCGAATCATGATGGGTCGGAAATAGAACTGCTACTACAGGCTGCAGAACGGACAGAATGGGGGGTTGTAGTGGGGCTGATAGGAGAGGGACAAACAATACATGAAGGAGAGCAAGGCGATCTTGATACATGGATTTCCGAAGCAAACGCTCAAGAAACAGATTGGGATATTATAGTTCCAAATACTGTGGAGGACCCACAGGTTACTGAAAAACACGAGTTGTTACACTTAGACACAAATATCAGGGCGCAGACTGCGCAGTTACTCCAAGACTGGGTGGAGGCCGTATTGGAAGGAGTGCCCTCAACCGCCGCATCTGTTGCTGATGACATCCTCGATAACGGCTACCAGTTGTATCTCACTGAATCCCGGAGTACGGCCGAAGACTACGTCAATACGTATTTTGAGAGCGATCACGACTCTCGATACGGCTGGTTGGTTTCCTCACAGCACGACCCGACAGATTCGCAAACAAGTATTAGCTCGGATTATGTCCACCCAAAAAACCGACGTGAGGTATGGGGGACGTGGTTCAATGCGCCTCCAGAGGAAGCTGGATCATGCTGTCAACTGACCCGTGCATGTGACGAATTCGGCTGTCAGGGTCTCGAAATAGACTTTAGCCTCATGTGTTGGGGCAACGACTTCCAGCGCCGTGGCACAGACTGGGTCGTGCCAAGCAACACTCGAAGGTGGGCTGATGATAGAAGTGTCCCCACAAAGAACGTTTATCGCGTGCTTTTGACTCGCGGCCGTGAGGGTTTGATTATTTGCTCACCAGACGAACAGACACGGTCGTATCTTGAGGACTGCGGAATGCGCAACCTCTGAATTTACCACAGCCTCAACAAACTATCGTGGGATAGGAAAGCGGAGTTTCAATTACGACTGCCAAAGTGGGTCGACCCAACGAAGAGCGGGCCGTATTTTCTCGTCGGCCAGACACTGAGGACCACTCTGTATTGCTCAATCAACAGCAGACTAGCAATGGCTCACAGTGTTGGTTCCGACGTCTAAATCACATCTAATGAGTCTACAGCCAGCTTACACAGCCACAATGCGGGAGCGTCTACGGTGAGTTCCACTGTCGACGAACTCCACGACCGCTTAGCGAGTGCCTCGAGGCAAGCCGTGGACGCTGAACCTCAAAAGGAAGTCGACAACACGATCTGCTGGCCAACGAATATCTTGGCTGAGTTGTTGGAATGTCCCGTATGTAGCATATAGGACTGCCTGAGCAGATCATGAGCCACGACTGTCGGCGTGGGTCGACGCACAAACGAGAGTCGAGTGATGGAAAACTACAAGCTAGTAGGTGAGGTAAAACCATCGTGTATATCTAGTTAAGACAGCTTTATTATCGGCTCATAATCCTTATAAGTCGATTTGGTTCAAAACTCAAACGGAGTAAAAAGACATAAATAGATGTGAAATAGAGATGTGAGTATGGCGCGAGAGATACGATTTGAACTCGACGATGCTCAGTACGAAAAAATGAAGGAAATTAAAGACGATCAAGGAAGAACTTGGTCAGGCTTGTTCGTTGCAGGTGTTAGTGAGTTAGAAGATGGTTCAAGCAGCGACCGACTTGACGGATTGAAACATGATTGGGAGGAAGATCAACGAGTATTCCCCGAACCCGGTAATGACCGAGTTGGGTCTTTCAAGGCTGGTTGGACCAAAGCAGAAAACGGGGAAGAGTTTGGTCCGCGGGCGCTCCAAGGACTCTCGTGGCATAACCTCGGATGGCGGTTAGGAATGATATTTGGCGAGACTCCCACCGATATAAAAGAGGATCTGTATCGATGGTGTGTTGAGCAACAAAAAGTAACACAGGAAAAGGAATAGAATCGCAATTTGTATCGTATTGTTATACCCGGTCGGTAATACTGAAGTCCGACACCTAGGTCACCTGTGTCGACCGTTCTAGAGACGCCGATTTGACCTACTTGTCTTTGCAAGATACGTGCCCGCTATTCAGTTTGGCCTCACCAAATTATCATGGGCTTGGCAGAGCGGAATCTCAACCATAACTCCCGGAGTAGACCCACTAAGTCGAAGTTACTATTAGAATACTACTATATCCATAGCAATTGATAGTAGCACAGAGCTGGTATTCAGGTTGATACCCGTAATTACGATTGGAACAGATTCGTTGCGCGTTCCAAACTGAATAAGGAAATCGTATTACTAACAACTGATAGGCCTACTCTTTTTCATTTAGCGCATCACTTATCAAGAATGCAGCACCTTCTTTGTCGAACCCATAGGTGGTTGCATTCGCCCCACGATCAATTACGACGGCCAGCCGGCCCTGATACTCGTTGTCAGCCGTCTCATAGTCTTCGATAATAACGACTGGAAATTCATCCAGTGAGTACTCGCCCCCGTACTTGTAATAGTTGTTATACCCTTTCTCGACCTGTTTTAATTCCTCTTCAGTAGGTTCTCGGAAGGTCTCAAATATCATACTAACATAACATCGTACAAAATAATTAAAACTTCTGCTGGATTTGTAATTATTCACTCACGTGAAAGATCTGCGAGTTCCGTAACTGTCGACCGAAACTCCTCTAGGCTTTCGTGAACATGTTTAGATTCCTCTGGGTCGACGTTTTCGAGTCCTATAACAGCATCAAGTCTGTCGAGTGTCTCGGTCGCAGCATCAACCTCTGATTTGATATAGCCACGCCTGTTAGCGACAGTGCTGGGATCAATATTCAGTAGGTTGGCAATCTCCTCATCAGAGTAGTCCGTCAACTGCAGAATCGCTGCCACCTGTGCCAAGTCTTCAGAGAGAGTAGTCTTCTCAACTAGTGTCTCGGCACGACAGCGATTACAGATAAACAGGACTTCGTTTTCAAGTGTTCCAACGACTACGCTATTTTGTGGGGATGTTCCACACTCGTTACAATCGTACTCCATGATTGATGTGATCACCAAAATACAGTTCTATATCAGTTAAAAACAACACTATAATTAATTTTTTGTCCTTTGACTATATAAAAGTAGCAAACGTTAGTCAGACAACTCATTTTGATAACTGTGAATGCGAACCGCGGCGAGACCGTATCGTAAATAGATGCCCACAAATTCAGGTTACTGTGAGAAGGTTTATCTCACCAACCCAATATCTTATACTGAAGGTGAAGGTATTTGTCTCAGTCTAATACAGCGGGGAACGAAGACCGCGATATTTGGGATGCGTTCGATGAAGCCGTCGACAACGCAGAAGCCCAATTGGAACAAGCTTGGGCAAATCATGAATTGGTTCAGCAAACCGAAGAACCCCTCTCTGAAGAATATATTAGTTCGTTAACCCAACTCGAGGAGACGATCCAGGAATTTGATTCGGTCTACGAAGTCACTGAGGCAGAACTAGAACGAGCAAATGGCGTTGACGCAAGCACAGACTTCCTAGCTGCGGTCACACTCACGTATCGAGAATATCACGAAGGTATCATCGACCGGCGTGCTGAAATCGCCAAAGAGTGGTTCGATACGCTTGCATCATGTATCGAAGCCAGTGACTCCGACGTTGCAGCCGACCAGTCGACGTTACGCCGAAAGATACGGGCACTGGAGAAACTCACCAATGCGGGGAAATACAGTCAGTTGCTGACCAGCGATCGTATTGAGTTAGCAGATATTGAAGATAAAATACGCGAGTTAGATCGCGCAGTGCGGGACGCTGTACCGACCGACGTATATACATCGGCTACAGTCAGTCTCACAGAATCATTTCACGATCAGTATACAACAGACCTTTCGGCTCTTGTTCAGGAAGGAGCCGACAGAGAATCAATCAGCATTACTGACCACGTTGCGGACCTTCCCGAATTGGACCCCATTGTCGAGAAAGTCGAAACCAACGATCAAACCGCTGACGATGCGGAAGCCCTCGGAACAATCGTAGGGGCTTATGCAGAGGTGGCGCTGTTGACCGGCCGGCGTGTACAGACATACAAACTTGGTGAGAAACTGCTCAGCATTGTTGAAACTAGCGACCTCCAAGACACAGTAGACGATACGGATGAGCTCCATCGGGGTCTCAAAGCGTTCCAGATTGAGCCGATAGAACGTATAGTCGGACGTATTGTCGAAGGAGAGGCAACAACATCTGACACGGAGCGACTGTTGCAAGTATTGTCAAAACACGATGGGAGTGTACGGCAGACGGTAGAATCACTGGACCGACCGACTGATGAACTATTTGCGGACCTCCACGAACTCTTTGTGACTGATGAGGTCTCGGATCTGGAGGTGCAGTTCTAATGAGCAGTCAAAACCACTCGGAAATCCCAGGGACAAATCAGTTGGATACCCTCTGGACTGAATTCACCGAAAACCACCAGACACTCCACGAGCGCGTCCGTGCACAGACTCAGCGGCAGATCGACGAACGATGTAAGAGGGAATTGAATGCTGGAAACTATGACTCAGCCGTTCCGCTAGCAGATATTTTCAATTGGTTCCGCAAGGAGCATCTCCAAGACAGTAGTGCATTCGTTACGGAGGTCCTGGAGTCCGATGCTGTATTTCTCGAGACGATGGATTATTCTAAGGAACAACTTGGAATGCAGGTGTTTAATCGACTTATCGAGGAACTAAATGATCGGGATGAAATCATCTATGTTGCCGACCGACAACGGGTGCGGAGTCGGGTAGCGGAGTTGGCACGATACTTCGCCCTCGTTCGGCAGCGAATAAAAATTGACAGCCTGACAGATTATGGATTTTCACCGAGTTTGGTCAAGATGGTCAAACTCGATATCATCGATCGAGACCAACCAATTTTAGATCCCGAACGGACTCCTGGATTTGGGAAGACCCTTCGGCAGGTAAGCCGTCGGATTAATCAAGACGGCGTCGAACCCGCAGCCGAACTCGCAGAAACACTTGGGGACGGATGGAAAGACGCAGTCCGTGACACAGTCGAGGTAATGGGTGAATTTTTCGAACACGGGCTTCCGGACGACTTCGAGACACTAGCGCAATATCAGACGGATGGGTTCGTCGACCTGTACGTCGATGCGGTGACCGATTCGACCGATCAACCGGAACGTTCGCAAGTAATCACAGCCAGTACTGGTGGTGGCAAAACAGAAGCGTTCCTCTTTCCGACGTTGGCGTACTGCCACACAGCTTGGCGTGCTGAGATATCCGGTAATAAGGCAGTCTTGACCTATCCTCGCCAAGACCTCTGTAACAACCAGTTTGAGCGGCTTATCGATTATGTGTTTACGATTAACAAACAGTTAGGACTGGAGCACGCCTCCTTCAACAATGCTCCAATTTCCGTTGGGATTCAACATGGGTCTCGAAGTAGCGTAAAGATCGATTGCCCGTTCTGCGATGATGACGAGACAAAAATGGAGCCAGACGATGGTCATTTTGTCTGCAACCGGCATGATGATCATCAACTCGATTGGGCTACAACTGACCGCTCTGCTGCTGCAGATATCATCATCACCACGCAGGATTCCTTACACGTCCGGCTGATGGATCGCTATGGGAACGACGCGTTGTGGCAATCACTGTATCCGACGAAATTCCTTGTCCTCGACGAGGTTCACGTTTACACCGAACAGTCTGGAATGCACGTCTCAAACGTTGTTAGGCGGTTCAAGCAGGGACTCCGATACAAGGAATCGAGACAAACTCCAATGCTTGTCGCCTCGAGTGCGACCATTCACAACGCGACCGATTTCACGAAACGTATCTTCGATACTGATGAGGCGATCCATATTCACCCCGCCGAAGAGGATACCGAAACACTTGGATCGGAATACATGCTGTTCGTAAAGGCGACCGAACCGCGAGATATTGCGATCCCAGTCGGGGATTCTGTTTTCAAACCACGAGATAGATGGAATGACCTCGAACGGACGACCGCTTCGAACCTCTCGTGTATGATCCAAATCGCCTTCGCGTTTTATCATACAATGCGGAAGGAGGAAGCTGGCTCACGGCCAGGGTTGGATGTCGACAAAGATCGAATCCTTGGCTTTGTGGATTCAATCGACTCTGTCGGTCGACTCGGGAGTAGCGTCGAAGACGCCGAAAGTGAACGGGAACTATTCACGCTACGACGGCCGGATGCGTTCCTTGATGGAGAAGGAACGAATCCAGATTGTCCGAGTGCTAAATTCCGTGAGGGTAAGGATCCACAACTGGGTGAATTAGAGTCAGCAGTCTGTGAACAAGTTACCCCCAACCCACACCTGAACAAATGCTCAGTCTATGAAGACGGGGAGTGCTGGTGGACAATGCGAGACCAGAGAGATTTACAGCCGATGGATATGGCGATCCACAAAAGTGGCAAACGTCAGCGACCCACCGACTCACGTGATCCAGGTGACAACTGGGACCAACTGATTGCCACGAGTGCCCTCGAGGTTGGGTTTGATCATCCGAGTATTATCGGGACCTTCCAGTATCGGGCACCGATGTCTGTCCCAAGTTTCCTCCAGCGGAAAGGCCGTGGTGGACGAGATACGGAAGACAAGCCAGTGACTGTCGTCGTGTTGGGATCGACTTCTACGGATTCGTTTTATTTCCACCATTCAGAAAACCTCAGCAATCCTCGAGACGAGCATCTTGAGGTACCTCTCGACGAAAAAAACCAATTCGTGCGTGCAGAGCATATGACAGCCGCGATATTTGACTACTTCAGTGTTCACGATGCAGTGGATTCGACCCGTATCTATCGGGGATGGAACTCTGACTACGAGGGGCCGGACTTCGACTACCTCGCACAGCAGTTAGATCGGCGGAAAGATGACCTCCGCGAGTGGCTTATTTCTGGATTCAATGCCGACGAGACAGAGGTCCGACGAGTACTCAGCGAACTTGAGGACTACGTGGACTTATTGGACGAACCATTAGTTCCTGGTCGGGATGAAACCTCATTCTGGAAAGCGTTCAGCCGGGCTGTGGTTGAGGCTGACGCTACGGGATCAGCATCTCATATTGATCAGCTCGCTGATGAACTTCGAGGTGATGACAATGAGTGATAATCCCGGTCGATTAGATAAGGACGATCTTCTTGGGCGTTTGGAAGGCATTCAACAGCATCTACAGGATCTGGATGATCTCGGCTACTCCTTCCTCCATCTGCCACACGTTTTCGAGCACGATCCGGTCGCAAAACCCCCATATGTGGTTTCTGATTCGTTCATTCCGGAATCCGTTGGGGGGAATATTCGCGTCGTCCATCGTGATCCAGAGGAGGGAATTCACGACTCGCTCGCCACCGAAAACCTAGAACAGATGTTGGGCAGTTACCTGCCTGGAGGATACAAACAGCGCTGGGAGAATTTCAATCTCTGGCAAGGCTGCTGGGAACCAGTCGTTGAGAACCCTGGCCGAGCCAATATCGCACCGATGTTCGAATTTGGGGAACGGTTTCCGCTCTCTGAGCTCATTGGAACGGACCGAGAAGACTACACAAGCTACGAGCTCCCGGCTGATGAGGTAACAGTCTATATCCCTCGAAAAATGCACGTCCGACGATTACCGTACGATACGCGTTACTGCTGGCATGAGGATACTCAGAACATTTTCGCAGATCAAAATCCACCAGGGCGGACGTTGGGATTAGGTCAAAGCGATCCCACTACGAACTACCTCTGGTTTCGACACTATCGAACCGAACCAGAAGCCGACCGCAAACCGGTCGAAGACAGTCGACTCATTGAAAGCTATAGATTCGAGCCAGAGACAGAATTCCTTCGCTGTTACTATGCCTCGCTGTTGACAATGTACGAAAAGGAAAACAACGATACACTCTCACGGACACTAACGTATGAACACGGAGACAACCATCAACGAGCATTTGTTGGGGCTCTCGAAGAGAGTCAGCTCCTTTTGATGGATGTCGACCGAGCACGCGTACGTAGTCAGGCCGCGCGGGTATTTAGTCAAAGACCCGATATCAAGCGTGACTCCCGGTTTGCACTCCTCTACAAGGAGGCATGGGAGCAGTTGTTTTTCCAGGACGGAATCTTAGAGCACGTTTTCGCGGTCGATCCCTTCGTAAGTCATCTCATCGCAGCCGATTACTGGGCACGTGACCATCCTGACTATGATGTCGACTCGGTTTTCGAGCTCGGTATCGATGATCTGTCAGACCTGCTGGCGACGCTACTTGCCCCAGAGGCAGAACGATTGACTCTCATGGGATACGACGACGCTGACAATTCACAGGTACTACAAATTCTGCAGGAACACGGTGATAAAGTCTCAGAAATACTCACAGAGTGTCGGGAGCGCGATACGCTTCTGGACTTTGCTGAAGAAATACTTGTCCACTCGATCGAACACGCGCTTTCTACATGGGCGATCGAGGCGACGCCCGCAGGAGGATCGTTCGAGCTCTGGTATGACGTTAACTTCCAACAGCGGGATGACGATATTGCCCGTGTAGGTATCTACGATTCTATCCAGGGAGGTGCAGGTATCGCGACGGAAGTGTATGACTATCTCGAAGGGACCGCAGATCCGAACATAGATACTGGGCTCGCTGCACAGGGAGCTTGCCACACCGCAGCTGCCGACCGAACCGTCCTGGAATTGTTGTCGGGTGCAAACGGAGATGTACTCTACGACCTCTATGAAGACCAGAATAGTAGCGAAGATACAGCCGGGTTTCGCAGACGGTTACTCGAGGCACGTGATACTGTTGTCGGAGATCACAACAGTGCCTACAATATGGATGATCTGACGTCCCAAGCTGAAAAGCGGATTAGTAATCTATTCGAGAAACGGGACACTGCCCGTTTTTATGCATATGTCGCAGATCGCTACAATGAGGTGGCCGAGACAGTCCAACGAACGCCACGGTCAGTGGATCTGTTGTTGCACCTCGATCGTGAACTCATCCATGATCCACGTGTAAAACAGACCTATCAGCGGTTTGCCCGCGGAACCAACCGACGTGACCTCTCAGAACTTGGCGAGCGATTGGAGGAAGTAACTATCCAGTGTATCACGGCTTGTCCAGACTGTCTCAAGACTGAAGCCCCAAATTGTGTTCACGGAGGCACATACCAATCGAAACTACTCAGCAGGAAGCTGCTTTCGGAGGTGTGTGGATACTAATGTTGTACGATTTGGCAACTATCCATGACGACTACGACCGGTTCGAAGATCAAGAAGTAACTGTCCGATGCCGCATCCGCGGTGATCCGATGGCCGGTGAGGATGGACGTAAAGTGCTCTATGAAATCGATGATCCACGAGGAAATCTCTCGTGTCCGACGTTTCTATCACTCTGGACCGACGAACCACCCCATTCCGGAATTACTCAGACAGAGGAGTACGTAATAGACGCCGTTGGGACTGGTTCGGAAAGTGAAAAGATGCTTTCTCGGGGAGAAACAGTGCTGATCCGGGGAACTCCGCGACAGGGAATGCGGGACGGCGAAGACCGACTATATCTCAATGTCACATCCGTGCTGATTCGATCGCCGGATCTACAGATCGGCAAAGGAGAGATGGGAACCAACGAACAGTGCTCACGGCGGTACTATCTCAATTACGTAAAGAAAGTGTATACGCCTCAGTTCCCCGTGGATGGAAACCGATTCCGTGGGGACGTCGTCCACAGAGTTGCAGAACAAGCACTCACGGACCACCGGAACCGGTTTGAAAACAACAACTGGACAGACGATTCCGCTCACGACTACGTTCAAGAAATCTTGGACGAAGAATTCGGCATCCGGATGGCTCAACTGTGTATTTCAGGAATCGGTCTTGATAGCCGAGATGATGCCATTGATATCATTTCGGGACTGTTTACCGATCAAGAATTCTGCGGGCGGGTGGCTGAGGCAGATGAGATATCGACCGAGCGAAGGTTGGGAGATGGGTACGGCTATCGAGGTGATATTGATCTTGTCTTAGATGGTGTCCCCTTAGATTTCAAAACCTCACAGTCGGTGAACCTACGTTACCATAGCAATCAGTTACGACTGTATCTGTTTGCACTCTTACTTGAGCGAGCTGATGTTGGAGACGACCTCTCTGAACACATCGATGATATTCCAGTCGGATATCTCGTCTATCCGAACCTCACAGACAGTGAATCTGTTCGTTTCGAAGATGTGCAACTTACTCGAGACGACATTCGAGACCTACTGAAAACCAGAAACGCGGTCGCGAATTCGAGGGAGACATTCGGTCCCCCATCACCGTACAACCGGGACTGTGACAGCTGTGGACTTCGAGATGGAGACAAGCTCGTCTCTACAGGTGATCAAGGGGATTCTAAACGGGACCCACTTCCGTCATCCTGCAAGTTCCACTGTCAGACAGAGCGTCGTTGGCCCTGTTCTGAAGAGACTGCAGAGGGCGATTTGGTATCTGAGTGTACATTGTTCGACGAATGTGAACAACGACTTGAATACCGTGATCCGGATCGCGTCGATCATTACAATCGGCTTCGAAAGGCGTTAGAATTCGAAGAGAAGCGCCGTGTTACGGCGAGTGATCTACTCGCTCAACTGGACGACGAGATCCTGGCCGGAAGTGGTCGCCTCCTTCGTGGACTAGAGTTGACGGGGGTGTCGATCGGGTATGCCCTGTTTGTCTCCGATGAACGTCGTGTCCCTGCCTTCTCACCAGGCGATACAGTGATTTTGGAGCCTGAAAAAGAGGGCCTGGTCGGAAAGGAGGTAACGTTCCTCGGTGTCATCGATGGCGAATACCGATTCCAGTTCGACGTACAAGCCAATTTAGCGTTCCTCCGTGACGACGTTACGTATCGTGTCCGCAAGACCTTCGAACCCGAGACCGTCTCACGAAAGTTCCTCTCTTATCTTGATTATGCACAACGCCGTGGTCATAATCGTCGGTTCGAACACGAGCAGGTTCACGACGTTCAGGAAAGTTCGGATGGGGTAGAGGCTACGACACTCGAATCAGCGGCTGCTGTCACGGAGTATCTCGACAACGAGGAAATCTTCCTGGATGTGCCGACACGCGAAGATCGGATGAATATGATCGGCGCTATAGTCAAGGAACTCGTAGATATCGACACAGCCTACCCGCTGGTTGATGATGAAGGGTCAGTACCACAAGAAGGACAACGTGCGCTTGTGCTTGGCGCAACACCCCAGCAGGTTGAACTGGCTGATCGGGTGCTTCCGAATGCCAACGGAGATCATTACCGGATGGACAACAGTGGTACGAACGATACAGCAATTCACACATCTGACCACTATGACGAGATCCAGGAACGCTGGAATCAGTCGAACTCTCTATTATCGTCGGTTCAATACGCCTTGGAGACTGAGCACTTCCACGGGTTAATCGAAGGGGCATTTGGCGATAGAGATCATACACAACGGTACTTCGATGTGCTTGTATTGCTGGGTGCTGAGCAGATCACCGAGCCTGAATATCTCTTTTTGAGCGATCTTGCTGATCGAGTCGTGGCCATCGGCGATACACGCGGTTTGGGCCCGTCTATGGTAAGTGCTGAAGCGACCGAACGTGGTCTAGATCGGTCGTACTTTACTTGGGCACATGATCGGTATGCGAACTTGCCGGTCGATGACGCCGCAAGCCTCCAGATTCGTGGTGAGGCTAACGAATTTGTTCAGCAACTCTTTCCGGACGATGAGTGGACTGATGTAGCCGCAGAGTTCGCCTTCCTCGATATCGAAGGCGATGTCGCTATCGATGCTAGTGAGGTCGAGATTCGATCCGCTGTACGAGCACGTCAAGGAACACCTATGGAACTGACCTTTGATGCCTCGGACACGACGTCAAATCCTTTTGAAGTGCAGTCCGTGTTCGAATCACTGGATTACCTCGATGCGTCGACACTCCACGAGGGCGAAGTCGCGTTAATCGAAGACCTCCCCCTCCTCTTGAGAGAGAAGTCACAGTTAGACTCCTCGAATGCGACCCATCACCGAATAGTAGTTCGTTCAAATGCGGCCCAGACTCCGGAATTCGGGAAAGCATTCCTGTATAATCGTCCTGAAGCCCGTGTCGTGGCTGAGGTCGCTACTGAGTTTGACCCAGATATCGTGGTAACCCCATTCGAGACACATGCGAACGAGCTGCGGAAGTGGTTGGATAATGAAGGAGCCGATGTCCCAGTGGTACTGCCAGATCAGTTGAGTGATCAGGTGGGTAAAGCAATCGTTTCCTTCGGTGTGTCAAGCGATCATGGCGTGCTCCGGCCTCCTCTAACCGATCCGGAAATGCTGTATCGGCTGCTCTCGTCCGGTTCAGAACTGCTCATGGTCGGACATGGGAAGACATTACGATCAAAGCAGGACTTGCAATGGCTCGTCGATGAGTTAGCTGACACTTACAGCCGCAAGTGACATCCGATAATTCACGCCAAAGAAACGAAAGGAGGTGCTTATCGAACACTTCCAACGGCTCAACATCGCCGGTATCCGGTTCGAAGCACACGCAGATTGTGTTCTGATAGGCGTACCGCCTGATCAACAAATCCGTCCCCGCTGACGCTATAGCCTCTTCACTCCCCCTCTATTTCACTCGAATAGGCCAGATAATGCAATAGATCCCATACACTATCGCCCCAATTCGAAGCGTTCCCAAGCAGATGGATCAAACTGCTTCAGTGTCAATCGGTTAGCTCTCAAGATGCGGTCTTGAACTTCTTTTTGAGTGAGAGTTTCAATCGTTGCTGGGCCTGGAGCTCGGAATACAGCGTGTTTCCATTCGTTGTCGACGTAACGAATACCGTATCCAGAGCCTCTTCCGAATTCCATCACGAGGTCTTTATTTTTCATAAGCCGTTCCAGAATTGCTTGAGCGTCTGCGTCTTCGAACGGACCGCGGCCGTCAACCGTTTGATTCGGATTTTTGTTTCGTGCTTCTAAATAGTCACTAACATCTTGAGCACAATCGGAGCAGAGAACAGTACTCGGAACCGACGCTCGCGGAGGCCCATCCAAGTATTCAACCGTCGGTCTACCGTGGAGTATCGTATTGGACATCTCTTCAGCCCCACAGAAATCACACTTTTGTGTCCCCGATTCTTTCATTGGACGATCTTACCAGTGCAGTCAGAATAATCCACCGGCTACAACTGTTATATCTGTTTAGTTTTGTCCCTTGTTCTCAAAGGCAACTACTGAAGATGCGCTTGTTGTCTTGCATATCTATTGTTGTTAATGCGATTTTTTATTCAGTCTGTACCGTGAATATTTCTCGCACAATTCAACGTCATTCATGAATTCACTCATAACCGTAATTACTCTTTTTCCATGATTCTGACACTGTTCGTTGAGCGGTTTTACGGAGTACATACGTGGCATCTTGGAGTCGATCCAGTGACCGCGATCTATCGGCAGTAGCCCGTGGTCGGCGATGACTGCCGTCGGCAAGCTCCGATGCTGCCTAGGGACTCCCCCGAAGCAGGTCCGACGACAAGGCTCACCAACAGGTCGACCACGCGATCGTAGGGGTGAGAAATTCTCTGGCCCTAAGTTGCTAGAATATCCGACGAAAACGCGGGAAGCTCAACTCAAGCCGCAAAGCGGTTTACTTGAGTTTAATGTCGAGATCGCTACCGTCGCCCACCGCAACGTTTGCAACACCGTTGCCAGTGGCGAAGGCGACACGTTCGGCACCCAGACCCAGTCGCTCGGCAACGCTCCGATCCGGTTCGAACTCGTGGGTTTCGACTTCGGCATCGATGAGATCTCCGATTCGATCTTCGATATCGGACTGGGTTCCGAGTTCGTCGACGAGTCCGATCTCCAAGGCATCGGTCCCGAGATAGATGCGGGCCTCCGTATCCTGGATAGCTTGTGGATCCATATCACGACCCTCGCTTACGGTTTCGACGAACTGGTCGTAGTAGCCGTCAATGATTCCTTGGAGATACTCGCGTTCGCTGTCTTCGATTTCGCGAAGGGGGACGCCAGCGTCTTTGAATTCACCGGCTGTAAACTGTTCATACGAAAGCCCGAGTTTGTCGGCCAGTCCGGCCGCGTTGGGTCGCGATCCAACAACACCGATCGAACCGACGAGACTAACCTCTCTGGCCCACACCTCGTCGCACCCACTTGCGATCCAATAACCGCCTGAGGCACACGTATCGGTCGCATACGCGATCGTCGGGCCGTCGAAGTCGACTGCGGCACGACGGATGTCGTCGCTCGGAAGGACCTCTCCGCCGGGCGTATTGAGTTCAAGCAAGAGGGCTTCGACAGCCTCGTCGTCGTCAGCTGCTTCAATCTGCTCGACGATATCGTCTGCAATACACACTGTTCCTCCAGAGAGTGATGAAGATCGGTTGCGAGTGCGCTGAATCGGCCCCGAAACCGTGACTTTCGCCACATTATAATCACCGGGACCGCCGAACCGACCGCGTGTAAATCGCGAAACGAGATGCTTTCCAGCGAGGGTCGCTGCGGCCCCCACGACCCCTGCAGCAACTATTGCCGGTGTACTAGAATCTGCGTTAGTCTTCATGATTGAGATAACTTGTATTCGGGAGCGTCTCATTTATACCACTCGCCACGTTGTGAGGTGTGCTACCGGGGTGTTTGCCGGGAATGGCACTGACGACCGCCACCCGTGAGATCATTGATCCTTCCGAGAGCCCCGCTGGCGAATGACAGTACGACTGGGTTCGGTTAGTCTATCTTCACCCGGGGTTGACTGGGGTCATCTGTCGACCCACTTCCACGGTTGTGGTCGATGATCTGGCTGGCCTACATAACCTCTCGGTGGATACTTTGACAAGCTGTCTCTTTTAGACTCTCTGACGAACTTGCCGGCCGGAAGGAGACAGCGACGTTAGCGCCACTCCTCGAGAGTAAATACGAAGTATCCGGTGGTGCTTCGAAGCCAAGTCTCGGTAGATTCGGGTGACTCCTCAGGTCTGAACTCCACCAATCCCTGCGTATTGAGTATTGTACTGAGCTCGCTGTCTTCATACCCAAGATCAGTGGCGGTAGGCGTATTGGCTAGTCCGTCAAGCTTCGACTCAAGGAATTCCTTACTGTCCATACATTCGAGACGCACAAGGATGGCTTTCAGTACATGTCGACTACTCTCCGTAAGCACGCAGTAGAGACTCCCTACGAAGACTCACTGACCGGTATCCACAAACTACTCTCAGTCCAGAGTGGTAGTTGGCTGGTCGCCTGCCTGGAGGACAGGCAGATCAAGAATCCAAACCGGAAGTTCGCCATCGACCTCGGGACGAAGCAGGACCAACGAGACCTCAACTCATTTTGAAGATCCAAATGTCATAGTACATCTGACATATAGTGATACATATGCCAATTAGCGCAGACCGGTTCGAGGAGATCGACGATGACAGTGGTCCGACTCCGGGGACGAGTGCATAGAAGATACCCTCAGTTCTCGAATCCCATCCAGATCAGGCCTTCTCCCAAAGCGAGATCGCGGAAGCAACTGGCGTCACAAGAGGGTCTCTGGGGCCGACGCTCGTCCGTCTGCGCGAGGCTGGGCGCGTCGACCACAGAGGCAACTACTGTTTACGGCGGGGAGGATGTCACGTCGATCCGACCGAAGACTACCAAGTCGCAGTTCTCAAGCAACCCGGTGAAACCTCACAGCCGGCTCTCATACAGACCAGTGACGATTCCTCACACCAACCAGATCTCGACCAACCACCAATCAGCACTGGCGAGACCCGAGTCGTCGAAATCACAGAATTGGGCGATCAGGGACGGGCTCACACGTGTTGAGCGTGAATTCGTGGTGATAGTTCTGGAGACGGAAGTGGGTGAGCGAGTACGGATACGAATCGAGATCGTTCATGAGCCGTTGCGTTCGGGAAAGTCGTCGAACGGTACCGGTATTAGGGATTCTCGACATAGTTTGTGAAAGTCAGACTGCTCAGGCTCTATTTTGAGCAATTAGGGTGGGCACGTTGGAAGCTCACTGAACGAGAGACACATACGTCTACCACACACTGTCGACGGCAGTTATTGACGAGTGTGTGGCCCGGGGAGTTAGAACGCTCGCGGTGGGCTGGCCCGAAGACGTGCGGGACTCTGATTGGAAAAGACTGGCAACAAGAAGTTGCTCGCTCAGTTACTTGGAAGAGGCGTTTTCGAAACGTTTCGGATCCCGCTGTAGTTCCCAATCCGGAATTTCCCCTTGTAGTCATAGTCGGGTAAATCATAATGCTTGAACTGATCTAGATCTTTGCCCCAGCCGGAGAACATATAGATCGTGTCTCCTAATCGCATGGTTTTATCCACATGAGACCCTGTTAGTTCCACAGCGAATTTATTGCCATCGCTATCGACAGCGAGATGCTGGACTGAAAATGTCTCACCCTGATCATTCTCGTATTGCTCATGGATTGATTTCACAACCTCTCCAGTCATCATTTCTACCAGCGACTCAATCTCAACCGAATCTGTATCAATTGGATCTGGAGTGTACGTGATTGTCTTGTCAATTTGTGTCACATCAGTCTGTTCCATATCTTCAAAAATAAAGAAGTCTGTAACTTCATTATCATTGTCAGAGACGATTCCTTCTACCTCAACGGTTGTATTGGAGGGAACATCAATGAACTCAGTGACACGCTCAGCAGCATCTCCCCAAAAGGAAACCCGGACCCACTCTTGATTGTTGCCGAGATATAAGACGCCCAGCTCGATATCGACACTATCTGTCGAACTAGGGATATGCGGTGGGATTACGCTTAGCAACACTCCTTGGAAGGTTTCAATACCCGCTTCATCACTCTCTGAGTCTCCTCCCGAAGTATCTCTATCTACACCGGGGTCTCCCCCAAAGAGTTTTTCAGGTGGCGCTTGGTTCGGTACTCCGTCTTTACGCTCGTCTTCAATGTAGTCGCGCACACTCTCAGATGGTGTCGGATACGCGCCTTCTTCCCAATCATATCCAGGTCCAAAGCTACGAACAGAATTCCGGTTGTTTGTCATAGCATTTAGAATGGATTAATTATTGGATAATAGGTGTTTTCCTACTTGGTGAACCGCCTCGAGGTCAAGCCCCGAGGCACTCGCCTTGTTGCCTCTGTAGACCAACTCATACATCCAGCAGGAATACGATTTCTTGAACCAACTGTTGTCATCGAGTAGAATCCAAAGGAAGGTTTCTAGGTTGCGTACCGAACTCTGGGAGATAATAGAACCACTGACACCCCCATACACTGTCGTGCAAGATTGAAGTTACAAGCTCCCACAATGCTAATCTCAGAGGTAATACACCTTCACTATGGATTATTCACCGAAGCAAACACCAGACAGCATCAAGCGGTTTCGTGAATGCGGGGAGACGCCAACAATCGTTAGTATCAGCGACATCCACGGCTATCTCGAAGCGGCCCGGAACGCACTTACTACCGTTGGGGAAACTGAGGCGTTCGATCCCGTTGTCACTACTGATGAAGACGGACGCCTCCACTGGGCAAACAACGAGTACCTACTATTGGTCAACGGTGATTTAATCGATCGAGGGGATCAAAACCGAGAGTGTCTGGCACTGCTGGAGCGACTCGCTGCAGAGGCTCCGCCGGGACACGTTCGGTATCATATCGGGAACCACGAGATGGGGGTGCTGTTCCCCGAGCGGTTCCATTGGCCGGGCGTCTATAGCATTGAGTTGGACGACGACCTCCGACGATCGTTTATCGAACACGTTGCGGCAGGTGACATTGCAGTCGCATTCGAGGGGTACCAACACACCTACTCACATGCGGGCGCAAACGAGGCGTTCGATGTCCAAGTGGCCAACGAACAGCTAAAAGAGGCGGCACAACGGCTCCTGACGATGCTCGAGGAGGGGCGATACGATGACGAGCAACTCGACGTCTTAGAAGACTACGATCTGTTGTTCGGAACTGGTGGACGGTTGGGTAGAGGGGCGTCGGCAGGGCTACTGTGGATGGATTTCAGGCATATGAAAGAGAGTGCACCCTCACAGATCGTCGGTCACTCCCGGCATATACAACCCACTCGGGTCGGGAACGCTATCTGTCAGAACGTCATCCGCGATAATCTTGGCTCTCCTGGTGGTGAAGCAGTAGTACTCGAATCTCCTGACGATGTCGTTGCGGTCACGAATTCGCCCGTAACACCGACCGTGAGCGAACTGTAGTGATATGAAGTATGTGTCCGCCGTGGGGGATCAAGACTCTGGTGGCCCACCACGGTACGCTGGGTTCCATAGGTAGGTCCGACGAGATGAAGAATATGGCAACCCTGTATCAGACCGACTACCATAACTCACACGCTGGGGGTGCAACGAACACCGGGTTCGTCTACGAGGCAGGCTCGGTTTGAGACTGGGTCGACAAGCCGCGCTGAGTACACACCCTAGAATGGTACCCGAGCGGTCGACGCTGAAACTTCAGTGGAGGTTGAGGCGACTATCAAGTTGGTCGACGAGCTGTTGAAAGCTCGAACTAATGGGTGTCCCTTTTGTGCCCACATGGATTGCCGGAACGCATCGTCGACCGTAACTGCTGGAGTGGGTCGATCAAGAAGAGATACTCCACAATTCTATGGGCGATTTTTCAAGCAATCGATGCTCTACGGTCGACGGACGCTACATCCCATCGACGACCTTGATATGCACCACAGATCCGACGATGGCTGCGACGATGACTATACCAGCGATCTCTCTCGGAACACCCCAGAGCAGATACCCCACACCAGCAGCACCGACCCCCACTACAGCCCAGAAAGACACACTATGCAACAGCCCGCGGTGGCTCGTTAACTCGTCCAACCCATATCCAGCAGACTTCGCCACACCAACCGAACCAACCACTAATACGATACTCCCGACAACAATGGGCGGTACGTCTCCTAACCCGACGATAGCCAACATGTACTCGCCGATCGACACCGCGATACTCGGATCGGTATACACTTTATACAGTGCCCCTGCTGGTATCCCACCGACCAGTAGATACCCGAGATAGCGACGTGGGATCGACGACCAAACGTCAATGTCTGGTGCGATGCCGAAAATCACTATCGACCCGAACATCACGACACTCCCGAGGCCGACCATCTGCATCGAATACCCGCGCGAATACAACCCATACCCAACAACCCCTGCGAGCAAAAGCCCGGCTACAACTGCGGCGCGAAGATGGTCTTCGTAATCACCCATTTGCTCTGACGTTTTTGCTGATGGGTCGAGAACTTTTGGGTCACTTGTACCGACGATGAAAACCTCAACTCCCGCCTCTACGGGAGCTGTCGACATCGAGGCCCGTGAGCACACCAAGACAGCCACAGATTTGGTCAGCAGGCTGTCGTAGCGCGACCTGCGGGGGTATCTCGTCTGTGGGTCGATAGGGGTGTGCTACCAGTCTGTGAGTGACGTTTGGACCCGATCCGGTGGGACGTATTCGACCCGACACTCGTCGACTGGCGCTGCATACTTCGAGTATAATGTGCCATCTCGATTCCACTGCCAATAGTAATATTTGAGCCCTGGTGCGGTCTCCTTTGTAGTCAGGGTGGCCGTCGACGGAACCGCTTCGAAATCAGCTGGATCCAACTCTGGGACTCTCAACTCGCCCAGTTGATCGACCAACATCGACATCGTGGTGGTCTCACGTCGCCCGTTGTGCACCTTCCGGTGACAGGATTTACAGAGGACGACGAGATTATCGAGATCGTCGTTCGTCGGATTCCCGTCGACGTGGTGGACATCAAGCGAAGAATCCGCACCACAGCAGAGACAGACCGGATCTTCGTGTTCGAAACACCGTCGTCGGTGTGTCGCGGCCATATTGGTTAGACAAGGGTAGTCATATAGAACGTTACTATATTTTTCATTGTTAGTTGAGCTGAGTAGTTGCCACGCCCCCGTTAGAATCTCGAATCAGGGCAGTCAGTGACTCCGGAGTTTCGAGGAATACACCCTCGCCGCCTGCAGAATCGAGATTCTCCAAAATGAGGTCTTGGCAGTGGGTGGTGCCCTTACTATGGGGATTGAGATGGGGTGTGTGACCGACGACTTGTGGTGGTGAATCGGTCGATAGGTGGTCATATTCAAGCCAGACGAGCCCCGCAGCTGGTCCTTTCACGTGCCGGTCGCCTTTCGCAAAGATACGGGGATACTCGGAACGAAGTTGGGATCGCAGCTGGGTTTCTTCCCTCGTCCCGACGACGGGGTACAATTGCTCAGCGGCTTCGACCAACGAGTCGTTTACATCCGAGGCGATGTAGTTCTCTGTCGCTCCTGCATGCGCGTACGTGTGTCTGTACCCATCGTACGCCGCGATCACATGGCCATCACAGATACGCTGTAAGAACCGTTTCCGGGATTCGGGATCTAGGTTCGTCGAGTACCAGTTGGCAAATTTGTGGTCGTTGGACATCAGGATCATCGATTCGTGATTGCCGAGTGTGATGCGTACGCGCCCTGGGGGCGCCTCGTCGACGAGCCGTCCGACCATCGCTAAGACGGCGTCGTTGTTCGGCCCACGATCGATGAGATCGCCATTGAACACTAAGACGTAATTTTCATCGGCCCAGTGCAGGCGGCCGTCCTCGTCGATCGTGACGATTGGGTCGTATCCGGGATGATCGCGCAAGGTTGAGAGTGCACTCCGAGCCTCCGTCAGATAGCCGTGGATATCACTGATGCTCACGATTGCAGGCCCCTCGGAATTCCCTGTAGGGACGGAACGAACCGTATCACGGAGGGGAGGTGACACGGGCTCGGACTGTAGATCGAGAACCATGGGTGGGTTACCTGTATTCGTTCCTACACTGTAGAAATAGTATGCATTTCAGTCGTCCTGAGTTGAGATCAACTGCTGGCTCGTTGGATCTCGAATCTGACCTCCGGGACCGTCTCTTCGGAAAGCCGGTTAGTCAGTGCGGACTGGATACGTCCCTCCGTACGCTCGGCCAGTGAGCTGACAACGTGACGACGCACCCGCCAGTCAGCGTCCTGTAGCTGTTCGACAAGAGCATCTGTGATGGTCTCGGTCCACTCCTCGTATTCGGTCCCATCACGACCCTCAATCGTTTCGAGCCACCGACCGAAGACATCTGTGGCGGCCGCTCGAACTTGCCAGTCGTCGTCACCCAACCGGTCAAGGATGGACTTCTTGATTTGGTTCTCCCAGCCACCGTACCCACCAGGGAGGTCGTCGAAGGTCTGGACGACCAGTTTGCGGAGGTTGGAATCAGGAGCCGAGAGGTGGTCTAACAGCGGTGGCACAGCTTTGTTCGGCGCTGAGTGGATCAGCTCGGAGGCGACAGACGTCCGGAGGAAGTGTTTGCTATGTCCTTGGTGTGTCAACTGGAGGATCTCGGCGATCGTCTGTGTATCATCATTGGCCAGGGCGATCCGCCCCCGAATGGTGATGAGATCTTCCCACCTCTTGTCGGATGGTTCGATGGTCTGGGCCCACTCCTGGACCGTCTCCACCAGTGGCTCCAACTGGTGGGGATACTCCGAGCTGAGTTGTGCGAGGAAGCGTAGCGCCTGTGGTTGTGGCTCGGTACAGTCGTCGAACTGCGTGATCGCAGCGCGGACGACCGGGTCGGCCTTACGATCGGCCAGGATCGACAGACTCTGCCGGGCTCCAGGATCGTCTGCCAGCAGCTGCTTGAAGAAAACGGTGAGGTCGTCCTCTGCAAGTGGGAGCGGTACACAACGGGCAAAGAGTCGCTGAGCCCGAGCCTCTGGTGTGGGCCCCGAGAGTTCCGATCGGAGGTGCGCTGGGCTGATCGCCGCCCAGACGGACTCGGGAGCTGCCTCTGCAGTCTCAAGGAGCACCGTCCAAGCACGGTCGACATCCCACGTAGGATCGTCGTTGAGTGGTAGTTCTGGCCTCCCCTCTACCTGGGCGGGATCACAAATCCCAACCGCCGTAGAGGCCTCTGGGAGCACCAGATCCGGGTGGTTCGAAGCCAGATCGGCGAGTACCCCCGCGGCATTGGTCGATGATCCCACACCCGTCTCGTCGGCTTCGGTAAGCCATTCCCGAACGAGATCGGCAACTGTATCGAGGTAGCCAGCTGGATCGGATGTGGCCGCGTACAGTAGCGTCGTAGCTGCGAGTGATCGCGTTTGTCCACGCAGTGTCTCTGTTTCTGTCTCTATCTTGGTGGCCAGACGTGGGGCTATCTCAACGAGCAGGTCGGGGCTCTCTAAGGTCATGTTGTAAAGGACCGTTATCCCTTGCTCACGGGTGGCCTCGGTGTTGAGCATGTTGCAGGCACGATCACGGACGTCTCGGAGGGCGTCAGTGGCGGCTGCTCTCCCGAGGGCGTCGACTGCGTAGCCTCTGGTCTCTGGTTGGTCGGCATCGAAGGCCGCCTCGGTGAGCGACCGAGCATGTGTTGCCACCACTTCTGGATAGCGGTCTGCCAACAGGGCGACGGCGTAGGTTGCTTGCCACCGGATGTAGGATCGTCGTGACTCACCAGCTTCGACTGGACCCCAAAAACAGCGCTGGGGATGCTCGATGCCGATCGCCGTCTCCCAGGTGAACTCATCCGTGTTCGCCGAGTCGATCTGGGTGGCCAACTGATCGACACTGGCTCCCAACTGCTCGCTGACCGACGGAACGAGGTCAGTCCAAGCATCGGTCCGCAAGCAGTAGCTGGCAATCTGTGCGAGCGTCGAACAGGCAGCCTCTCGAACGAGTGGCTCTGGATCGGTGAGTCGAGCGACGATCGCGTCCAGATGATCGATAACGACGCGAGGCTGCTCATGGACAACCGATTCGATCGTTCCCGAAACATAGGCTCTGGTTTTCCCATCAGCGACATCAAGGGCTGCCAACAGATCGATCAGTGCCATGTCGACGTCAGGGGATTCGTCGTCGGCGAGTTCGGCCAACAGGGCTGCTCCAGCCCGTATAACCTCGGGGTTCGCACTCCGCAGACACAGGCCAGCGGCCATTCGTGGGTCGTACTCCGTCCGGGCTTGTCGCGACGAGGTTCTGTACTCACGGACAACTCGGTGGGCAGTTTCGATATCGAAAGGACGTGTATCGTCAGTTGGCATTCTGTTCACCCACTCCGGTCTGAGTCAGTCTTTGAGACCCACCCGTCTAGCATACTCAAACATACTCACCAGTCGACAAAAATATATGGCTACCACGAGCGGGCGAATACTTCTGAGGAGACTGACAGTCGTGAACTACCCCACTCTACTCACCAGTTGACGCTGGTTCCTTGAGGGCGTCGTCAGAAGGGGAGCTTCTGACTGCTAACCAGAACCTCTGGTTCTGGTGACGACGACTAACTGGTATTCCCCATGCGTGGGAAGCCTCGCCGTTTACGGCGAGGAGGATGTCACTCGTCGGGATCAGACGTTCGGACGATTTTCACGTCGGCTCCGCGCCACTGTTTCGGAACGAGGACGTGTGCGCCGTTGCCGGTCGGTTTGACTTCGCCTTCGATGACTTCGTGGCCTTCGATTTCGTGTTATAGGGGGATGATGACGGCGGTGTATCCCCTCCTTTGGTTAGATTTTGATCGTTGAGTTACGAAGAATTGTTGTGACCAGCAATGGCCCCAGATATGGAATTATGAGTAATCGGTGACTCCCAGTCGACGAGCTGCGAGACTCTCTGGCAAGTGCTTCCCAACAGGTCGACGATCAGGGGGCCCAACAGCAGGTCGACAGAGCGATGGGCTTGCCGGAGCGAATCGTAGATCACGACTGCCTCAGTGGGTCGACGCGCTAACTGAGGTTAATCCTGCGATCATAGAGACTGATATTTCCCAGTCGGACACCCCACGTCGACACTTTGTATTGCTTAACCAACACCCGACCACGTTAACACGATACTGTTGGTTAAAATATCAACTTCTAACCTACGCGTTGATAGTTGGATCACACACATTAAGAGCCTCAACAATGACTCCAGTCGACGACCTATGGGACTGTCTGGCGGTACCTCGAATCTGATCTCGACCAAGACTACAAAATTTGAATCTATCGCATCCTTCGAGACCTACGGATATATATTGAATATTACAGAGATCAGGACTGACAGCATCCCTGCCCATTTCAGCGAAACTCGTGGGCTTTCAGCGTGGACCCCAGTCGTGTCTCGTATGAAATCCTCACAGCGTCTCTTTTTGGACCATTTCCTCGCCGCAAAAGGGACACGAGTCCTCGAAAACCCTCTGCCCTACTGCACCTTCGACCACCAACTCTAGTTCAGGCACAACATCAAGAGTGACCATCGAGTCGCAATTTGAACATCGTTTCCTCATCTCGGCCAAGTCTGCTGGGGCGTCCCGTATCTCCACACAGTCTTCGATTAGGTTTTGTACCGCTTCGGAGGGCTGGTCGACGTATTCAATCTCCCTGTGATAAATGAATCGGCCAATCCAATCGAGATTTTTCGCATAGATTTCGAACCCCAGAGTACCCTGCCTGTCGTGTACAACGAAATCGAATGTGTATCCATGTCGATCTTGATTACAGATCCAGTGTCGGCCACCATCTTGATCGGTGGATGGATTGTACGCAACGTTCCCCTCCGCCCGTTCGTGCAGAAAGATCGTCATCGGATGGGCCTTCCCATCAGTCATGTAGGGCACATATACCTGAAGAACGGTTTAATTGTTCGTTTAAACCCCAAAGAGATGCCATTTAGTGGTTTGTTTGGATGTATTGATCCCAGAGCTTTGCACCAGAGTCGCCGTCATAAGATCTGTCCGTAGTCCGTTCACTGGCACGCCAAGTTGTAGGATTGTGTGTCGGATCTGTACATCTCGGATTGCAGATTCGGTTGTAGCCTTGGCCCCCCTTGAACCGGGCCAATAAACGCGTTAAACGTCGTCGCAAGCGGGCTCAACGGCTCGGCTCGACCGCGAGGCAACCTCGTGACAAACGAAACAATGAACGATAGAATCTGAATCAAACGGCCATCATGAGCCCTCTCGGGGTGGTCCCAGAGTTAGATCCAGATGATTTCGAAGGAGTGGCATCGACGGCCACTTTGACGACGAAGGAGACGGCACCCGGAATGAAGTACTACTGGCAGTGGACTCGAGATGGTGAATTGCAATCAAAATATGCGGCCCCAGTCGACGAGTGCCGGGCCGAATACGTGCCGCCAAGTCAGGTTCAGACCTCACTAGCAGATTGGTAGCACGGCAAGTCGACAATCCGACGGTAGATTCGCCACAACGGACGTATTGACGAGGGTGCCGACTCATTGTTGAGATCAAATGAGCGCTCTAGAGACCACCCATATCGGGTTACAATTTTCATCAGATTGTAGATAGACTGAATCCCAGACAGTGATAGGCTGGAATACTATTATGTTCGTGTGGTCTCAATCCTACATTGCGCTTCGTCTTGGAGGGCCGAAGCGCAGCGGGGACCCACCGTTTCGTTTGACGTAGTGCCCCACTCCATGCGGGCATTACCTTTTGTTAGCTGACAATCAATAGTATTCGTCATAAGTCATTCCAGACAATTGCTGACTACTCTGAGGACCATATCCAATTCACACAGACTCACAAGCCCCACAGAGAGACTATCTCCGAGGTCTGATTCGAGATTCAGCGAGCAAGGAAACACTCGGTGAACTGCTCGGGGTCAAGCACTGAGGCACCCGCCTTGTTCATCTGTAGACACAGTCGAGGACCCCATTTCGTCGGAAGCGAGAAGCAAATCCCTCTCGGTAGTATCAAGTTACGGGTGTGTCTAGCTGCCATCGGATCAATGAATATTTCTGAGCAACTCACCTGTCTGTTTTCGGCCGAAGTCGAAGCCCGAGACGATTCGTACGTCGTCGAAGTCCCGAAACAGGAAGTCGACGTCGGGTACGTCGATCCTACCGAAGCCTACCAACTCGCGATGTTCGAGGTGCCGACAGACCAGGAGTCGCCATCACTATCAAACGAACCAGAGTCCGACCACGACAACGATCACGAAACCGATCCCGATCCCGATCCCGATCACAATCACGACCGGCCACCGGTGAACGAAGGCGACACCCGCGTCGTCGAGATCAAAGAGATCGGCGATCAAGGTGATGGCCTCGCCCGTGTCGACCGAGGGTACGTCGTGATCGTCCCCGAGACCCAGATGGGAGAGCGAGTCAAAATCGAAATCGAAACCGTCCGCGAGAACGTGGCCTTTGGTCGTGTCGTCGATCGAGTCGACCACCCTTCTGAGTAAAGTTTCCTTCCGACCGTCTCCTACAAGGTTCGACACCGTGAGCGGTCCCAATTGTGATGAACGAAATACTGGTCGACAACTGGAACGCAACCGTCGACTCAGACGACGAAGTACTGTACGGTGGCGACCTGACCATTCGTACTTCTGCAGCAACTGTTCTTGACTGGCTCGAGGAATTCGACAGGGATATCGTCTTTTTGGTGACATCCTCCCCGGCGTGAACGCCCGGGCTTCCCCTACGAGGGGAATCCGGTAGGCAGGTTTCAGTCCGAATATGCTGTGAGCGTCATCTGCGAGGGTTTCTCGCTCGTCTCACGCTGGACTGTGGCGGTGTCACAACCGCTCCCATCCCGAGGCGTGTCATTGCGTCCGGGTTCCCAACGGACGCTCTCACCCCACGGGTTGACGCGACCGGCGATGTTCGCCGCCGCGTTATCTTGACATCCAGACCGAACTACCAGAAACAGAGTATGTACTTGGCGAGTTGTTTTGAACAGGCGGAATCGTCTAAATGAGTGATTCAGTTTCACGCCCCAAAGTGAGTAAAGAAATCGAATTCGCAACTACTGGTATAGTATCCGTCTTCACCGAGGTACTCTTAGGGTTGTTCTCGTATCCATTTGAGAGGTGGTTTCTCAAACGCCTACCCGGATCCAAGGGTCGAGCACAGTTGTTCGCAGCTCTGTGGCACCAACTCCGGCGGCAAATCTACGATACCGTCGACGTCGTTCGGTACGCCGAAGAGTTTGCAGAGTGCAGACTGAATAAAAATCGCATTACCCACAACAAATAATCGCATTCCTTTTTCACAATTCAAACACATAACAGACACAAATGACAGATTCCAGTGATCCGTACGATCTTCAGCGATTCGTTGATGCACAAGATCCCGTGATAGAACAAGTCAAAGACGAACTACGATCGGGCCAGAAACGTACCCATTGGATGTGGTTCGTGTTCCCACAGTTCGCTGGCCTTGGCCGCAGCGAGATGGCACAGCGCTACGCCATCGGATCACGAGCAGAGGCCGAGGCCTATCTCGATCACCCGATCCTCGGCCCTCGACTGCGGGAGTGCACTGGGCTCGTGAATGCCGTCGACGGGCGGTCTGCGAACGACATCTTTGGCTCTCCGGACGACTTGAAATTCCGATCCTCGATGACGCTGTTCGAAGCGGTTGCTGACGATCCGACCCCATTCAGGATGGCCTTGGACCGGTATTACGACGACCGGGATCAGAAAACACTAAAATTGCTTGCGGACTCCTGAATTACGGCCTCTCCAGATCACATTGGTCTGTATAGCAGTTGATAGTAGCACAGGAATTTTATTCAGGCTGATTCCCGTAATTAGTGTACGTTCCAATCTGAATAAAGAAATCGTATCCGTAACAACTGCTAATTCAGAGACTTCCTCCACAGTCATGGAATCGACAACGTTCTGAGTGACGAGCGCATCCGGTCCATGGCCATAATATCAAGAGATGATTTACTTCATTTCAGTTTCTGACTACGGGAAGATTTGAGTCGCATACTCGAACGTGAACCGCTTGGGTCGAATCCCGGGGCACTTACCACGGTTATCTGTAGACTCCTGTAGAATCACTGGAACTCTCGAAACGACCGTGAATCCATCGAGTCAGACCGAAGCTGGTCGACGGATGCCTGGACATTCGTTCGTGTCACGACGAGACGCTCAGCGTCGCCAGTATCGAAGTCACTGACGACGAATTCGAGGGCTTTACGACAAACGTATGTGTTTACCCCGAGGACTCGACGGATGGCACAGCGTGAGTCCGTGAAATCATCTCGTTGTCTCGGACAATGCGCTTGAGCTTCTCGTAGGGATTGCGTCCCTGCTGGCGCGATGTCGCCAGCA
>Ga0208135_100367_pt1 | contig 29318 bp, 33 predicted proteins | sample AntDeeMetag02WF5_FD_184757 | JGI IMG/M metagenome (GOLD analysis project Ga0208135, IMG submission 184757) | Saline lake microbial communities from Deep Lake, Antarctica - Antarctic Deep Lake Metagenome 02WF5 (SPAdes) (version 2) | ecosystem: Environmental > Aquatic > Non-marine Saline and...
CGATACTCAGTTCGAACCGCACGTCGATTGTGGCGTGCATGGGGTACCTCGGTTTGGACACCAGAGGCAACCCCGCCTTCACGGGAGTCAGTTACTACTGAACTCTAGAGGACTTTGCGACACGACCAATTTCTTGACCCACGTCGGCCTCGCAAGGGCGATATTAGTCTCGTCTGAATTGCTATCCATACGTACAGTCTCTTATTGAGCGGTAAAATAATGGCGAGCTATCAGACCCCAATATCCTTGTTCTCTGTATTGACTGCAACCGGGTCAAAATATATCACTTGCTGAGGATTTCAACAGAGCCATAATTGCCCAATATGCTTTTCTACCGGGGTTTGTCAAACTAATCGAAGATATTTCTCTATACGACAAGTCGTGTAACTCTTCTCGCTTACCAGTACCTGGCCTGTATTTCATTATTCGCTCATTTGTACAGAACCAGTTCCAAGAGTTCGTTGAACACGACTTCTTTATCTCCTCATCTTCTAGCAGATGGTTCTCTATACTCATCTGCTGGAACTGATTTTCCGAGGCCATTAAATACCTATTGATTGATTGGCAACCTTACTGAACAGACAGTTCAGCGTGAATTGGGTGAAATAGACAGAATGCCTCTGCTGCATCCATCCGTTGTACTGACCGATTGTCGGAGGATAGCTTCAACCACCCCCACTCACCTCCGCGACTCATTGTACGGGCGTCTGTAGCGAAGTGATATCACCAGGAAGACCCTTGCAGACGGATGTATAAGCCCCACGAACTGTAGCAGGTCACATTATTGTGGTTGTTAGGCTTACCGAGTACCGTCGTCTGTTGGTGGGTGTCGGCGTCTCGGTCGTATTCGTGGTGCTGATGTTGGTGGGCACCAACCACGGAATCACCGTTCTTCTCCTCGCCGCGGGTTAGCCACGTTTCTCTACACCCGACCGACGGCGAGGTAGTGCCAGCGCGGCCGGAGGTGCTTGGGGAGGTGTTTCACGCGGACTCCTGATCATTTCCCGCGCCGCCGGGCCGCTCGGCGACGAGCACGCCCGCCATGTCGTGGACGTACTCGACGGCCGTGAGCGCGAAGCCGGCGTCGGTCAGGGCGTCGGCCAGCACGCCGACGCTCGCCGGATCGTCGACCTCGGGGCCGTAGAACGACGTCGAGGAGTCCTCCTCGCCGAACAGCATTATGTCGCCCAGCACGAACCGCCGGGGCTCCAGCGCCGCGATCGCGGCGATGGCCTCTCGCTTTTCCTCGTCGGCGAGGTGATGCATCGCGAAGTTCGTGGTGACTACTGAAACGTCCCAATCGACGCCGGGGTCGCGGAACCGCCCCTCGCCGAACTCGACGTTCTCGATCCCCCGTTCGTCGGCTTTTTGGCGAGCCTGTTCGAGCATCCCCTCGCTGATGTCGCGACCGATGACGGCGTCGGCGTCGTCGGCCAGCGCCAGCGCGATCTCGCCGGTCCCGGTTCCGAGGTCCAGGACGACGTCGTCGGCGTTGGGGGCGGCGTGTTCGACCACTTGCTCCACGCAGGCCCGGTGTTCGGGCGCCAGCTCGTCGTCGTACTCGCCGGCCTTCTCGTCGAAGCGGGCGGCGTGATCCTCAAGGTCGTTCGTCATATCGACTCCGTTCGACCCCCGACTCAATGAATCTCTCGGACCGGATCTTCCGGGTGCGCTCCGCAATCTTTCTCCACTGGCGCAGTCCCGCCTCGATCGCCTCGGGGTCGAACCCGATCACCTCGCCTTCCTGCACAACGACCTCGGTGTCTCCGTCAACACGTGTTTGCTGTCCGCCGGTGTCGACTGGCTCATAGTGGCCCCTGTCGACGGCGAGGTCCTGGTCTGCGACCGAGAGTTCGGATTCGAGGAGCCCCTCGTAGATTACGCCGAAGTCACGGATACCAATGTTCCGGAAGCCGATGGGGCCCTGCTATCCGTCCCCGTGCCCGTCGATGAGGAGCTTGGCGAGCACCGGGCCGAAATCGTCGTTCGAGAGCTCGATGTTGGCTAATTCGGCACCAGCCTCGGAGATGGTGGGATCTCGGGACAACAGGCGGTCGTCGTATTCGGGCAAGCCCCACTCGTCGTTGCCGTCGTGGATGGTCCGGGAAAGGGCCATCACTTACGGCCTTGAAGACGTGACTTTGGTCGTTGAGCCTCTCAATCTCGTAGCCAAAGGAGTTTCCTCTTGGTCCGTGAATGGTTGGCAGCAGGGTCGGTGCTAAATATGTCTCCTGTACTGAGCGATTCGTGCCGGTCGGTGGCGACTCGGACACCCGAGGCGGCGACCACTCATCGTCCTGGCTGTCGCCTGGCTATCGATGCGATCGATGGCCACACGGACGCCGGGTATGTCCGGCCGACGAGTACTCGTCGTCGGTCGTCGCCAACCACTCTCCGCTGACCTTGCCCAGACTGGCACCCGGCCGTTCGGCGACCGGGTGGTAAAGCGTGCTAGTTCGACTGCCAGTCGGGCAGCGACGTCAGTGCGTGAGTGTCGGGGTCGAAGCGCTCGATGACTTTGTGGCTCCCCTGGTCGGAGAGGTGGTCGGTCCTCGCGCCGAGCGTCTCGGTCATGCTGTCGTTCACCGTCGTTCGGTGCGGGCCCCGCAGTGACCGCCGGTGCACAGATACTCGTCACGAGTGGGATCCTGTCTCTGGCGGTTGCGAATCACCAGCGAAGCACGTGGGTGTGCCGTTTGCTCGCTGAGACTGGTCTGGTCTTCTCCCGTCGGTCGATCCCTGTGCGGGGCGCTATCAGTCCCAAGTGGGACGGGGCGAAGCAGGTGCGTCCGAATCGCTCGTGACGTGACGGACTGCAAGACGGCTGTTCGCCGCCTTTACGTCATCGGTGAGGTCTCGCGGGCCGACTGCTCGCCAGCCATCGCACGTTCGCCGTCGCCGTGGCGCAACTCGGTCGCGTTCGCCACGGCTGCCGTCGGTGCCACGCTCCAGTCGCTGTTGTGACTCTTGTACGCAGTGCGGACCACCGATCCGTCTTCCTCACCGATGCTGTCGGGGGGTGTGTGCTGGCGCGGTCCGCTTCGGTGCGTTCGCCGGCGCCGTCGGTCCGGTATTCGAGATCCGTCTCCCCGCTTGGGATATCGACCAGCCTGGCGGCGGACCTGCAGCCGCTCAGGGATTGACCCGTTCGGGAGCATCCGTCGGCGTGTCCGCCTGCTCGCTAGTGTCTGTCGGCGGGGGCCCCTGGATGCTGTCGTAGGTCGCTGTCCCGTCGGACTGGGGGACGTCGCACTGTTGGGACGGCCGGACGACGTTCAGGAGATCCCGCACAAATGGCATCGGATCGTCCCGTGCGAGATAATCGACGCGTGGGTGGCGGATGAGCGAGGTGCCGACCGCACCGATGGTCCGGCCGAGCGACGGGCGCTCGACGAAGGCGTGCTCCTCAGTGAGGACGCTGTGGATGTGACAGGCCTCGCCGCGAAGCAAGTGGCCCGCGATCCCAGTGGTGTAGTCCGGGAGCGTCTCCGGGGGTGCGTCGGTCGCCAGTTGCCAGTAGTACGCAGGGAAGTCGACGCCCGCCTGCACGGTGAACGGCAGAGACGACCAGAAGCGAGGGTTCACTTCCATGAGTTTGAACTCGCCGGTGTCGGGGTCGCGCAGCAACTCAACCATGGCGAGCCCGTGCCAGTCGAGGTGGTCAAGGAGCGCCCGGCCGGCCGCATCCAGGGCGGGAATGGCCACCGACTCCCGGTACGCGCTCGGCCCGCCGGCGTACTTGTACGTCCGTCGCTGGCGATGTTGGAACGTCGCGACCGGCTCACCGTGGTCATACAGGGCGAAAAACCCGTATTCGTGTGGCCCGGCGACGTACTCTTGGACGAGCGGAACGTGGCCGTGGGCGTCGCGCAAGGCGATGGGGTCGGCGGGTGTTCCGGGGTCGTGATAGCTCGTGGTTCCGATCTCGTACTGGGCCGCTGTCTGGCCCAGATACGCCGGCGCGGCCACCGTATACCGCGGCTTGATAATCACCTCGCGGTCCCAGTCGTCCCACTCGTCGACGAGTGCGGTCTCCGGGGCCGCCACGCCGGCCGCCTCGGCGGCGGCGAACAATTCCGTGCGGTCCTGGACCCGGCGGAGCGTGTCGAAGTCCGGCCACGGGGTCGCGATTTCCTCGGCGATTGTCGTCTTGACCCTCGCCAGCGCGTAAATGTCTTCCTCACGGACGGGAATGATCGTCCGGACGTCCTTCCGCTGGGCGATGGTGACCAGCGCCTCCGCGTACGCAGTGAGGTCGTCGGCTGGGTCGGGTAACCCTACGAACTCGTCACAGTAACGGGAGCTTCTCGCGGGCGTCTGCGCTGCTTCCGAGCCAACGACCGTCGATATACCGCGGCGCCCAAGCGACCGCACACACGTCACGCTGCTCGGCGCGGTCACGCCAGGCACCAGTACGCCACCCTCACCACCATCGCCATGGTGTGTCATGTCACTGGTGAGTCGTCCTCCCCATTTCGTTACGACGCTGCTACGCGTTGGTATCCGATTTTTCGCAATCGGCACTCCCTGTGTGGAACACGTGCGCCAGGCGAAGCGGGTGGGATGCGATGGCATAGCCGCATCCTAGCACGGGGTGGGTCTGCCGTGCAGCGCCGTGGGGCACACACCGTCACTCGTTCGCGCCGCACCCGCTCTGCGGGCACCGTGTCCGGCCGCCCGGAATCCTTATGCGTGGGTATCGCTCACCACCCACATACACACTCGTAGTTCCGGTGGAACTGCCGCGTACCATCCATGAGCAAGTACGACGACTTGTTCGACGCGACGGCCCTCGACGACAGCGTCTTCGCTGATAAGAGCGCGCTCGACCCGCTGGCCGCACCCGACGACATCGTTGCCCGCGACGATCAGGAACGCCGGTTCGCGACCATCCTGCAGGGTGTCCACCAGGGATACTCCCGACGACAGTGTCGATATACGGCCCGCCGGGGACGGGCAAGACGACGACCACCCGCCGGGTCTGTCGGGAGTTCGCCGCCCGGACCGACGAACTGGCCGTCGAGTACGTGAACTTGAAGGAGTGTCGGTCACTCTTTAGCGCCGCCAACGAGATCCATCTGGCACTGACGGGCGAGAAGCGGGGTGCCTACGAGGGCCTCGATGGCGTGTTCGACGGCATCTGGAGCGCGCTCGAGGCGTACCCCGCGTGGACGGTGCTCATTTTGGATGAGATCGACCACATCCAGCACGACTCGAACTACGACCCGAGCGATTTCTTCTATCGGTTGTTACGCGGCGAGGGCAAGCTCACACGGGATATCCAGCTGTCGGCGTGGCTGCTCAGCAACGAACTGCTGGAGGTGGACCTCCGCATTGATAGTCGCGTCCAGAGCGCGATGAGCGGCGAGGACGTGTTCTTCCCGCCGTACGGCACCGACGAGTTACGGGCGATCTGCGAGCCTCGCGTCGCCCATGGGTTTCGGGACGGGGCACTGGCAGACGACGTGGTCGCCCACGGGGTCCGGGAGGCCGCCCAGCGATGGGGCGACGCCTGCAAAGCGTTGCGGCTGTTCCGCCAGGCCGGCGAGACCGCCGACGAGCAGAGGCTCGACGCGGTGACGACGGACTGCATCGACGCGGCACTCACGACGACCGAGCGGGAAGCAGTTATCGAGAAACTCCAGGGGCTCCCACTCTACCATCTGGGCGTCCTCACGGCTGCGGTCGCACGGCGGACGGGCGACGGTGCCATCGTCCAGCCCGTCACGACGACCCAGATACACGAGCGACTGACGGCGTCGTCGACGCGCGCCACCCTCCAGTTGGGCGAACGACGGATCCGCGAGATCGTCACCGACCTCGCAACGATGGGGCTGGTCGACACCTGGGTCGAGTCACGAGGGCGCGACGGCCGGGTCACACAGATCGAAACGACGCGAGAGACGGCCGCGAGCAGGTGGGCAGGGCCCCCTCTCGCAGAGCGGTCTCGCCGACGCGGCCATCGCGCGACGAGTCCGACGGGAGCGACGAGGAGGCCGTGGCGGACTCGAGCCGCGATGGCCGCGTCGGGTTGCTGGTCGGGGACAACGCCGAGCACCTCATCCGAGAGTTCCTCGGGTACAAGGAAACCGACGTCGGCACGACAAACGCCACGGATCACTGCTTGGACGCGCTACGCTATGCGTGTATGGGCGTCGCCGGTGGTGGCGAGCGCCGGACGATCCCCTCGACGTGGTGAGTGGGCGACCCCACAGCGCGTGGGGACTGCCAATTCGGGAGCGGGTGGCGAGCGCCCGCCGGTCCGCCCGCGGCGGGTGGCCGTCGCAGTACCGGCAGCGAGCAGGGTGCGCTAGTCGCGGTAGGTACCCCACGAAGTGGGTGTCATCGAAGCGTTCTCACACCGTGATGGGATCTTCCCGGATTGTCTCTTCAATCTGTCGGGCGACACCCGCGCGCGAAACCCCCCACCGGCGGAACGGTCATGGCCGCAGCTCGCGTATGTAATGAATGATCGACATGCCGGGAGCGACGGGGAAGACCAATAGCGAGCGAGTACAGGAACTCTACGATTCGTTCGCCGAGGGCGACTTCGAGGCCATCAGAGACATCATGGATTCCGGTGTGGAGTTACACGAACCAGCGGGGATTGCTGGCGGCGGGACGCACCACGGCTTCGACGAGATCGTTGAGAACGACTCATCGACTCGGAACTGAGTGGGTGGCTGTGTCGGTCGTCCCCGAGCGATACGTCGAAGCCGGTGACACCGTTGTTGCACTACATACGTGGCGTGGGACGGCTACCAAGACGGGGACGTCAGTAGAATACCCGAACGTACACGTCTTCGAGTTCGAGGACGGGAAGATCGTGCAGTGGCGGTCATACGCTGACACGGCGTTGTTCAACGCCGCGCTCGACAACTAGCCTGTCTGGCCGACGCGAACTGGCACTGGAATTCCCGAACGAGTGGTGCGTGCACGCTTCGATGACACACTGCCTGAGTAATGACTCGCTCTTCTCCCCAGCTGCAGTCGCTCACGCTCCTCGCCGACCGTTTGGAGTACCTGGGGTGTACCCCACGTCTCATTCCACCCGCGCCAGAGTCCGAGCCCTATCGCTGTTCCGGCGCGATTGCTTCCTCGAATGTGCAGTCTGGACACTCGACTTGAATGGTAGCGTCTACCCCGCCAGGGAACTCCCAGGTCTGTTCGAGGAGCGCGCCACATTCTGGACACACGCTGGCAAGTGCCATAGTGGCACAAGAACGGACAACCTATTAACATTAACTAGTTGACGGGTTCCAGGTGCCTCCTCGATGGCTAGAACGATGTGCAGCCGATGCGGTCGACGTTTGGTGGTCCGAAGGTGGCCATGGTCGTCGCGTCGGGGGCCAGGCTCGGGCCGGCCGCAGCGCCCGCGCCGTCGGCTGTCGCTGGCAGCTCACCCACAGCTAGGATGGAGTCACTCACCGTGTGGTCGTGCGTTCGGTCGCGTGGAGGTCGAGTTAAACGTCCGCGCGCGGTCGGGCTGTTCGACGAGGTGATAACAGGTCTCAGCTGCTGCCGTCGGGTCGATGTACGCCGCCTTGTTCACGTCACCTCCGCGCTCGTAGACGTCCGGGTTCAGGAGACTGCCATCGATAGTCACGTGCGTGACGTGGATACCCGCCGGGCCGTACTCGTCCGCGAGTGACCGCGACGCCGGGATGGGCCCCACACTGACGGGATCGGTACGACAGCCACGGGGCCGATTCGTAGCTGGTGCCGGACGACGCGGTGGGAGGTGCAGGCTACCATGCGAGCAGCGACTGGTCCGTCCAGGCCACTCCGTCGTCGTGGTAACCACTAATTGCACGAGCGCGCGTATTCATCATAGTGAATCGACGAAGTCGCTCATTTCCTGATTGGATCGATCAGGCTCTTCAACAGTGATGTAGTGTCCGCTGGCTTCGAAGCGTTCGGATTAGGTGTCCGGAATGAGTTCCGCCGTGTATTCGACGGACTCGACGCTTTGCAACTTCTCGTTGGCTCTCTTGCGTACTTGGGTGGCCCTATCTGGCTTCAGGAGGTTGCAACAGCGCGTCTCCCCTCGCTTCCTGCCCCACTGATATCCTGAACTATAGGTTTTGAGGACGCCCCGCTAGACGAGTGGGTGGCAGTCAATTGGCGTCACCGTCCTGATCGTCCGCTCCCGGCGCTTGGTGGGACGCACTGTCCTCGTGCATCTCCGCGTCGTCCGCGCCAGTATCCTCGGCGAGTTCGGCTTCGGCCACGATCGGTTCCCCGTGCAGCAGTTCCGGGAGTACGATCCGCACTACTTCGAGCAACAACACGAACAGGATGGGCATGAGGAAGAATCCGTACCACCCGAAGAGGATGGGGCCAAGGATGTACGCGAACAGGAGGAGTATCGGGTTCAGCTGGCGACCCGAGATGTACGGCTGGAGCACGGATTGCGGGAGGATGTCGAGGACGAGGAAGTACACGACGAGCACGCCGCCGACGAACAGGAAGCTCCCGTTCCCACTCTCGGCAGTGGATAGCGCCAGGAAGCCGACGATGGGGAGGTACACGACCTTGCTGACGACGATGGGGATGAGGCTGGTCAGTCCCGTGAGGAACCCGAGGGCGAACACCATCGGCACCGCGACTCCGGGCGGGGCGACGAGGTTCGTGAGGAAGTAGGTCGCCGTCGCCAGGATGGACATGGCGAGCACGAACAGGAGGTTCCCGAAGAATATCGACTCGAGGTCCGCGTCCACGGCCCGGGCGTGCACGACCACGGTCTGGTCGCGGCCGTCGACGAGATCTACGAACGCGTCCGACAGGGCCTTGTCGTACACCAGGAGCGCGTAGGACAGGGTGGCCGCCAGTGCCAGTAGGAGCACCGTCCCGAATAGAGCGTCGAGTACTATCAACCCCTGATCGACGTTCGACCCGGACAGCAAGTCGGTCACCGATCCGAGCGCGGGTGGGTTCTGCAGCAACTCGGTCAGTCCGGAGTTCTCGACGTCCAGGCCGAACACGCGGGAGACGAGCATCGGGATGACGCCGACCTCGAGTCGCTGCTGGACCTGCTGGACGACTCGTAATCCCACGTAGAGGATGAGGACTAAGAGCGGGACCAGGAATGCGAGCACCGTCAAACCGGCGGACAGGCCTTTGGAGTCGATGTGCCGGTGGAATCGGGCGCAGATCGGTCGGGTCGCATAGTACCCGAACAGTCCCAGGACCAGCATCCCGACGAACGAGTACGCGACGAACAGCGCCACCCCTCCGAGCACGGCTATGTAGAGCCACCAGAACAAGGTATTCCGGCTTGGCGGGTTCACGCAGCGACCACCTCCGGTCGTCGACCGCACGTCAGCGAGTGCGAGTACGCCCCGGTGGTCGGGGGATGGGACAGAAGCGGTGACGAGACTAAACCTGTCGGTCCGAGGGTCGCGCGGCGGCCCATCCTCGTGGTGATCGTCGCGTGTTTGCTACGAGGACGTGGTGGCGATGAGTATAACACGTGGTGGAAGCGGTGGGTCGGGTGTGGGAACACCTATAGCATCGTTCCCGGTCTCAGCTCATCGTTCGGCCTGTGGACTGCCAGGCCGTCTATCGACGGGGGGTGGAGGTGATTGTCCTGATCGTACTGGTCAACATGGGAGTGCCGAAGTTCGCGGTGCTCGTCGTCGAATGGTCCGTTCACTATACGATTGTTACACTCTAACAGCACTTCAACTAGCATGCTACGTATCGGATCTAGGAACTTCTTGATTTTGGAGACGGTTTCTGCGAGGGCCATTACGTCTCAGGTTCTTTCGGTTTGCGGGTAAGTAGCATGCCTGCTTTTGCAGCCCGCAAAATCTCTCCCTTGAGCACTCGAATGGCTCTCACCAACAGCTGGCGTGACCACTGAACAGAGCCACCCACCAGATGGTTCCTCAATCTCAGCAAGAAATAAATGATGCCTTCCTGCTGAATCTATCCTCTGTATTCAGCAGTCATCGTCTGACAGTATATGAGTGAATCTCAGGGGCCGTGCTAACTACAGGGCGCGTATTCAATACGCGCTGTTTTCTGTCCACAGAAGATTGTGTCCGGTTTTCAGCAGCAGCAAGTTCTTGGTTACTATACTATAACTACTAATATCTAAATGACTAATAATGCTTGTGTAAATGAAATAAGAAGGTAGTTAAAATATGGCATTAGCCATATGAGTGTATGCCAGATAGGTATAAGCGGAGTGAGGATAATGAAAAAGTTTTATTCAATCGACGATCATATCTTAAAATAATTGGGGCAGCTAGCGCTCCGTTCGTCGCTTCACAGACGGCGTCCGAAGCGCAAGCAGCGACAACCTCTGGTGGATATGGTGAAGGTGGCTACGGTGTCGGTGGCTATGGCGGGACGTCTACTGAAAGTACACTAACCGTCACTACAGGGAACGCAACAGATGTTACCGAATCAGCGGTGGAGCTGAACGGTGAGGTAACGGATTTAGGCGGTGCATCGTCCGTGGATGTCGGCTTCGAGTTCCGATCTGGGAGTACAACCACGTGGACGAAGACGGGCATGCAAACACTCTCGGCCATAGGCGCATTCAGTACATCAATAAACAATCTCAGTAGCGGTACGGACTACGAATTCCGTGCTGTGGTCACGGCAAGTGACGGCGATACTGCGACGGGGTCGATACAAATGTTCACGACGCTGGCCACCAGAAACGCCCCTTCCATCGACCAGTTTTCTGTTTCGGAGAGTGGTTCACCGAACCCACATGCCGAGATTAGTATTTCCTGGCAGGTAGCTGATGCTGACGCCGATCTCCGAACGGTAGAGATTGGTATCTCTAACGAGAGTGGACAACGAATGAGAACTTCGACCACTGATGTCAACGGTGAATCAGCCTCGGGAACGGACTCATTTAAAATCAAACAAGGTGGCGGAACTACCTACGACTGCACGCTGACGGTGACAGACTCACGATCACAAACCGCCTCGCAAATAGAAACTGTGTCCGCATAACGAGTCGTTGGCGCCAGCGGGGTTGCCGGATTTAGTATGGATATCGCCAAGTGGCTTGTCATTATCTTCGTCGTGCTCGCGATCCTCACGTTCATATTCTGAAGCAGTATTGGTGAATACAGCCTCTATTCAGCGGGCACTCTGTTGATGTGTCACTGACATGCCTCCTTTGAATTCGGGGGCGCAGCGTTCTTGTGGTGGATGACGGACGACTATCATCAGTCGAATGAATGGGCACAGCAGCATCGACAATCCTTGACGACGCGGCACACCCACGAGGACGTACTCACGGACAGAGAGTTTGAACTCCTCCTGGAAGCGTGTAGTTCACTGCCGGAGCCGCGAGACTTGCAGGCACGGTTCGTGTGTCTGGCTGCTGGCCGACTCGGACTCCGGGCTGGCGAGATCGCGCACTTCCGTGCAGATTGGCTCGATTGGGATCGGATGCTGCTTCGCATTCCACAACACGAACCCTGTGAGTGTGGTTATTGTCGTCGCCAGGCTTCACAAGAAACCACCCACAATGAGCAACTCACACATGAAGAGGCAATGGAAGCGCGTTGGCATCCGAAGACGGTTGCTTCCGCCCAGTCGATCCCGATTGATCTGTCGCTCCGGCTGGAGTTGTGTCTGGAGCGATTTACTGACCAGTACGAATCGTTCCCTCGATCACGTACTACTGTCAATAGACGAGTGACTACTGCTGCCGAGGCAGCTGACATTGATGGCCGAGTCTATCCTCATTGTCTCCGTGCGACGGCTGCTAGCTACCACGCCTCCCAGGGGGTTGCGCCGGTTCCCCTTCAAGCGCTCATGGGTTGGAGCGACTTGGCAACAGCGCAGAAGTACATTCGCATCTCCGGCCGAGCCACGGCTGACGCTCATCGGCAAGTCCACCATCGATGAAAGCAGTCTAATATCCGTCAACTCTCGCGATCCGTGCTGAATTGACAGCGCGTATCTTGCAGAACCATTCGGTTTGAAACTGTCCTGGCCTCACATAGATCACCCCCGGGTCTCATTATCTGCTGAGAATTTCTAATACCGATTGCTGCTAATAGAGGGACGGTTCAACAAAGCATCACGTACAAATCTAAATCGCATCTCGAAAGAAAACAACCGGCGAGGGCCTCTCGGCTATTTTGCGTACGGATCGAGTCCGTCGAAGATCATGCCGTGTCCGGGTGCGTCCGGCGGTGTGAAGCCACCATCCTGGAGTTCAAGGGGCGATTCGACAACTTGGTTCAGAACCGTCGAGTGGTGTTCGACGTAGGGGATGTTGTCAAACGGTGCTACGAGGTGGACGTGTACGGGTTCGACGTAATGTGGTGAGACCGGCGTGTTCCACAGGGACGCTGTCTCGGCGACAGTGAGCCACGGCGTAATACCACCGACGCGGCTGACGTCCGGCTGAAGGATATCCGCTGCGCCCTGGCTGAGCACCTGCTTGAACTGCGTCGTGTTGTAGGCGTTCTCACCGAGGGCGATCGGAATGTCGATCTTCTCACGGAGGTCCGCGTACGCTGCGTAGTCACCCTTTTCGAGGGGTTCTTCCAGCCAGCCCAGCGGGACGTCGAGTCGTTCTACGAACCGACGTGCCTCGGCAACGCTGAATGAACAGTTAGCGTCGACCAGCAGGTCGGCAGCGTCGGGGAGTTCCTCGCGAACGGCACGGATTCGCCTGGCGTCTTCGGCATGGCCACGGCCGATTTTCATCTTCATACCGGCGAATCCCTCTTTACCAACCCGCCGGGCGTTCTCGCGAAGCTGGTCCACGTCAAACTGTATCCAGCCCCCATTTGTCTCGTATGCAGGGACGTGACGCTGTGTTCCACCGAGCAGTGCGTACAGCGGCTGGTCAGTCTCTTTTCCCTTCGCGTCCCACAGTGCTGTGTCGACCGCGGCGATGGCGAATTCGGAAATCCCCTCACGTCCGACGAACGTCGTTTCGGCCCGTAAATCGCTGTAGACCTGTCGTGGAGCAACTGGCATCCCTTCCAGACGGGGTACGAGAACGTCGTCGAGGAACTGTTTGATGGTGCGACCGCCGCGCCCGATCGTGTAGGTAAAGCCAACACCCGTGACGCCTGAAGATGTCTCGACCGTCGCGGTGACGAGTTCGAGTTCGTCGAAGGTCTGGGTGGCGTCTTCGAGCGCCTGCTCGTTGGGGATCCCGTACAGCCCGGTGTGTACGGCCGTGATCGATGACATACCCCGAGAGACTCCGTCACCGTAAATAAGTCGTTTCCATAGGCTCCGGACATCCATATTCCAAAGACACAGAGGCGTGTCTCGGTATCACTCGGCCGTTCAACGGGGGCCTCAGCAATCGAACCGAATGATATATGCCCGCGTCTTCCACGCCCTGTGGGCGGGCCCCCACGACATCTGCTCTGTGTCCTCGTCATAGGCGCAGTCCGGTCGATACGGGCCGCCAGTGATCGGCGGATCCCGAACGTTCGCCTTGGCTTGCAAGCTCAGCCTATCAGGCGCGTACTGGATGGTGCTCTTTCCAGTCATCATACGGTCGGAAACATCCTTCATTGCCGGTGGTTCAGAGAAATTCCAGACACCATCCAGTCAGAGATGACTACACTCTCTGTATTCAGCAGTCATCGTCTGACAGTATCCGAGTGAATCTCAGGGGCCGTGCTGACTACAGGGCGCGTATCTCGCACATTTTTCAGCACAGGACCAAAACAACTCTCCTCAGTAAGTATCGAGAGATGTCCCCTCCATAGAGTGCTCGTGATCAACCGTCACGGTGTCGTCACAGTACTCGAATACCGCCTTACCAGAACGGAGCGATTTAGGCCATCGAACTCTGGCAGTGTGCACTTATCATACCCTTCGGAATCCGTCAGACCATGCTCAAACAGGACTTATGCCGGTCAAACTTAAGCACTCTGAAGGTTCTGTAGTACAGATGTTGAATGATTCGGGCAGCTAGACCAACCGGGAGCAATGCATGGCGAGCACTCGGCATTATCGCTGTCGCCGAGTTACTAGTCATGTCCCTCTGGTTCAGTGCGACGGCGGCAGCGCCGGAGCTGGCAGTTGCCTGGGACTTGACGGCGACGGAAACGGCATGGTTAACGATAGCTGTTCAACTGGGATTCGTAGCCGGTGCATTTCTGTCAGCTATCCTGACGCTTTTCGACGTTCTCCAACCTCGGTATCTCTTCGCTGGGTCCGCCGTATTCGGCGCAGTTGCTACCGTCATGATCGCAAGCCTCGTTGACTCCGCGTTCCCTGCTATCCTACTTCGATTCTTAACCGGTGTGGCGCTCGCCGGGGTGTACCCACCGGGCATGAAGCTGATGGCGGGCTGGTTTCGTCGGGGGCGAGGACTGGCGATCGGCGTCCTCGTCGGGGCACTCACGGTCGGCTCGGCACTGCCGCACCTCCTGCGCGGCCTCGGCGGCGTCGGCGACCCGACCCTCGTGCTCAATGGCGCCGCGGTTCTCGCCGTCGTCGGGGGGTTGCTCATCCTGACCGTCGACCAGGGACCGTACCAGGCACCCGCTGCCCCCTTCGATCCGGGCGCAATCGGGCGCATCCTTCGGGATCGAGGGACGCTCCTCGCCAACCTTGGTTACTTCGGGCACATGTGGGAGCTCTATGCCGTCTGGACGTGGATCCCGATCTACCTCGCTGCGAGTCTGGCCACGACCGGATCTGTGGGGAACTCCACCCAAATCGCGTCGGTCCTCGCGTTCGTGACCATCGCGGTCGGTGGTCCGGGGGCGATCGCGGCAGGCTACGTCGCCGATCGTCTCGGGCGAACGGTCACCACGACTGTGAGCATGCTCGTCAGTGGAGCAGCCTGTGTCGCCGCAGGCCTCCTGTTCGGCAGTTCGATCGAATTCGTCACGCTGTTCGTGGTGGTCTGGGGGTTCGTGATCGTCGCAGACTCCGCCCAGTTTTCCGCGTGCGTGACCGAACTCGCCGAACCAGCATACGTCGGGACCGCACTGACGCTCCAAACCGCGATCGGGTTCTTGCTCACCACGGTGTCGATCCAGCTCGTCCCGCTCGTAGCGGACTCGGTCGGCTGGCAGTGGGCGTTTGCTCCCCTGGCGATCGGACCTGTGCTCGGTATCGTTGCCATGTTGTGGCTCCGGGCGTTACCCGAAGCCGACCGCCTTGCTGGCGGTCGCGGGTAGCTGTGATTGCCGGGCTAACCGCGGCCGGTGTAATCCAAAGGCCGTTCGTGACAGAGCTGGTCAGGAGTGGCAGTGCTGAGTGCAGAGCCCGCATGCCAGAACTCGCAACTGCATCGTTGTGGATCGACTCACTCACTGCAATGCACTTCGACGCCAATCCAGAAGTAACAGTACCGCTTCCAAAATGCGAAGCGTTGACCCTGATCTAATGGAAGTGAGCGTTCTTCGGTATCGATTGGCGGACGTCTTCTGTAGCGATTGGCGCTCGCAATCAGAGAGGACCAGCTATGCCAGAAGCAATGACACCAGACGTGGAACAGCTCATGAGTGACTACTTTGACCTGCGGAACGGGGACTTGTCGAAACTGGACGTGGTTTCTGAATCGTTCACCTTCTATCTTCCAATCGACGAGGTTCACGGTCGAGACGCAGCCCAAGCAATGCAGTGCGACCAGGAGAGAGGGTTCCCCGATTTCACTCTCGATGTCGACGAGATGCTCGTCGGCGACGACGTCGCAATGTAGGAATAGATGGCGACGGGCACACACGAAGGGAATGGCAGGGCATCCCGCCCACCGGGCGTGAGGTAGTGTTCACAGGCATGTCAAAAACAGTGAACGTGGGCGGGAAAATCCACGAAAACTGGGCATACTTTGGCTCACAGAACTTGCTCGCTCAACTCGGGGTCACAGACGAGTGACCATCTCTCCCTCAGAGATATATCCTCTGTCTCTCGCACGTCAGTATCGACAGGTATCGGGCAATTCTATCGCTGAGGGATATGTGTATTCCCTGCAGTGATCGATTCGTGGCTGGTCGGCGGCGATGTTACCTGGCCACCGACGCAGTCGGTGGCGACATGGGAGCCGAGCGCTTGTCCTGCCGACGAGAACTCGCCGTCGCTCGTCGCCAGCCACGATCCGCCGTGACCGCTCGATACAGTGGTCGTGTGTAACGACAGCGGACTGACCATGGAGCGAGCGATGGCCAAGCGGCACGTAACTGCAAGAGAAACCACGGGGCCGGCGGCATCGGAATTGCGTGACCCGGAGAGCAACGACACGACGAATCGGCTGCGGCGCGGCGATTAGTTGCGCGCGTCGTGCCATCGCCGACGCACACCACGGCGGAGTGCCAGCAGGCCCGGCCGGCCGTCGGCCCACCAGGCGACGAGCGCGATGCCAGCCAAGAGGAACTGCAACCCCATGTACGGCGTTACCTCGGCGGCCAAAAAATGAGCCACTATCGATGTCGACCCCTCGAAGGGCGGATACGGGAGCACGGGCCAAAACAGATAGGTAGCGTATATGAACTCGCCGCGGAGCAGCGATGGGAGGGCGTCGACGAACGTATGCGAAAGTGCCCCGCTGGCGAAGGCCGTCCCGACCGTACCCTGGCCGGCGCGGCGGGCGAGGACGATGACGGCAGTACAGACCGGCACGAGGACGAGCAGCGAGTGAGCGACCGCGCGCCCGCCCGGGAGCAACGCGAGGTCCCAGGCGAGTGGTTTGTCGACGAGATCGGGAAACTGCGTGCCGACGAGCAGGGCGAACGTCGGTCGGGCTGTCGGGTGCACGTCAGCATGGGCGCGCAGATAGAGAGTATACAGAAGATACCCGACGGCAGCGTGTCCCCAGGGCCACATGGTAAAGGAGTCGTGGATGGGAGTGATATCGGTTCCGAACGTGGGCTCGGCAGCCGTCCCGTTTGGGACCGCTAGCGGTATGGCTGGTTAGTCACAGTGCCAGTCGGTCACCGTGACTCGCGCGTGCTGGTCGGGGTCGAAGCGTTTGATGAAGACCTCACCGTCTTCATTCGACAGGTGGTCGTACCGTGGTCCCAGATTTTCGGTGATGAGGTCGTTCACCATTGCCCGTTGCGAGTCGTCGAAGGCGAACTCACCGAGGATGACCATGAAGTCGTCGTCGGTGTACTGCTCGACTGTACTGAGTGCGTGGGCCAATCCTTTCTGCTCGCGCTGGCGCGCGGACGTGGTCGTGGTGCCCTCGTACTCGTCACCGTAGTGGTCGATGATCTTCCCCTTAAGATACCTGATGACGACGATGAACTCGTCGGCGTCCAGGGCGGCCAACCGGCCGAAACAGCGTGTGAGGATCGGTTGCTCGTCGATTTTGACCACCCCTTGGGTTTGTCGTCGGTGAGCGGGCGGAGACACGTTCCGTTCCCAGCTGCGAGGACGACTGCTTTCATGCGATACAGAGTCCAGAGGGGAGCCTATTGTTTTCCGTGCATTATCCAGGTATTACGAAAACTGAATCATGCGTCGCATTGAGTCGACCGTAACTGGCTTTCCGGGTGGTGGTCTTCACCAACTCGATGAGCGTACTCGTCACGGGTGGGGCGGGCTTCATTGGCTCCCACATTGCCGAAGCACTCCTCGAACGGGGTGAAGCGGTCGTCGTGCTCGACAACCTCGATCCGTACTACGACCTCGGAATCAAAGAGCGCAACATCGAACTGTGTGGCGAGGTCGGTGGTGACCGATACGAGTTCGTGGAAGGGTCGGTCACCGACGACGCGCTGGTCGAGGAGATATTCGACGAGCACGGCGTGGAATACGTCTATCACCAGGGCGCACGGGCGGGCGTTAGACCGAGCGTGGAACAACCGAAGTACTACGAGGAGAACAACGTTGGCGGGATGCTCACGCTGCTGGAAGCGGCTGTCGAGCACGACGTCGAACGGTTCGTGAACGCCTCGTCTTCGTCGGTGTACGGACGACCAGACTATCTCCCCTACGACGAAGACCATCCGAACTACCCGAAGAGTCCCTACGCAGTGACCAAGCTCGCGAACGAACACTACTGCAAAGTCTATACGGATCTCCACGGCCTCTCGACGGTGAGCCTCCGGTACTTTACGGTGTATGGGCCGCGGATGCGTCCGAATATGGCGATCACCAACTTTGTCTCGCGGTGTCTAAACGGCGAGCCGCCAGAGATCTACGGAGATGGTGAACAGACACGTGACTTCACGTACGTCGATAACGTGGTTGAGGCGAATCTGGCACTCTTGGAGACCGATGCCGCGGATGGGGAAGTAGTGAACGTGGGTTCGACTGACAATATTTCGATTACGGAACTGGCCGAACACGTCATCGCGGAGACGGGGGCGGACGTGGAGATCGTTTACGAAGATGAGAAGGATGCCGATGCCCGACACACGCACGCCGACGTGTCGAAAGCCCGTGAGTTGCTTGGGTACGAGGCGTCTATCGGGATCCGTGAAGGGGTGTCGTCGTTTATCGAGTGGTACGACGCAAATCGAGAGTGGTACGAACCCCTTGTTTTGAATTCGTAAGGCCTTGGCAGCACAGCGGGATTTGTATCGGGTGGTCAGCCGGGTAGCAGGTACCCGATTGTGACCCAGCCGTTCTATGGAATCGTTATCCGACCGACGACCCGTGGGAGTTCGAGATAAGGTTCTACGACTACGACCGCGCCGACGCTATCGACGATTAGTTCGTTCTGTTGAACAGGGTCGTAGACTGACCTGTGTCCTGACGCCGTCTGGGAAGACCCTACCTGCGCACATCTGCGTGCGATATGACTCGCCAACGGGTTGTGTTCCCCCACGGATTCAATTCCAGTCCACTTCGTGGGGTATTGCTGGTTCGTGTCGGGACCAGTCCGGGCACACTTGATCAAGGGGAGGCTCGTCCCGTCGTCCGTTCGGGGGGGCTGAATGCGCGAGTGTGGTTTTGTCGTCAGGGTCGACGTCGATGGCGACCTGAACGAGCACGGGTTCCGGCCCGCGCCGGATCCCGATGCGTGGCAGCGAGCAATGACCATCTGTGGTGCCAGTCGCAATTGTGACGTGGGCGTCGTCGGGCAGCAACACATGTGATGTCGCCCCACTGTTCAATTGACGTGCTTGTCCACTCGGTGTCGCGTCTTACTGGGCTACCAATCAGTTACTGCCGCCGGCGGCGGATCGACCGGATCAAACCGGTCGATGAAGGCCGCACGCTGTTGCTCGGAGAGGTGGTCGTACCGCGCTCCGAGAGTTTTGCTCATGAGGTCGTTCACCATTGCCCGTTGCGAGTCGTCGAAGGCGAACTCACGGAGCGAGTCGACGTCGTACGCGCCCAGTTGCCGGACGACGGACCAGCCCTCCACGCGTTTGTGACAGCTGGCACACAGCGGCACCAGATTCGCCGGCGTATGCGGGTCCAGATCGTCGGGCACCTCGGCTTCGGGGACGATGTGGTGGACGTGTAACTGCCGCCCGCTCTGGGACCGTGGGCGGCCACAGACGCGACAGCCGTCGTCTCGACACCGGACGTGTAACGCGATCAACTGCCAGCGCTGGCCACGGGTTGCTGTGCTCCCATCCAACCCGTTCTCGCCCGAGCGGTCGCGGCCCCGGAAGGCCCAATTGCAATCGCTCGAACAGAACGTGTTCTTACCCACCTCGTAGGGGGCCCTGATGACCCAGTCCTCACACTCGCCACACCGGTAGGGGCGACGGGAATTGGTTCCCTGGTGATTCCGGATGTAGTGCCTGATCACCGAATCATCGGTGAGGAACGGCATCCCACAGGTGGGGCACTCAGCGGTCTCTTCTTCGGATCTATTAGACATCGTAGACACCCCCCTGCTCGGCCTGTCCCACGGTCACATGGCGGGGTCGAACTAGCATCGGGCTTGGTCCGTGGGACCAGCTACGACATTGCGGCTGGTCGCTCTGGGTGCGCTTGGGGCTCATTTCCAGCTTGCCTCGTCGTGGTCGCAGACCACATCCTGGACGGGTTTCCGTCCACGGGTACGCCAGCGACACCCGGTCCAAGCCTCTTCGACCCGCCAGTGCCCGGTGGCCTCGGCGCGCGGTTCGTAGCGGACTCGTTGGCGACTCCCCCGGACCGGGGTGTACTCAACTGTAAATCCGTCGATCATTCGTACCGACACCCCTCAGAGTGAGCGGCAGCCTGTGTCGCGTCGACGAGAACCTCGCTGTGGCAGTCTGGACTCCGAACGTAGGTAGTGCCCGTGGTACCACCGTCAGCGGCGTGTTCTACAAACAGGTCGTCCCAGTCGATACGTGCTGTTGAGCCGGAGGATTGAACTCCGGACGTCTTCTTTGTGAACATGGGTTCATCACTGCGTGTGGGAACCCAGCCCGCCTGCTATGACAGGCGGGCACTTTCTTAGAGTAGCGCCCTCGAGGGTTGGGTTTTCCACATTTCTCATTACTGCATGCAGTCACTTCAAGTTACTGGATATGGTTACCAACCTGTGACTGGGAATAGTAACAAGACCCTTGTTTGAAGCCATTGTTCCCGGTCATATGGTCGACAATCAGTATCGAGGTCTATTGACGGAGCGTGAACGAGAAATCATTTCGGGGAATGCTGAGGTGTCGGATAACTATCGTTACAGGGTCGTCAGCCGTATTCGGACCAAAATCGAGAATATAGAGCGCGACGTTGATATTCTAGCCAGTAACCGTGATGATCTGCTTGCTGAACTCCGTGACGTTGTGTGTAACGAAGATTGATCAGGGATATTGGACATAACAACTCAGAATAACCATCGAGATCGTCGAGAAGTCCGAACCGACGGACAACTCGAACGACATGTGCATCAGTAACGACCACGACCTGAGTCGGACATCTCGTTGGGCAGAATGGTTCTAATTAGGATGACTTCTTCAAATCTTTCTCAAGATATCTACTCTTGTCTAATAGAGTATGGATTGCTCAAACAAGATTGGACTTTTCGAGGTAGGTCTTGACGTAGTCGTGAAATTCGTCCTCAATTTCTGTAATCCACCGGATCTCACTGTGTTGTTCATCGAGTGTGATCGCGGGTGAGTCATTTGCCGGGATAACGTGATACACGATATTTACTGTATGGCGGCTTGGATGGCCTTGCTCTGCACTCGTCTCCCAGAAATGTGAGTAGGTCCCAAGCTGCCCATGAATCTCAATGTCTATCCCAAGTTCTTCACTGGCGATTCGGTGGGCAGCTTCTTCCAATTCTTCGCCTTTCATCAGGCGCCCACCTGGCCAAAACCACTCGTCTTGGGCCGGCTCGTTCACACGTTTCGCCAGAAGGACTCTCTTGTTTTGTTCAACAACAATCTCGACGCAGATCTGCGGCATGTGCGCGATGAACTCCGCAAAGCGATCATCTGGGATACGTTCGTCGTGAAGTTCCATATGGAACATCAGATATGATGTCTCGAAAGGTATTCCGATCCGCAGTCTGGTACAAATCTGCACGACAGTAGTAAGATAGAAATAGGGCAATCATAATGAAATGGATAATGGATATACAGTCCAAGGTCGAAGAACGACCTATTTTTGTCACGGGTGCGGATGGATTTGTGGGATCCCACCTTGTGGACCGGCTTGTCGATGACGGCGCCAACGTCCACGTGTTCGTCCGCGCCACCTCCAGCGGCGAACTCAACAACATCGTGCACCAGTCCGACGAGGTCACCGTTCATCGCGGTGATCTCCGGGACATGCACTCCATTCGGGAAGCACTCTCCGCGCTTCAGGACTACGACGATTCGATCATCTTCCATCTCGCTGCCCAGGCACACGTCGGCGAATCGTGGGACCGCCCATACGAGACGGTCGACACGAATGTCACTGGGACGCTCAACCTGCTCCAGGCTGTCGTCGACCTCGATCTGGACATCGCGAAATTCGACACTGCCGGGACCAGCGAGGAGTACGGCAACGTCAAAGATGAGATGCGGGACCACCACGAGTTCGAAGACGACGGCCGCGTGCTCCTGAGCGAGCGGTCGCCGGTCAACCCGACGAGCATCTACGCCACGTCGAAACTCGCCGCGGACTTCCTCACGATGAACTACCACGATGGGTACGGGCTGCCGACCGTTACGACGCGGATGTTCAACAATTACGGCCCGCGACAGAATCCCCGGTACATCACTGGGACAATAATCACACAGGCACTCGAACGGGAGTTCGTCGAACTCGGGAATTTGCAGCCGAAGCGTGACCTCTGTTACGTGAGTGACGGTGTTCGAGGGCACCTCCACGTTGCCCTCGAGGGATCGCCCGGTGAGCAATACGTCTATGGCCAGGGAGAGAATATCTCCATGCGCGACTGGACGGAGCTCATCCTCGACGTGGGTAAGGAATACGATTATTGGGATCCCCGGGAAATCGTCCAGCGAGAAGACCGGTATCGCCCAGGGGACAGTGACGTCGAAGAGCTCCTCGTCGGTCACGAGAAACTCACCGAGGAAACCGGTTGGGAGCCCAAGGTCGACTGGCGCGAAGGGGTTCTAAACACGATCGATTGGTATGCCAAGAACCGCGAGCAGTGGTACGGACGGGTGGATTGGCGATGAGTACCGACTACTGGAACGGGAAGACGGTCATGGTCACGGGCGGGAACGGGTTCCTCGGGAGCCACCTCATTGACGACCTTGAGTCGCGCTCGGACGACGTGGAAATTTTCGTCCCCCGGAGTGACGAGTACGACCTTCGTGAACCGGCGAATATTCGGCGAGCGTTTCAGGAGTCAGGTGCTGACGTCGTGATTCATCTGGCTGCAACCGTCGGCGGTATCGGTGCGAACCGAGACAACCCAGGTCGATATTTCTACGACAACGCCATCATGGGTATCGAGCTGATGGAGGTCGCTCGACAGTTTGATGTCGAGAAGTTCACAATCCTCGGGACGATCTGTGCGTATCCCGAAGAGACACCGGTGCCATTTTCTGAGGACGACCTGTTCGACGGGTACCCCGAACCGACGAACGCGCCCTACGGCATCGCCAAGAAAGCGCTATTGACTCAGTCGAAAGCCTACCGCAAGCAGTACGACTTCGACAGCATTTACCTGATGCCCGTGAATCTCTACGGGCCCCGGGACGACTTCGATCTGGAAACCTCACATGTCATTCCGGCAATCATCCGGAAATGTGTAGAGGCTCAGGAACACGGTAACGACTCGATTACTGCCTGGGGAACGGGGGAGCCGACGCGGGAGTTCCTCTATGTCGAAGACGCAGCCGAGGGAATTCTCGACGCGACCGCGCGCTATAACGATAGTGAACCAGTGAATCTTGGGAGCGGGATGGAAATTAGTATTCGAGAGCTTATCGAGACTATTGCTGAAGTGACGGGCTTCGACGGTGATATCGAGTGGGACACTTCGAAGCCAGATGGTCAGATGCGGCGTCGATTGGATGTGACACGGGCGAAAGAACGATTTGGATGGGGGGCCTCGACTGAATTCCGTGAGGGGCTCCGAGAGACCGTCGAATGGTATCAACAGAACAGTTTTGAAATAATTGAGTAATAACCAATAGTTACATTGCAAAAATATGAAATATTTTGGTGATCCTGTCGTATATATTCTTTGAGGAACCACCGGAATCATACCAACATCCTGTTGCAGGGACAGGCCAATTCGGATCATTGTCGGTGAATCTGATCGGAACATGACACATTGACGACGGTCGTATCCAGCAGTCGCATATTCTCGTCGCTATCGGCGCATGCGCTGAGCAATGGCCTAATTACGGTAACTGCGACTATATAAAGTAATTAGATGACTGGTCGCAGTAAGGGGTTCTATAATACGAGGCCGTCAAACGGTTGGATATGGTCGATGATCAATACCGAGGTCTTCTTACGGACCGTGTGCGTAAAATCTTAGGAATAAATGCTGATGGTTCTGATAACTATCGGTACAGATTTAAAAGCCAGATTTAGACAAAATGGAGAGTGAGATGAAGATGTCGAGACATTAACTAATAATCGAGAAGATCTTCTTGAGGATTTACGCTGAGTAGTATAGGGAATTACTGAATGAAGGGCCAAGAAATATGCGGCGATTTCCTCGTTCGCACAGAACAAGCGAATGGATCGACGAAAGTCGACGTATCGCCGGCCGAGATTAAAGGCTGTACTGGTGTTTCTCAGCGGTATGCGTACGATTTGGTAGATGAGGTGGGAGCAGACATTGTGGGTATTTAGGTCCGAGAGTCTCAACCAGATAGAACCAGGGTCGGGCGTGAAACGGAAGGGAAGGCGTTGTTCGTCGACTGTGAACAAATACACACAGGGGCTCTACGTGTGAATGACTTCACCAAGAAGGGAAACAGCGCGACGGAGAGTGACGGCGGCACTAGCTGGGGACTCGAGACCAGCGGCTGCCGTTCGGGATTGCTGATACGATTGGGGACTGAATATCCGGGTCAAATACTTGTCCGTGAACCGTTTTCTCGCTAGGTCACGCTCATTGACTGAGGCAGTTACTACTGGTCTTTTGAATTGAACTCCGTGGTGAACCGGTTCACAGGATATACCCGCTCTGGCCGCTCACATCTGTAACCATCTGGTCGGTATCGTATCGTTCGACGCAGTCCTCGGTCATCTCTCTGACCAAGTGTACTGAGTGCGACCACAGGATCTCGTCGATATGGTAATAACTGGGCTCGTTGTCGGTGCGACAGCACCGTTTCGAAGCGAGTCGCCAAAGAGCAGGGCCCGGTACTTCCTGGCCAATCCAGAATCGTTCGAGAATCTACCTACGCTATACCGTAGCATTTACTCTCGAAACAAGGACGCGAAACTCTGTTCGAATATATTTTGGGGCTTTTATATAAACTAAATTATGGTTTTCGGCGGCTCGACGACCTTCATGCGCAACTCAGGAAAAGTCAGGGTTGGGCTCAGTTACTCTAAGTAGCCGATGTCCGAAAGCCTATCTTCAACGTCCTCGTGCAAGTCTCTCCCGGCATCAGTATCGTGAAGGGGAGAGCGGGTTTCGATAGGCCGCTCAGCTGGTTCACTTCCCTCGCGGAAAACTTCAAGAACCGGACTGCCATCCATATCAGTCGGGATTTGATGACCTAACCAGTGCAGGATAGTCGGGGCGATATCGGTAATCTGGATTTCATCATGCCCAACAGCTTTAACATCCTTACCATGGAAGAGGAACATGCCTTCGGGGACGTTCTCGCCCTGCCAGTTCGTCGGCTCAGTAAAGACTACGTCCCGCCCCATGGCTTCGCTGGTGTGGACGCCGGGCCGCTGGTCGAAGACGAGGTCTGGTGCTTTGTCGACGTGCTCGCCGTTGTAGAGGTCTTCACGGCGGTAAATCTGGCAGACGAGAGCTTCACCGTTAGCGCGCTCGGCTCGGAGGTCTTCTTCAAGGTCCTGAAGGATTTCCTCGCGCTCTGCCTCGGAGTCTGCGACGGTGTAGACGAGACCCTGCCCGCTGCCGATGGCGGTGGTGTGCTCCCAGTCCACCATGCTGAGTTTCTCCTCACGGACGACCCCCTCGTCGCTCGGGAAGCGCTCAATGATCGCCCGGGGAACGAGTGGCCGGATATACTTCTCTAGACCCACCTTCCGGACGAGCCCCGCGATCTGTTCCTGGGTGATGCCGACGTCGTAGAGCCGGGAGGAGAGACTCTCCTTGGTCTGGAGGTAGCCCTTCTCCTCCAGCCAGCTGTTGATGTAAAACACGGTATCAATCTCCGTGCAGCCGTGGTCGGACATCAAGACGAGATTGTAATCACCCTCGATGAACGGTTCAAGTTCTTCGTCGATAATCTCGTACGCGCGCTTCGTCGGCTCGCCGTCCCAGAAATAGTGCTGGAGGACGTTCAGGTGGAAGAGCGTCACATGCAACAAGTCGACGTCCCGCTCCTCGATCAGCGTGTGCGCCGTGCGGAGGCGCATCCGAAGGATATCGTGCACCATCTCGACCTCCCGCTCGCTGTCCTCGTTCGACGTCAGGACGTTCTCGGGATGCACACGGTAGTCGAATCTCTCCTCAAGTTCTTGCTCCAATTCCGCTGGATGCGTGTAGTCCTTCTCCCGGGACCGCGGCCCACCAGCGACCATGAACTGGTCGATCTCCCGCGGCGGATACGTCATCGGGAGGTTGATTACGCCCGCATCCTGGCCCTGCTCATTTAGGTAATCCCAGATTTCGGGACTATCGAAATCCGTCGAATCTGGGAGATGCATCGTCTGCTCCTCAGTATCGATTTGCTCCCACCAGTACACACCTAACTTCCCCGGATTCTTTCCCGTCGCATAGCACTTCCAGTTCGGGCAGGTAACCGGTGGAAGACGAGATTGAGAGATGCCGTGCGCGCCTTGAGACCGCAGTTTGTTGAGATTCGGTAGTCGCCCTTCCTCGAACCACCGCTCGATGAGCGACCAATTCGCGCCGTCCAGACCAATGACCACGGTTTGAGTCATGCGGGCCCCTCCCCTGGAGACGAGGTGCCTGCCCTCGCTGGATTCTTTTCACCGACGGACTCTTTTCCGTCGAGTTTGGACGGATTGTTTTCGAGCACGCGGAAGTATTCGTCCACAGCATGATCTTTCGTGAAACGCTCCTCGAAGAGGTTTCTGGCGTTCTTACCCTGACGCTCGATTGATTCCGGATTCTTGAGCCATTCTTCGAGCGTGATTGCAATCCCCTCGTAATCTCCCTGGGCGACTTGCTTTCCGGCGTCGTGTTCGGTGACGATGGTCGCCTCGTCCGAATCGGCGCTCGCGATGACGAGGACTGGCTGGCCCGTCGCCAACGCGGTGTAGAGTTTGCTGGAGACGCAGGTACCCTCGAACCCCTCACCGACTGCGACGACGGAAATATCCGCGCACGTCAGTGAATACGGGAGATCCTCGCGTGGCTGGTAGGGAAGAAACTGTACGCGATTACCGCGAACATTCAGGGAGTCTGCTACATCCTTCAGCTGGTCACGAGCGTCTCCCTCTCCGATGATGAGTAGATTCATATCCTTATCGAACGTAGCAACTCCACGAATTGCCGTCTCGACGTCGTGGAACAGGCCGAGATTACCGGAATATAGCAGCGTGAACCCGTCCACGAGGCCATGTTTCTTGCTGAACCAATTGTCGGCTTTCGCCATCGGCTGTATGAACTCCTCGTCAGCCCAATTGTGAATTACGCACACGCGCTCCGCGAAGTCCTCACTGCTGTCGTAGTCGAGAATCTCTTCGCGCATCCGCAAACCGAGTGTGATGACGGCGTTCGCGTCACGGAATACTCGTTTGTGGAAAGCAGACCAGACCCGGTCGATTACACCACCCTCTTTCCAGAATCCGAATTCCACGCCTTTCTCCGGCCACAGGTCGTGAACGATGTACGTGTAAGGGAGCCACCGGAGCCGACAAACCAGCCACATCGCAAGCGGAAAAAACGGCGGGTTCGAGACGAAGACGACCTCTCGTTCGTTCTCGGAGCGACTTACGAGCAACACCAGCGACATCCAAATCGTGAATATCGTCCAGTTGAACGCCCGCCGGAGGAGCGACGTCTGCTTGAACTGCGGTGCACGGATCCGCCGAACGTCCACCCCTTCATACATCTCCCGACGCGGCTGGGATTCGAAGTCCCCACTGTGGTAGTTCGGTTGCGTCGTGTAGACCGTCATATCGAGCCCCCGGTCGTCCAATCCCACCGCCAGATCCGTCATCAGCTGTCCCGTCGCGGCGGTATCCGGATGAAAGTACTGCGCCACGAGGACGTACTCCGTATCTGCCATCTATCGTGCGATTACTGCCACCCGGGAGTGAAACTCCTTTCGGCTTCCGAGTCTGCCGTCACGTGACGCAGCTGTGATGCGAGCAGCCTGCCGGTGGTGAGTGCGATTTAGAGGTAGCCGAGTTCGGCGAGCCGATTCTGTACGTCGTCTTCGACACGGTCGTAACCGGTGGCGTCCACGTCGAGCGAGTCGAGCCGGTCGGCGACCGCTGCTTTCAGGCGTGTGAGTTCGTCGTCGCCATCGACCGTCGTTGCATCCACACGGGGGCCGTCTGCGGTGTCAAACCTGAAGAGTCGTTGCTCGTCCCGGATCTCGTCATGTTCGTGACGCCAGTTCGCCGAGCGACCACCAACGACGACGGCGCCCGCGACCTCGTGTTCGGCGAGGATGTACTCGCGAGGCTCGTCGACACCCGGTCGACGGCCGGTGAACGCGTCGGGAATCGGTAGGTCGAGCGCGTCGAAACAGAGTGGCGGCACGTCGAGCAAGCTTACGAGATCTTCGCGGGCATCACGGATGTGGTCGGGGCCGTTCACGACGACGAGCGGGACGTTGAGCAGTTCGTCGTACAACATCTCGGGTTTCCCGAACCGGCTGTGGTCGCCGTAGAGATGGCCGTGGTCGGAAGTGAACACCACGAGCGTGTCATCGAACAGTCCCTGCTCGCGGAGCGCGTTTAGGATCCGGCCTATCTGGTGGTCAGTGTATGCCAGAGCCGCATCCACGAGTGACCGGTGGATTTCCTTTTCGCGTTGGGACAGCGAGTCGGGGTCACTGATGGACCGGGAGTACAAGTCCGACGCGGTCGACTGTGAGACGCTCCCAACGTCGAACTGTTCGCGGTACGTTTTGGGGGGATAGCAGGGCTGGTGGACGTCCATGTAATGCGCCCAGCCGAAGAAGGGTTCGTCGGTCTGTCCAAACCACTCGATAATGTCGTCGGAGATTATCTCCGCGGAAACGTATGGCCGAGGTTTACTGCGAACGGTCTGGTACACCCATTTGATGGCGTCCGTGATGTGGAGGTGTCGGTCGAGCCAGCCGAGAGCTGCGCCGTTTAGTTCGATCCCCCGGGGGAACACTTTCGTCGCCACCCCCATCAACGGATTCTGGTAATCCTCATACGTATCGAACCCGACATCGTAGTCGAAGTGTCGGGAGAGGAAAGGGTTGCTCTGGAACCCCCCGGTCGTCAGTCCGGCGTCACGGAAGTGGCTGCTGACCCGTGGCCGGTCGGCGGTGAGCGGTCCCAGGCCACCGTACGAGAGCGGCATGGTGCCGGTGAGAAGCGCGGGGAACGAGGGTGTGGTTCCGGGACCTGTTGCGAACGCCCGTTCGAAGGAAACGCCAGAGTCGATCAGCGATTCGAGCGCCGGGAGATCGACGTGCGGCCGGGACACCTCGTCGGCACGCATCGAATCGACGGTCAGCAGGAGGACGTTCCGGGGCATAGATGTCGTACCGTATCAGAGTGACCGACTTCACTATTCCGAAGAGTCGATGACGATAATCGTTACTTCCCGAACGAGTCGAGAGGGTGCTGCCTGAACGCCACAAAATAGTCACTTTCTGTATAATTTGACGGTCAGTCTCGGCTGCTCCCACGAAGTAGATCGAGGAAGTTCCAATTCACCGCTT
>Ga0208135_100370_pt1 | contig 29113 bp, 34 predicted proteins | sample AntDeeMetag02WF5_FD_184757 | JGI IMG/M metagenome (GOLD analysis project Ga0208135, IMG submission 184757) | Saline lake microbial communities from Deep Lake, Antarctica - Antarctic Deep Lake Metagenome 02WF5 (SPAdes) (version 2) | ecosystem: Environmental > Aquatic > Non-marine Saline and...
CAGCGGCCAGTGGGGCCGCCTCCTCGAGAAGGACCTCCTCGTCGCGGCCGACGATGGGTTCCGGTTCGCCGACCCGGAAGGGGTCCGCGAGGGCCTCGGTCCAGAGGAGGAGACCGACGAGGAAGCCCCGGAGACGACGTCGTGGTCGAAGTGGGACAAACTGGCTGGCGTCGGCGCCGTCGGCGCGATGGTCGGTTACAGCGTCACCCCAATCCGGAACGCGGTCGGCGGGAGCGTCGAACTGCTCATCGGTCCCATCGACGCCGTTCTCCCGTTCTACGTCGTCGTGATGGTGCTGGCGGTGCTCACCGGCCTCTACTCCACGCTCCTGCAGGCGAACCTCACCGACATGTCGAAGATGTCTGAGTACCAGGAGCGCGCGAAGGACCTCCAGGACCGGATGTCCGATGCCAAGGAGCGGGGCGACGAAGCAGAGATCGAGCGCCTGCGGGAGGAGCAGATGGAGGCGTTCGGTGACCAGGCGAACATGCTCAAAGAGCAGTTCCGCCCGATGGTGTGGATCATGCTGCTCACCATTCCGGTGTTCCTCTGGATGTACTGGAAGCTCGGCAGCGGACGGGTGCCGACGGAGGAACTCCAGATGACCCTGCCGCTGATGGGCGAGGCGAACCTCAAGAGCGGGCGCGCCCTCGTCTTCCCGGTGTGGATCATCTGGTACATGCTCTGCTCGTTCAGCTTCTCGAACGTCATCCGGAAGGCGCTGAACATCCAGACGACGCCCACCTAGGAACACCCACTCTTTACAGCCCACTTTTTCCAGCGCTCGCGCGCCGCTGGCTCGCTCGCTTGCAAAAACTTGGGGAAAAGCACTCCTCCTTCGGTCCCTCCGTCAGAGCAAGCTCTGACGTGCTCTCGTTCGCCTTGGGCTCACGAGAACTCCGGTCCCTCAGTCGTCGGCCCGAGCGCTCACGTTGTTCGCGCTCGGTGAATCGTGCTCGTTCCGACGCGCAGCGGCTCCGCGCCGCTTCAAAACCTCTTTGTCGCCGCCGCTCCCAGCACGGATATGTTAGTCACCATCTCCGGGCCGCCGGGGAGCGGGAAGAGCACCGTCGCTTCCGCGCTCGCCGACCACCTCGACTACGACCACACGTCGGGGGGCGACATCTTCCGCGGGCTCGCAGACGAGCGAGGGCTCACCCTCGAGGAGTTCAACGAACTCGCCGAGGAGGACCCCCAGATCGACAAGGACCTCGACCACCAGCTCCGTGAGACCGCACGGAACCGCGACGACGTCGTCCTCGAATCGCGGCTCGCCGGCTGGATGGCGGGGGAGTACGCCGACATCAAGATCTGGCTCGACGCCCCCCTGGGCGTGCGCGCCCGCCGCATCGCCGAACGCGAGGACAAGACACCGGCCACGGCGCGCGCGGAGACGGAGAAGCGCGAACAGTCGGAGGCCGCGCGGTACGCCGAGTACTACGGCATCGACTTCGACGACCTCACTATCTACGACCTCTCGGTGAACACGGCGCGCTGGGGGCCGGACGCGGTCACCGACATCGTGCTCTACGCCGTCGACTCCTACGTGGCGTCCAGCGACGAGGGGCCGACGCCCATCGAGGAAGTCCGCTACCAGTTCTGACGATGCTCCGCTCCGCCCCCGAGGACCGCGACCCCGAAGCCATCCTGGAGTTCGGCGTCCTGAACCTCGACAAGCCGCCCGGCCCCTCCGCCCACCAGGTGTCGGCGTGGGTCCGGGACATGACCGGCGTGGAGAAGGCCGCCCACGCGGGCACGCTCGACCCGAAGGTGACGGGCTGTCTCCCGATACTCACGGGTGCGGCGACCCGCCTCGCGCCCGCGCTCCTCGAAGGCCCCAAGGAGTACGTCACCGTCCTCGAACTCCACGCCGACCCGCCCGCCAACCTCGAATCCGTTGTGGCGGAGTTCGAGGGACCGACCTACCAGAAGCCCCCGCGGAAGTCAGCGGTGGCGCGCCGCCTCCGCGTCCGCGAGATCTACGACCTCGACGTGCTGGAGGTCGAGAACCGACAGGCGCTCCTGCGGATCCGTTGTGAATCCGGGACGTACGTCCGGAAGCTCTGTCACGACCTGGGGCGCGCCCTGGGCACCGGCGCCCACATGGGCCACCTTCGGCGGACCGCAACCACGCCCTTCGACGACACCGACCTCGTCACGCTCCAGGACCTCTCGGACGCCCTCGCGTGGTACCGCGACGAGGACGACACTGACCCGCCCGGGAGTCCGGAGGAAGCGCTCCGGGCAGTGGTCGCGCCCGCCGAACGCGCACTCGGCCACCTCCCGAGTGTCACCATCGCGCCCTCGGCCGCCGCCGAAGTCGCAGAGGGCGCGCCAGTGTACGCACCGGGGGTCCTCGACGCGGACCCCGCCGACCGCGACGCGCTCGTCGCGTGTTACACGCCCGACAGAGCGGCGGTCTGTCTCGGCCGCCTCGTCGGCGACCCCGACGCCGACAGCGGAACGGTCGTCTCCCTCGAACGCGTGCTCGTCTGACCATCGCGCCGCCCGTGGAAAACGAAGGTCTTAATGGTAGAACTCGCATTCTTCCAGACGCGGGACCGTGGGGTAGCGGTATCCTCGGCGGATGGGGTCCGTCGGACCTGAGTTCGAATCTCGGCGGTCCCACTTTTGCGGAGCGAAATGGGAACTCGAGAGACGGCTGTCTCTCGGCGGTCCCACTTTTCACGAAGCAGGATATGAGAACGAGAGCCGTTCGTCTCTCGATAACCTACTGATTGGTGTCGCGTTTCTCCTTGCAGGCGCCGATGAACTGGCTGACGACGGCGGACGCGACGAGCGTCGTCGTGCGGTCGTAGCTCTCGAGCGGCGGGGCGACTTCCATGAGGTCCATCGCCGTCGTCTTCTCGTGGCGGCCGAGCTGGTAGACCAGCTCCTGGAGCTCGTGCGTCCGGAGTCCGCCGGGGCTCGGCACCGACGTCCCGGGTGCGTCCCCGGGTTCGAGTACGTCGATGTCCACCGAGACGTACACCGCGTCGGTGCCGTCGGTCGCGGCCGCCAGTGCGCGTTCGGCCGCCTCCCGCGGCCCGTCGAAGTGGACGTCCCGGGCAGTGATTATCTCCGCACCGTTCTCACGGACCCAGTCCACGTAGTACTTCGAGTTGTGCCAGCCGGAGAGGCCGAGTTCCACGAAGTTGTCGTGTGAGAGCTTCCCGGAGTCGTCCTCGAGGAGCCGACGAAACGGCGTCCCCGAGGAGAGTTCGCCGCCGTGGGAGTGGCGGACGTCGTGGTGGGCGTCGATGTTGACGACGCCGACGTCGCCGTCGGTGCTGTTCATCAGCCCCTTCGCAGCGGGGTAGGTCAGCGAGTGGTCGCCACCGATGGTGATGGGGACGATGTCGTTCTCGAAGAGCTCCGTGGCGACGGACTCCAGCTGGTCGTGGGCTTCGAGCACGTCCGTCTGCGTGAGGTCGACGTTGCCGAAGTCCACGATGTCGAGGCCCTCCGAGTAGTCGACGTCTATCTCGGGGTTGTAGCAGGTCCAGTACGGCATCTTGTCGCGAACTCCGTTCGGGCCCTCGCGGGAGCCCCGGGCACCGGCGACCGCCGCCGTGTCGAACGGTGCCCCGACGATGCCGACGTCGGCGGTCTCCGCACCGGGGTACTGTTCGACGACGTCGCCGAAGTTCGTCTCGTAGGGGTCCTCGATGGGGACGTTGTACCCGTCGAACGGGGTGAGCAGGTCGGTCACGTCTGCCGACAGCGCTATGCGCGATGTGGTATCGTCACTCATACCGAATACGTCTCCGTCAGATGATAAAATTATTTTGGGCAGAAGTGGGGCCAGTCCGAAAGAGGACTGTCGAATCGAGCGACGAGGACGCAGATTCTATCTCGGGGAGCCTTCGACTGACCACCGATTCGGAGATAATTTATCGTACATTTTCCCTGCGGGCGATAGTATTTGTGCCAGGGGAACCACACCGGAAGTATGACCGTGACTATCGACCCGGAGCGGTTCCGGGAGTCCTTCGAGCGGTACTCGCGTGTCGGTGCGACCGACCACGGTGGCCTCCACCGACTCGCGCTCTCCGACGCCGACAGGGAGGCACGGGACCTGTTCGTCGCCGACCTGGAGGAGCTCGGCCTCGAGGTGCGGGTCGACGAGGTCGGGAACATCTTCGGGCGACGGCCCGGTCGAGAGGACGACCTGGCGCCGGTCCTCATCGGTTCGCACCTCGACTCCCAGCCCTACGGGGGCCGGTACGACGGACAGCTCGGCGTTCTCACCGCCCTGGAGACGTTGCGGGCCCTCGAGGACGAGCAGGTCGAGACGCGTCGCCCGGTCGAGATCGTGAACTGGACGAACGAGGAGGGCGCCAGGTTCCAGCCGTCGATGCTCGGAAGTGGAGTGTTCGTGGGCAAGCACTCCCTCGAGGACGCCCTCGCCGTCGAGGACCGCGACGGCACGGTTCTCGGCGACGAGCTGGAGCGCATCGGGTACGACGGTGACGCCGAGTGTGGGGGGTACGACGTTCACAGTTTCCTCGAGCTCCACGTCGAGCAGGGGCCGACCCTCGAGAGCGAAGGGACGCCCGTCGGGATAGTCGATGGGGTGTTCGGGCTGTACTGGGCCCGGATGCGCGTCGAGGGGGAGGCCGACCACGCAGGGCCCACACCGATGCACACCCGGACCGACGCGCTGCAGGCCGCGACCGGTGCCATCGACCGAATCGGGACGATTCCACAACACCTCTCGCCCGACGCGGTCGTCACGGTCGGCGAGGTGAGCGTCCACCCGAACTCGATCAACGTCATCCCGAGTGAGGTCACGTTCACCGTCGACCTCCGGAGCTTCGACGACGGGGTCATCGAGGAGGGAATCCAGCGAGTGACCGAGGAGCTGGACGCGGCCTGTAATCGCCACGGCACGACTTACGAGGTCGAGGAGCTGCAACGCCACCAGTCGATGAACTTCTCCCCGACTGTCCGGTCGGCTATCGACGACGCCAGCGGAAGTACGGGCGTCGAGGCGATGCACTTGCTCAGTGGGGCTGGACACGACGCCCAGCACATGGACGCAGTGACCGACGCGGGGATGATCTTCGTCCCGAGCGTCGGCGGCGAGACGCACAACGAAGCGGAGTACACCGAGTGGGAGGACGCCGTGGACGGGGCGAAGGTGTACGCCGCCACGACACTGAATCTCGCCACGGAGTGACGGGGTTGGTCGGGCAGGCCACTCGCCGAACTTATCCCCTGGTGACCGCACCACAGAGGTATGGCGACGCTCGGCACGAAGCTGGTCGGGATGGACGCGGTGCCCGCGGTGCTGCACTACGAGGACGGCGGGATGGACGGCCCCCTGGAGATACAGCACGTTCAGGTGGACGACGGGACGGTGAACGCGGTGGTCCACGTGCAGGCCGGCGGGACGCAGTCGCTCGCCCGAATCACCGGCGGGCTAGACGACTCGGAACTCGTCCTCCAGATTCCGACCGAGCCCGCGGACTTCGACTCGGTCGAGGCGTTCCTGGCGGCCGACGACATCTTCGAGACGGCGAAGACCGTCGTCGATATCGAGACGCGGCTGTAGCGGAGGGCTCACTCTCCGGGGGACACATCCTTAACCCAGCACTGAGGAGCCATTGACAATGGCTACCAAACCGGGGGAGTTGCGGCCGGGGTCCCACTTCACGCTGAGCATCTGGCACCCCGACTGCTGGACGCTGGAGGTGACCGAGGACACCGACGCCGGCCTGTTGGGCCACGGCGTCTACCACGTCGAGGAGAAGGTGAAGGGGCGGTTCACCGTCTACGGGGAGTCCGAGGATGCCGCCCCCCGTGTGATTGTCAACCACGAGGAATCATTGCACAGCCGCCGGGTATAACACCCGCCCCTTCCATGAGAGGCCGCGGCGCGCACCCACCCCGAGAACCGACCGCAGGCGGACTGACCACGGCCGGGACGCTTCACTGGGGGCTGGACGCTGTCGCCGGCAGCGTGAACGAGAACGTGGTCCCCTCGCCGGGCTCCGAGTCGACCCGGATGTCGCCGCCGTGGCGCTCGACGATGCGCCGGGCGAGCGCCAGCCCGATGCCGGTTCCAGGGTGCTCCTCGTGACTGTGGAGGCGCTGGAACACCTCGAAGACGCGGTCGGCGTTCTCCGCGTCGATGCCGATGCCCTCGTCGCGCACCGACACCACCCACTCCCCCGCCTGGCGCTCCGCAGTGACGTCCACCCGTGGCGGTTCATCGCCGCTGTACTCGATGGCGTTTTTCAGGAGGTTCTGGACCAACTGCCGGAGCTGATTCGGGTCCCCGTCGACGGTCGGCAGCGACCCGTGGGTGATCGCTGCGTCCGTCTCCTCGACACGCACCGCCAGGTCGTCGAGCACGTCCGCGAGCACCTTCTCGAGGTCGACTGGCTCGAACGGGTCGCCCTGCGTCTCCACGCGGGAGTACCGCAGGAGGCCCTCGATCATCGCGCGCATCCGCTCGGCGCCGTCGACCGCGAACTCGATGAACTCCCGGCCGTCCTCGTCGAGGTCCTCGCCGTACCGCTGGTCGACCAGCTGGAGGTAACTCGACACCATCCGCAGGGGCTCCTGGAGGTCGTGGGACGCCGCGTACGCGAACTGCTCGAGGCGCTCGTTCGACGCCTCCAGTTTCTGCTCGTACACCTTGCGCTCGGTGACGTCCCGGAAGTATATCGAGAGCCCGGACTCGGAGGGGTAGACGTTGAACTCCAGCCAGGCGTCGACGGTGTCCGCGTACACCTCGAAGCTGCGCGGCTCCTGGGTCTCCGTGGCCTCGTGGAACTCCTCCCAGTAGACGCCCCCCTCCCCCGCGTCGGGGAACATCTCCCAGAGCCTCCGGTCGAGGAGCTCCTCGACGGAGTACTGCATGATGTCGGCGGCCCGCTCGTTGAGGTGCGTGAACCGCCAGTCGTCGTCGAGGGCGTAGAACGCGTCCGATATCCGCCCCAGGATCTCGCTCAGCTCTGTCTCCAGTTCGGCCTTCCGCTGTTCGAGCTGGCGCTCGCGGCGCTTCAGCTCGGTGATGTCCTCACCCGTGGTGATGACGCGCTCGATGGCGCCGTCCGGCCCGAACAGCGGTACTGCGTTCACGCTGATCAGTACGGGGTCGCCGTCCGGTGGAACGATGGTAATCTGCTCGTCGAGGACGGGTTCGTCGGTCGCGAGCACCCGGGCCGAGGGCGTCTCCTCCGGTGGTATCGTGTCGCCGTTCGCGTCGCTGATCACCCACTCGTCGGCGTCCGCGGGTTCCTCGATGAGCTCCCGTTCGGAGACGCCGAGCACCGCCTGGGCGTGCTGGTTCGCCATCACCGTCTCGCCGTCGGCGTCCTGGACCGCGATGGGAATCGGCGCCGTCCGCAGGAGCTTCTCCGTCTGGTCGCGCTCGCGGCGGAGCTGTCGTTCGTGTTCCTTCCGTTCGGTGACGTCGTCGATGGTGATGACGACCCGCTGGTCGTCGTTGTCACCACCGTCGAGTGGGGCGGCGTTGAGCGAGAGCCACCGACGGCCGGTTTCCGGGAGGTCGACCTGGCACTGGAAGTCGTACACCGACGACCCGGTGTCGACGGCGCGGCGCCAGGGGTGTTGGTCCGCCCGAATCGGCTCGCCGTCGGCGTCGTAGAGCGACCAGGAGTCGACGGCGTACGTGCCGAGTTCGGACTCCGTCACGTCGATGCGCTCGAGCATCCGGCGGTTCGCCCGAACGAGCACCCCGTCGGCGTCGACCACGCAGATGCTCACGGGAACGGTGTCGAGGATGCGCTCCGTGATGTCCCGCTCCTCGCGGAGTCGTTGTTCGTGCTCGCGGCGCTCGGTCATGTCGCGAGTCACCTTCGTGAATCCCTGTAGCAGGCCGTCGTCGTCCCGGACCTCCGTGATGGTCACGTCCGCCCAGAACCGTGAGCCGTCCTCGCGGACCCGCCACCCTTCGTCCTCGACGTGGCCCTCGGTCGCCGCCCGTTCGAGATTCGTCTCCGGCACGCCCGCCTCCCGGTCCTCGGCGGTGTAGAACGTCGAGATGTGCTCGCCGACGATTTCCTCGGCGTCGTAGCCCTTGATTCGCCTGGCGCCCTCGTTCCAGCTGGTGACCACGCCGTCCGGGTCGAGCATGAAGATGGCGTAGTCCTCGACGGCGCTCACGAACGCGCCGAACTCCGTCAGGTCCGAGCGCCCGTCCGCGTCCGGACGCCACCAGACCTGTCGCTCGTCGTCTAGCTGGCGCGTCCGTAGCACACCCCGGTCCGCGAGCGTCGCCAGGTCCCGCTCGACGGCTGCCTCGTCGCAGTCCGTGCGCCGCACGACCTCGGCGGTGGTCAGCGGCGTCGCGGGCTCCGCGAGTTGCGAGAACAGTTGGCGGACAGCCTCCGGAGTGACGTCCGGGGATGAGCCCGGTGAATCCATGGGTGGACTGAGGACGCGGACGGGTATACGCTTGGTGACGCGACGGTCGAGCGTGCAGAGATCGTCGACGGAGGCGGCGTCGACCGGTCGCCTTCGCGGCGGGAGCGCGCCGACCGCGGAGGCTATTCGGGGCTTCGGAACCGCTGCCGGCCGGCCTTGTACAGCGGCCACACGACCGGGTTGAACCCCGTCTCCATCCGGAACATCGGCACCGCGCGGCCGCCGTACTTCTGCTTGAACTGGAAGACGTTGTCAGAGTAGTGCGAGCCCGTCGGGCCGAAGCCGTACTCCTCGTACCCCTCCTCGATGCCGTACTTGATGGCGCGCTCGTGGAGCAGTTCCGAGGGGTGGTACTGGTAGTTGTCGCGGTCGGGAATCGCCGACAGCCAGTGGTGGAGGACCCCTGCCTCGTCGTCGAGGAGGTGCAGATAGCGGCCGACGTCCTCCCCGTCGACGATGGCCTTGAACACGAGGACGCGTTCGCTGAAGTTCTCGGCGAGGGACTCGAGGAACTCGAACGGGAACAGGTTCCCGCCGACTCGTTCGAGATTCTTCGCGTAGGCGTCGTAGGTCGTCTCTAACTCCTCGCCGAGGTGGGACATCTCGATGCGGTAGTCCTGCTCGTGGGCGCGCCGGAGGTCCTTCCGCCGCTCCTTCTCCATGTTCGCCTGGATCTCCTCCCAGTCGTCGTCGAGGTCGAGGAAGAAGAGGCACTTGTCGAACTGGGGCTGGTAGCCCCGTTCGTGGAGGTACTGGCCGTAGCGGACGTAGCCCAGGTCGGGAGAGGTGAAGCGGTGGGCAACGACTTCCGGACCGGTGACGGACTCGAGGCCGTCGAACAGCATGTCGAGCGTCTCGTCCTTCTCCGAGACGAGCACTGGACCGCCGTACAGGGGGTGGGCAGTCGTCGCCATCTTCAGCGGGAACTTCACCGGGAGGCGCTCGGAGACGGAGTCGGGCAGCGGCAGCTCGCGGACGAAGTTGGGCATGAACCCGACGGGGTTGCCGTTCTTCTCGACCAGAATGTGTTTCGGCTCGGGGTCGAAGGCCGTCTCGACGGCCTCGATCCACTCGTAGCGGTCGAACAGCGAGCCGTGGTCGCCCTGCTCGACCACGTTGTTCCACTGGTTTTCGTTGACCTCGGTGACGCTCTCCCGGAGCGTAGAACGGAGCTCAGACATGAGGGTACTGCCTCCGACACGGCGTGCACCGATTGTTATAACTCCACTTATGAGGACGAGGGCCACCCTATGCTCCGTTCAGACGGCCTTACTCCGGATTTCCGTGTGAGTCAGTAGCACGCATTTCGTGGCGCCATCGCCAAGAGCTATACGCTCACCGCGACACTCTTTCGACGATGGCGCGAATCGAGGACCTCCGCGTGTACCCGGTGAAGGGGCTGGACGGCGTCGCCGTCGACGAGGCTGCGGTGCTGGACGGCGGGACGCTCGCGGGCGACCGTGAGTTCGCCCTCTTCGACGCCGACGGCGACGTCGTCAACGGGAAGCGGACAGCCCGCGTCCACGACCTGCGGACCGACTACGACCCCGAGACGACCGAACTCACGGTCACGGTAGACGGGGAGCGGCGGACCTTCGACCTGGACGCGGACCGCGAGCGGGCGGCCGACTGGCTCGGCGACGTCTTCGGCCTGGACCTCACCATCGAGCGCGACGAGTCGCTCGGGTTCGTCGACCGTCGCGAGATGGGGCCGTCGGTAATCAGCACGGCGACGCTCCAGGAGGTGGCGTCGTGGTTCGACGACCTGACCGTCGAGGGCGCGCGCCGGCGACTCCGCGCGAACGTCGAGGTGTCCGGCGTCCCGGCGTTCTGGGAGGACCGCTTCGTCGGCGAGGACGCGCCCGGCTTCGAGGCCGGAGGCGTCCGCTTCGAGGGCGTGACGCCCTGCGCTCGCTGCGTGGTCCCCGAGCGCGACCCGGAGACGGGCGAACCGACGCCGGCGTTCCGCGAACGCTTCGTCTCGAAGCGCCGCGAGACGTTCCCCGAGTGGGCCGACGCGGACGCCTTCGACCACTTCTACACGCTGATGCTCATCGCCCGCGTCCCTGAGTCCGACCGCGGGCGCACGCTCCGCGTGGGCGACGACGTCACGGTCACCGAGAACTGAGGCGCAGACGGCGGGCAGAACTTTATCGGGGGACCCTGCGTACTGCCGACATGGTTTCACTCGTCGTGGCACTCGGCGGCCTCTTCGCAGTGCTCCTGGCCGGGGGCGCGGTGTGGTACCTTCTCAGCGTCTACAATCGACTCGTCAGGGTCGACGAGCGCTGCGAGAACGCGTGGTCGGACATCGACGTGACGCTGAAGCAGCGACAGGACCTCCTCGAGAAACTCGTCGACACCGCCCGGCGGGCGATGGAGTACGAACAGGACACGCTCCAGCGGCTCGTGGAAGCCCGTGAGGCAGCCCGACAGGCCGAGACGCCCGAGGAGCACGCGGAGGCTGACGTGAAGGTCCGAGAGGCGTTGGGCGGCCTCCAGCTCAACGCCCGCGCCGAGGAGTACCCGGACCTCGAGGCCGTCGACACGCTCACGACGCTCCAGAACGAGATCGCGGCGATGGAGGAACAGATTGCCGACCGCCGCGAACTGTACAACGAGGCGGTCACCTCCTACAATATCATCATCCGTCAGGTCCCCGAGGTGGTCGTCGCGAGGCAACTGGGCTACGAGCGCCGCGAGCTGTTCGAGGCGCCCGAGTCCGAACTGGCGGACGTCGATGTCGACGACCTGTTCGCGGACCGGAGCGTGGACTCCGGGGCAGAGGGGCAGTAACGGCGTGCCTGGGTGGTCAGTCGCCGCGATAGCGCTCGACGACGCGCTCGGGGGCCTCGCCGTCTCCGGGATGCTGGTCGTCATCGGCGGGCTGTTGATGCGGAGCGCGTTCCAGCGCCGCCGGCAGCGCCAGCTCATCGCGGAGACGCCCACAGAGGACGTCGAGTCGGTCACCATCGGCCCCTCTGAGGTGGCGGGGACGGCCGTCCCGGTCGACGCCGCGATGCCCGCGCCGTTCAGCGACGACGACTGCGTCGTCGCCCAGTGGACCGTCCAGCAGTTCTACGAGGACGACGACTCCTCGGGGTGGCGGACCGTCTCGTCCGGGGTGGAGTTCGTGCCGTTCTACGTCGACGACGGGACCGGCCGACTCCTGGTGGAACCGGACGAGGACGTCGTCTACGACATCAGAGAGGGGACCGAACCAGCCTTCGAGGTGCGGCGCTCCCAGAAACCGCCCGCCGCCGTCCAGCGGTTCTTCGCGGGCCGGCGGTTCAGTCCGCTGGAGAGCCTCCGCTCGAAGCTCGCCGTCGCCAGCGGGTTCGACTTCGAGGTCGGCGACGGGTTCGGCTTCGGCACCGGTGGTCGGCAGGCTGGCGACAGGCGCTACGAGCAACACCTCATCCGGCCCGGCGAGCAGGTGTACGTCTTCGGGACGGTGCAGCGGCGGGCGAGCGCGCGGTCCGCGCGGAACGCCGAGAACCTCTGCATCAAGCGCGTTCCCGAGGGCGACGAGGACCTCGAGCCGCTGTTCATGATCGCCGACTCGCCGGAGGCCCGCCTCAGGAAGGACCGGCGGTTCGCCCTGCTCTGGTTCCCGGTGGGCGCGCTGCTGGCGACCGCGGGCGTCGGCGGCGTCGTCCTCGTGCTCAGTGCCGTCTTCGACCTGAACCTACAGGTGTTCTGACAGGCGGGCCGAGCGTCGACGCCGGCCCAAATTTCACGGGTGATATTCCCACACAAAGATTGAAGAGCGTCGCCCGGGACCGCCGAGTATGTCGGAGACGTATCGTCTGGAACTCCGCTCGACGGAGACCCGCCCGTCCAGGGAGACCCAGGAGAGCGTGCTGCCCGCGATGTCACAGAAGTTCGGGCAGCGCGCCACCATCCGCTCGGCGGAACTGGGGCCGGAGGACCGCCTGCGGGCAGCGACCATCGGCACCGTGGACGTCGAGGAGTTGGACGCCCTGCGGGAACTGTACGAGTACGTCAAGCCACACCGCCTGGTCAAGGTCGGCAGCATCAAGACGAACGACGACGGCGGCGTCGTCACCCGGAAGTCACACGAGGTCGACCGCGAGGACGTGGACCGCCAGGACCGCTTCACCGTCGTCGGCGAGGTGCGAGGGGACCTGCTGATTCGCGTCCACGGCGAGAGCGAGCGGCGCGGGCGACAGGTCCGAGACGGCGGGAAACCGCTCGAGCGGGACGTCTCGGAGTCGAACTGAAGGCGCCGCCGCTGCTGGCGTCATTTGTCCTGCGGCACTCGCTCACCGCGTAAACGCGTCGCTGGTCGGCGTTGCGTCGTAAAAAGCTGAATTTCGTTGTTGTCGGAGAAAGCTTACAGGCGGGTGACGTTGGTCGCGCGCGGACCCTTGTCAGCCTGCTCGATGTCGAACTCCACTTCCTGTCCCTCCTCGAGGTCCGGACCGCCAACGTCTTCCATGTGGAAGAAAACGTCCTCGTCCTCGTCCTCAGTCTCGATGAAACCGTAGCCGCCCGTGTCGTTGAAGAAGTCAACCTTACCGTTTGCCATTGCAATTACTCCGAGGCGCGATACACGGATAACCCTTGCGAGGGTCGGAGTACCACGGCGCACTGCCCGACGATTCGTGAAATACGGTTCACGAAACGCCCTACTGTGGCGCCTGCGACCCACCAGTACGCCCGGACCGCTGTTTCTCGGCGGGGACACCGTCTCGCTGTACCCCGCGGTCGAGGCGGACATCCCGTTCCTCGTGGAAACGGCCAACGACCCGCGCGTGCGAGCGACGCAAACCAGTCCCTTGCCGAAGGACGCCGACACCTGCCGCAACCGTCTCGGCGGGACGCTCGGCCGGTACGGCGAGACGCTCGCGCTGCTCGTCTGCGTCGACGGGGAGTGGGTCGACTACGTCCGGTACGGCCTGCTCGCCGAGGCGTACTGACGGCGGTCGGCTCCGAGCCCGACTCGTCAGTCGACAGACAGCAGCGGGGTCGAGCAACCCGGAGGGATTTAAGCCCCCGCCGCGTGGCTACCGGCGATGAGGATTTCGACTGGCGTCTCTGGGCTCGACAGCCTCCTCGACGGGGGGTTGCCGGCTCGCCGCCTCTACACGCTGAGCGGGCCACCTGGAAGCGGGAAGACGACGCTCGCGTCCCAGTACGTCACCGAGGGCATCCGGAACGGCGAGGACGTGCTGTACGTGACGATGCACGAGACGCGCAACGAACTCGTCGAGGACATGTCGAACTTCGAGTTCGGCTTCGAGCGCGCCGCCAGCGCCGACCGCTTCGAGTTCCTGAACCTCACGCGCGAGCGCTCCCGCCGGTCGCTCACCCAGTACGGCCGCGAGTCGGGGCTCTCCTCCCGGCTCGCGTCGATGATCCGTCAGGAGGACTACGACCGCGTCGTCGTCGACTCGACGATGCTGCTCGCGCACTTCGCGGACGACTCGGAGGCCGAAGTCACCCACTTCGCGACGGGGCTCAAACAGACCGACGCCACCGTGTTGCTCGTCTCGGAGATGACGGACCCGACGGCGTACGCCGAGGAACACTACCTCGCCCACGGCGTCGTCTTCCTCCACAACTTCCTCGAGGAGGGCGGGATGACGCGGGGCATCCAGTTGGTGAAGATGCGCGGGACGAACATCGACTGCGACATCCGCGACGTCTCGTTCACTGGCTCCGGCCTCCGGGTGGACCCCGGCCGGAAAGTCAAGCCCCAGTGATGTACGAGGACTCGTTCTCCACGGACTGGGACGGCGACGAGATGGACCGCGAGGAGGCCATCTGGCGGGCGTACGCGCTGGGCGTGGCGGCGGCCCTGGGCGAACAGCACCCCGAGGAGTACCGCCAGCTCGTCGCCGCGACGGGGCGCTCGCTGGTGGAGATGGCCTACGACGAGGGGAAGAGTTCGGCGGCAGACCTCGACAGCCGGCTGGCGTCGGGGACCGCAGAGGAAGACGTCTCCGAGTTCCCGTCCCGCGAGCGGGCGGTGTGGTCGAAGCTCATCTCCTACCGCGAGGAGGGCGGCGACGGCGTCGCGACCAGCGGCGGCGGTCGCGACCGCGACGATCTGCCCGAGTTCCTCTATCGCATCGACCCCGACGCGCTCGACAGGGACGACCTCTCCAGACTCCGGCTTCCGGAGTTCCTCTCCCGGAAGTAATAGTTACTTTCTTAACGTTTCGTGCTGAGCGGCTGACATGGAACGCGCGAGTGGTGGCGACAGCGCCACGCAGTCCCTGGAGACCGCCACCGGGGACAGCGTGTCGGTCCGGACGCCGGAGGGGGACGTGACAGTCGGACCCGGGGAGAGGGCCCGCCTGCACACGACCAGCAGCGGTGAGTTCTCGGTGACGACGTGGCGAGAGGACGACAGCCTGACCGTCGCTGTGGAGCGCGATGGCGACGAGGCGCCGGTGGACGTGGACCTCGAACTGCCCGGCGACTGCCGCGTCGGGGCGGTGTCCACTGGGTCGGGCGACGTGGTCGTCCGCGACGTCGACGGTACGCCCGCGGTCGAGACGGCGGCCGGCCACGTCCGTATCGCCGGGACGGCGGGCGTCGAGTCGGTGTGGACTGGCGACGGCGACGCCGAGGTGTCGGTCACCACGCTCCCCGACGACGCCACCATCGAGACGGTCGAGGGCGACGTGGCACTGGAGTTCGCCCCGGCAGTCGACGCGACAGTGGAGCTCCACGTCCGGGACGGCGAGGTGGGCGAACCGGCGGCCGTGTTCGACGACGTGACGGAGCGCTCGACGAAGTACGTCCGCGGCGTTCTCGGGGACGGCGACACGTGGCTCACCGCGAAGACCGGGAGCGGCGACGCCAGCGTGCGGCGCGCGTGACGATGCGCTAGTTCTCCCGGTCGCGCTTCGCTGCGGGGTTGGTCACCGCGCCCTCGGCGGCGGAGCCGAACTGGTCGCCGTACTTCCGGAGGACGCCCGCGTCGTATCGGGGGTCGGGTTCGGTCCACTGCTCGCGGCGCTCGGCGAGTTCGTCCTCGGAGACGGCGACCGAGAGTTCGCGGTTCGGGACGTTTACGGTCACCTCGTCGCCGTCCTCGAGGAGGGCGATGGGGCCGCCGCTTGCCGCCTCGGGGGCGACGTGGCCGACCATCGGGCCGCGGGTCGCGCCCGAGAACCGGCCGTCCGTGAGGAGCGCGACGTCGTCCTCGTGGCCCTGGCCGACGACGGCGGCGGTGACGCCGAGCATCTCGCGCATCCCCGGCCCGCCGCGCGGGCCCTCGTTGCGGATGGCGATGACGTCGCCCGACTCGATGTGCCCCTCCTGGACGTACGCCATAGCGTCCTCCTCGGACTCGAAGATGCGGGCGGGACCCGTGTGTTCGGTCTCGTCCTCCCCGGTCACCTTCAGGACCGCGCCGTCGGGCGCGAGGTTGCCCGTGAGGACCGTGATGGCGCCAGTCTCGTGGAACGGGTCGGCGACGGGGCGGAGGAAGTCGACGTCGATGTCGTCGTCCGCGGGCAGGTCGAGGTGGTCGAGTTCCTCCGCGAGCGTGCGTCCGGTGACGGTGTTCGCGTCGCCGTGAACTAGGTCAGCGTCCAAGAGGCGCCGGAGGACGACCGGGACGCCGCCGACCTCGTGGAGGTCCTGCATCACGCGCGTGCCACCGGGCTGGAGTTTCGCGATCTTCGGCGTCCGGTCACTGATGGTGTTGAAGTCCTCGATGTCGAGGTCGACGCCTGCCTCCGCGGCGAGCGCGAGCAGGTGGAGCACGGCGTTCGTCGACCCGCCGAGGGCGACCTGCACCGCGATGGCGTTCTCGAAGGACTCCCGGGAGAGGATGTCCGAGGGGCGCCGGCGCTCGCGCACGCACTCGACGGCGAGTTCGCCCGCGCGCTCGGCGGTCTCGTAGCGCTCCTCGCCCTCGGCGGGCGGGCTCGCGGAGCCCAGCGGCGCCAGCCCGAGCGCCTCGCTGATGGAGGCCATCGTGTTCGCGGTGAACATCCCGCCACAGGAGCCCGCTCCGGGGCAGGCGTGGCGCTCCATCTCGTCGAGTTCGTCCTCGCTCATGTCGCCGGAGGCGACGGAGCCGACGCCCTCGAAGACGTTCTGGACCGTGACCTCGCGGCCGTCGTGCTCGCCGGGCATGATGGACCCGCCGTAGAGGAAGACCGTCGGGAGGTCGGTGCGGATGGCTGCTATCATCATCCCGGGGAGGTTCTTGTCGCAGCCAGCGACGGTGACGAGGCCGTCCATGCGCTCGCCGAACGCCACGAGTTCGACGCTGTCCGCGATGACCTCCCGGGAGATGAGCGACGCGCGCATCCCCTCGGTCCCCATCGAGATGGCGTCGGAGATGGTGATGGTGCCGAACTCGATTGGCATCCCGTCGCCACCCTCAACGCCGTCGATCGCGCTGCCGGCCACGTCGTCGAGGTGGACGTTGCACGGCGTGACGTCCGCCGCCGGGTTCGCGATACCGATCATCGGCGAGGAGAAGTCCGCGTCGTCGTACCCCATCGCTCGGAACATCGCGCGGTGAGGCGCGCGCTCGACGCCCTCCGTCACGTCGTTGCTCGGGAGGTCCGGGTCCTTCTGGTTGTGCATGCACGAGCAAGGGGGCTGTGCGTGTTAAGATGTATCGACCGAACAGATGTTGCCGGCGACTGGGAGCGCGACGGCGCGACCTACTCGCCGGTATCGACCGAACAGATGTTGCCGGTGGCCTCGTGCGACAATCGCTACGTGCCCGCCTCCTACAACTGAAAGCCCTCGGCTGTCACGGCTCCCGCGGCTCGCTGCGCGCGCTCGCTTCGCTCGCGTGCTTGCATCGCCGGGGTTCGCCCTGGCAGCCTCGCCCTTTCAATCCGCCAGGCGGTCGGCCGGGTCATCTGCGCACCGAAACCACCTTGTCGCGGGGCCAGGCATTCGAGAGCATGGACGCCACCGTCGCCGTCGTGCACTACCCCGAGGGCGCGGGGCACGCGACGCGGATGCTCGCCATCGCGCGGGAACTGGAGGCGCGCGGCGCGACGGTGGAACTCGCTGGCGGCGGGCCGGGCGAGCGGTTCGTCGAACTGCTGGGCTACGAGGAGTACGTACCGACTGTCGTGGACTTCATCGGGGACTACCAGGGCGAGGGGTCGCTGGCGGACGTCCTCACCGGGAGCGTCCCCGACGCGGTGCGCCGGGTTCGGGACGTCGCACGGTGGCTCCGGCACGTCGAAGCGGACTGCGTCGTCACGGACGACATGTTCGCGTCCGTGGCGGCGGTGCTCGCCCGCGTCCCGCAGTACGTCTGCACGCACAACACCCCCGGCTACTACGACGACCTGGCCGAGCGCGTAGGCGCAGCCGCGCTCACACGACAGCAGGTGTGGGCGAGCCGTCGGTTCTTCTACCCCGCCGTGTGGCCCGAACTCGCCGGCGACCCGCACGGCGTCGAACGCGTGCCGCCGCTCGCGCTCGACGTCCCCGTCGAAGAGACGCCCGACGTGGACGTCCTCCTCTCACCGAGCACGTACTCGACGGCGCTCGACGAGGTGGCCGACCGCCTCCGGGACGCGGGCCGCGAGGTGACGGTGGTCGGAGACGACGACTGGACGACCGTCGCGTCGATGCTCCCGGTGCTCCGCGAGGCGAACGTCGCGGTCTGTCCGGGCTACTCGACGGTGATGGAGGCCGCCGTCGCCGGGACGCCCTGCATCGTCTACCCGTTCACGAGCGAGCAGCGCGGGGTCGCGCGGTTCGTGGAGCACGGCGGCGAACCCGGCTTCGCGGTCGCCGAGACGCCCGCCGAGGCCGTCGCAGCGGTGGAGAATCCGCCAGACGCGCCGGTGTTCGAGAACGGCGCGCCCGTGGTCGCACGACGGATAGCTGCCGACCTCGCGTAGCCGAGTCCCCGTAGCGGGCACGCTTGCCACCGGCGGAACCACCTTGATGTAGGGCGGCGAACTGGCGGGCATGACTGCGCGGGTCGAGACCGGCGGCCGCCTCCACTTCGGCTTCCTCAACCTCTCGCTGGCGAACGAGCGCCTCTACGGGAGCCTCGGGGTCGCCCTCGACCAGCCACGGGTCGTCGTCGAGGCCGAGCACGCCGACAGGGCCGTCTGTGGGCACGACCGGGCGAGGCCGTACGTCGAGCGCGCGTGCTCGCTGCTCGACGTTCCCGGCGCGGACGTCGCGGTCCGCGAAGAGCTCCCCGTCCACGTCGGCCTCGGCTCCGGCACGCAGCTCGCGCTCGCGGTGCTGGCCGCGGTGGCGCGCGTCCACGACCTGGCGCCGGAGGTTCGGACGCGCGCCCCGGAACTCGGCCGCGGCGGGCGGAGCGGGGTCGGGGTCGCCACCTTCGAGTCGGGCGGGTTCGTCCTCGACGCCGGCCACCCGACCGAGCGGTTCACCACCGACCGACCGCCGCGCGGCGAGTGGGAGGTGCCGCCGGTCGCCGCCCGCCACGACGTGCCAGCGGACTGGCGCTTCGTGCTCGTCCTCCCGGAGGCGGCGCCGGGGAAGTCCGACGAGGGCGAGGACGAGAGCATGCGCGCGGCGGTGGAGTCGGCGGACGGCAGCCTCGCGGACCGCATCTCCGGCGTCGTGACCCGGAGCGTGCTGCCCGCGCTGGCGACCGGCGACGTGGACGCCTTCGGCGCCGCGGTCGCGGCAGTCGGCCGCCTCAACGGCGCGTGGTACGCCGACGAGCAGGGCGGCGTCTACCGGCCGCCCGCGGGCGCCATCGTGAACGAACTCGGCGACAGTCCCGCCATCTCTGGCGCCGGGCAGTCGTCGTGGGGCCCGGCGGTGTACGGCGTCACGGACGCCGACCGCGCGGATGCGGCGAAAACGGCGGGACACGACTCACTCGACGCAGCGGGCGTCGACGGCGACGTCCTCGTCGTCGCACCCCGGAACCGTGGCGCGACCATCGAGGACTGAGGCGCCGACCGCATCAGCACTAAGGGGCACAGCTGACTGCACCAGCATCCGCCACAACCGACAGCCCCGGGGTGGACTGAAAGGGGCGGCTGGCTCGACAGGCGAGACGACGCAAGGACCGCAGGGAACGCAGTGACCGAGAACCGTAGCGAGTCGCAGCCGTCGAGCCAGCCGGGGCTTTCTGAGAGGTATCAGTCGTGACTGTAGCAGTCGAAGCGGAACGACAGACGATGACTGACGGCAAAAGACGTAAACGCTACGCCCGCAACTCGGGGGTATGGCGACGATTCCGTTCGGCGTCTCGCGGCTGGACGGCCGCATCGGCGGCGGTGCACCCGAGGGGAGCGTGGTGCTGCTGTCCGGGGAGGCCGGCGCTGGGGCCCGTGAGTTCGCCTACACGAGCGCCGTGCTCAACGGCCTCCAGTCCGCGGACCCCGACCTCTTCGACCTCCACTACGGCGACCTCCACGGGAACGCGGTGGCGCCCGAGGACATCCACTACGTGTCGTTCACGGCCGACGAGGCGGAGCTCCAGCGGGAGATCTCGTTCACGCTGGACGAGGAGATCGTGGACGCGGGGCTGGACGCGGTGTCGTTCGCGGACCTCTCCCCGGAGTACTTCCAGTTGAGTCCGGTGCCGCGGGCGTGGTACGCGGGAGAACACCAGACCATCACGGACCTCGGGCAGTCGGGCGGGGAGCGCCGTGACGTCCTCGAGGCGTTCGCGGACTACCTCGACGAGCACGCGCAGGGCAGCCTCGTCGTGGTGGACTCGCTGACCGACCTCATCGGCGCGCGCAAGCAGGACATGGAGTTCAGCGACATCGTGTTGACGCTGAAGGGCCTGCGGAAGGCCGCCAGCGACTGGAACGGCCTCATCCTGTTGCACCTCACGCGGGACGCGGTCACCGAGGAGGAGTTCGGGAGCCTGATGACCTCCGTCGACGGCACGGTGCAGTTCGACTGGGAGCGCGGCGGCAACGAACGCGTCCGCACGATGTACGTCCGAGAGTTCCGCGGCGTGCTTAGCCGCCTCGAGGAGGAGGACATCGTGCAGTTCGAAACGGAGGTCCACGACGCCGGCTTCGACGTCAGTGACGTGCGGAAGATCCGCTGAGGCACCGAACGGTTAAGGGAGGCGGGCCCAAAGACCGGTTGAATGGCCGACGGAACGTCGGACGTGGCCGAGGGGACGAGCCTCGAGGGGCCGGCCGCGGCGTGGCTCGGGGAACGTGCCGAGGAGTTGGGTGTTAGCGACGAGGCGCTCCTGAAGCGTATCGTGGCGGCCTACCGGGCGGCCGAGGAGGACGCAGACAGGGAGTTCGTCACCAACGAGGAGCTGCGCGAGCAGGTGGAGGACGTCGAGAGCGAGTTCGACGAGAAGATCCGGGACGTCCGCGAGCGCGTCATCCAGGTGAAACGCGAGGCCGACGGCAAGGCGCCCACGGACCACGACCACCCAGACGTCGACGAGCGCGCGGCGGCCGCGATGGAGGCCGCGGAGAGCGCGGCCGCCGAGGCGGAGTCGCTGGCCGGAGAAATCGACAGTCTGGCCGACCACGTGGACGCTGGCTTCGACAACTTCGAGGAGGTGCTGTCGTACCTCCGAGACGAGACGGACGACCTGGACGGGAAGGCGACGACGCTGGCGACCGCGGTGCTGTCGGTGCGGGAGTCGGTGGGCTCGCTGGCGGCGGCAGAGGCCCGACGTGAGCGCGCCGAATCGCTCCAGCGGGAGGCGAACCTCGCTGGCGTGGAGAACGCCGACTGCGACGCGTGCGGGCAGTCGGTGACCGTCGCGCAGCTTTCGGCGCCCGAGTGTCCGTTCTGCGGGGAGAGCTTCGAGGGCGTCGAGGCGAAGACTGGGTGGTTCGGCAGCCACACGCTGGTGACCGGCCGGAAACCGGCGCTGAAGGCCAAGCAGTCGTGGCTCGACGACGACGGCGAGGACGACTCGTGGCTCGGCGGCGACACGGATACGCTCGAGGCGATGGCGACCGGCCCGGAGGAAGCCGACGACGAGGAGTCGTCCGACGCCTGGGTCGAGGAAGCGGACGTCGAGGACGCGGTGAACGTCGGCGAGGCCGAACCCGTCGACAGCGAAGCGACGGACGGCGGCCGAGAGGAGACCAATGACTGACGGAGAGCCAGCGGACACACCGGACGACGAGTCGGACGACGACGGGCCGTCGGGCGAGCGCTCGCCCGGGGACATCGGCCCCGGAACCACCGCGAGCGCCCCGCCTGGCGCGGACGTGAGCGCGCCCAGGGGCGAGGACGCGGATGCAGATGGCGAATCCACCGAGGACGCGCCGCTGTCGGACCTTCGGGAGGACGTCGACGAGCGCCGCCAGCGCGACGACGACGAGTTCGAGGCGCTGTTCGACGAGGTGAACGTCGGCGACGTCGACGAGGAGTCTGTCTGGGAGCAGCTGTCGGCGTCGGCCGACGACCCGCTGTTCGTCACGGAGTCCATCGAGGACGACCGCGAGGTGACCGTCGTGGAGAAGAGCCTCTGTCACGGCTGCGAGCACTTCGCGGACCCGCCGCAGCTCGCGTGCACCCACGAGGGGACGACCATCGAGGCGGAGGTGGACACCGACCACTTCCGGGTCGTGGACTGCCCCGTCGTGGCTGAGCGCCGCGAGGAGGCGGGTGACTTTTCACCCGACGATTCCTAACCGGAGCCATGCAGTTTTGCGACGACTGTGGCTCGATGATGCACAAGCAGGGCGACGAGATGGTCTGTTCGAGCTGCGGCGCCGTCGAGGAGAGCGAGGCCGACGGGGGGTTCGTCGAGACGGCCGCCCAGGACACCAGCGACGTCATCGAGACGAGCGAGGACGCGAACTTCGAGGGGAAGCCGACGGCCGAGGAGACGTGTCCGGAGTGCGGCCACGACACGGCGTGGTACACCATCAAGCAGACCGGTAGCGCCGACGAACCGCCGACGCGCTTCTTCAAGTGCAAGGAGTGTGGCGCAAGGTGGCGGGACTATAGCTGAGGTGGGGTTCCTGCCGAAGTTCTCTAGAGATTATAGCGGTGCTCACCTAGAATCCGCGGATATCCGGGGATTCTCGCGAAAAAGCATTTACGTCAATAAGTAGTCTTTTTAGTTGAATCATGTTCGAAGACGATGGCTCCGAGAAAACCAATCCCATCGAAGACCCAATTGACATCGAGACAGATCCGTTTCAGGACCCGATAGACGAAGTAGACCTTGATATTGGCGATTTCGGCATCCCTGTGGCCGAAGAAGGCAGTATTGAGAAGGTGGAGGATGTGAACGAGGACAGTGTGCTGTGCGACTGTGGTCCGCAGTACAAGCACACCGAAACGGTCCTCAAGGAGAGAGGAGCGTCACTTGGGGCTCTAGGTGGGAACTACGCCGGGGAAACTACCGTCATCATCTGTACAGACTGTGGAACACGTTACTACGAGGATGAGTCCTACCAGAACGACAGCAGCGGCCTGAACTCTCTAATGTAATCATGAAGGAGATAGCTGGGGTAATCGGAACGGCGCTTTCCCTGTACTTCCTCTTCGACTTCTTCGTCTGGAACGGTGGCTTCGTGAACCCGAGCTTCTTCGCTCGGCTTGATTCAATTATGGTCTTGTTCCCCTTCTAGAGGTTAGTACGCGGACGGGAGAAGGAGACTCGAAACCTTCAGGGCGCAACATCCTGAGACCTACTCATGGACGAGTTCGCGTACGTCGTGAACGTCGACGCGGCGGTCGTGCGGGACGGCGAGTACCTCGTCATCGAGCGCAGCGCCGAGGAGGAGCACGCGGCCGGAACCGTCGCATTCCCCGGCGGGAAAGTCGAGCAGACCGAGGGATTCGACGCCATAGAGAACACCGCTCGGCGGGAGGTCCGCGAGGAGACGGGCGTCGAGGTGGGAGCCGTCGAGTACGTCTCCAGCAACGCGTTCGTCGCCGACGAGGGGACGCAGTGCCTGAACGTGTTGACGCGCTGCGAGTACGAGAGCGGAGAGCCCGAAGCCCGCCAGCCAGATGAGGTGGCGGACGCGTTCTGGCTACCGTACGAGGAGTTCGGTGCGCACCCGGACGTGCCGGAGTACGTCGCCGCGTTCGCCGAGCGCGTGGAGGAATCGCGGGCGGACTGACTGCGTCTACTGGAGGAGGAGCCAGGCGGCGGCGACCGCGAGGCCGCCCGCCGCCGTCGAGAGGACGGCCTGCTGGCGGAGGGCGTCGAGGCGGGAGTGGTCGTGGTCGTGGCCGGTGCGGGTGACGGCGTCGTGGACCTCGCTGCCGGTCTCACAGTGCGGGAGGAAGTCCATCGCGACGTGGAGGAAGATGCCCGCGGCGAAGCCGAAGACGACGGCGCGGAACGTCGGGTCCGTCGGGAAGGAGAACAGCGTGACCGCGAGCGCGGCGAGGCCGACGCCGGAGGCCGGCAGAAGGAGCATCGCGGGCGAGCGGCCCTCCCGGACGAGGCGGCGCGCGGCGGCGTAGCCCGCCGGTCCCTTGTGGGAGACGATGGCGAGGCCGAGCAGCGGGCCGAGTTCCGGCAGCGCGGTGTAGACGACGCCGATGATGGAGCCGGCGGCCAGCGAGTGGGCGGCGAGTTCGGCGGTCGTGCGGTCGAGCGGGAGGTCGAAGTGCGTGACCAGGTGGCCGACGGTGTGCGCGGCGAACCCGACGAGGATGCCCGCGGCGACGCCGAAGCCGCCGGGTTTGGGCGCGTAGCCGATGGCCTGGGGCACGAGGAACACGCTGGCACTGGTGATCATCGCGCCGCTCGCGAGGCCGTAGCCCCAGACGAGGCCGGTGGGGTGTTCGGTGCTGGCCCGGGCGCCGAGCGCGGCCGCGCCGGCCATCGCGGCGAACGCGACCCAGGAGATGCCGAGCAGTTTGACCGGCGGGTCGCCGACGACAACGTACGCGGACAGCGCGACCAGCGCGAGCGTGCTGAGGACGCCGAGGCGCGAGGTGGTCGCGCGGACGGCGTCGACTGACTCTGTGACCGACATTCAATTAATAATTCCGCACTCGTTGTTAATAACCTATCGGTCCAGGCTGCTCCGCACCGCTCCGGCGGTCAGGCCGTCGAACTCTTCCACTCGGCGAGGCCGAGCACGTCGCCGTCGAGTTCCTCCGGCACCGTCGCCGCCCAGGTGAACAGCGGGGCGACCTCGCTGGGGTTCCGGCCGCCCATCCCGTGGAGGTCGGTGTCGACGGCACTGGGGTCGATACAGCCGATGGCCTGCTCGCAGTCGGCGGCGAACTGTCGGACCACGCCCTCCGCGGCGGCCTTCGAGACGGCGTAGGGGCCGAACCCCGGCTGGGCATCCCGGGCGACGCCGCCAGTCGGCACCAGCACGCAGCCGTCAGCGTCCATGTGGGGGAGCGCCTCGCGGACGGACGCGAACACGCCCCGGGCGTTCGTGCGCATCGTGTCGTCGAACGCGCTGTAGGCCGCCTCGTCGAGTGGCGTCTCCCCGGCGTCGCCGTGGTAGACCGCGGCGCAGGGGACGACCACGTCGATGCCGGAGTCATCGCCGGCCTTCGAGGCGTGCTCCATGAACCGCTCGACGTCGAACTCGTCGCGCACGTCGGTGCGGAGGGAGACGCCGCCGAGTTCGTCGGCGAGCGACGCGAGCGCGTCGCTGTCCCGGCCGCCGAGCGCGACGGTCGCCCCGTCCTCGGCGAACGCCCGCGCGACAGCCTCGCCGAGCCCACCCGTCGCCCCAGTCACCGCTACCGTTGTTGCCATGCGCACAGAGAGAACTGCGAGCCGCCTAAACTTCCCGGGATGACCGGGGTCCTACTCGGTGAGCACGCCGGACGTGAGTTCGCCGAGCGGGCGCGTCACGTCGAACGTCGGCGTCGAAACCCGGATCTGGGAGTCCGCGGTCACGTCGTAGAAGCGGAGGTGGAGCTCGAACGAGCCGTCGTCAGCGACGGGGGCCGCTTCCCGCTGGCCGGACGCCTCGTGGACCGCCCAGACGTTCTCGCCGGCGTAGCTCGCGGCGACCTCGCCCGCCACGACGGCCTCCTGCGGGTTCGAGAAGTCCGTCCCCCGCATCGGGTCGTCGTTGTCGTACCACGCCCCGAACCCCTCGTCGATGGCGTACACGGTCGAGAAACCGGACTTCTGGAGGCCCGCGGCACGGACCGAGGAGAGGTGGTGGGGACAGCGGCAGTAACAGACGACGCGGTCGTCGGTGGGCCAGCCACCGATGGCGCCGCCCTGGGAGCCCCTGACGGCGGGACTGTTCACCGCGCCGAAGATGTGGGCGCGCTTGTACTGTGCGAGCCCACGGGCGTCGACGAACCGGGCCTCCCGGCGGCGGTGCCAGTAGCGGGCGACCTCGACGGGGACGAGCGTGACCGTCTCGCCGTTCGTCGACAGCGCCGAGAACTGGGACTCGTCGACGCTGCGCTCGTCCGTCCCCCCCGCGTACTCGGGCGGTACGCCGTCGCCAGGGGTCTCGTCCGTCGGGAGTTCCATGTTCGCGTTGAACGATGTCTCGAGGTTGCCCGGGTGGTTGACCGTCGCGGACGAGGAGGAGCCGAGGAGACCCGTACAGCCCGCGAGGGCCGCGAGCGACGTCGTGCCCGCGGCGAGGAACGTGCGGCGGTTCATACCCCTGTATTGGGGCGACTGCTTGAAGGATTGTCGGTAACCGGCACTCCCGGTCGCTTCCGGGTTCGCGTCGACTGCGAACCGCCAGGAACTGTCTTACCCCCTCCCTTCGTAGCCCTGCCCATGTCTGTTCGACGACGACTCGGGACCGGACTGCGCCTCGCCAGGGACAGCCTCGACGTGCTCCGGGACCACCCGAACCTGCTGTGGTTCCCCGCGTTCGCGGGCCTCGCGGGCCTCGTCTTCCTCGTGGCCGTGCTCGGAACGACGTTCGGCCTGCTGCCGTTCGCGGCCGCCGCGAACGTCTCGGACACCGTGGCGTTCGCCGCCGTCGCGGTTGCCATCCTCGGAAGCACGTTCGTCGCGACGCTGTTCACGGCGGGGCTGATGTTCGCCGCCCGCGAGGCGCTGCACGGCAAACAGCCGTCGGTGCGCGGCGGCCTCCGCGCCGCGTGGGAGCACAAGTGGACGCTGCTCGCGTGGGCCGTCGTCAGCGCCGTCGTCGGCGTCGTCGTACGCGCCCTCCAGGAGTCGAACAACGTCGGAAGCGTCGTCGTCGGGGTGCTGTTCAGCGTCTCCTGGGCCGTCGTCACCTACTTCGTCGTCCCCGTCGCCGTCTTCGAGGACGAACCCATCACCGGCGTCTTCGGGCGGAGCGTGGACATCGTCCGGGAGACGTGGGGCGAATCGCTCGGCGCGGAGTTCGGCCTCGGCTTCGTCCACCTCCTGCTGTTCGGCGCAGTCGGGCTGCTCACCGTCGGCGTCGCAGTTCTGACCAGCCCGCTCGTCGCCGTCGGGTTCGTCGGCCTGCCGCTCGGCGTGCTCGCGTTCGTCGTCGCATCCACGCTCAACGGCATCGCAAAGGTGGCACTGTACGAGTACGCCACGGGCGGGGACCCGCCGCGCTACTTCGAGAACGTGGACTTCGACGTCGGCGGCGACGGCAGCGAGGAGCGGTCGACGGTCTTGGGCGGCATCAGGCGCGGCATCTGAGGAGCATGGAGTGCGGCGGCGCTACACGCGTTCGACGTCCTCGACGGTCCGGTCGCTGTCCTCGGCGGTCCCCGTGTTCGTCGTGCCCGCCGGTTCGAAGAGGACGACCTGCGTCTCCTCGTGGGCGACCGGGCGGTGTTCGACGCCCGCAGGCGCGACGGTGAGGTCGCCCGGTCCGAGGTGGACGGCGTCCTCTCGGCCGTCCTCGCGGTACTCGATGGTGAGGTCGCCGTCGATCACGTAGAACAGTTCGTCGGCGTCCTCGTGGGCGTGCCAGACGAACTCGCCGTCGAGGCGCGCGACCTTCACGTGCTGGCCGTTCAGTTCCGCGAGCAGGCGTGGCTCCCACGTCTCCTCGACGGAGTCGAAGGCATCCGTCAGCGAGCGTGCGTCCATGCAGGAGACTGGTGACGGAGGCGAAAAAGCGGTTCGCCCGCCCGACCACGAAACGATTTTGGCGGAGTTCCCCGAATCCCCGACCGTGCACTACGACGCAGTCGTCTTCGACAACGACGGCGTGCTCACTCACCCGACGCCCGTCGAGGTGCTCCGCGAGGCCACCGCCGAGGGGTTCGCGGCGGTGGGCATCGAGGACCCGGACCCCGACCACGTCGACCGGATGACCCTCCACGTGACGCCAGCGGACCTCGAGGCGGTCAGCGAGACGCACGGCGTCGACCCCGAGGCGCTCTGGTACGAGCGCGACGCGGCGTTCTCCCGCCGGCAGGTCGCGGAGATGGAGGACGGGCGCAAACCCCTCTACGAGGACTACGCGGCCGTCGGCGACCTCGACGTCCCGTGTGGCATCGTCTCCACGAACCAGCACCGCACCATCGAGGAGATCCTGGACTACCACGACGTCCGCGACCACTTCGACACCCACTACGGCCGCGAGATGGAGCCCGAGAGCCTCACGCGGAAGAAGCCGAACGCCCACTACCTCGAGCGCGCGCTCGACGACCTGGACGTGGCCCCCGAGCGGACGCTGTTCGTCGGCGACAGCCAGAGCGACGTGGAAGCAGCCAGGAACGCGGGCACCGACGCCGCGTTCGTCTGGCGGGACCACCGCGCCGACTACGACCTCGGCGTCACGCCGGACCACGAACTCGAGACGCTACACGACCTGCACGAACTGACCCCAGGGGGCCGGCGAAGCGTTTAAGTCCCCGGCGGGCAAATTATTAAGTGTAGATAGTCGTCGAAATTAAATCGTTGGTTTCTTCTACGAGGTTCCCGCAGCAGTAGGTACGGCGCTCGCACCGCCGAAGTTCGACGTTCACAGTCGCGACGTACACGCGCACCCACCGACGACGGTACCGCGACAGAGCCACACCCCGCAGACTCACCCAACCCATGACACCGCCCACCGATTCGGCCGACAGTTCCCTCGCACCGATCACCGACGTAGAGTCGCTGCGCGACCGCAGCGACGTCCCGTTCCACGACGACTCGGACGACGTCGACGCCGAGACGGTCGACGCCGTCGCCGGCCTCGACGACTGGGCCGTCGTCGGCGTCACGGACGACGACGGCAGCGTCCTGCTGCGCCGCCTCACCCCCGACTGTGAACTGAAACTCCCCGTCAGTGGCGTCGGAGAGGAGGACGATTTCGTCGCGGCCGCGCGTTCCGCGGTCGAGGACGTCCTCGGCCTCCCCGTCGAACTCGACGGCGTCGAAGGCGTCTGGACGTTCGAGGCCCACGAGGCGGACGGCGACCGAAGCGCGACGCGGAGGTTCGTCGTCTTCGGCGCGACACCGGCCGTCGACACCGCCGGCGTCTCGCTCCCGACCGACGACGTCCCAGACGAGGACGCACCGGTGGAAGCCGGCTGGTTCGACGAGTTCCCCGAAGACGGCGAGAAAGCGCCCGGCACCGACCTGTTCTTCGACTGAACGGCCGGCCCACAACCGCTGTCGGACGACGTTTCGGCCCCCGTGCGAGCGGTTCGCAGACGGGAGACAGGTAGCAATCCGTTTGTACGCCGGTCCACTGTCTCCGGCAATGAGCTACAAGGTCGGTCTCGTGGGCAAGCCCTCGGTGGGGAAGTCCACGTTCTTCAACGCGGCGACGATGAACGACGTGCCAGAGGGCGCGTACCCGTTCACGACCATCGACCCGGCGGTCGGCGAGGCGTACGTGCGCGTCGACTGCGCGGCCCCCGACTTCGGGGAGACGTGCACGCCCTCGACGGGGTACTGCGAGGA